>Ga0265324_10000117_pt1 | contig 62994 bp, 42 predicted proteins | sample 41419metaG_FD_198634 | JGI IMG/M metagenome (GOLD analysis project Ga0265324, IMG submission 198634) | Rhizosphere microbial communities from Carex aquatilis grown in University of Washington, Seatle, WA, United States - 4-14-19 metaG | ecosystem: Host-associated > Plants > Roots > Rhizosphere...
TGAGTACATTGAAAGCTGGTACAACACCCAGCGATTGCATTCGACTATCGGCCACGTCAGCCCGGCCGAGTACGAAAAGGGGGCGACTAGTGCTTAACAACCAGTCCGTAAATTGGGTCGCAGATCAGCTCGCCGAATACGCGGGATAGGTTCGCTCGATTCAACTCATCGATAATCAGGACGCAAGGCCCTGTCCGGGCCCGGGCCTTCGCGCAGAACTCCATGAATCGACCCGATTTCAATTCGAATTGAAGATTGCCTTTCTCATCCGAATCCGGACGGATTCCTTGCATGAATTCCTCATACGAATATGAGGGATGGAATTGAATGCTGTCGTAGAATCCATCGGTCTCCGAAACGATGTTCCGCGCCAATCGTTCGGCAATGAAGGTTTTTCCGGTTCCGGGAGGACCGAAAAACACCACCTGCTTTTTGCGTTCGATGGTTCGCAGCCACCCTTCGATTTTTTCGGAATCGTATCCAGTGTCCCGGAGTAAATCATCCTTTGAATATTTCGGAAACAAAACCAGACCCGAATTTGATTCGGAATTCTCTTCATCGATGATCGATCGGATGATCTCGAATTCATCAGGCTTGATTTTGAAGAGGCTACCCTGGTTGTTTATCAATGGCTCGCACTGTTCGAGCTGCTTGATTGACTGCAATCGTTTGAGTGGAATCGGTTCGGAAAACTGTTCGGTCTTCTCGAATTCAATTACCTCTCCTTCGGCCGAATCGTGAAGCGCCTTGGAGACCCGGCACATCGCGGTGATCTGCTTTAGCGGGGTAGAGACATACCCGAGGACAATGTCACCTGGCCTAACCTGCGTAAAATGCTGGTATACGCGACGTTTGTTTCCTGCTGCATTGTGCGAGGTGTAAGTTTGTCGGGAACCGATGGGCGTCGAACTGAAATTCCAAATCTTCGGGTTCGCGTTCAGCCACCAATATTGGACCCCATCCCCTTTCTCATCATAGTCGACTTTTTCATCCTTGACATTTATTTCTCCAGCCACCAATTCAAGGAGATGCTGCACCACATCCTGATAACGGGTCATTTCCGTAATGGTTTTTAACGGAATTCGGTTGTCGTTGGAGAGCGGCCAGTTGCCTTTTGCCTGCCATTTTACTTTACGCACATGCTTAAACGAATTCCGAGTGGGAATAAATTCATAATCTGAGGTGATGATTCCTTTGCCAACGATCTTGTTCATTCCGATTTTAGCGAAGACAACATCCCCCGGCCTCATCTGATGGCCGAAGGCAAAGCAACTGTTGGCGTTGTTTTTCTTTGAGCCATCTTGATCGTTGTCATGATCCCGCATCGCCTGCGCGACCATTTCCTTGGTGGAATATTGCCTTAGGTCTCCGAGATAATCCCAACCAATGGCCATAATGCCTTCGGAATGGAATTTATCCCAGAATTCCCCGCCTTTACCGGGCGAATAGACCCAATACCGGGTTACCCCTGAATCCGCATTGGGATCTTGGTCATCATCATCGGACTCCGCGTCATCGCCATTGGGTAATTCCTCGCTCTCGATTTCCGATTCCTTGTGGTCCAGCCACTTCTTCCAACACTCATCGTAGAACTCCCAAAAAGGCTTCTCACCCCGCTTTTTTTTAGCAAGTCTCTGGAGTTCCGCTGTGCTAATTCTGCTATCGGAAACGTCCATGATGAATTTTAAGGCGGTCTTATTGAATATGGGAAGCACTGGCAATTCCGTACGATCCTGGTATAGAGCGGCGATTTTTCCATTTAATCGCACGGCCCAATCCAAGTGGGCCGATATCCTCTAGCCGGTTCGACCGGACCGCTTCAATGACATCCAATATGCGTTGCTTGGTGATGCGGAAAACTTCTTCCCTCGTATCTCCGGTCCTGGAATACCAAGCATAGTCGCCATCCGATTTATGCATGGTCCCTGCGTCATATTCCTTATCGGCGCGACTCGGATTCATATGGTAGATGCCGAATTTGAATGCTGAACCGCCCCAAATACTTCCTAGGTCCTGGGTACCGCCCTCTATCCAGTAAGTGAAAGTATCCCTTCCGCCCGCCTGGGTATATTCCTCCAGGGTCATCGATTTGACCCGGCTCACCGGCCATGCTGCAAGGAAATCATCCCAGATTTTATTGCGTTCCAGGGCCGTAAGCTGGTTCATTTATTCCTCATGCGTATTGATTCGGGAAAGTCGTTCGGAAGATTAGGAAGTCATAGCCGGAATTATCGACTTCGGGTTTGGATACTTCCAAAGAGAGTCCTTTGTTAGCCCAGGACAGCTTCAAAAGCTCACCGACAAACAAATGTTCGATGAGTTTCTCCCGGTAGGACGAGTTTAGGAAGTGATGATCCATCCTGATAAATCCCGGCTAAGACTTAAATGGAGCGGCTCTGGAAAAGGAAAGGTAAGAAGGAAGTCGGAAAATAGGGGATCGCCTTAGAGCGCCTTTTTTGCTCATTGGCCGGGTATCGCCGGCTGAGACTAAAATCATTGAAGCGTGGATAGAAGCGGAGCAGGCGTTTAGTGTAGAAATCGGGCCGGGAAGTTCGTAACCAGTAGCCTTCTAATCGTCCCAACGGCCACTTCCGCATGGGTAGCGGCGGCCTCGGCGAGAGACGCCGGCGCACCGTTGAAATCAGGCTTTTATTTACCTAATCTCCCCCGGTTCCCGTACGCAAGGACACGCGCAGACATGAAGACCCAAGCCCCGAAAAACGAGCCCTCCCCCACCCTCTCCACCTTCGCCGGCATGGACGGAAACCCGTTCGCCCACTACGACGACGAGCGCCGTGAACTGGTCGTCGTCGATCCGCGCACGCCCACCAAATGGATCAACTACATCGGGACGCTCGACTTCGGTGGCTTCGTCGATCAGACGGGCGGCCTGAACCTTTGCAAAAAGGATCCCGCCAATAATCGCGTGACGGGCTACCGCATCGACGCCCCGCCGAACGCACCGCGGGGCAACACGCTCTACGCTCGAACCACCGCGCCGGATGGGACCCGTACGATCTTCTCCCCCTTCTTCACCCCCACCCTGACTTCCTTCGATCGATTCGAGTGCCGGATGGGCCTCGGCTACACCCGCTGGCTCGTGCGCATGCAGGGATTCGAATTCGAGATCGTGATCTTCGTACCGGCAGGCGCGTCCCAGGCGATCATCGACGTTAAGGTCCGCAATGTATCAGCGCTTCCGGGCACGAAACTGGACCTGGCGCCGCTGGTCGAGTTCTCCCACCCCGATGCGCTCAAGAATCTGACCAACGCCGACTGGGTGCCCCAGACCATGAAGGGCAAGGCGGTCGGCGAGGCCATCATCCAATATCCCCACATGGCGGAGGGCCGGCGCGCCAACTTCCTGGCGGGCGATCGTCCCTTCGATTCCTTTACGACCGATCGGAACCATTTCCTGGGCCGATTCGGATACGGGACCTACGCCGCGCCGGGCGGGCTCCTGGACGAGCACCTGGATAATTACGAAGCGCCTCGCGCCGACAACGGCAACAGCATCGCCGCCATCCTCTATCCGCTCGGAACCCTTGAGCCCGGGAAGGAAGCGCGGCTCATCCTGCAACTGGGGCAAGGCTCCGGCGCGGCCGACATGGCCGAGTCCATCGCCCGCTTCCGGGATCCTGCCCGGGTGGACCAGGCTTATCTGGAGCTTAAAGGGAATTGGCGCGCCTACCTCGACCGCTTCCGCGAAGTGAAGACTCCCGACGCCGCCCTTGATCGCGTCATCAACGTGCTGGGGCCCCGGCAGAACCATGCTACGTTCTTTTGGTCGCGTTACCTCTCCCTCAATCAACTAGGCTACGGCGGGGACCGCGGCATCGGCGTGCGCGACAGCAACCAGGATTTGATGGGCGTCCTCCCCTACATGCCGGAAAAGGCGCGGGAGATGATCGAGCGGCTCCTCAGCGTGCAGCGGTACGACGGCTCCTCCATGCATCAGTTCAACCCGCTGACCATGAAGGCATCCATCGGCGAGGGCCACCCCGGATCGGATCAGGACTTCTACAGCGACGATCATCTCTGGAACGTCTTGGCCGTGATCGAATACGTCAAGGAGACGGGCAACTTCGCCTTCTTCGAGCGGAACATCCCCTATTATGAGGAAGGAACGGGCGAAGCCAAGTCCGGCCCGGTTCTCGAGCATTTGCATAGGGCCCTGGCCTTCACGGCCGGAAACCTGGGCCGCCACGGCTTGCCGAATCTCGGATGGGCCGATTGGAACGATGCCTTCAACATGGAAGGCGCCGAGTCCGTCTTCAGCGCCTGCCTGTACGGCAAGGCCCTCCTGGAGATGCAGGATCTGATGGGCTTCCTCGGCGACGGCCGTTCGGCCCGGGGCTACGCCGAGGATTACGCCCGCATCAAGAAGAACATCAACCGCAACGCCTGGGACGGCAACTGGTACGTCAGCTACATCGGGAAGGACGGACGGCCCTTCGGATCGAAAGGGAACGAAGAAGGCCAGATCTACCTCTACACCCAGGCCTGGGCGGTGATCGCCGGCTTCGCCCCGCCCGACCGCGCGGCCCGCGCCATGCGGTCCGTAAAGGAGATGCTCGATACCGAACACGGCATCAAGGTCATGACCCCGGCCTACCAATCGACTCGGCCCGGCATCAGCGCCTCGACCTATGCTCCCGGCCTCAAGGAAAACGGCGGCGTCTTCCTGCATCCCAATCCTTGGGCGGCCATCGCCGAAGCCATGCTCGGCAACGGCGACCGGGCCGTGCAAATCATCGATCGCATCCTGCCGCTCAAGAAGGACGCCAAGGTCTACGAGTGCCAGCCTGACGTGTTCGTGCAGAACATGGCCAGCGACGAGCATCCGCAATTCGGCCTCGCGCGCAATCCCTGGCTTTCTGGCACGGTCTCCTGGGTCAACCAGGCCCTGACGAAGAATATCCTGGGCATCCGTCCCGCTCTGGACGGGTTGATCGTGGACCCGGTGCTGCCTGCGGGTTGGCCGGGCTATTCCGCGCTGCGCGTTTTCCGCGGCGTGGCTTGCCGCATCCGCGTCGAACGCGGCGACCGGCCCGAAACCGTGGTGCTTGTCGACGGGCTAACCGCCGCCGGCTTCGCTCCCATGGCGGGCGGATTCATTCCCATGGCCGCCCTGGCCGGCCGGACCGAAACCGACATCGTCGTACGCATCGGCGCGACCTCCGTGCCGCTCCTCACCCGCATGGAACGGGAAAGCGAGGCCCGCCGGGCCGCGGCCATCGAGACGCAGGACCGCGGCCCCCTCAAGACGGAAGAGCTGCATACCCTCGATGGCGAGCAGGCCAAGATGATTTACCTCTTCCGCAAGATGGGGGTGCATGCGCAAGGCTTGTCGGCCACGCTCGACTTCCCGCCTACGGGCGTGGTGACGGGCGCGCCCACCTTGGCCACCGGCGTTTCCCCTTTCGGCCAGGTGAACCATTTGCTCGACTCCGGCCGATCGATCCGCTTCGGCAAGCGGATGCGCTTCGCCTCGACGCCAATGATCAGCATCACGCGGGACGGCAAAACCGTTACCCGGCTCCTCACCAACTTGAAACGCGATGAGGAAGACGAGCGCGGGGAGGAGCCCCAGGCGTATCCGGATTCCTTGCCCGACGAGTCGGTGTCGGTGACCCTGGCCCCGCCCCTGATGATCTCCCGCTACGAGATGGACGGGGTACTCATCGTGCGGACCACCGTGTCGCCCGAATTGGCGGGCGGCGAAGCGGACGTGACCGTGCCGGCCACGGTGGATGTGTTCGAACTGGCCAATGCCGGCTCCGAAGCGCGGACGGTAACCTTGGTGCTACCCAGGCCCTCGCTCGTGAACCTGGCCGAAAAGAAGCTGCGGGCCGAGCAAGATAACGCCTTCGGAAGCCAAGGGGCCACCCGCGATCACGTGCATGAATCTTTCCAAACCGCCGGCGGCCAGGGCATCGTCATGGGAAGCCAGCGTTCGGAAGATCGCATGGCCATCGCCGTGCCGAAGCTCCCCGGGATCGCGGTGGACACGCAGCTCGCCTTCCGGACGGCCGCCTATAAGACGGATCTGCTCACGGATAGCCAAGGCCGCTTTACCGCCCGTAAGTCCCCGGAAGCCACCTTCGAATGCGGGGCCGCCATCGCCGTGACGGTCAGGCTCGCGCCCGGAGCGCGGATGGAAATCCCCTTCGCCACCGTGATGGATTTCCCGCAGCAGGCTTACGTGGATGGGAAATCGTTCCCTCGCGCCTACACCCGGCGCTTTCCCGACTCGAAGTCGAACGCAAGCGCCCGCACGATCGCCATGACGGAATGGGCCCTCCTGGAACACCCCCGTTGGATCGGGCGCGCGCAGGCGATCCAGGCGCAGGTCTTCGCGGCCGTGCGCCGGGATCCGGAATACGCCGACGATCGACCGGCCGCGGTACGCGTGGTCAACCTGCTCCTGAACGAGCTCTCCTATTTGCTGGCCAACGCGGCCATCTGGACGGACCAAGGCCCGGCCGCCTTCCTCGAATGCTTCGACTATCCCTTCCTCAACTCCGCGGACGTGGACTGGTACTCCCTATTGATGCTGATGGTTTTCCCGGAAAAGGAGAAGGCCATCTGCCAGAAGTTCATCGATTCGATCCTGGACCAGGACGATACCGAAACCCATTTCCACTGGCATGCCGCGAGCGCCCAGATGCGGGCCGAGTTCGAGGAATGGCGCGGTCTCAAGGCCATGGCCGCATCCGGCAAGGATCTGGAGCCCGGCCAGGCGACCCGCTTCGCGTACCTGGAATACGCAGCGGACGTCGGGGACGGCCGGCATGGATACCGGGACCGCTCCTTGACGCATATCCGCGGCCCTAAGAAACTGAAAGGCAGCGTGAGCCATGACGTGGGCCGCCTGACCGCCGGCAACCCGCTGCGCGGCAACGTGAGCGAATACGATTGGTTCAACACCAACTATTGGGTGGATCTCTTCCCCAAGCTGGCCCAGCGCGTGGCCCGCGACGCCAAGCTCAGCAACGACTCCGCCTTCGTCGCCGAGAATTGGGCGACCTTGCGGACCGGATTCAATTACTGGGTGGGGCTCGATCGGGACGGGGACGGCATTCCCGAGGGCAACCCCGGAGAGGTCAAGAACACCTTCGACAACATCAAGTTGTTCGGATATGACTCCTACAGCGCCAGCATGGCCCTGGCGGGATACAAATCCATGATCCGGATGGCGGAGCTGCTCTTGGCCGCGGCCGGGACCGAAACCGAACGCGACGATCTACGCGCCCAGATCGCCGATTTCCAGGCTCGCTTCGCCAAAGCCCAGGCGACCACGGAGACCTTGTGGGTCAAAACCCGCCGCGCGGACGGATCCGATGGCGGATACTTCGCGACCTGTTATGATCCGAGATTCCGGTCGGAGGAATTGGCCTTGTTCCCACGAGCGGACGCCAAGGCCGGCTCCCTTGCCGATCAGTTGGCCCAATACCGGTATATCGACGAGGAAAGCGGGGCCATCGACCGGGCCGCCTTCGAGGCCCTACCGAATGCTGGCGCCCTGCGCCTCGACCCGGTGGCGGACCGGCCTATCGTTTACGCCGAGATGCGAGAAATCCTCGACCAGGCCTCCGCGGACTATGCGGAGCTGGAGCGGAAGGGATACGTCGCGAAAGGCGAAATCCAAGCGAAGTTCTGGGAAGTAACCACGGAAGTTAGTCTTGCGGGCACCTACTCCGATCGCGGGTCGGTGTTCAAAGCGCTCCGGACCCATAAGAGCTTCGATGTCTTCGCCAACCAGCTGGACGGCCTCTGGGCCTGGATCGCCATGGGCGAGGCCCCGGAAGAGTTGCTCGCTCCCGCGCGGGTGCGGATGATCCTGAAGACCATCTACGAGAACAACCGCGTCACCAACGGCTGGGCGACCCAGCGCACCGCCGACGGCAAGGAAGTGGAATCGGATCAAGGGAAGGACGTGTGGATCGCCACCAACTACGTCTTGGCTCAGATGTTGGACTATTGCGGCCTGACGGAGGAAAGCAAGGAAGTATACCAGGTCATGGACGAGGTGCTCTTGCAACGGGACAATACCTCTACCTCGCCCGAAAGCATCCGCCCCGATGAGAACAAATTCATCGTCAAAGGTTATCCGCGGCCAGGCGCGGTGTGGACCCAGTTGCCGCTGTTCTTCCTTAAAGCGCGGAAACGCGCGAGCGGGAAAGCAGCGACGGCGGCGGAGCTGGCGGGCTTCATCCAGGGGATATTCAATCCGACGGCCGCTTTATCAACGGGGGCTTCGCCCACGGTCGCTTCGCCCGCATCCTCGGGCCTTAGCGGCGTGAATCCGGCGCCCGGGGGCCGCATGGAGGGCCGTCTCCCCTACGGATTGGGCCGAATCCGGCCGGGAGCGACGGCTGCGACGGTGATGCCGGGAGGCGGCGGAGCCGCGGGCTCCGTGCTCGCGTGAGCATACATTTTTATTACGTGCCCTTATCCGGCCCTTATTCTTCACGGGCTCCCGGCCAATTCTATTACTTTCACTCCGACCCTAGTACGGAGGAGGACGGCCATGAGCGCACCCGCGGCAGTAAACGAGTTGGTGGGAGGCGAATTGGAATGGAAGCTAGAGGCCCCGCTGCCGCCGGAGGGTCGTTCGGAAAACCTGCCGGAATGGCTCGAGGAAATACAGGCGTTCCGCGCCCGGGCATTCTTCGCGGATACGGACCGGGCCAAGGGGAACGCCCGGGATGCGGATCCCTTGGATCCGGTCTCCTTCCACATCCTGGCCCGTCATCGTGGCGAACTCCTCGGCAGCATACGGATAAGCTTCGGAGTGGGTCGCGAGCGCGGATTGGCTTTCTTCAAGGACCTGGGATTCCAGAACGCGGATGCCTGGCCGAATCGGATTTTTGACGGTTCGATCACTTCACGCTGGGCGACAGCCGCCGGACATCGAAGCCTGGGGCTCGCCCTCCGATTGGTGGCGGGCGGCTTCGCCCTTTCGCGATATTTCGGGCACGAGCGAAGCCATGCGGCCACGGCCACTGCCAACGGCCAGGATCGGATCCTGATGCGATGTGGCGCTCGTCCCGCGCTCGAACTGGGCGGCCGCGTCATGGCTGAGCGATTCGCGCAGCAGACCTATATGCTCTACCTGGCTGAGTCCGAAATCAACCCCACTTTCGAAGGCTTGATCAGGGATATGGGCGCGCGCCTGGGTTTGGCCGCGCCGGCGATGCGGAGGGCGGCATGAACTCGGCAGAACTGGTCCGCGAGGCCTGGCTCGAAGCCACCGCCGAGTACGATTCGATCCCGTTCTTCTCAGCGATCGCAAACGGGAACTTTACGGCCAACCATTACGCCATGCTGCTCCGGGAGATATACCACAATACCCATGAGAACCCGGAAGCCTTCGCGCGCATGACCGGCCTGCTCCGGGGCGATCAGCGCAAGCTGAATAAGAAAATCCTACGTCACTCTTGGCAGGAAAGCGGCCACGATCAGATGGCGCTGGACGACCTCGCACGGCTCGGTTACGATCCCGGAGCCGCTCGCGACGGACGGGCCCTGTGGGCCACGGAAGCCTTCACTGCCTTTACCAGCTTCCAGATGGAACGCCGGAATCCCCTCGCCTTCCTGGGCTACGTCTATCATTTGGAGAACGTCGCCACTAGCTGGGGGCCGAAGTTGGGAAGATGCCTCCACTCATTGGGCATCCGGCCTGAGGCGATGTCCTTCCTCATGGAACATTCCGAGGCGGACATAACCCACGTCAAGTTCAATGAGGAGTACTTCCGGGAGCTGGTCACGCAGGAAAAGGATCTCGAGGACGTCCTTTACGGGCTGCGCGGCGCCGTGCGCCTGTACTCGCTAATGTTGCAAAGCGTCATTGACGCAGTCGATCAAGGATGGCCGGAATGGCGCGCGCTGGATGGCACTTTCCGGAAAACAGCCGTTCCGACCTGTCCTTAATCCGACGTTATCGACCGAGTCCGTTGAGGACGCCATTTCCTCCCCGAAATCTGGTAAAATACCCCGCCGATTTTCACGCCCTCCTGCACCGGCATGAGGGAAAACAGGGGCGCAGCCGTTGCCCTTCCGTTCGTGATCGGCGGCACCGCAATCGCGGTAGTACTGGTCGGCGGCGGGAACCAGGACTTGGAGTGAATCATCGCGACCAGACGTTTGGCGAATTCCGGCTGGCCATTGGTGGCGTTGAAATGTTCCTGGTCGATCATTTCGATGCCCACCGTGTTGATGGTCGCGGATAACGCCAGCTTGGTGGGTACCAATTTGATTTGCGCTTGGATGATGGAGGGCCAGGGTTTCGTGATCGCGTAAATCCCCGAGGCGCCATCTTCGTATTCACTCTCGAGGTAAGGCAAATCGGGTAATCCCATATCCGTCCGGAAATCCGTGACCATTTGCGTGATGTCGTCGGAAAAGCGATTGCACACCGTATCGCTTGTGCGCGTCGCTTCGACCAGGCCCAGCATGCAAATCAATCCGCCAAAGGTCGCGTAACTTTTGGTGTCGTTGACGGCGGTAATCAATTGTTGATAAAGCTTGGCCCCCTTCCAAAAACGGTTCTGATCCGCGGGATTATCTGAGACGTTGAGCCCGGTATTCACGCCCCGACAGGTTGAGGATAGGCTCGCGTCGTTAATGATTCCGAAGTAATAATCCGGATGCGCCGCCGCCATGGCTTTGAGGAAGGGCATGCTCGGTCCGCCGCTGCCGTTACCCGACAATCCGTTTTGCATGGCCCCTGGGGTTTCTTTCGCCAGCACCCAGGTTTTCGTCGAATACCATTGGTAGTTCCAGCCATGCGGGATCGAGACCCCATCGGAATGCGCGGGATCCTCGCCCGCCATATTGGAATGGCCGATGCACAGGTACACGATGAACTTATCCTTAGGCACTTCGACACCGCCCAACAGGATCGCATGCGTCGTAATAGCCGGGAATAAAACCGCGAAGCAAAAGCGTATGATATTGCGGCTATTCATGCTTCACCTCCGCTAAAAAGAACCGAATCCCCGAGGCGCGCATTTAAATCGGAAGCCATATGTCTTACAGTAGGGCATGCTGATACAAAAAGCAGAGTAATTTTTGGACATTTGCATATCAAACGCCCTCGCGGCAGCCGCCACCCCCAAAAAAGGAAAAGACGCATGAGTAAGACCGCCCTTGCGAGTGCCCTGCTTGCATTCGCACTGACAGGTTGCTTGGAGACCGCCACCCAACCCGATAATGGCATCAGCTTCTCGGGCTTTCCCGCTTCCGTTCCCGCCACCCCGTCGAGCCCGGCCAAGGTTTCCGGAACCATCAATGCGGGCAAAGCGCTGGACAGCGTCGTCGTCACCGTGATCGATGCGAGTGGCGCGAGCATGACGCGGAATAAATACGGGACCTCGGGAAAAACCCAGTACACGGTCGATGCCCTGGATTTCTCATTCAGCGCCACGGCTTGCAATGGAACCTATAAGGCCCAGTTCACCGCCTTCGCCGGTACCGATTCCAAGTCGCAATCCGTCGACATCTCCCTGTCCGGGGCCAAGGATTGCAATGGCAATACCGGGACCCCGCTTTCGGCGTTTAACCTTTCCGCCGGGGCCCAGTCCAATGCCAGCCTCGGCAGTTCCATCGATCTGGACGCGCCGAAAGTCATGCTGGCCAGCGCAGCGAGGGCGGCCTCGGCGGAAGTGGATTTGGTCTATGCCAATTCCTTCGCCGATGACGCCGACATGCTCTGGTCCCCGAGTTCCGCCAAGGACAATGTCACCTTCATGGACAACTGGAGCGTTTACAATACCACGCAGTTCCACAAGGTATCGGGAACCTCCTTCGACGCCGTGACCACTGCCGAGGAGCTGGCCGCATTATGGAAGCCGGCTTCCGCCGTGACCACGGGCTTGGCGGTGGTGGCGGGAGACCTGGTGATTGCGAGATCCGATAAAGGCAAACTGGTCCTGATCCAAATCGCGAGCCAAGTCCCGGGGGAAACCGGATCCATCAATATGAAGGTGGCGAAATGAGCGCGTCATTGGAAAACGAAAGACACCCCGGAACGATGCGGAAGGGCTTGCGGATCGGATTGCGCCTGGGAGCCTTGGCGACCGCGGTATTTTTACTGGGCTGCGGGGACTCCCCGGATGCGGAGCTGGCAACGGCGCGCGCCGCGATAGAAGCGGCCAAGCAGGCGGGGGCGGAGAAATATTCCCAGTCGACCCTGTGGGAGGCGTCGCATGACCTGGATTCGGCGCTACAGGAAATCGATACGCAGAAGAAAGCATTCATCGGCCGGGATTTCGCCAATGCCCGCCGGCTGCTTCAGAAGGCCGGAGACAAAGCCCGCGAGGCGGGAGCCTCCGCGTTGCGGGCCTCCATTGAGCAAGACATACTGGCCAAGGCCGCGGCCGCGAAGGATACCGCTCGCGCCGATTCGCTTACGCAATCCCCAGCCAACGGCCCTTCCGCGCCCACGGCCACCCGAAGCGGCGCGGAGTCGGCCATCAACCTCACCTATGCGGGCTATCAAAAGGCGCGCCGGCAGGCGGGACCGAATGCCAAGGCCGCTTTGGAAAGCATCTTGCAGAACCTGAAGGATGCGCGGGCCGCCCTGAAAGCGAAGGACTACGCGAAGGCGCTCGGCTTGTCGGGGGCGGCTAAGGCCAAACTGGATTCGCTGCCCAGGTAAGACTCGCCTCAGATTCCCCGGACCAAGCCGTAAATGACCTTTTCCGAGGACGTGACGGCATGGCCTTCCACGTCCGTGCCCGATACGTGCCAGACGTAGATGTAGGCGCCCGTCCCGGCCAGTTGGCCGGTGTCCGCCCGGCCGTTCCACAGCAGATTGAGGCGGCGCGAACCGGTGGCGTTCCGAGGGAGACGGGCGAAATCGGCCTCGCCCACGTTCAGGTTCAATTCGGTCAGAGGCATGCCCAGGTTGCTGAAGACGCGCAGGGAGATCCGGAAGGGAGCGGTCGCATCCACGGTGAGGCCGCCGAAGCGGGCCGGATTGGCCGCGTTGCGCACGGGGATACGCATGCCTCCCGGACTACCGAGATCGCCAGCCCCGTCGGCGAGCGTCGACCAGATCGGATCGTTGGGCGGCAGGTAGGTGGGCACGTGGACGACGGAGCCCTCGGAGGTGGGCCCGACCTTGAAGTTCAAGGGCACGGCCAGGCGTAGGGGCACCCAGCGGTTCCAGGCCGAGCTTTGGACGTTGCCGGAGGTATCGGCCACTCCCCCTGAAGGATCGATCCAAATCCAGTCGCCGCTCTGGGGCGGAACCGGGACTCCGGCGCCTCGATCGGAGGAACTTACCAGGAATAAATAGGCGGCCTCGCCGGTCGTCCCCGGGGCGGAAGCCTGCGGCAATCCCGCATCGACGGTGAAGCCATAGCGGGCGGCCAGGCTGTCGGCGGCGGTGGCCGAGGCGGGCAGCGACGAGGCGTCGAGCAGCGCGAAAAGGCGGCCTAGCAGAGGCGCGGTCGAGGTCCGGCCGGCCGGGACGAGCGGTTCGCTGAAAACGGCGGTCAAGGTATCGGGCGCGTTACCGGCCGAAGCATCGTGCATATGCAGAACCGCGGAACGCAGGACCGGGGCGATGGCGTCGCGCACCGGAACCGCTCCGGGGGCCAGCATGCCGTCAGCCGGGATGAGAGGAGCCCCGGGCAAGGCCAGCGTCAGCCGGGTGCCGCCACCGGCGACGGGCAAGGTATTGGCTTCCAGCGGCAAGAAGAGGGTGTCGCCGGCCGGGGCGGCCAAGGCCGCCGACAGACCCGCGGCCGACAGCTTGAATCCCCCCGTCAGAACCGCGGCAGAGAGTTGCGCCGCGGCCTGGGCGGGATCGACGGGGCCTTCGGAAACATCGATGACCAGGGCCAGGGCATCGGCGTATCCGTCGCGGTATTGCGGCGAAGGCGAACCGTCGGGAGCCTGGCCGATGCGGTCCACCAGGGCCGCCGAGGTAACGCCCACGAGACGGTAAGGCAGGATGGCGTATTTCTCGGTCAAGATGCCGCTGGGGATGAGGCCGCTCTTGGTGGCCATGGCCTTGAGCGTCACCGAGTCCTTGTCGATCACGATGGCGCCCTGGTACTTCGAGGTCCCGGCTTCGCCCGGCTTAGGGGTCGAGCCATCCAGGGTGTACCAGATGTCCGCTCCCGCGGTGGGCGTCGAGAGGCTGACGGCGATGGGGTCGCGGCTGGTCTTGGAGGCGGGAGTGGCGGTCACGGCCTTGACGGTGTCGGGCGGCGGCGGCGGGGCCTTCTCCCAGTTCACCGCAATCTTGCGGGACGCGAAAACGCAATGGGCGGTATCGAAGGCCACGACGTCGATGAATTGCGAGCCTTCGACGATGGTAAGCGGGGTCGAAAACGTGACGCTGCCGTCGGAAGCCCAGGCGATGGAGGAAGCCGGCAGGGCCGCGCCGTTCACCCAGACTTCGTCGATGCGCCCGTCCGGAGAGACCCAGGCCTTGCCGCCCATCGCCAAGGTCGGCGTCTGCTCCTGGCGGATATCGATCTTGTCGAGGGGACTCATTACGGGCGCGGTCAGATCGAGGCTGGCGGTTCGATCGATCTGGATGACATCGGTCTTATAATCCGGCCCGTAGCCGAAAACGTGCACGCCTTCGTAATAGGCGGTGATATAGGGATCATCGGTATACGAGACCACCGGTTGGCCGTTCACTTTTTCCACCGGATCGGGCGTGGTGTAGACGCCGTTCTTGCCCAGGTTGAGATCGATGCCGGCGAAGGGGACGGGATCGGTGGCGGCCTGATGCGCCCGCACCGACCAGGCCGAGGTGAAGAGATCGAAGGGCGCGGCGGTGCGGTTCTGGTCGGAGTACAATTGCAGATCGATGCGCGCGCGCCCCGCCACCGGCAATGTGCTCTTGAGGACGATGGGGATGTAATACACGTCGGTGAAGCCCGCGAGCTTGACGGCTTTGCCGTCGCCGTTGGTTCCGTAAGCCACCGTCAAGTAGCTTCCGGCGCCGGCTACGTCCCAAAGCTGGTTGTCGTCCCCGAGCGCGAAGAGCTTGGAAGCGGTGGCCGCGTCGGCGGTGAAGTAGAAGCGCAATTCGACGCCGGTATAGGGCTTCTGCTCGTTGTTGGCGATGTCGATGTAAGTCTGGAAGCTGGTCCCGCTTTTCCCCTTGTTCGTGGGCTTCACGCGGATGGTGTAATTGACCAGGACCTGGGTGGTCTTGAAGTGGTAGTATCCGCCGATGCTATCGTCGGTGGTCGTACCGGAGGTCACGCTGTACTTGTACCCGGTCGCCGCCTGGAGGCTTTTCAGGGTCACGGCGTGGAACACGGTCGGCAATCCCCCGTCGTCGGGTTGCTGGATCTGCGAAGGCTTGCCGGCGGCGGTCGCGAGATCATAGTCCACGCGGCTGTCGTAGGGCCCGTTGCGGGTCCACCAGCTGACGGTCGCCTTGTTGTCGGTCTCGTTGCATACCTTGACGCCGGTGATTAGCGCGGGCGGGCGGGCGGCTGAAAGGGTGGTGAACTTGTAATAGGCGCCGCCGTTCTTGTCTTCGGTGACGTTACGGTGGATGTCCATGCCCTTGAATTCGAAGTAGTAAGTGGTGGAAGGCGTTAGCCCGGTCAGCACGATTTGCTTCGCGAACCCCAGGGTGTCGGGGCTGACCTTCTGCAAGAGCTTGCCGCCGGGGGAATCGTAAAGGAAGAGGGAATCGCGCGACAGTTCGCTGGACACCCACGTCACGGTGGCGCGCACGTCCTCGGGAATGACGTTCACGTTGCGGAACTTCGGGCCTTCGTTGTCGGGCGGGATATCGGCCGCCAGCATCTGCGCGGGGATCACCATTTGCGCGGAGAAATCGATGCAGGTTTCGGTATTGTCGTACTTCTCCCATTCGTCCAATAGCACTTCGTTGGGATGGCAGCCGCCCATGAAGGCCCCCTTGGGGACCTTATATTCGTAGGGGAAGCCGCCGGCGTTGTAGCCTTCGGGGTTGGAAGCGCGGTTGTGGGGATGCTGCAGGTTCCGATCGCCCGCGCCCATGATGAAGCTTAGGTCCCAGGGATTGACGCCCAGCTCGTAGTTCATGTTGTCCATGCCGATGTGCAGGTAATTCTTGTCGCCGGTGAGATCCCAATAGAGGAAGAGCTCCAGCACGGTGCCGAAGTTGTAGCGGTTGTATCCCCATTTTTCGGAGACGAAAACGCCGTTGTAGGGCGGCTGGGCGTGGATGGCGTATGTTCCGGTGGGGATGGCTTGGGTGCCGTTGCTCCCGTCGTTGATGGTGCGCGCAAGCAGGGCGATGCAGTCCGCCTTTAGCGAATCGGCGACTTCGGGGGACAATCCATAGGCGGCGGCCTTCTGCGGGGTCTCCACGATCAGTTTCGCCAATCCGTAGGTGGTGAAGACATGGGTGTTCTCGTAATCGGTGGGCCAGCCGCCGGGCATGAAAGGGCCGACGCCGCCGGTGCTCCCGGCCACGGCCTGGGCCATCAAGCCGGTCGGGAATTCGCCCTGGTTGAACTGGGCATTCGGGCTTTTGCCCAAGGCGGGATTGTCGAGCAGATCGAACTTGTAGGTCGTATCCTTGGTCGCGAACCAAAGGGCGAATGCGGCCAGCGCCTCATCGTCCCGGGTGGGGCCGCCGCCAGGATAGCAGCAGGGATTGGTGGTGGCGGTGCCGCGCTTGACGGAGATGATCTTGGCGTAGATATCCTTGGCGGCCGCGAGGCATTCGGCGGCGTAGGCGGGATCGAACGGCTCCCATCCCCACGAGAAGAATGCCAGGGCCGCGCAGAACATGCCCGCTACATTGCTGCCGATGCCGGCGGTCACGACCCGATCGGGGCCGCCGCGGGTAACGGGTTGGGCATCCTGTTTTTCGGGAACGTCCCAATAGAGGTGATCGAAGCCGGGGCCGGTGCCCACGCTATGGTACATGTCGGCCTTGTCGATGAGGCCGTCCTTCTTGCTGGCATTGTACAGCTTCAAGATGAAATCGGCGCCGACCTTGGCCTCGTTCAGTACGTCGGGAATGCCGTCGTTTCCGAAAGGCAAGGTATCGTTGTAGGACGCGCCGTACAGGTCTTCGCCTTTTTGAGGCCAATACGCGTAGGCTAAAGCCAGGACCAGCGCGGCATAGCCTTCGGTTTCCCCGTACTTCCCGTGGTCGCCGCAATCATGCCATCCGCCGGACAAATCCCCGGCCCGCCCCGCCCCGAGCGCGCTGCCGTCCTTGAGATGGCAGTCCCCGTGGAACCAGCTATGGGTCGCGCCGCAACGCTGCACCCCGAAGAAGTTCAGGGTCTTCCCGAAAACGAGATTGTAAACCTGGTCGTCGATGGCGAAGGTGGCCGAGGTATCCTTGCCGCAGGTCAGGAAATACCGTCCCGGCGCTTTGAGGCTCGAGAAATCGGCCAGGGACAAGGTCACGGTGGCCGTCGGCTTTTCGAAATGATAAAGCGGGTTGATGCTGTTGTAATAGCCGGTGATGCTGATCCCGCCTTCGTTGGACGGGCCGATCGGGGAAAGGGAGCCTTTATACACCGCCGTGTGCGACACGGCGTCGACGACTTGGAATTCGGTCCCGACCGCATTGGCCACGAAGGCACGCTTGCGATCGTCCTGGGGCAGGTAGCCCACCTGGTTGACGCGGATATTGCGCGGTAGGAGGTTGAGTGAATCGAGTTGCCGCCGGCCGCAACTCGCGCAGGTCTTGTCGACAACGACCTGGGCATGGAGGGATACGCCCAGGAAGGTAGCGACCCAGACAAAGTTGCGGGCCAACCTTCTAATCAGATGGCGGAACGGCAGGTGGGCCGGAAAATCGGAGCTGCGGGTACGGCTTGGAGCGATCATTGCACCTTTTTGTAGGCGGGCGACATGGATAAGTTTGTCCTGGTCTACGGAAACACGGGTAACGCGTTCTTGCTTGGGAATGTACGGCTAAGATCGGGATAAAATCCGCAACAATTTCCGGCCTACGCTCCAATTCTACCCAATCATCAAACCTCTGCGCGTTAATCCTCACCAGGGATGCCGGGAGGGCCTGATGCCGATACCGGCCCCGGCATACGCTTTCCGCGCGAGGTAAGGCGAACGGAGCGGATTAATCCCCCCGCTTATCCCGCTCGTTGCGCTTTCCTTTTTGATTTCTATCGGGGGCTTTTCCTGGCCGCGGAGGCGCCTGGTCCCGGCCGTTTTTCGCGACGAAGGGTTTGAACACGATGGGAGAACGGGGAAGCGCCAAAGTCGAAGGCTCTCCAGCCGCATGCGCTTTTTCCCCCGCGGGATTCCGGGGGGTGGCTTCCAGATTGCGCCTGCCTTCGCGGGATTTTTTGACTTCCTGGCCGCGTTGGCCTAACTGTTTTTTCTCATCGGCGGCCACCGGTTGAAACTTCCTTTGGGAATCGGCTCGCTTGGATAATTGCTCGTAGGGCAGGGCAACAGGTTTGTTTTCATCTTGGGCCTCGATCTTGCGCACGCCTTTTTGCGCCACCCAAGTCCGCACGGGCCGGACATTTTCGTGATCTTGGCGATTTTGGTATTTCGCCGCGACATGCCTTTCCCAGTCCTTGTCCTCCCGGTGCTCCCAGCGTTGATGCGCATAAATTGGATCATAGCCGTAGCCATGGGATTGAAAAGCGAAAGAAGCGTAGAAGCCCCGATTTGAATAGCTCGCGGCGTAGTAATCGCCGAAATAATAGTGTTCGTCGCGCGTGCGCAAGAAGAGATGGTTCGGGAAGACGGCCAGATCGATTACGATACTCGGGGAGTAATGGTAATCGCGATGCTCGCGCCACCGGGGCTCGAAATACACCGGAGCGAAGAGCACGCCGCGCCGCTCGACGGTGTAGTCCCAGTACCCATCCACGAACACCCAGCCCCGCGGAGTCCACACATAATAATCGGGGCTCCATTCCCAATCGGCCTGCGCCGCCATCCAATAGCCAGGGCTCCAGGCATAATGCCGCCGCGCCCAAATCCAACAGCCCGGAATCCACACCATGTCCTGGGAAGGGGCTGCGATGTTGGGGCCAGCCTCCAAGGTCGCAGGCGGCGGCGTGGGCAAATAGGTGGTGGTAGTGGCCGCGGTATCCGCCCAATAGCCGGTCGTCCAACGGTAATCATCGCCGGTTTTCCCCCAATATCCGGGAACCCATTGCCGACCCGGAGGCAACGCGCGCCAGATGCCGCTCACCCAAAGAAAATCATTACGCTCGTCATCCCAGGCCCAATAGCCGGGGATCCAAGTCACGTTTTCCCCTTCCGGTTTTTCACTGGGCGGGACCTCTTCCACGACCTCGGGGGGTTCCTTGGGAACCGCAATCCCCGGTTCCGGTTTGTAGGAAATGACCCCGGCGAAAGCCTCATGCACCGGACCGCGCGTGAGGACTTGCTCTCCTGCCGCGTCGGGCGAGTCGGATGCGTCGGCGCAAAAGGCCGGCGGGGCCCAAAAAATCCCGACGGCCGTGAGGATGGCTGCGGTGAGAGCATTCGATTTTCCTGATGGGTGCATATCAGCTTCCCCTTTTCATTAGGATAAGGATTCGGATAGAAGAGAATATACACGAGCAGGGGTGGTTCGATGCGGTTTCTGCCCCGGCTGCCTTGCGATTGCGGGCGTAATCCGCGGCATTTGCCCCACCATGGCCTGGAACCGCCCGCTAATGGCTTCGGTTCCCCCGGAATTCAAGTCGGGTCGGGCGTCCTTGCGTATGCTTTCGACCTCAACCAATGGGTAACGTTCCTGTTACGTACGGGTCGCGGCCATGACGTATTTTTACGGTTTTCCATTCGGGCATCGCCCGGTTCATATGGCCCGCAATCGGGGACGGCGTACCAACTCGTCCACCACATGTACCGTTTTGTCACGCCCGCGTACCAGTCCGTTCGGCGCCCGTACCAATCGGTTCGGGCCTTGAGATCGGGGGAATTTTTTTTCACTTCCCGCCAGCGAAGCAAGCCTTGACCAAGTATCGTTGTGCGAGAAATTGTTCCATCGCCGTACATGGTTGGATTCGCTTGGGGCCCGAAAATGCCCCCGGCGCTTGGCCGGTTCCGCCTCAACTAAGCATCGGGGCGGATGGCTTGGGGCTTGGCCATACGCATCGCGACGGGGATAAGTTGGGGCGCCTTAAAGTGGAAAAGCAAGCAAACGCGGATGTTACCCTGATCCAGGAACGGATGGCCGGGGATGGGCGATTCGATTCCCACGCGGGATTGCGGCCGGCTCCGGCGCCGTCACCCACGGGGATGCGGTCCGCGTCGCCGTCCGGAAAGGGGATAAGAAGCCGTCCCTTTCCCGAGGGACTGGGTAAGGCCGTCGTCGTGGCTCCGGCGAAAGCGTTCACAGCCGTGCGAAGAGTGGTCCTGGACATGTGCCAGGCCTATGCCATCCTGCTTTTCTCGCAGGATCGTCGCGTGGGCCTGATGTTGTTCTGCCTGTCTTTCGTGAATGCCTCTTCGGGCGTTTCGGCCCTGGCCGTTTACGTGGCGGCGCGCTTGTTCTCCCGACTGATCGGGCAGGATCCCAAGGACAAAGCCAATCCCTTCTTCCTATACAACCCGCTGCTGGTGGGGCTTTCAACGGGATACCTTTTCGAACTTTCGCCCATGAGCCTAGGCCTTGCGGTTTCCGCCGGGCTGTTCTGCCTGGTGCTGAGCCATGCGCTGCAAAAGGCGTTGTGGAGCTTTTTCGCTTTGCCCATCCTCAATCTGCCTTTCTCGCTGGTGGCCACCTTGATCTACCTGGCGGGCATGCGCTATGGTTCGCTGTTCGTCACGCAGGCCACCTTGCCGGCTTACATGAATTGGGACCGCGTCCCGCTGTGGCTGAGCGGCCTTTTCCATTCCCTGGGCATCTTCGTGTTCCTGCCCACGGACCTTTCCGGCTTCCTCCTGCTGACGATGTTCCTGGCCATCTCGCGCATCCAATTCTGCTTGATCCTCCTGAGTTATTATTCCGGAACGCTTTTCCACGGCTTGCTCTACGGATCCATGGCGCAGGCTTTCCAGGATCCCTACAATTACAATTTCATTTCCATCGGCTTGGCCTTGGGAGGCTATTTCCTGATCGCCTCCAAGCGCACCTATTTGCTGGTGGTGCTGGGCGTGGGCATGGCTGCCTTGCTGCAGGACGCGCTGGGCGTATTCTGGTCGGCCGCGCATGTCCCGGTGTTCACCTTTCCCTTCGCCATCTCCACCTTGCTTTTGCTTTACGTGCTCAAGCTGCACGGCTTTTCCCATGTCACCCGATTCTTTTCGAGAAGGCCGGAAGAAAACCTGGAGAATTGGATCTGCAATACCCAACGGTTCGGGCCCGCCCTGCCCGCGCCGTTTCTCCCTTTTTCGGGGGAGTGGACAGTGTACCAGGGGTTCGACGACACCTGGACCCATAAAGGGCAATGGAAGCATGCCATCGATTTCGTGATCGAGGACGCGGAGACGGGGCGGACCTATCGCGACGAAGGCGCCAACCTGAAGGATTACCATTGCTTCGGCAAGCCGGTGCTGGCGCCCGTCTCCGGAAAGGTGGTGGCGCTCGAGGCGTCCTTTCCCGACAACCCGATCGGCTCGGTGGACAGCGAGAATAATTGGGGCAACCACGTCATTCTCCTCAGCGACTTCGGCTATTACGTGGAACTCTCGCATTTGAAGCAGGGAAGCGTGGCGGTGGTCTTGGGGCAGTGGGTCGCGGTGGGCCAGGCACTAGGCCATTGCGGCAACTCCGGTTATTCGGCGCAGCCGCATTTGCATATCCAATGCCAATACCAGGAATACGTCGGAGCCCCGACCGCGCCGTTCCAATTCACTTCCGCGGTCAACGGACGCGCCCTGCTGGGCATGCGCGACATGCCGGAACGCGGAACCCGGGTGCATCCACTGTCCCACTCCATGCGCTGGAGCTCGCACTTGGGCTATTTGCTGGACGAGACTTTCGTCTATGCCTGCCGCCGGAACGGGGAAGCGCGAGCGGATTTGCGTTTGCGCGTATCCATGGACGCCTGGGGCACCCAATTCCTGGAAGACCAGGATCGCAATGCCCGCCTGTATTTCGCGGTGCTGGGAGGGCAATTCACCCAACTGCGTTTCGAAGGCGACGTCAAATCCTGGTTGCGGTTCTTTTTCCTGGCCTTACCGTCCCTACCTCCGACTGAGGAGGCGATTTCCTGGCGGGACGTGGTTCCCGGTAACGGCTTCCGGCCCCGATCCGGCCTGGCCTCCCTGTTGCAATCCCTGGAGCATTCGTGGTATTCCTCCGCGGGAACCTGGACCTTGGACGATGCCGGCGTGGTCAAAGGCGACATCGGCTTCCGATCGATCTGGCGCACGGAATCGGTGGCCACCGAATGCCGGTTCGAATCGCATCGGAGCCCGGCCCATATCCGCATCCTGAGCGGCGGAGGCGAAGTTGCGTTGCAGCTTAAGCAGGCGTAGAGTCCCTAACTTGAAGGGAACCCGGCTGCGGCCGGCTGCGCGGCCCGGGGCCTACGTCAGCCTCATGGCAGGAATAGGCTTGAGCGTTTCCCACGCTTCCGTGCCGGAAGGCTGGATCCGGTATCAAAGCGGGGATTATCCCGCCGCGCTGGCGGAATACCGGTCCTCGTATGCGGCGGACGCGCGCAACCTGGACGCCCTTTACGGCATGGTGAACAGCCTGGCCTTGCTGCATCGTTACGCCGAAGCGGCAAGCCTTTGCGATCGCTTGGACAGCTTGCAGGCGCCGGCGGAGGTGGTTCAAAAGAAACGGGAATGGATACGGGGCATCCATTCGCTCAACCATCAGTTCGGCGCGAGCCTGGATGGCGGACCCTTGTTCTATTCGTCGGCCTTCATCGCCGAGCCCCAACTCCACTACGCCTATGGGCCCTCCCGGTTCGGCGACGGCGAGGCCTGGTTCACCTTGAACCAACGGCATACTTTCAGCTTGTCGGTATCGAGTTTCCGCGCCGCTTTCAAGCCGGACACCGTATGGCAGGAGGTCGCGTACTCGGATACCCTCTACCGCAGCTTAGGCCAGGCGCCGCGAACCGACCATTATTTCCAGGGCGATTTCGTCAATACCCTCGGCCAGGCGGATGTCTGGTACTCAGACTATACCGTGCCGGTGCGGGCGCCGCCGGCGGCGCGTCAGGACCAGGTTCGCGCGGGTTGGTCGGGCGCTTTTCCCAAGTCCGCGTTCGTGGCGGGACTGACCCTGGGGGAATCGAATCTGCGTGGCCAGAAGCGCCTCGTTGATCTCTTCTTGCGGCAAACCCGCTTCCTGCCCTGGTTGAACCTGGGCTTATCCGAAAACATCCAGAACCTGGATCATACCCTGCTGTTGCAATTGGCCCCGGCGTTGGCGCGCGCTTACGAAGGGTTGTTGCTCACGATTGAGCCCACGGGCATTTACCGGGCGCGGAGGGATCCACTGGTGGAGATCCCGGATTGGCAATTCTCCGGAGCCGCGCGGCTGGACTACGCATGGCGGATTTTGACCGCTTCCTTGACGGGCGCTTGGGGTCCGCGCGCATTCGTCAGCTCCGAAGATGGGCGAATCATCTCTTCCATCACCTTGCCGCATCGGCAAAGCTACGCAATCGGCGCGGGCGTGAAGCCTTTCGGGAACCCCTATCTCAAAATCTATGGGCTGTATAAATGGGAAAGCTATGCGCAAATGAATCGGCAAATCGCGATGACCGGGGTGGCCTGCCAATGGTAGTCGGAAAATCCGTGAACGGAATCTTACGGCGGATCCTTGCGCGCGTTGCCCTATGCGTGGGCTACATCGCCTTGATGGGCGCGGTTCCGGTATCCGCGGGGGAAACCCTGGGCCAGGATCAGATCCGCAAGGCGTACTTCGATTCCTACGAACTGGAAGGCAAGGAGCGTTTCGCCGATGCCATCGCCGCCTTGAGGCCCGTGTTGGCCGCTTTTCCCAACACCTATACCGTGAATTACCGCTCCGGCTGGCTGGCCTACCGGAACAAAAGCTGGGCGGAAGCGAAGCAATTCTACCAGCGGGCGCTGGCGGCGTATCCCAGCTCGCTGGAAGCGCATACGGGCATGATCAAGGTGAACGTGGCCCGGCAGGATTGGAATGCCGTTTCCGAGCAATGCCGCCGCGCGATGCAGATCGACTACAACTACACGGCCGCCAATTACTGGCTCGTCGTGTCCGAGCAGGCCTTGGGAAACCGCGCCGCCGCCGAGAAAAACGCGCTGCGAATGCTCGCCCTCTACCCCACCTCTACGGATTTCTTGGTGGAGCTCGGCAAGATCCAATTCGCCGAAGGGCGAACCGCCCAAGCGGGCGAGACCTTCGCGGGGGTGCAAGTGTTGGATCCGTATAACCAGAGCGCGGCGTATTACCTGAACCTGATCAAATCCTCGGCAAAAAAATAGACGGGAGCCCCAATGGAAGATTCTCAAAAACTCAAGAACCTGGCGATATCGAGCAATGGATTCATTTTCGATCCATCCACAGGGCACAGTTATACGGCCAATGAAACGGCCGTATTCCTGATGCAGAAGATTTCCGACGGAAAGCAGGTCGATGAAATAGTCCAGGCGCTTACCTCGGCCTACAACGTCGACGAGGCCACGGCGGAGCGCGACGTGGTCTCCGTGCTGGAACACCTCAAATCCAATTACCTGATCTGAGGCGGCCATGAGCATCACCGTCGCCATCAGCGGAATCAACGCGGCCGACAATCCCGGGCCGGGCACGGGCATCGCGCGCAGCCTGAAAGAATGCGGCCGGGACGTACGTACCATCGGATTCGCCTACGACTCCATGGAACCGGGAATCTTCATGGATTGGACCATCGACAAGGCCTATATCATGCCCTGGCCCTCGTGCACGCCGGAGGATTACCTGGCCCGCCTCGCCTACGTGCATGCCAAGGAAGCCATCGACGTGATCATCCCGGCGCTGGACGTGGAAATCCCCCTCTACTTGAGGCTGCGATCCCAACTCGCGAAAATGGGGATCCGCATCATGCTCCCCGAGGCGGAGGCCTTTGCCGTACGCGACAAGTCCAAGCTGGGCGAACTCGCGCCCCGGATCGGCCTTAAGCTGCCGGGAACCCTGGTGATGAAGAGTCCGGACGATCTCCATGAAGCCGCCGCCAAGTTCGGCTTTCCCATGATGGTCAAGGGGCCTTTCTACGAGGCTGCCAAAGCCTATACGCTGGGGGACGCTTACAAGGCCTTTTACGAATACGCGGCCAAATGGGGCTATCCCATCATCGCGCAGGAGTACGTGAGCGGCGAAGAATACAACATCATCGGCCTGGGCGACGGGAAGGGCCGTGACATGGGGCATGTGGCCATCAAAAAGATGCTCGTGACCAAGGCCGGGAAAATCTGGACCAATGTCAGTATCCGCAATGAACCCATTTTCCGCGCGGCCGAGGCTTTCGTGAAAACCGTGAAATGGGCGGGCGGCTTCGAGCTGGAGATGATCCAGAAAGCGGGCACCCAGGATTTGTACCTGATCGAAATCAACCCGCGCTTTCCCGCCTGGGTTTATATGGCCACCGGCTGCGGCGTCAACCTGCCCGACCGCTTGGTCTGTTCCCTGCTGGATTTGCCCTACCGCACCGACTCGGAGTATGCCGCGGGCAAGGTGCTGATCCGATATACAGGCGAGACCATCCGCTCCATGGCGGATTTCGCCAAGCTGGCGGTGGAAGGAGAATCCCACGACGCCGAAGACAAACCGCTCCCGGCCGCCGGAGGGGACGTCATGCCCGCCGGGACCGGTTCCAACCACCAACTCACGGGAAATCCATGATCAAGAAAACCTATATGAAGCCCACCCTGATCAAGCAAGTGGTGGGCGTGATGAATAAGTTCGGCAATTCCATCCAACAGCGCAACGTCCGCGAGGAGATCGACGGCGCCAGCGTCAACGACCTGCTGGAGCAATACGGCTCCTCCCTGTTCGTCTTCAGCGAAAGGCAATTGCGGCGCCAAATCCGCCGGCTCAAGCAGGCTTTCAGCACCCGTTATCCGGCGGTGGTGTTCTCCTGGTCCTACAAGACCAATTACCTGTCCGCCATCTGCTCCCTGTTCCACCAAGAAGGCGAGATCGCGGAAGTGGTTTCCGGCTTCGAATACGAGAAGGCCCGCAAACTGGGGATGCCGGGCCATAAAATCGTATTCAACGGCCCCCTGAAAACGGACGAGGAATTGCGCCGCGCCTTTTCCGAAGGCGCCAAGGTGCATATCGACAATTTCGCCGAGCTGCAACGCGCGGAAAAGGTCGCCCGCCTGATGGGAAAGAAAGTTCCCGTGGGCATCCGCCTCAACATGGACACGGGCCTCTACGCCTGTTGGCCCAAGTTCGGCTTCAACCTGGAAAACTCGCAAGCCTACGAGGCCGCGTCGCGCATCGCGCGCAGCGAATGGCTGGAGCTGACCGGGCTGCACTCGCATATCGGCACCTTCATGCTCGATCCGGCCCCGTACCGCACCGAGGTGGAAAAACTGGTGGGCTTCATGTTCCGGGTCGAGGAACAGCTCAATTGCAATATCGAATACCTGGACATCGGCGGCGGATTCCCGTCCCGCAACCGGTTGAAAGGCATCTACCACAATCCCGACGTCACCGTTCCCGACATCGAAGAATACGCCGAAGCCATCTGCTCCACCTTGGACAAATGCTTGCCCGCGGGCCGCACGCCCACCTTGTACCTGGAAACCGGCCGACATCTGGTGGACGAGGCCGGTTACCTGCTGACTTCCGTATACGCCCAAAAGCAGATGCCCGACGGTCGCACGGCCTATTTCGTCGACGCGGGCGTGAACCTGCTGTACACCGGCACCTGGTACGATTTCAAGATCCAGCCCGGCCGTAACCTGTCGGGTACGCCTCAGGCCTGCTTGCTTTATGGGCCGCTGTGCATGAACATCGACGTGGTCTGCGAATCGGTGTACCTGCCGCCCCTGCCGGTGGGCACCCCCCTGGTGATTTCGCCGGTAGGCGCCTACAACGTCACCCAATGGATGCAGTTCATCACCTATCGGCCAGCGGTAATCATGGTGCTGGAGAACGGCCAAACCGAGATCATCCGCCGCCGCGAGACCTTGGAGGACGTGGATGGGCCGGAGCGCATACCGGAGAAGCTGAAGTTCCACTAACCGCGGGCGGTTGGAGGGCAAACGGGGGCTTTATTTAAACCCCATTGCCCCACCAACTTTATTGCGCGAAAACCTTGGCGATTTCGGCGGCGGTCAAAACGCGCCTGTAAATCCGGATATCATCCAGGGTTCCCGTCCAGGGCGTTCCGTCCGGGCCACCGAACCGAAGCCCCGTCAAATCGCCCGAGATCGACCCGGCTGCGGCAAGCGTGCCCGAGAGCTTTCCATTCAGATAGAGCTGCAGGGTCTTGCCATCGTAAACGCCGGCCGCATGCGTCCACTGATCCGCGACGAAAGGTCCGGTCGCCGAAAACGAGGTGGTCAGGTTTACGCCGAACGCGATAGTAGCCGATTTCGTCGAGAAGAAAATCCCGTTATCCGGGGTCGCGGCGAAGAATCGGGTGGCAGTGTCCTTGGCCGCATTCTTGAACCAGAAGGAAAAAGTGAATTTCGATCCCGCCGCGATCTTGGGGGCTGCGACGATGGCCGACCCACCGGTCCCGTCGAAATCCAAAGCCGAAAGCTTTGCGCTTTTCCGATCCGCGACGAAAGCCGCCCCGCCGGTGATGACCAAGGCCGCGGCGTTCAAGCCCGAATCCGAGACATTGTTGTCGAGCTTGTACCAAGAGACAGGTCCCACCCAGATGCGGGCGTTTCCCGGGGCCGACCAATTATTGGCGCTGTCCTTTTCCTGCACGTACAAGGTATGATACCCGACCTTCAGGAACGTCACCGTATCCGGTTGAAAGGCGGTTGCAACCGTGGCCGTCGCTCCTGAGGACATCAAGGTGTCATCCAATTTATACCGATAACCCGCGCCTCCGCCCCCGCCGCTCACCCAGGTCCAGACGGGGCGGCCCAGCACCGCCGCCGCGGTAGTATCCTGGACGGAAACCGTCGGGGCGGAGGGCGGAACGTCATCGATCTTCACCACCTGCACGGCGTAGGTTTTCTTATAGGCGGTATCTTGGGCGACGATGGCGATCGGGAAGCTGTTGAGGCCCATGCTCAATAGCAAAGTGTCCGAAGCCACTCCCGAAACCAGGGCCTTGCCCTTCAACTTCATGCTGGCGCTAGCATCCCGGAGCGTTGCCGACAATTTTACGGAAGTAACCGATAATCCCACGGTGTCCCGATAGACCAAGGAATCCGGGTTGAAGGCCGGCAAGGCTTTTCCGGCGGACACGCTCAGGCCGTCAAGCCGCGCTTCGCGATGCAGGGCCACCGTGACGAGCACCGTATCCGTCGACGAGAAACCGTCATCGTCGGTGACCCGGAGAATGCAATTCAAAACGGACGCCGTAGCCGGAGCGGTGAAGGTGGTATCCTGCTGCGAAGCGGTGGCGAACTTCCCGCCGGCAATGCTCCATTCCTTCTTTACGATCATGCCCAAGGTATCGATGCCTTTGGCATGCAAGGTTACGTTCGTGCCGGTGAAAACCAGGGTATCCGCTCCGGCAATCGCTTTCGGCAGGTCCTGCTTGACCGTGATCCGGGCGGAATCATTGACGGTGCGGCCCGAGTTGTCCGTAACCTTCAAGGACAACTTATAGGTTCCGGCGACGTTATAACGGTAGCCGCCCCGGAAAGTGAGGGACGATTCGTTGACGCTGAGCGCCTCGTCCTGCGCGCCGTCTCCGTCATAGTCCCAAGATATGCTACGCACTTGTCCATCCGAACTCGCCGCTTGGGCCGAGAAGGGAACCGAATCCTTGATGGAAATCACGGTATCCCGGGGGGTCAGGCCGAAGGAAACCAGGGGGCTGTTGGTGACATCGATCAAGAGATAATCGGTGCCGACGTTCCCATCGTCGTCGCGGGCATAGAGGGTCGCGGCATAGCGCCCCTCCTTGAAAATGGCATGCGAAAAGGTCGGGGAGGTGGCGGAAGAATCGTCCCAAATCCCGTTCCCGTCATAATCCCATTTCCACATGACGACGCGCCCGAAGGCCTGGGTCGCCGAGCCCGTGAATACCAGGCTTTCGCCCGCTTTCGCGACCGTATCACGGCCCGCGTTAACCACGGGAGGGTCGAGCACGACGCGCACGGTCGCGCTATCGCTCGCCGGGGCGCCGTTCTCATCGAAGACGGACACGCGGACCCGGTAGGTTCCCGTGTCGGCGAATACCGCGGAGCGGGAGCGTTGCGCTACGGATTTCTCGACCGTATCGCGCACCTGCGCCGAAGTGTCCTTGCCCAAGCGCCAAACGATCGTGCGTATGACCCCATCCGGATCCTGGGCGATCAGATTGAAGGCTACGGTATCGCGTATGGAAACGGTGATGTTCGGGCCGAACGATTCGATCACCGGACCCACATTGGCGAAGACATCGATCAGGGACGAGTCCGGCTCCCCGCCTTCGATGGTCGCCACGATCCAGGCTTTGCCCGGCTTGCCCGTGCGGAAGCGGCCCAGGGAATCCACCTTGACCACGGAAGTGTCGCGACTTTGGAAAGAAACCCGGGCCGAGGGCAAATCCGAGGAGCGGATGATTTCCAGCGAGTCTTGCTTCCCGCCCTCTTTCAGCCGGATGGAATCGGGGCTGATGCGCACTGAACCCGGCGGCACGACTTCCCGGATCACTTCCACCACGGAAGAATCGGACATGCCGCTCGCGGAGATGGCCACCACGCGGGTTTTGCCCAGTTTGCGCGAACGGACGCGGCCGAAGGCATCGATGGTGGCGACCGATGTGTCGCGGGAGATGAAGTTCAAACTGTCGCCCGCCGGCACCACCACGACTTGCAAGGCGAAGACCTGGCCGTTCTCTTTCAACTGGATCGAATCCGGCAGCAACGTCACCGAGGGAAGAACGCGGACGGGAATGACTTCCACGATCGACGAATCCACGTACCCTGCTTCCGTCCTGACCACGATGCGCGTGGTTCCCTCGCGATGCGCCGTGACCTTGCCCGCCGAATCCACCGAGGCCACGACGCTGTCCTGGGACATGAAAAACAGCTTTGTCCCGGCCGGTGAGGCCTGGACCTGAAAAGAGTAGGTCTCACCGTTTTCATGCAACTGAACCGAATCCGGCTTCATCTCCACCGAGCCCACGATTGCGGTATCGGAAACGATCACGATCGCGGTATCCGCTTTGCTTGTGTCGTTTCTGGCCTGGGCGATGACCTTGCCCGTGCCGACCGCATTGCCGTAAACCTTGACCGAGGTTCCGCTATCCCCGTTCTGGAAAACCAGATAACCCACGCCGCCCAGGCTTTTCCAGGACACGGATTGCCGCGTTTTGGCCGGCAAAACCGCCGCGGTAAGGATTCCGCTTTGGGCGCCTAAGGATGTCCTGATCGTATCCTCCGAGAGCGCCAACGACGTCGGCGGCGCGGAAAAATCCACCACGGTCGTCACTTGCGTTAGCTTCGTCGCGCCATCGTAATCGCGCGTTTGGCTCCAGACCAATTGGCCGCCTACATATCCTTGGATCGTGAATTGGACCTTGCCGCCGTCATAATCACCGGCGGGCAGGGCGTTCAGGCCATTGAGCGAAGCGAGCTTGCCGTCGAATAGGGTGTCGGGTTTTTGCGATTTCGAATCGCGGAAGATGACCAATCGATCGAATGCGAGCCAGGCGGAATCGGCCTCGATCTTGAACTTGTCCTCCGGGGAGGTAGCGTTGCATCCCTGAAAGGAAACCAGCGCCGCGAGCAATGCGGATCCGAGAAGGAGCATGCCGAATAAAAACCGGGAAAGATTCATCGCGATTCCCCGCTCAATTTCCGGAAATGACATAGGTCTTCCCCTCGGGCGCGCTGGGCTGCATCAGCAGGACCGTCGCTATTCCCGCGCCCACGACCACCCCGCCTCCGGCGACCCAGTACCAAATCGGATCAATCCTTTTTTTCCCCGATACCTTTGGCGAATCCGGGGGAGGAGCGGATTGCGATGCGGCGGCCGATGCCTTGGGAGCGGGCTCCTTTTCGGGCAAGCTGATGAGGGTGGTATCCACCCCGAAATTCTTTTGGCGCGACTTGAATTCTTTCCGGACCTTATCGAAGAGGCGATCGACCTCGTCGCTAACGTACATATCGGCCAGTTCGGCGGAGGGAAGCATTTCAAGCATGCGGTACATGTAGTACTTCCCCTTTTCCCGGGTCTTGGGATTGGCGGAATACACTACGGCCAAATGCTTGAACACAAATGCGCTATCCTGGCGGGTATAGGTCCCTTTTCCGCTCGTGAAGGGATCCGTCAGCTTGATAACCGCGTCGAAATCGCCTTCATTATAGGCGTGGTGGATGGCATCTTGATCGATGGATGCCGCGACTACCGTTAGCGGTTGAAGTAGCAACCAAGCAATCAGAAGACCCCAACATCCGCCGAGGCGGATTTGACCGACCATGCCCATTTAATTCTCCAGGATCGTCCAGAAAACTAGTTACTTCGGACAAAATGGCGCTTTCCGGATTCCCTATTTCAGAAATCAGGCCCGCGGGAGGATCTGTAGAAAGGGGTCCACGGCAGTTGGCGGGCGGATCGCTCCGCGGATGGCATAGATCCGCTCCTGTCCGGTAAGGGTCATCGCCGGCGCTTCCAGGACAATCCGGCCGTCGGAACCGGCATAAGGTATCGAGTCTATTTCCCGGGGCGGGGGGCGGAAGGCGTGAATTAATTGGGCATCAAAAGCACTAGTGAATCGCAACAAAGGCGGATTAGGGTATGGAAATTCCTGCGGATATCTATAAGCCAGGGTTATGGGAGAGTTTCTTCACCATGATAGGTGGTGGAGTGGCCGCGTTAACCGGCCTCGTCTTCGTCGCCCTCTCCTTAAGCCTGGAGGACATGTCGAAAGAGGCAACCCACAAATATCGATCCATAAATACGCTTACGCCCGCGCGGACTTTTTCAACACCCGGTTAAGGGATCATGATTTTTTGCCGGTATTGAGCCATCGCTGATTTTACCTGAACGAGGTATAAGCCGTTCCGAAGACGCATATTATCTATGGGCAATTCAATCGAGGTTTGGGTCGAGGAGAGATTAGAGCTTTGGGAATGGATCAACATGCCGTTCAGGCTGTAGATTTCCACTTGAACCTTGCCCTGCAGGGAAGGATTCACCAGGGCCATTTCCAGAATCAACCAAGGTCCGTGGACTCGCGCGAATCGGGCCGAGCGATTTGGATTGACCTTGGATAGGATCCCTGCGGAAAGATCCTTGGAATAATCCGCGTAACTGCCCGTGCTGCTGGCGGCCACGTCTCCGGAAACGGGGAAAGGCATTAACGCCCCGGCTTTACCTACCCCTTGGACGGCCGCAATCGGGCCCATATCGTTCATTACAATTACCTTATCCATCATCACGTTGCCGTAGGCGGTCCCGTAATTCCAGATTCTTTGCGGCGGATTTTCCTTAAGCCAATCTTGCACCGGAATGTGGATGAGATCGTCCGGCAGCGCTTTGATATCGGAGGCGAAAAGATCCGGAACGCCCGCGGTGGCGAAGGTATTCGCGTCGGCGGCGGACAGCTTATCCTCTTCCAGGGCTACCAGGGAGTAGCTGCTGTCGATAAAACCCACGGTGGCCGCCATGGACCGAGGCATGTCATTGGCCATCGGCGTCAGGGCCCGCGAGGCGCCCATGATTTTGGCAAGCGCATCGGCATTGTCCACGCGGACGATTTGCGCGGTTTCGTCGAAGCTGGAGATGACCTTGTTTTCCTGGCTGATTTTCCAGTTAATCTTGGGGATTAATGCGGCGGAACTGAAAACGTGCTTTTCGATTTCGCTTTTATCCCTGGCGTAGGTTTCGCTTTTATCGGGTTTGGTCGCCACGGAAAGGCTGCAAAGCTGGGTTCCGTTGCTGACCACGGCCTCGATTTCCAGGTTCAGCGTTTGCTGCGAAAGAATGCCGCCGGGGTTGGTTCCGGGCCAGTACAAAGTTCGGTCGTCACTTCCGATCGGCGCGCCCAACGTCAGATGATCGGCATAGTCGGTAAAGGCCCCCACGGTGATGGCGCTATCAATTTTCATCGGGACCGGGTTGGAATAGGTATTGATGATGCGCGGACCGGCGGTGAGCAAAAGCAGGTGGCGGATATTATCGTTGGCATCGAACAGTTTGATGGCCGCTTGGATGGCCGCTTCGAATTCGCTTTCGGCTTTAGCGGCGTCGACTTGGAGCTGGTAATTGGGCGCTACAGAGGTTACGGGAGGATCGAGTACCGCCAATGCGGCCAGCGAATCCAGATACGCCGTCATCCTCTTATGTTCCGCATCATCCGGTTTCGAAAGAGTGAAGGTGATTCTTTCTCCACCCTCCTTGTCGATGATTAGGGCCGCGCGTTTATTCGCGCTGTCCAGTTTGGCCAGGAAGGCTTTAAGCAGTTTGGATTGGCCTACGATTTGCCCGGCATAACGCTCCAACAGCGGGGTATGGTTCCAGCGCCACAGGATCACGAAGTCTTCCTTCAAATTACTTTGGGCGATGATTTTCTCCGCGTCCATGACTATGATATGGCCGGCTTGGCCCTGAAGATTCGCGGTGCTGACATCTCCCACATAGATGCGGGAACCCGATCCTTCATTCGCCAATACGGGCACGATGGAGGCGATTCTTTCCCCCGGTGAGGTACTGCCGTAGGCGTGGAAGGCATAGTCGTTTGCACTGAGGGCCTCCAAGGTTTTATTCGTGCGCGGAAGGGCGTTTTTCGCGGTCTCGATTTTATAGGAGGCGACATCCGAACCTGCTTTGATGAATACCCTGGCGGTATCGCTAAAAGAGTAGGGGTAAGGCATTTTTACTACTCCGCCCACGGAGTTGCCGGGAATCAAATAGTGGATTCTGACTTTGCGGGTGTCCCCGAACTTAGCCGGGAAAATGGAGATGTAATAGTTGTCGACGCCCCATCCATATTCCATCAATACGGGATCCCGGGGCGGCGGGGGCGCGGTGTCGCTTCTTTGCACCACGGCTTCATAATCGGCCCGGGCCGTAGTGGTAGTCTTTAACTTCCCTTTCAGGATGTCGCCTTGCCACCAGGCCAATATCCCGGTCACCACCGAGTTTTTCGCCAGGTTCAGGTTCCCCACGATCTCCAGGGCATCCTGGAATTTGGCCGGCGGCTGTCCGCCCACACGGAAAACCCAGTCCAACTCGACATCCAGATAATCGGGATGAACCGTGATTCGGAATTCTTCATCTTCAATGGTGGCGGTTCCCATCCATTGATCCCCTTGCGTGGACTGGCTGCGGAAAACCCCGTGCTGATCCCCGATGGCATAAACCACCCGGGTCGATAAAGCGGTGAAAGCGGCTAAGATGAGTGCGAGCTTAGTCGGGAATTGCATACCTACCCCTGGGTTCTATCCACTGAATTGCGTCCTGCTGCCTATGGCTTCCGCTCCAAGAGAAAGTGACAGACCCGGGCACAAGCCTATAATAATGTAGTGTATATAAGTTGTCAATTGATTTTAAAATGAACCAAATAGCCATTTTTACTATAAAAAAGGCCTTTCATGTAGTGCGATAAATCAAAATACCCGCGCAGCCAAGCCCGTTGGATTATTTCGGCCAATAAACCTGCATCCGATTCCTCGCCACAAAGGCCCAGCTGCGCCCGTCGAGTTCTTCGGATCCGCCAGGATGGAATCGGTCAAAATATTCCAGGCGGAATCCCGATAGGCGTCAAAGTAATTCGCATAGAAGCCGGGGGATTTGAAGATTGGAACGCGCGTGGTATTCCTCATACCAGCTCAAGCCATTGATGTTCACTTGCAGGAAGTCGAAGCACTTCGCATGCTTCCCCGCATCGACAGAATCGTTGGTCGCAATCCAGAGATAAAACCTTCAGTTAGCCGTGGCCTTGAAGGTGGATTGCTGGGTCAGCGGTCTTTTTGTCCCGTTTTGTTGGTCGCTCCAAAATATCTTGCTGTCCGGGAAGGCGCCGTTGCCCGATTCAGAATCACGGATTGGATTCCCTGGGCCGGATATATGCTGATGTCTCCCAGAAGGCAGCCGCGTCTCCGCCCCAAGTAGTGGTTTTCGTCAGCGAGAAATTATAAACGCCCGTTACCGCATTGGCGGGCATGAAGCCGATGGAATACCCGGAGGCAGTCGCACGCAGCGTATCCACCGCCGCTGCGGCCTTCCCGAGCCCGCCCGGAGCGTCGTTCACGGGTCTCGCCGCGCGGAATACCCGTTCGTATCCGTTTCCGAAAAGAGTTCCGCCACGAGCAGTGCCGGATTACTCCGCATCGATGGTTTATGTTTCCAGCAAAAACTTACCACGGACCGCGCTTAAAAAAAAGCGTTGGCCAGGCGGGACGCTGCGGCGTCCTCGAATCAGATCGAGTACCCGTACTGCAGGGTCAGCATGAGATCGTTGTCCTTGCGGCCGGAGCCCACGAATTTATTGGTGGAAAAATCCGCGCGTAAGCCGAGGAAGCTCGATACGTGCAGAAGGTAGCGGGCATCATACGTCATCGAGGAGTAATCCTCCCCGTTGCTCTCGACTCCCGCGGGGGCGGTACCCTTCTTCGTCCCGAATCCGAACGCGGCCGCTCCCACCAAGGATCCGAAACGCACCGTGACTCCGGGCGTGTTCAGTACCAAGGCAATAGGGCTGTCGTCGGCTTTGTAGAAATAGCTCCGGATTTCGTGGTAGAACTTAATCCCCACATCTATTTGATCGGTGACCGCATATAGGGCTTGCGCGCCGTACAGAACCCGCAGGTCAACGAAGAGCGGGCTGAAGTCGCCGGCGATGTTAGCCCCGAGGAGGTCGCCGATCCGCAAGGGGAAGGTCTTTCTGGCCGGGAAGATGTTCCCCGAATTCAGCAGGAGATCGAGCAGGGAGCAGTTGAGGGCCGAGTAGATCCCGAATCCGGATCTGGAGGGGGTATCATATCCGAGATTGGCGTTGAAATATTGCGCTCCGATGCCGAAGTCGCTCAATCCGAGTTTGGGCGTGGAGCCGAAAGAGAGAGATGCGAATACCAGAACCGCCAAGCCTAATATCGCGGATCGATGGAAGGTTTTCATGGGGCCTTTCTGTGGGGGCGTCGAGTAATGATTTTGTTATTCGGGACGGGCACGCTAGGCGGATTGTACGAAAGGAAAGCCGTAGATGCAATGCGGGATCCGCTCCGGATGGGCGTCCAGGGGGCGCAAGGATGCGGGGTAAGCCCTTCGCTTCAGGCCATTTAACCGAGTCGCCCAGGCACGCGTTCCGTTGCGTCGCCGCCCCCTTTGGAGGTGCGGTCCCTTCCCGCCTGCCGCTTTTTGCCACGTCGCGCACCGGTACTATGACCCTGCCGTACTCCCGCAGCGCACTGCTCGCTTTCGCCTCCGGCTTATACGACTGGCTTTGCCCTGACGTGGCTGCATGATTCACCTCCCAGGGCACGTTCGCCAGAGCACCGACCAGGGGCCGCCTTGCGGCGTTTAGAAACACGGTTTCCATTAAACTTATCGGGATTAATAAAACGGGAAACCCATCCCGATGCAGGACACCGATATTCTATCCTGTACGTCGATCGAACCGGCGGCATGCGCTCTTTTTGAGGTGGAGATGAAACAACTCGTGTTACTGATTCCGAGGTTCCTGAACGTCATTTTCTGTTTGGCGCTTCTTTTCCGCGCCGGATAGGCGGCGGATCCCATCAAGATCGCCTGTGTCGGCAATAGCATCACCCAAGGCGATGGCCTTGCCAATGCCGGTACTCAGGGATAAGTGGCCGTGCTTCAGAAAAAGCTCGGCCCAAGGCGATTCGCTGATCGAAGTTTACACGCCCATGCTGGCGCACATGAATCTCATCCACGACGGCGGGCATCCGGATTCCAACGGCCACAAGTTCCTAGCCGACGTGTATTACGAAACCATCCAGAACCTCGCGCTCAAGCAATCGCCGAAAACGCGCTGGCTCGGTACGGCGCTCCTCCGGCGGGTGCGCCGGGCGCGACGGGGATCCTGGATTCGGATAAACCGAGGTTATACGTTTTTCCCGCGCCCGAAAACCTCCGTAACCGCGCCGCGGTCCTCATTTGCCCGGGCGGAGGTTACTCCAGCCTAACCGGACTCCTCGGCAACGAAGGGGCGGATGAGGCCAAATGGTTCAACACCTTCGGCGAAACCGCCTTCGTCCTGCGGTACCGCCTCACCACCTATCACCATCCAATCGAATTGAACGATGCTAATCGGGCCATGCGCATCATCCGGTATTCCGCGATGCGCTGCTGGGTAATGGACCGAGCCAGGCGTTGCTCGACAGCTTGAGCCCCCAGAAACGCGTGACGGCGCAAACACCCCCCGCGTTTCTGGCCCATGGCGATGCCGACGACCTGGTCCCCATCCAGAACAGCCGCATGTCCGATTCCGCCTGCAAAGCGGCCAAAGTACAGGATACATTGGTGGTTGAACCCGGGAAAAACCACAGCTTCGGGATGGATTGGGCTTGGCCTAATGCGCTCAAGGACTGGATGCAGAAACGCGGTCTGCTGAACAATACGGTCTCTTTACAGGGGTTTCCAGAGAAAGCGCGATCCCGGGAAAACCGGGCGGTAGTGGGTTTTGCGCCGGTCAAGGGAATCTATCTGGTACGCCTCTGCCGTAAATTCGACAAGCTTATGCCGACATGGCCCGGTATTATTCCAGGGTCAAGGGAACTCCCCCGACAGCTCAGCGAATATACGACGGGAGGTTACGAATGAATTCCATCAAGGCATCGACCTTTTCGGCCCGGAAAAATCGTGGCCTTGGAAAGGCTTGGAAAGTTTTCGGATCAGCGTTCACGCTTGCCGCGTTATCGACGACGTCGCAGTCCATTGCCGCCTCCATGAATACCTCCGCCCTGCCCACACCGGACCACGTGCTGATTGTCATCATGGAAAACCATGGCGCGGGAAGCGTGCTGGGATCCGCCGACGCTCCGTACATCAACGCCCTGGCCGGGGATTCCCAAGCCGCGGTCTTCACCCAATCCTACGCGCTGACCCACCCCAGCCAACCCAACTACCTGATGCTGTTCTCCGGCTCGGCCCAAGGCGTGACGGACGACAACGTCCCTTCACCGCTTCCCTTCACCACGCCGAATTTGGGGGCCGCGCTCTTGACCCGCGGCCTTGGCATTGTCGCTTATTCGGAGGACCTGCCTTCCGTGGGTTTTACCGGAGCGACCAGCCAGGGCTACGCCCGCAAGCACGCCCCGTGGGTCAATTGGCAAGGCGGAGGGAAGAACGGGCTTCCCGCGGGAACGCACCATCCCATGGCGGATTTCCCCGCGGACCTCGCTTCGCTCCCCGCCGTAACCTACGTGGTACCCAACCTGGCCGACGACATGCACGACGGGACCGTGGCCCAGGGCGACGCCTGGCTCAAGGCGCATCTGGACGTCTATGTGAGATGGGCCCGCGCCCATAACAGCTTGTTCATCCTCACCTTCGACGAAGACGAGTCGGCCGGCGGAGGCAACCAGATACCCACCTTGTTCCTGGGTCCGATGGTCAAGCAGGGGAAATATCCCGAGCGCATAACGCACTACAACGTGCTTCGTACCCTCGGGGATTTCTACGGGGCGGCGCCGAGCGGCGCTGCGGATACGGCCAAGCCGATCCTGGACGTTTGGAAGGGAACGACCAAGATCCGGGTAGGCCCGCCACGACTTGGCGCGCACCCTGGCAAAGGAGCGGTCCGCACCGCGGGTTTTTCCGAAATGTCTTGGATGGAGGGGGGCGACGTGGGCATTGCCCGGTTTCGATCCTTATTGGGCCGCCGGTTAACGGTGCTTGACCAAAGCTATACCATCGGCTGGGAGTGAACGTTCACCACGGGGTTGGCCAAAGGCGCTTATATAATCCGTTTTTCCTTGGGAAAGAAAACGATCAGCCGGATATTTAAAGTGAAACAACCCCAATTCACGGGTGCCCCAGACGATAGCGCTTTAATTCAGCCGTAAGCCACGGGCCGCTGAGGGTGGGGGGCAGGGAGTCGCATTGCACTTGGTACGGGGTACCACTCATGCTGCTTGTGGAAGCTCCTTTGTCAATGAAGGATTCCGCCGTACTAAAAATCCCTTTCTTCACCAGATAGGCATACTTGCGCCGCAAATGGTCAACGGCCTTTTCGCTAGAATACCAGGTGCCATTGCGGTTAAAGCGACATCCCGACTTTTGCAAATATTGGAAGAGATGTTCCACTTCTTCTTGAGGAGATTTCGGCGGCTTTTTAACCTGGCTCGAGTCGCTGGCTTCGGAATTAATGTTAGGCGCTTTGGATTGATCGTTTGCGTAAACCCCTGCCACCAGTGCAATGCTCAAACCCACTATCGTCAGAAGATTCCGCATGAAGATTAATTTCATATCCAAATAAAATAACCCGGTTCACCACCGTAGAGTGGGTCATACTATCTATCCCGAAACCAAGCGCCAATAGCCTGCCCCCCGGGATGGGCACGAAATCGTCGCCCGCGAAATCGTTACTCAAGATGGAGGATTGCAGCGGATTCCCCTGGGGATCGAAGGTTTGGATGGACTGGCCTTCGGTTCGATCGACTCGCTGATCCCGAATGAATACCAGGAGATTGCCATTCCCGTCCCGCCGCAGAAGGGTGGGTTCGGATTTGGTGGGCTTTAACGGCCTCGTCCAATCGACCTGCAGATCCGGGCCCAACTGCGCGAGGAACAGGTTTCCTGAAAGCAGCACCTTGTCGCCGAGAACCATTCCATCGGTGATGAAGCCGTTCCAGCCCGAATATCCGTCGATCCGGACGGACTTTTCGACATGACCGTCCAACCCCACCGCCAGGACCGTAGGGGCGGCATCCGTGTTGGAGGAACCAGGGCTGTTGAAGTGCCCTCCGCTTCCCAGCACCAGCAGCTGGCCGTTCCAAGCCAAGAGCTTGGAGGCCCTGAATTCCTGGCTATCCTGGGGAAGATTGACGAGATGGAGGATGCGGTATCCCGAATCGATTTCGGCGAGGAAGGGAGCGTCGCCGACGAATGGCATGCCACCCAGGATGAATCTCCTGCCTGCGACGGTTGCGAAGTCGGTGTATAAGGAGCCGGGGTAAAAGGGCGTGTCGCCGGCGACGGAATCCGGGTTCGACGGCGAGAGTCCGGTAAGGTAGGCGCGCGAAAGCGTATTCCCATCGGCGTCCACGGTCAGGCATAGCGTCCCGGACGGCACGGTGGTGGTGGTGATCAGGGGATAGCTGTTTCCCAGGAGGAGGTAGGTTCCGTCCGGATTCTTCCGGATGGAGCGATAATCATCGGCCCAATCCCGAGTCGATTTTTCCCAGATCGGGTTCCCCTCCAGATCCCATTTTCCAATGAACGAGACTTTCGTACCCGTGCGGCTGCCATAGGCCTCTCCAGCCGCGATGAACGAGTTCCCATCGATGAGACCCGCGGAATATTCTCCCCAGCTCGAATCGGCGCGCCGGATGGGGTAGCCGGCTCCATTGACGGCGTCCGGCATTAACAACACGCACGCCAGTAGTAAAAACGGGAGTTTCACGGTTGCAGGCATAAGGTAAAGCTAAATCATGAATTCATATTGTCGTTCGGCTTGTGATTTTTCCCATCAAGTTCCCCATGGTACATATCGAACCAATTCGGGAAAAAGAGCGGACGTCGCCCGCTCCCACCGGGCTTATTCGCCCGGCCGTAGCGCCTCCAATGATCGGATTCGGCGAATCTTGCGGGGAAACCGGATGATGCCCATCTTGGTCGGAATTGGGCCACGATTTTAGGTAGAAAGGTGAAATTCAACCCATAATACTGGAGGTTGGGGCATAAATTGAGGGCCTAGCCCAGGCAAGCTGAGTTTAGGGCGAATAATTAGCATCGGGAAAACGGGGTTGGATTTTCAGAGTCATCAATTTGCAGCGATAACAAGGTGGGGGAAATGAAACAGGCATGGTTGGAAAAGGGCGGGGGTATTTCGGAGACGGGTATGCTTCCGCTGTATATGAAACGCATGAGGCGGATTTTTTTGGCGGCGCTTTCGGGATTTTTTTCCTTTCCACTAATCGCCCCAACCTCGGTCAACGCCGCCGATGTGACGGTGAATGTTGGCGTCAAGAACCAAGTCATCGACGGCTTCGGAGCCTCCAGTGCCTGGTGCGGAACCATCAGCTCGGCAGTGATGAAATCCCTCTATGGGGATCTGGGCTTCAGTATCTTGCGCCTGCGGATCGAGGAAGGCATCGGGGACACTTGGCAGAGCGGACCCTATTCGAGCTGGGCGCCCGAACTCGCTAACGCCAAAAGCGCAATCTCCCACGGCGCCGTCGTCTTCGCTTCCCCGTGGAATCCGCCTCCCGGCCTGCGGACGGCGGGAACCGGCGGCAATCAATATGCGGTCGACACCGCCAAGTGGTCCGGCTACCGCGACTACCTCAACGCTTACGTGAAGTACTTCAAGGACAACGGCGTCAACCTCTACGCCATCTCCATCCAGAACGAGCCTGACTTCGCGCACACCTGGACCGGCTGGAGCGCGGCCCAAATCCACGACTTCATCGTGCGCTACGGCGCCACCATCACCACCAAGCTGATCTCGGGGGAGTCGTACATCTACAACAAAAGCTATTACGACGGGATCCTCAACGACCCCAAGGCCCTCGACAATGTCGCCATCTTCGGCACCCACATTTACGGGACCACCGTGAACAACTACGCCTATCCCCTTTTCCAACAAATCGGCACGCCGGCGGGCAAGAAGATTTGGATGACAGAGCACTTTCTCAATAGCGACGACGACATGACCACCACGGTCATGCCGGTCGCCAAGGAAATCCATGATTGCCTGGTCACGGGAAAAATGAACGCCTTCGTCTACTGGTGGATTACTTACGGGAACGGTTTGGCCACGGGATCGGGTACCATCTACAAGCGCGCTTACGTGATCGGCCAATTTTCCAAATACGTGCGTCCGGGCTACTTCCGCGTAGACGCCACGGACGCCCCCGCGACCGGAGTTTCCGTGAGCGCTTACTCCGGCGCCGACACGGTTGTGATCGTGGCCATCAACACCGGAACCAGCGCCGCGAGCCAGAAATTCACCCTCCAGAACGCAACCGTTTCCCAGTTCGCTTCGTGGAGCACCACCGCAACCGCCAACATGGCCGCCGGCGCCGCGGCCACGGTTTCGGGCGGATCGTTCACGGCGGACCTTCCGGCCCAAAGCATCACCACCTTCGTGGGCAAGAACACCACGCCCGCGCAGAACGTGCGTTCGGCGGCTTTCACGAAGGCGTCGGACTTCAAGACGATTCTAACCGGAGGGAAAATCCTGGTCAGCCCGGCCACCGGCGAAAGCTACGACGTCCGTGTGCACGTACTGAATGGAAGCCGGATTACAACCCAGCGCGGCATTCGAGGCGTCTTTGCGGTGCCGGCCAGCGCCAAAGGGATGTACGTCCTCGACCTTGACAAAAACGGACGGAAGCAGCGGGTCTTCATACCGGTTTACTGACGGGAGTCGGGGCCGAAGGATGGTGGTTGTCAATGCATCAGTCACTATGGGAGGGGTCCACGGCTGCCAATCCGTGAAGGCGGGCGGCCCAGAGCGCTTGGCCGAGGGCGTCCAGCCGCGTGGCCCAGGCATGAAGGGCTCCAGCGGGCAGGGGCACCGTGGGCGGCATGGTCATGAGCGCGGTGAGGGCGTTCTCACGGGCCATGGGATCCGTGCTGCCGGGTTGGAGGGCGGTTTCCAAGGCGTCGTAAAGATGCGCGCCGGCCGAGGTGGTATCGCCGGCGCGCAAGGCCTGATGGCTTTGGGCCAGACTCTCCATCACCAGGTCGAAGCATCGGGAGGCGCGCAGGCGGAATGCGTGGGAGGATTGGGACGAGACGGCATAGGATGGCGCGGACGCAGGTGGGTACTGGACCAAATCGGTATCCGGATCGGCAGGTAGGCCGGGCGCATCGCCCAGGCACACGGGGTTGCTGCCTGGTACTGCCAGGGCGAAGGCCCAACCGGCCAATCCGCCGGCCACGCTGGCGATGATGGCGATACCATGGCCCCGGCCGGGCAACACCAATTGGCTCAAGACCTCGGCGATCACCCAGATGCCGAAGAACCTGGCAATGGAGATGCGCAAAGCGGATGGTTTCGTGATCCCCGTATCGCGGATTATAATGACTTCCCGGCGATGGGTGGTCGCGTAGGCGGATATGATTCCCGCGAGCGCACCCGCAGGTCCCACCAAGGCGAAGCCGGGAACGCCGCCCGCAAGCGCGCTGAAGGCCATGAAAGCCGCGCCTCCGATGATGCCGCAGGCTAGGAAGATGCCCACGAAACCGCCAGTCCCCCAATGCCGCTCCATCGCCTCCCCCGCCAGCCACATGAACCACAGCGTGAACGCCAGATGGATCCAACTCGCATGGGTAAAAAGCGAGGTGATGAAGTTGAATGGATTGGAATGGCCAGGCGTTAATCCCAACCGGTATACGAGGGAAACCCGCCGCATCTCCCCGAGCCGGGCGGCCACGATATCCGTTCCGCCGCCGCCCCCACCCCAGGTAGCGCCTGCGGTACCTTCCGACCCAGGCCCGCCCGTTCCCGGCGAGCGCGCGATGTCCATGCCCGGACGCCGCAAGATGCCCCCATCATCCCTGGACGCGGGCGCGCCGTCCTCCCCATCCGCCTGGGCGCGCCGGGCCCGCTCATCGACGATGACCGGTTGTACGCCCCCTGGGCGCTCGACTATACCGAGAGCTTCGCCCGCGGAAAGGATGCGATAGAGCGGGCTCGATTTGGCGCAGGACGAGAGCGGCCCGAAGCGGAGCAGGTCCGATGCGGAGGCATACTTCACCTTATTCCGCCAGGCGAAAAGTTGGATCAGCACCATCAGCGCCAGAATCCCGATCAGCCCTGGGCGCAGCTTGGGCTCGTGACCCTCCGTCCGGACGGGGAAGTACATGCGAGGATTATCCGGATTGGAATCGTATCGGGACCAGCACATCCCTTCGAAGCCGGCCCATTTTAGGGGGAAAATGGCCTAAGATCGAAATCTGCTTCATGCAAACAAGGGAGAAGAAACCTTTCCCCTTCCCTCCCCTAGCGGCGAGCGGCCCCAAAGACTTCGATATCTTCATGGGCGCCGGCGGATAAGGGGTCTTCAACTCTTGTTACAACGATCCCGGCTTCGGCAATACCACGAAGTTCAATGAGTTTCTCTACCAAGGCTTTCCCTCGCAGAACCCGGGATCGGGAGGCATTTCCTTCCTGCGGTATCCGGAATGCCGGGGAACGGCCTGGCCGTCCATGGCCGATGGCCTCAAATCGGCCCAATGCAAGGAAACACTACAGCAACAATGCAACCAGGCCCAATCCGTTTCGACCGATGTCACGGCGGATACCCGCACCCGCGTCACCGGATGCCGGTTGCAAGAGGAAACCTTGCCGTTACCCTTGCCCGCGGTGCAAACCCCCGCCCAGGCCAGATCCAACGGGACCTTCACGGGGGCCCCAGTACCGAGTGAATGGCTATTTTTCAATCTCCATGAAACCCTTACTCTCCCCGGAAGTCATTGCCGCGCGCGTAGCCGAGTTGGGGCGTGAAATCGCCCGCGATTATGCCGGCCGTGATCTCGTTCTGGTCTGCTCCCTGAAAGGGGCCTTCGTCTTCACCGCCGATCTGGCCCGAGCGATCGGAATTCCGCTTCGTATCGAATTCATCCGCGCCGAAAGCTACGGCGATGCGACGGTTTCTTCGGGCTCGGTGCGTATCCGCGAAGTCACCGATTTAGCGCTCGATGGCCGCGATCTTTTGCTGGTCGAAGACATAATCGATACCGGCCGAACTTCGGCCCGTTTGCTGGAGGTATTGCAGTCGCACAAACCCGCGAGCCTGAAATTGGCCGCTTTGCTTTTTAAGCCTTCACGGCAGGTCGTTCGCGTTCCGATCGACTATCTCGGCTTTACCATCCCGGATGTATTCGTGGTGGGATATGGGCTTGATCAGGCCGGCTTGCACCGGAATTCGCCTTATCTTGGGGTTCTGGAGTAGCTTCGAACCGGGGCCGAAGACCCGGTTTCCAGGAAAAGGGTACGCGAGTATGCCGATTGCGGCAACCCTGCCCAATGACTATAATTCTTGCTAGCGAACCCGTGCCGCAACCTAGGAGATCCCTTGAGCCAAGCTATCCACGCACTCGGCCTCATGCTCTCTCTCGCTTATGCCGGCTCCGCCGCCGAGCTGCTCCATCTGGAATTCAACGATTCGGCCCAGCTGGGTGCGCAAACGGATTCGCTTCCGACCGGACTCCTCTCCGGCGCGACGCACGTCTCCATGGACTTTCCGGGTTCGCTGGATTTCGGCCCAGCCGGCGGCGCGGTCCGCATCCCCGCGTTCAAGAGCCCCTCCGGCGCCTATACGGTGGAGGCCCGTTTTCGGATCCGGAACTACGGCGTCAGCACGAGCAACTTCATCGCGAATATTCTCAACACTATTCCGGGATCCCACGACGGCCTGGCCTTCCGCGTGGGCGGGGGATACCTCTATTCTCCCCTGCCCCGCAACGCTTACAAAACAGATGAGGAATGGTCCAACGCCCAGAACGGCTTCGACTGGGCGCTCCGGGAACGCATCTCGGATTGCATCGGGGCCTTCGTCATGGCGACTACCGACGGGGGCTGGATGGAAGTTTATTCCGACCGGTGCGTCGAGAAGAACGAGTGGACCTATCTGGTCGGCACCTGGGACGGGGAACAGATGCATATCTATATCAACGGCCTGGATGCGACGGACAAATGGCGCACGGTAGGCGCCGGATTGCATCCGAACCTGCAGCCCGTGGGCGACGCCTGGATCGGGGCGCGCACCCTCGAAGCCGATGATCCCCGGCATTTCGACGGCGTTCTCGATTTCGTGAAGGCCGAAGACGGAGCCTTAACCCCGCAACAAGTCCACGAACGCTACCGCGATACCTTCGTGCCTCAGGAGCGCGACTCCCTTTGCAAGGGCATAGTCATCCCCGAGTACCCGGAATCCGGCGGGGCCTGCAGGGGAAAGTTGGATTTGGAATTCAAGATCTTCAGCCACGGCGCCTGCACCGACACGGCTTTCGTAGCCGCCCTGCTCGCAGGCGACAGCATCGAAATCGAAATCGCCAAAAGCGAGGACTTCACTAACGGGCTCATCCGCGTGGTGGTCTCGAGCGTGAACGCGCAGCTCGTCGCCGACAAGCTCGCCGACCTCGCCGGGTACAAAGGGGTGATTTATTGGCGGGGCCGTATCCTACATGCGAAAGTCCAGGCTATAGCAAAGGTAGCAGCGTCTTCTGAAGAGGACTGGAGTCTACCAAGGCCCCTGGTCGTGGACATGTCCGGCGACGTCCTCGCGATCCGGCCATCCTTGAAGGCCGTCCTCGTCCAGGGGAGGGCGGGAACATTCGTCCCGTCCTCCGCCGACTCGCCCGAACCCTCCCTCTTCGACTTCGCGGGCAAACGTCAGCGCGTCCGGTTCCGCAAGGTGCCTGGCGGATGGGAACTGGAGCAAGCCGACCCAGGCCTCTCGGGTCTGTTCTTGATCGCGCGATAGTCCGCGGGACCGGTTGCCCGAGAAGGCCGGAGTGAGGCGAAGGCTTTCCCCCTCACCTATTCAAAAGTCGGACCCAAGGGAAAGGGCCTCATCAGTGGCCCCTCGCTTTCATCCTGGCCCCCTGTGTCAGCGCGCGCCGCTAGCGCATCGCCGCAGGGGCGGCTTGGCTGGCAGAAGCAGAAGATTCCGTATGCACGCTATGAAGGGTTACCCCGTGCGGGACCTGTCCGCGCGAATGGGAAGCTTCCAGTTCGGCCGGGCGAAATGGCAGGTGTAACTGTCCGGTACGCGTTGGAGATAATCCTGATGCTCGGGTTCGGCCTGCCAGATGTCGCTTGCAGGAACCACTTCGGTCCCGATCCAGCCAGGCCATAGGCCGGAAGCATCGTCGTCGGCGATCGTATCTTCCGCAACCCGCCTCTGCTCGTCGCTGGTATAGAAAATCGCCGATCGATAGCTGGTGCCAACGTCGTTGCCCTGACGATTGCGCGTGCGCGGGTCATGGATCGGGAAAAGGAAGGCGCGCCGGAGCTGACAATTATCGTGGGCGTGGGGCGCGCGGATTACAAGGATGCGATCCGAGCGTTGAGCCCGGAGATGACGCGAAATTAGGCTTCTGCTTCAGGGTTTCAGCAAAATTCTGCGAGTAATCCTTCAGAAGGCCAATAAAAGTCGCTCCGAAAGTGGGTTTCTCGGCGATACCCTAAGCGATCTCGACGACTTCTTCCACTCCAAACCAGCCGCTCTTGTGCCGCGCGAATTTCAGCGCTTCGGCCGGGTTCTCGGCCCACAAAACCAGTGCCAGCGTTTCACAGGCCCGGCTGCAGGTGACGTACAACAGCCGCAGGCTTCGGTCGACGGTCGTTTCCTTGCCCGCCTGGACGTTTTCCAAATCGCGATCTCCCAGCTCGGTCGCGCCGAACAGCTTGTCGTAGGAGATCAGTTTGGCACCGGCCAGCTTGTCGTCCATGACGACCATGACGTGCATGAACTCCGACCCCTTGACCACCTGATGCGTGGCGAGCTCTGAATTGCCGGCCAGGTAGCAGCGGTACCGCTCCAGTTCGGCCCATGGTGCTTTGAACAACGCGCACCACCCCCTTCGCCGCTGTGCGTCGTCCGTCCCCGGTTCCCCGCGCAGCGGCGCAGCGGGCGGTGCGGTCTGGTCGGCAAACTGCTCCAGCAGCCGAGCGTCCACCTTGAACACCTGCGCGTTGATGATGGGCGCGACGACCTCGGCGACCGTAGCGTCTGGTCTGACGCACGCCGCACCGAACGCCACGACGGCACCATGAATTTCCTCGGTCCGCGCGATCCGTTGATCGGGAGCGGCTGGGAGTTGATCAAGGCAGCCGGCACGTCTCAGCACCTCCGTGGCCACAAACTCATTGACGGACCCGTCTGCAGCCACGCAGGCCGCGAGCTGCGCAAGATTCTGAAGCACCAGCCGAGCGTCTGAAGGCCCCGTGTTCTCACCCCTGCCCGACGGTGCGGCGGCGTTCGGGTCGATGAGCCACATCGCCGCGTAGACATTCAAGAAGTCGCCGCGCGCCGCTACCAGTTTGTGCTCCAGTGCAAGCGTCTGATAGCCGGCGGGCGTCGCCCACGCATCGCTCTTAGCCGCCTGCTGCATCTGCGATGCGACCCAGGCCTCCTTCTTGCGCTTTTCTGGTGTCGAGAGGGAGGTGCTCCCGATGAAAAGGCGCACCATGCCGCCGGTCTTCTCGGTGCGGTGATGCTGTTCGACGCCGGAAGTGGACTGCGTACGACCCGCCAGCTTCGCCGCCCAAATATTGTTGATGAGCTGAACAATTCGCTGCTGGCTGCGGTGGTTCATCCTCAGCTCCGGCTTGGCCCATCCGGGAGGCACAAGGCCGGGCAGGTCGGAATGCCCGCCCGTGTAGATGCGCTGCCGATGATCCCCGAGTAGGCCGAGCGTGAGGCCGCTGCCCCTAGGCTCGGCCATCGTCATCAGCACATCTAGCACCGACTTCATCGTGTCCTGGGATTCGTCGATCAGGATGATGGGGTGGCGGTCCTGCAGGATGGTTCGGAGCGTTGGCCGGTTCAACAGCAGCCAGGCCGTGGCGACCAGCACTTGTTCGTGCTGCATAGCGCCTTCACCGTAGGTGTCCTTGTCGGGGTGGTAGATGAATGTCGTCACGCCCTTCAGGGCTTGTATCTTCGCCTCGATATCGGCGAATTCTTTGCGGTCTGTATCACTGATGCCCCTCTTCTTGGCTGCCGCTTTTGCCTTGGCCTCTTCGAGCCGCATCGCCTTTTCGGCAATGAGCGCCACTCGGATGTCCTCGTCAAAACCGCCGATCAGTTCCCAGCAAAAGGAGTGGATGGTCGAGACGGCGACCAGGTCGTTGCTGCCCAGTCGGCCGCTGATGACCGCGACCGCGTTCTTGGTATAGGTGACGACGCGTATCGATCGACCATACAGGCGCAGTCGCTGGGCCAGCTTCCCGCCGCCTTCGTGCCGCTCCACGCCGGTCAGCCGGCGCAGCACTTCAACCAACGTTTTCGTTTTGCCCGAGCCGGCTCCCGCGAACATGAAAAAACTGCGCGGCGACTGCTCCGTCAGGTATCCGCAGATTTCCTCGACGACGCCCGCGTCGCGGTCGTTGCCTTCAAAGGCCTTGGCGCTGCTCATGGCGTCGCGCCCTCGGCAGGATCAAGTTCGTCCTGCAGCCAGGCGAGGGCATCAGCGATGTACTTCGGGCAGGTCACCTCCTCCCCAGCCGCAATACGCTCAAATATGCCGGCCGCGAAATCGCCCTTGTTAAACGAATCCCGCATCAACGCGTGAAGGTCTTTCAGTAGGTCAGCCGTGGTGGCAGCGCCTGAAACCGCCTCCGCGGCATCGGACAGCGCACCGGTCGGTGGATTGACCTTCTTGTCATCGTCATCGGCCTTCTGCTGACCGCTGGTTTTGGCAGCCTTCGCTTCTTCAGCCAGCTTGTTCAGCCCCTTGAACCAATCGATGTTGGTCAGGATCAGCGAGTCCTCGAATGTCGTCGGCCATTGGCCGCCTGCCTCGGTAACCGGCAATTGCCATGCGAACCGCACCTTGCAGTCCGGGGCACCGGTCCAGATGAGTTGGGCAGGTGTTGGCGCCTTGAAGTCGTCCACGTTCTGCAGTTTGGGATGCCATTGGAGCAGCGTTGCATTGCCGCATCTGAGGCCGGCCTGGCCTGTGTTCGCCGTGGCCATCCAGCGCATCTTGCCTTTGGGGCCTGCCTTCTTCTCCATCGGATCGAGGTCGGTGATGACGACGGTGGGAATCCGGAGCTTCTCGATCAGGGGCCTCAGTCTATGGGCGTGGCTGCCGCCGATATCCAGGAAGGAGACGTAGCGGCCGTTCAGTTTCTCGTACTTCCGTTCCATGAACAATGGCACGAGCAGGCGCTCGGCTACGCCTTCCACGAACAGGGCGGCATTGGCGAACAGCAGGTCGGTGTGCTGGACACGGAAATAGCGCTCCGCGAATTGACGCGTGTCGTTATCGCTGCCGAACACCTCGCCCAGATCGACGACCTCGGTGCTCGGAGTCGGGTGGGACGTCGAGGGCGCGATGCGCCGAACATACCGCAGCCGGTCGAAGTCCTCGGCGTGCGCGAGATGGCTGGAATGAGTGCTGATGAGCAGCTGGCTTTTGAGCGAGCTGGCATCCTTCTCGGTCGGGCTGATGAGCTTGTGCGCCTTGTCCGGAAAAATGCGCTGCACCTGCACATGCAGATGTGCCTCTGGCTCCTCGATCATTACGAGATGGACCGGCGGCGGCGAGCCCTTCTCGGGGTTCATACGCGCGGTCTTGAACGACACGAGCTGGTAGCTCAGCGATTGTAGGTTCTGGTAGCCCAGGCCGATCGAGAACTCCGGCAGCAAGTCTTCACCCGTGCCGCCCTTCATGCTATACTGGACGGCGGTGCTGTGGTCGAGCAGATCGGCGGTGTGGATGCGCGTCCGGAATCGAATTTCCTGGGGATCGTGAAGGCCTGGATAGCCGAGCATCTTCACCTCGGCCACCGACGACGCCAAAGCATCTTGGATCTTTTGGTCCAGGTCCTTCTGCGCATTGGCGACCGCCTGGATTAGGTCGGCGCGTTGCCCGTGCCCGGTCACGGCGACGTTGAGGTGTTGACGCGCGAATTTGAGGAGCTGGTTCGAGAACAGGCCGACGGGATGTGACGATGACGTGGACTTGGAATCCGCCTCTTCCGAGCCGAGGCCCCGCTGGGCGGCCACGAAGTCGACGCGGATCAGCTTGGCTAAGTGCTTGCGGTCGGCTGGCTGCGCGCCGGCCGCCAGGACCTGGGTCTGGTAGGTCTTGATGCCCTGGATGGGATTGTTGGCGGCATCGAGGCTGTACGGCCTGACCTGTCCCAGTTTCTTGGGCTCGCGCAGCCAGTAGTCCAGCAAGTCGATCGGCCAAGCCAGCGACTCGCTGCTCATGTCCTTCACGGGTTGGCGCGCCAGTTTGTAGGCCCACGCCAGTTCTTTGAGCGATGCGACATCGCTGGCCGGTTCCAGGCATAGTCGGACGCCAACGGCACCACCTTTCCAGACCAGCTTGGACAAGAAGGGTTGGACATAGTGGAACATCCCGGCCTCGGCGTCGAACCACAGATCAAGCGTGGGCATCGCAGCCAATAGTATCGCGAGCTGGCCTTCCCAGTCGTCGTCCGGCTTCGGTCCCGTAGTCGCAGGATCTTCCGACAAAGCATCCCATTGGGCGCCAAGGGTGCGCAGCGCGGGCCACTCTGATAGGCTGATGTCAAACGTGCCAAAGGCGGAAGATTCAGATAGGAAGTGACGTAGTGCAGTGAGAATGGAGGTCTTCCCGCTGTTGTTGGCACCGACCAGAATCGTCGTCTGCTGGTCCAAGTCTAGTTGAACATTCCCGAGCCGTCGGAACTTGCACAACTCGACGTACCGCAGCGTGATGGTTCCAGAATTTGAGCCTACTGCATCTTTTGATGGTTTAGATGTAGTCATGGCAGCTTGCGGTCGCCACGTAGGAGGTTGGCAACGGACCAGAGGGTGGCTGAGAGGTTGGTTTCCATGAATCCTCTTCGAGGCCTAAAGTTGCAGGATGGCGAACGGGTTGCCCTAATCACGTAAATGGAACAAAACCCAAAGGCAGCTTGGGCCCGCTCTCACAAATCCGTTTGGATTTTCAGAGACGCCTGCGATATATGGCCTATTTCCAAGAAAGCCGAAGACATACTGCCTATTTGTTCACTATATTTTGGCTCAACCAATCAATTGGAAAGGGCGATGCCCATGGATGCGGAAAATCAGCCCGGGAGCGCCGATCTCATCCTCTATACCTCCCCATCCGGCCAAACCCGGATTGAAGTTTGGCACCAGGACGAGACCTTCTGGTTGACCCAAAAGCGGATGGCCGAGCTTTTCGGCGTTGAATCCAACACAATCACCTATCACCTTAAGGAAATCTTCAAATCCGGTGAATTATCGGAGGAGGCAACTACTCGAAAATTTCGAGTAGTTCAACTCGAAGGGAATCGCAATGTCGCGCGCGAGACGGATCTCTACCATCTCGACGCTATCATCGCGGTAGGCTATAGGGTCAACAGCCACCAGGCTACCCAATTCCGCATCTGGGCTACCCAGAGCTTGCGGGAGTTCATTATCAAGGGCTTCGTGCTGGATGATGAGCGCCTCAAGCTAGGCAGCCGTTTCGGAAAGGATTACTTCGAGGAACTGCTGGAGCGGATCCGGGAAATCCGGGCCAGCGAGCGGCGCTTTTACTTGAAGATTACCGACATCTACGAGCAGTGCAGCATCGACTACGACAAGCAAGCCGAAGTCACTCAAACCTTTTTCAAGACCGTTCAGAACAAGCTGCATTGGGCCGTGACCGGTAAGACCGCGGCCGAGCTGATTGCGAGCCGGGCAAGCGCGGAGAAGCCGAATATGGGCCTGACGACCTGGAAGAATGCGCCCCATGGGAAAATCTTGGCTGCGGACATCACCGTCGCCAAGAACTACCTGATTGAGAAGGAAATCAAGGACCTGGAACGTATCGTCTCCATGTACCTGGATTACGCGGAGAACCAGGCCGCCCGGCGGATTCCTATGAAAATGGCGGATTGGGTCTTGAAGCTGGACGCCTTCCTCAAGTTCAATGAGTACGACATCCTAACCAATGCCGGAACCGTGTCCCATCAGGTCGCCAAACAATTGGCGGAGGAGCGGTTTGCCCGCTTCCGGGTGGAACAAGATAGGCGTTTTGAAAGCGACTTCGAGAAGGAGACCCGTCGAATCACCGATGGAAAAAGAAAGCCGTCGAAGGGTAAGAGTTCGAATTAGTAGCGACCTACTCCCTTTGGCAGTGCCGACCAGGAAGATCGGCTTTCGAAATAAAAATATCCTTCCGCCGGATCCTTCGCGTCGCCAAAAGTAGACCAAAACCGTATCCAAAACAAATAATCCCATCCGACTCGGGAACTGACGGCATTTGCGAATCGATCATTAAGGTAACCAGGGGCATCCGCGATGCGCTCGGGCCAATCGCGACATTCGAGAAGCCGAAGACGGAAATCATATCGTCACTGGTCATGAAGGGCTCTATGCTATCGAGATCGTATCGATACGGCTGGATCCAACCCACATTGGAGATCTGGAAACTCAGCCGGTAGTATGCCCCGGCTGCCAATTGGACATCCATCGGCGTTGAGTACGTCCCGTCCTCTTGGTAGTCGAATAATTCCTGGGTGTAAAACAGCCGGTCCGCATTGCCCCCGGGCGTTTGCCAAGCCGAAGTAGTTCGAAAAACCTGCCACCGGAAGTCGGACGAATTCTGAACGTAAGAAGAAACGGTACCCGAAATGTCGATGCCCTTGAGCGCCATGTCGTTTTGGGCTTGAATGAAAAGAAACCAAGTCTGGCCTTCTAACATTGCGAAGGAGATTTCGGGATCCTGGGCCCGGTAAAGCGGCGCGGAGATTTCGGATGCATGGACGGATCCCATCACGAGTCCGACGCCTACTACAAGGCCGCCTTTAGTTTTAGAGCGGAGAATCAAGTCCATCATTTCGAGTCCCTCTCCGAAAAGCAGGAATGACTCCGGCTCCGAAAGGCTCGGCGCATCCGGCTTCCCAGGCATTTAACCAATTGCGTGAGCCTTGATTCGGCGTGCTGCGAATATTGCCAAGGGGATTCCGGCCGCGAAGAGAGCAAGGGTACCCGGTTCAGGCACAGCAGAAGGATCTGAATTCGTTTCAAACGTCACGCAGGCCTCATTCCAAATAACCCCGTGGGTAATCGGAACCGAGAGCCGGACGGTTCCCATGCCGAAGAGCCCAAGGTTACGGACATCGTATTCGCGGTTATATAAGGGGTCGTCGATTTGGTCATAGTTGAAGAGTTGGAAATCATCCAGAATCGTAATCGTTTGGCCCGGAAGGTAATACTGAGCGATATAGTCGTAGTGCGCGGGGATATATCCGGGGCGGTCGAACCCACCATAAAGAGAGACTACTTGGGCGTATTCCGGGATTTGGAAATCCGCGTAGTACCAATCTGAATTGAAGGAGAAGTGCTCAACTGGTGCATCAGCACACTGTCGGGTCCCTTCGCCCCAGCAATAACCGAATACCGTAAATACGGAAAGTAAGATGGCGAGGCGCATGGCTGATGCATTTTTTGGTTCATCGCTGTTAAAAGGAAAAAGCCGAGGTCTGGGTTGCAAGATGCCGGAACAATTTACGATAGCAGGTACTAGCTTCCGAAGCGCGTGGACTGCTGGTTTTATCCCCACCCTTGGCTCAGTGCCAACACGATTTCAGGATCATAGCGATTTCCCACTCCCCTGTCGTACAACCTCAGTCCCCTCCCCTATCCGTCCGTGGCCCCAAAATAAAAGGGCCCCCCCTCGCGGAGAGCCCTTCGGAACCGTAGAGGGCGTGCGCCCCCGCTCGGAGAAGGGCTTGCGACCCTCTCCGCACTGTGGCCTTACTCGCTCTCGAGCTTCGGCATAACGTCGCCCAGGGTCGCCTGGTTCGGCTTATGGGCCGACAGGTAGGACTTCCATTCGGCGTCTTCCTTGTTCTTGAAGTAGTCGACCACGCTCAGGGTGAGCTTGCGCGAAGCCGCTTCCACTTCGATTACGGCCGCGGGCACCGTATCACCGGGTTTGAAAGCTTCGGCAGGGTTACGCAGGTTCTCGGTGGTCAGCTTCGAGGTCGGGATGAACCCTTCCACGCCGCCTTCCAGCTCCACGATTACGCCGCGTTCCAGCAGGCGCGAGATGGTGCCTTGGACTTCCTTGCCTACCGGGAATTTCTCCGCGAGGGTATCCCACGGATCGTCCTGCAGATGCTTCATGGACAGGCTGATGCGGCGCTTTTCCTTGTCGATGGCCATCACGATGCACTCCACCTTGTCGCCCTTTTTCAGGACCTCCGAGGGGTGGTTGATCTTCTTGGTCCAAGACATGTCCGACACGTGGATGAGGCCATCCACGCCTTCCTTGATCTCGATGAAGGCGCCGAAGGCGGCCAGGTTGCGGATCTCGCCGGTGACCTTGGAGCCCACCGGGATCTCGTCCTCGATGCTGGTCCACGGATCGGGAGTCGCCTGCTTGAGGCCAAGGCTAATCTTCTCGTTCTCGGCGTCCAGCTTAAGCACGATGGCTTCCACTTCGTCGCCCTGGTTAAGGAGCTGCGACGGGTGCTTGATGTGCTGGGTCCAGGACATCTCGGAGATGTGGATGAGGCCTTCCACGCCCTGGTCCAATTCCACGAACACGCCGTAGTCGGTGATCGATACGACCTTGCCCTTGACCTTGGTGCCCTCGGGGTACTTGGCGGCCACGTCTTCCCACGGATGCTTGGTGAGCTGCTTCATGCCCAGGCTGATGCGCTCCTTCTTCTCGTTGAAGTCGAGCACGACCACCTTCACGCGGTCGCCCAGGGAAACCACCTCGGAAGGATGGTTCACGCGGCCCCAGCTCATGTCGGTGATGTGGAGCAAGCCGTCCACGCCGCCCAGATCGATGAACGCGCCGAAGTCGGTGATGTTCTTGACCACGCCCTCGCGGACCTGGCCCTTCTCGAGGGTGTCGATGATTTCGTCGCGCATCTTGGAGCGCTCTTGCTCCAGGACCACGCGGCGGGAGACCACGATGTTGCGGCGGATCTTGTTGACCTTGATGACCTTGAAGTCCATCTTCTGGCCGATGAGGGCGTCCAGATCGGGGACTTGGCGCAGATCGATTTGCGAGCCGGGCAGGAAGGCCTCGATGCCGAACAGGTCGACCACCACGCCGCCCTTGATGCGCCGGGTGATGGTGCCGGTGACGATCTCTTCCTTCTCGAAGGCTTCGCGGATGCGTTCCCACACGCGCATGAAGTCGGCGCGCTGCTTGGAGAGGATGATCTGGCCTTCGCCATTCTCCACCTGCTCCAGGTACACGTCGATGACGCGGCCCACGGCGAGCTCGGTGTCGTCCTTGAACTCCTGCTTGGAGATGATGCCTTCGGACTTGAAATGGATGTCCACGAACACGTCGGTATCCGTGATGCGGACGACGGTGCCTTTTACGATGCTGCCTTCGGCGTAGCCGGTGAGGGTCGATTCGTATTGGGCGAGGACTTCCTTACTGGGGGCAACGGGAGTTTTGGAATCAACATCATTGTTGAAGTCCTTCAAATCCTCTTCGGTGCCGTAAAGCAATTTGGTTGACATGATTAGGGGGTCTTTCCGGTCTACCGAGCGGGTTAGTATCCCGGACCCGGGATAAGCTGCTGGCGGAACCGACCGCCCGGGAGGGCGGGATCGCAAGAAGCGGCGCCACGGGCAAAAGCAGCCGGGGCATTCTTCGTGCGGTGGACAATGATAGCAACTTTGGCTCGGGAATCGGGACCGCGCCCCCTCGCCTGGCCCAGAATACCCCTTGAAACCTTGGTTTACCGGTCTAATTAGGCGTACAAAATGGGATAGCAGGCGGAATCAAAGCAAAAACCCCGCGCAAAAAGTTAAAATGCGGAAATGCGGAAAATCACTGATGTAGCAGCCGACCTTGGACTCTCCTCGGATGAATATGACGTTTTCGGATCCTGGGGGGCCAAGCTGACTCCCGCTTCGGCGTTCCGTGAAGATCCCCTACCCGCTACTTCCCGGCTGGTCCTGGTCTCGGCGATAAACCCCACGCCCGCCGGGGAAGGCAAGACCACGGTAACCATCGGCCTGACCCAGGCGGCGCGTAAACTCGGCATCCGCGCCGCGGCCGCGCTACGGCAACCCTCGCAAGGACCGGTATTCGGAGTCAAGGGCGGTGGGACGGGCGGGGGCCAGGCGACATTGGTGCCCCTGGAGCGGATCAATCTCCATTTTACGGGCGACATCCACGCCGTAACGGCTGCGCATAATCTCCTCGCCGCACTGGCCGATAACGACTGTTATTTCGGAGGGGAGAAATTGGATCCCCGCCAAATCACTTGGCGCCGCTCGATGGACATGAACGAACGGTTCCTCCGCAAGGTGGTGATCGGGCTGGGAGGCAAATCGGGCGGCCTTCCGCGCGAAACCGCTTTCGATATCACCGCGGCAAGCGAAGTCATGGCCATCCTCTGCCTCTCGCGGGACTATGCCGATCTGAGAAGGCGCCTCGGGGAGATCATCGTAGGCCAAGGTCCGGGAGGGGTGGTGCGGGCCAAGGATTTGCAGGCCGAAGGGTCCATGGCAGTGCTGCTTCGCGATGCCTTGTTGCCGAATATCGCCCAAACCATCGAGGGCGCGCCGGTGCTGGTGCACGGCGGCCCTTTCGGGAACATCGCCCATGGTTGCAATAGCGTCGTCGCCACCAAGGCCGCCTTGCGCCACTCGGATCTGGTATTCACCGAGGGGGGATTCGGATTCGATCTCGGCGCGGAAAAATTCCTCAATATCAAATGCCGCTCCGCCGGCATCTGGCCCAATACGGTCGTTCTCGTAGCGACCGTGCGGGCCCTGAAAATGCATGGCGGCGCCTCGCTCGCGGAGATGGCGAACCGGAATCCCGAGGCTCTGGAACGGGGCATGGCCAATCTCGATAAGCATATCGAAAGCGTACGCGCTTTCGGCCTGGAGCCTACCATCGCCTTGAACATCCGCCACGATGACCCTTCCGGCGAAGCGGAGCGGGTCATCCACATGCTCAAGGAAAGGGGGGTGGATGGCGGATTCGCCGATGTCTACGCCAAAGGCGGCGCGGGCGCGCTCGAGTTGGCGGAAAAAGTGGCCGATAAGGCGCGGACCCGGCAGCCCCATCCGAAATTCCTTTATGAGGATTCCGACACGCCGGAACAGAAGATCGAGAAGGTCGCTCGCACGGTATACGGGGCCAAGGGAGTGGAGTTTTCCGCCGCCGCCAAATCGCAAATGGCGAAGGCGGTCGCCCTCGGCTACGGGAGTTTCCCCGTTTGCATGGCCAAAACCCATTTGTCGCTCTCGGACGATCCGAAGAAGATTTGCCGTCCCCGCGATTTCACGGTACACGTAAGGGAAGTCCGCATCTCCGCAGGCGCGGGATTCCTAGTCTGCCTAACCGGCGAAATCATGACCATGCCGGGTTTGCCCAAGGAGCCGCATTCCCGGGAAATCGACTTGACCGCCGACGGGGAAATCGTCGGGGTGAAATAAGGGCTTAGCCTGCGGGTGCAAGGGCCTTTCGGATGCGGTCGACGATAATGCCCACTTGGCCCTCGAATGTTAACCCGGAGGTGTCTATTTCCTCGGCGTCCTCGGCCTTGGCCAAGGGGCTATGCGCCCGGCCCGAATCCTTCTCGTCCCGCTCGGAAAGGTTTTTGAGGACATCGTGGTAATCGGCCGCGTGGCCTAGGGTTTGCAATTCCAGCACGCGGCGTTTAGCGCGTACTTCCGGGCTGGCCGAAAGGAAGAATTTGAAGCGCGCGTCCGGGAAAACCACGGTGGCCATATCGCGCCCTTCGACCACGGCGCTTTGGCGCATGCCGATGCGGCGTTGCACCGGAACCAGGGCTTCCCGTATGGCCGGGATGCGGGCATAATCCGAAACCGCCGCGTTCACGGCTGCGGAGCGGATTTCCCGGCTCAGATCGCGCCCGTCAACGGTAAGGTTTCCGGAGGCATCCGCGCGCCACTCCAACTTCGTCACCCAGTCGCCTATTTCCGCCGCCTGGGAAGGCTGCAATCCCTGCTCCAGGCAGAGATAGGTCACGGCCCGGTACATGGCGCCGGTATCCAGGTGCAGGATGCCCAGCCGTTGGGCCACGGTCCGCGCCGTGCTGCTCTTACCGGAACCGCTGACGCCATCGATCGCGACGATGTAATGATCGGAGGGGGGATTTGGCATGAGGATTCCCCCGCAAAGCTAAGAAATGGACCGGCCTATGGCATGGCGCCACCCGGCTGCGATATAATCCGGGGGAACCGGGACCGTATCGGAATCCGGATCGGAAACCAAAGCATTGGCCGCACCCCTTCCCAGCACGCTCGCATTCGCCCTTCGCATCCTGGCCGCGGGCCTCGCCATTACGGCCAGTCTGGGCCTTTCCTGCAATCGCAACCAAGAGCCGCCCAGCCTGCCCTCCCCTATTCTGACGGAGATCAACCTGCGTATCGCCGATCCGGAGCAAGGCCTGGCCGAAGCCTCCCTGGCCTGGTCCGACCCCGGGGGAGAAGCCTCCTATTTCGAAGTCTATCAAAGCCGGTCGCTCGACTCGCTGGCGCGCGGATTGTCAGGGCCGCCGGTGGCCAAAACCGATTCCACGGGCGCCCTCCTGCCCCTGCCCACGGATCGGATCCGCCCCTTCACGGTTTATTATGCCGTGCGGGCCGTGCACGTCGAGGCGACCGGCCAAAAGTTGGCCTCGGATACCCTGCTCCCCGATTCCCTCACGGTGTCTCCTTCGTTAAGCATCATCATCCCCGGGGCCGGGACTTATCTGGCCGGACGCGTGCTCGACGTCCGGATCCAGAGCCAATCCGATCCCGGCGTCACCTTGCGCCTCGCCTACTTCGAAAAGGACAGCAATGGTTGGGTCCAGAAGGCGGATACCTGTTTGCCTATGAACGCTTGCGGGCTCCCGGTTTTCGGCCACGCCGTGGAGGAGGAATCCCTGGTGCTCGGGCAGCGGGAAGCGAATGACACGGTCTCGGCCTTGTTCTGCGTGATCGGGACGGAAAGCTTCCAAAGCCAGCGCACCGGTCTGGCGCAATCGCTGAGCTGCGCCCGCTTCTTCCGGACCGGGCCATGAAAGGAATCGGCTTGCGGTTTCCCCTAAGCCTGGCCTTGATATGGGCCTGCGCGGTTTCTTCGACCAAGGCGGCCCAGGCGGCCCCGGTTTCCGTACCTGCCGATCCGGAGTGGATGCTGGAATCCGCGGACGCTTCCGGACTGCGGTTGTCGTGGAGCAACGCGCATCCGGGGGCCTACGGAGGCCCGCGGATATTGGCCCTGGCGGTCCCGCCCGGGGATGGCGCGACCGCGACGGTGGAATGGGCGTCTTCCCCCGGGGGTAACGTTTCGGTTACGCCGGCCTCCCGTTTCCGCGACCTCGCCCTATGCGCCCTTACCTGGGATCCCGGCGCCGCGGCAGGCAGACCCGTAAAAGCGCGCATCCGTGTGGCTTTCGCGCCGCGATCGGGAACGGCCCCTTGGCGGACCGTTTTCGCGCCGGCGGAAAACTCCCCCGGCGAAGCCCATCTGAAAGGTTGGCTCGCCAACTATGCCCAGTCCCGGGGATTCCGGAGCGCGCCCGCGCTCTCTTTGGCCAAGGCCAGCGCGGACGGGCCGACTTCCGGCGCCTCCCTGCCGGCCCGGCGCGTGATCCTGAAGACGACGGGCGAGAACATCGAATATGTCCCTTACGAAGCCTTGAAGTCGGCCGGGATGCCTTTGGAATCGATCGATCCGCGCTTTATGCGCCTCTTCCAGGACGGCCGCGAAGTGCCGATGTACATCTCCGGCGAATTGGACGGGCAATGGAACCCGGGGGATTACATCGAATTCATCGGCAAGCGTCCGGCGGGAACCAATAGCTACAACTCTTTCTACGCCTCCCACGCGGTTTTCATCCTGGTCTGGGACGGCGGCCGGCCGGGGTTGCGGGCGCCGGCCGTCCCCGTGGCCTCCCGCACCGGCGGCATCGTACCCAGCTTTCCCGCCAACGCCAAGGCCGCGCCGCCTTTCTCCGCCCACGTGCATCTGGAAAAGGATTTGGAAATACTCCGCATCGGCAGCACTTCGGCCGAGGAAATCATCGACCTGGGATCGCGGGTGCAGGAGAACGAGCTGACCGATTTCTGGATGTGGCAGCGCCTGGGCGTCGATAAAGATCAGGCCCAGTTGGACCTGGATCTCCCTTACGCCCCGGCTCCGGCTACGGTAAACGGCAAGAAAGGATCGGGGGCCCTGCGCCTGACCCTGAACCTGAAGGGCATAACCAATAATCCCAATGCCAATCCGGATCATCATCTCAAGTTCCTCCTCAACGGCAATGATATCTCCCTGGTGGAAGGGGTGAACCATGATGCCATCTGGGAAGGGCAGGAATCCTATACCTGGGTTTCGCCGCTCCTGGACGCATCCATATTGAAGGCGGGCAAAAACGCGCTGGTGATCCAGAAGGTCAACGATCTCAAGACCGGCGATGGCCAGTTGGTGGACGTCCAGGATGCCTACGTGAATTTCGTCGAGCTGGATTTCCCGGCCGATTACGCGTCCGTAGGGGGGTCGCTCGCTTTCGCCAACGCGTTCCCGGACAGCACGGGATTGAGGCTGTTCGATTTGAAGAGCTTCCCTGAGCCCGAGTTGAGCCTCTGGGACAAGCAAGGGCGTAAGCTGACCAATTTCCTGGTGACCCAGGCGGGCGCGGCCTGGGACGCCACCTTCCTGGATACCTTGACCGGGCGAACCGACTACCTGGCATGCGCGGCCTCCAAGCGGGAAAGGCCGGAGGTAAGCCTGGATACCCTCGACGATCTGCTGGACAAGAACCAGGGGGCGGATTATCTGGTCATCACCCAAAGCGAATTGCTGGGACCGGCTTTGGATTCGCTTACCGCCTTCCGGCATAAGCAGGGCCTGCGGACCCGGGTGGTCCTGGCCCGCCATATCTACCAGGCCTTCGGGGACGGGTCCATGGATCCCGCCGCCATCCGCCGCTTCGTGGCGTATGCCTACGCCAATTGGGCCAGGCCGGCTCCCACTTACCTGGTCCTGGTGGGAGACGCATCCGTCGGCTTCGAGAAGACGGGCACTACCATCGTTCCCTTCCATCCCGTGAACATCCGCGGCTGGGGCGTGGCCGCCAACGACGATTACTTCGCCAAGGTTTCCGGCGATGACGACATCGCCGATCTCTACGTGGGCCGAATCCCCGCCGCCGACCGCCAGCAGCTCTCCGACATCGTGCATAAGACCCTGTTGGCGGAGACCTCCCGGCCCATGGGCCATTGGAACAACCAGGCCCTTTTGATCTCCGGATTCGAATCGTCCTTCATGGCGCAGAACCAGGTCTTGCAGCAGATGGCCGTGGCCAACGATCGCCAATACTCCCGCATCGATCTCTTCCCGGGCTCGCCCCTCTACCGTAAGTCCCTGCCGGACTTTTTCAATCAGATGGACTCCGCTTTCACCCTGGTGACCTTCGTCGGCCATGGAGGCGGATCGATCTGGTCGGATGCGGGCGTCCTGACCCTGAAGGATCTGGATGACGGGAAACTGAAAGGGGAGTTCCCCATCCCGCTGGTCGCTTCGATCACCTGCCTCACGGGCTTCTTCGAGGATCTCTCGGCCCGTTCCTTGGGCGAAGAGATGCTGCGACTGCCCCAGGGCGGGGCCGCGGGGTTTTACGGTGCCTCGGGCTATATCTCGAGCGTGGCGGGCGAGGCCCTTTCCTCGGAAGTTCTGCGGGCGGCGGCCTCCAACGGCTATGCCGCCAACGGGGCCATCATCGGCCAGGCGGAGACCATGGTCAAGCTACGTACCGGCGACGCCTTTCTGCCCATCCTGGCGGAGTTCAATCTGCTGGGCGACCCCGCTTTCGGCGTGCCCTTCCCCCGGCGCGAAGGCTCCTTGGCCCTGGATCCGCAAGTCCTCCAACAAGGTTTGTCCCTGGGATACAAAGCCACCGGATTGGCGATCACCCAGGGTAACGCACAGGTTACCGTGGATCTGGACGATTCCGCGGAAAGCGCGGCTTCCGCCCGGGTCGCCGGCTCCTCCCTGGAAGGAACGCGAACCTTCCCATCCGCCCTTCCGCCCATCCAAAACGGAAAGGTCATCGTGCATTATTGGGATGACAAAACCTCCCGGGTGGCTTCGGCGCCTTTCAGCAGCTTGGACTGGCTGCTCGATTCGGTCGCCATCGATCCCGCCAACGCGGCGCCCGGGGACTAGGT
>Ga0265324_10000118_pt1 | contig 62790 bp, 55 predicted proteins | sample 41419metaG_FD_198634 | JGI IMG/M metagenome (GOLD analysis project Ga0265324, IMG submission 198634) | Rhizosphere microbial communities from Carex aquatilis grown in University of Washington, Seatle, WA, United States - 4-14-19 metaG | ecosystem: Host-associated > Plants > Roots > Rhizosphere...
GCTCACTACGTTGCGCGGGCCGCGCACACGAGAGGTGACACGGTAATAATTTCGCGGAGCGCCGTAACAGACTTCGTTGCCGGCTCCCACATTGCTGCCCTGGCAACTGGCCATCAGGCTGGGGGGGGAATAGACACAAGGATCGACCTGGCCGACCCCGTCGCACAGGGTCTGGACGACGTAATCCACGGTGTTGCCGTAGGCATCGGCCGCCAGATGGACCGCGCTCGCATTCACGTTCGACCAGAAGGTCTCCCAAGTCACGAATGGCGGTTCCAGCAACGGATCGCGCCAAGAGATGTAGCCTGTGGGGCAGGAGGATGCGGGTGAGCAGTTCTGGTGGTGTGCGGCAGAGATGGTGGGCAGCAGGTTGTTCACGGCATCCTCAGTGCCGGCATCGGCTGCGTGGATGGCGGCCTGCTGGAAGGCCAGGTTGCCGGCGATGATGTTGGTGGTGTCCACCGAGCGCATCAGCGAGATCGCAGCCAGGGTCATGGCGACCAGTACGATCAGCGTGATGACCAGGGTCACGCCCGCTTGTTTCGAGCGCGATACGACATGTAGGTCGGACTTCAGTCCGACATGTCGGACTGAAGTCCGACCTACCGGGTTTGCATATGTATTCATGGCTAACATCCGTGTACTCCAGTCCAGATGGCGTTTCGCATGGGAACGATGGTCTCGAACGTCTTGTAACGGTAGTGGTCCCAGTTGCTGCCCCATGAGGTTGTCGGGGTGGTGGCTACTGGCGCGGATATCCCGTTCGGATTCCAGGTTGGGACGGAGGTGGAGACCTGAGTTGGTGCGATCTGCGAGTTGCGCGCCACGACGGCTACACGAAGCGCAGTCAGGCCAACGCACTGCACACGCATGTTGACGATGCCACCGGTCAATTGCGTCCAAGTGCTGGCATTGCTGGCGCAATCCTGGGTGAGGTAGTTGCACAGGCTGAGAGATCCGTTCCTGACCGCATAAGCCAGTATCGCGGGAGACGAGCCGAGGGTGTACAGCACAGGATGGGGGCCGTTGGGCGTGTCCTGCAAGGTGGCCAGCGGAGAGATATAGGTCTGTGAGCTGCTGGCAGGGATGGTCGCCGGCACTGTCAGACCATCTACGCCGGAGGCTACGTAAAGATAATGGGTATTGGGGGCGCCGCCATTCCCCGCCCCGTCGTCCGGTGTCACCCAGTCGCCATTCAGGAAGCTGTGCCCGCCTGTGCCTGCCACGTCACTGGCGGCAGCGCCACCGATAACAGAGTAGGGGGCAGGCAGAGAGTTGGTGATCAGTGCGCCTTCCGGGGTGGTATTGCTGTTGCCATAGATCACGATGAAGGCGTCAGTCTCGGCATCCTTGACGGCGTTGAGCTGCGCCGGATTGATTACCACCGGGGTCAGCGTGTTGAGAGTGAGGAACGGTGTCACCAATGTCTTGCCCACCAGATTTGTCGAAATGATCCCGTAGCCTGCTTGCGTGATGTCGCGCTGTGCCGTGAAGAGCGCAATGGCGCCGCCATTCTGGGCATCGTCCCCGCTCGCCGTGGTGCGCTTCTGCCCTTCGAACATGGACGTCACCTGCATGATGATGATGATGCCGAGCAGGCCGATGACCATGCCGACCATGATCTCAGGCAGACTGAAGCCTTGTTGGTGGCGTTTCACGGAATGGAAGGTCATGTTCAAGATTCTCTCCTAGAGCTGCTTTTGTGCACTGACCATGGCAGTGGTCGAGTAGGTATGCATATCACCACTCGGTAGTTGCCAGGAAATGCTGATGGAGACATCTGTGCGGGTGCTCTGCAAAAAGCCGGGCCCGCAGGTCGGGCTGGGGGTGTTGCCGCATACCAGGATGGGCGCGGTGGTCGAAACTGTGGCCGAAGCGCCGGGAAGTGTCGCAGTGAGATTGTTATACCAGTTATCGAAATTAGCCCCGCCCGAGAAACCGCCGGAGGAGTTGCCGTTGTAGCTGTCGAATTCGGCGGCATCGAAAGGGGTCGCCACATTGGCCGCAGATGCGGTCACGGCCGAGGCGATGTCCGCCCACATCATGGCGAGATGCTGGTTGGCCAGCATGCTGGCATCGGAGCGGTATTTGGCATCGCTGGAAAGTTTGATGGAGGTCGCCTGCAAACCGACGATGGCCAGAATGCCCATCGAGAAGATGAGGATGGAGATGAGCGCTTCCAGCAGCATGGAGCCTTGTTGTGAGCGGCGGGTTGTCGGAGAGATAGTCATGGTCAATTGCACGGTGTGGGAGGGGTCGTGGAGGTAGACGCTTTGCACATGAGTATCTGTCCTCCGGTGGCGACAAAGACATCCAGGCAGCGCATCGTCCCGCCCGCAAACTGGCATGTCCCGCCAGTTGTGTTGGCAATGCTGATTTTCAGCATGCTGGAGATCGGATAGCTGGCACGTCCGAGGCCACTGAAAGTAACTGTATAGTCAGGGTTGTTGGTGCTGACTGAGGCATTGGCGGTTCCTTCCGAACCAGAGTGTGACTGGATAAATGTCTTGAGCGGAGCGCTGAGTCCGGGGCCGGGGCAATCTGCGATTCCGGCAACCGTCAGGTCGGCGACTGGGGTTGCACAGGCGACTGTCCAGCTTGAATCCACGTTCGTAGCGCCATTAAGCGAGAAGATGACATTGGTGTTGCGTCGAACCGCTTCGGCACGTGCCAGTTGCAGGCCGTTGGAGATACTTTCCGCAGCGGTGCGCAGTTGGGTGTTCTGAATCCAGGTCTGGAAACTGGGCGCGGCCACGCTGAACAGGATGGCAAGGATCGCCACCCCGATCATGAGCTCGATCATGGTGAAACCGAGCTGATTGTGGCGATGTCTTAACACCGGCCACCTCCCTTGGTTATCCAGCAATTTTGAGTACCGATCCAACTTGATGATGCGGGAGCCGAGATGGTTGAAGTTTTGCTGTTGCTGTCGTTGATGGTGTAGACGAAGCCGTCCAGCGTGGTGCCGGTCTTGCCGGTGGCGGTCAATGTATAGCTGTTGTCGGTCCCAACGCACGTGAAGGTGAAGTTGGTGGATGTCGGGCGGGTACCGCCGCATGTCGTTCCTGAAATTGCCGTAGTGTAACGGCGGTTGTCCTGGAAGAACTGTTCCATCTGTATCCGATCCTGCGCCAGACCTGCTGTCGCCTCGGGAATCTTGCCGCGGATCACATAATCCGTGTAGGCGGGCATGGCGACCGATGCTAGTATGGCGATGATGGCGACGACGATCATCAGTTCGATCAGGGTGAAGCCTTTTTGCAATCTCATGTTGTTTTCTCCGGAATTTCTTATGGCGAACGATAGGGTAAATGCAGGCAAGTTCGCCAACAAAAACCGATGAGTGGATTAACGGGCAGACCAGCGGCATGGGCCGGATCAGGGAAAGAGCGTTTTGGGCAATAAATACATAGTGATGGGGGCGGGTGCGCTGGGTCTGGCAACGGCTGGCGCATTGTTGCGGCAGGGTGACGACGTGACCGTGCTGGAGCGCGGCCCGGTCGGCAGGGAGTCCTCTTGGGCGGGTGGTGGGATATTGTCGCCGCTGTGCCCGTGGGATTATCCGGACGAGGTGAATCGTCTGGCTTTGCGCGGGATGGGCATGTTCGACGAACTGGCGGCGATTTTGCAGCAGACGACCGGCATCGATCCCGAGTATTGCCATTGCGGCATGCTGGTCTTGCCGCCGCTCGATGTGCAGGCGGCCTTACGCTGGTGTGCGGCGCACGGAGTTAGGGCGACAGAACGTGACGGCGGCGTGTTGCTGCCGGATGTGGCACAGGCACGCAATCCGCGGTTGTTGCAGGCTTTGCGCGCCCGGGTGGAAAAGCTTGGCGGGCGGATCGTCGAGCAGTGCGAGGTAAAACAGATCGTCGCGCAGGCGTGGAAGGTCGGCCATCTGGCGACATCGCAGGGCGATTTTCGCGCGGACGAGTACATCATGACCACGGGGGCGTGGAGCAAGGTGCTGTTGGGTGAATACGCTTTGAAGGTCGACATCAAGCCGATCCGCGGGCAGATGTTGCTGTTCAAATTCGATACACCGCCGTTGCCGCATATCGTGCTGCAAGGCGATATTTATCTCATTCCGCGTCGAGATGGACACCTTCTGCTGGGTAGCACGCGCGAAGATGTGGGCTTCGACAAGAGTGCCACCGGCGAAGTGCGCGAGATGTTGCTGCAACGTGGCATCGCGTTGTTGCCAGCCCTGCGCGATATGCCGGTCGTCAAGCACTGGGCAGGACTGCGCCCGGCCTCTCCGGGTAATATTCCGACTATCGGTCGTCATCCGCAACTGGCAAATCTGTACATCAACAGCGGTCATTTCCGCTATGGCGTGACCATGTCACCCGCGAGTGTGGAAGTGCTGTTGAATACCATCAACGACAAGCCGCAACCGTTCGATGTCACGCCTTATCTCTGGTGTTGAATGTAAGTTGGCTTTGTAGGTCGGAATTTATTCCGACAGAAAATCGTCGGGTAGAAACCCGACCTACAGGCGTTATGCGTTGCCGCAGTACCGTATGTCCGCTTATAATCCGCGCCGGAAGGCCGATGTAGCTCAGTCGGTAGAGCAACGCACTCGTAACGCGTAGGTCACCAGTTCGATTCCGGTCATCGGCACCACCTTCCAGATTCATCTTTCGCAGCGAACAGTCAGGAGCAGCAATGACTTTCCCGCAACTCGGCAGCATCCCTTCAAAGTATAAAAAAATCGCCATCATCGCGATTGTCGCGATAGCACTGGTGATCGGTGTCGGTTTTTTCACTCGTAGCAAGCCTGTCGCCGTGGTGCTGCAAAAAGTCGAGCGCGGTACGGTAGAGGCTTCGGTAAGCAACACGCGCGCGGGCACGGTGAATGCCTGTCGCCGCGCCAAGATGTCGCCGCCTGCCGGAGGGCAGATCGCCAAGCTGTTGGTGAAAAAAGGGCAACGCGTGCACAAGGGGCAGGTATTGCTGGAGTTATGGAGCAACGATCTGCGTGCGCAGGAAAGATTGTCCCAGGAACAATTGAGTACTGCCATGACGCGAGTGCAGGAAGTCTGCACGCTGGCCGAGGCGGCGCAGCGTGAGGCGGTACGCTCGCAAGAACTGAAAGACAAGGGTTTCATCTCTCCTCAATTGCTGGATCGCGCAGTGACCGATGCCGCATCGCGCAAAGCGTCGTGCGAAGCGGCGCGCGGCGATATCGAACAGAGCAAGTCGCGTATCGCACTGGCACAGGCGGGGCTGGATCGTATGGTGTTGAAGGCTCCCTTCGACGGTATCGTTGCGGACATCAGCGGTGAGCTGGGCGAATACGCTACACCATCTCCGCCCGGCATCCCGACCCTGCCGGCCATCGACCTGATCGACGACAGCTGCATGTACGTGAGCGCGCCCATCGATGAGGTGGATGCGCCCAAACTCAAGCTCGGACAGAGCAGTCGTATCACATTGGATGCGATGAAGGGTCGTACCTTTCCCGGCAAGGTGCGCCGCATCGCGCCGTACGTACTCGATCTGGAGAAGCAGGCACGCACGGTGGAGGTGGAAGTCGAATTCTCCGAACTGGCCAAGAGCGAGAACCTGCTGGTGGGATACAGCGCCGATGTCGAGATACTGTATGCCTCGCGTGAACGGGTAGTGCGTGTCCCGACACAGACTCTGATGGAGGGTAATCGGGTGTTGCTGTATGGCAGCAACGGCGTACTGGAAGAGCGCAAAGTGACTACCGGTCTTTCCAACTGGGAGTACGCTGAAGTGCTGTCCGGCCTGGCGGAGGGAGACCAGGTCGTGTCCTCGCTGGATCGCGCCGGGGTGAAGGCGGGTGCGCGCGTTGCGCCGGAAGAAGCCAAACCCGCAAAATGATCGAGCTGAAAAACGTCTGCCGCACCTTCATCGTCGGCGACCAGCAAGTCGCTGCGCTGCGCGACATCAACTTGCGCCTGGATGCCAGCGAATATGTATCCATCATGGGGCCGTCCGGTTCCGGCAAGTCCACGCTGCTCAATCTGCTCGGTCTGCTTGACCGGCCAACTTCTGGCACCTATCTGCTGGACGATGGCAACGTCACCGACCTGAGCGACGAGCAGCAGGCGAGCGTGCGCCGCGACAAGATCGGTTTCGTGTTTCAGTCCTTTCACCTTGTACCGCGTCTCACTGCGGCACAGAACGTCGAGTTGCCGATGATCCTGGCGGGCATCCCGGCCGAGGAACGCAGAGCGCGCGTGCAAGTGTTGATGCAGAACTACGGATTGGCGGCGCGTGCCGATCACAGGCCCGATCAGCTCTCCGGCGGCCAGCGCCAGCGTGTAGCCATCGCCCGCGCCACGGTGATGAAGCCCAGCGTATTGCTGGCCGATGAGCCGACCGGCAATCTGGATCGCACGACCGGCTGGGAGGTACTGAAATTGCTGGAAGGCTTGCTGGAACAGGGCATCACGCTGGTGGTGGTGACGCACGATGCCGAGATCGGTGCACGTGCCAAACGCCAGATCCATATGCTGGACGGACGCATCCTTTCCGACGAACAGCAGACGAAATGAAATTCTCCGACACGCTGCAGTTCGCTTCCGGCAGTCTACGCGGCAGCCCGACACGCACGTTGTTGATGATGCTGGCGATGTCCATCGGCGTGGCAGCGGTGGTGGTACTCACCGCATTGGGCGAGGGCGCGCGCCGCTACGTGGTCAACCAGTTCGCATCACTCGGCACCAATCTTGTAATCGTTTTACCTGGACGCACCGAGACGGCGGGCATCGGCCCCGGCATGCTGCTCGGCCAGATCCCGCGCGAGATATCGCTGGATGATGCCGAGGCGATCCTGCACAGCCGTGCCGTCAAACGTATCGCGCCGCTGACTGTCGGTTCCGCCACGTTATCGCGCGGTGCGTTGAACCGCGAAGTGGTGGTGGCCGGTTCCACCTCTGATCTGCTGGCGGTGCGCCATATGAGTATCGGTATCGGGAGATTTCTGCCACCGGGCAACATCCATGAGAGCGCCTCGGTGTGTGTGCTGGGCAGCCAGATGAAGCGCGAGCTGTTCGGTAACGAGCAGGCGGTCGGGCAATGGATACGGCTGGGCGACCGGCGCTTTCGCGTCATCGGTGTGCTGGCATCGCAGGGTGAATCCATGGGTATGCGTACCGACGAACTGGTCATCGTGCCGGTCGCGTCCGCACACCAGCTATTCAATACATCCGGTTTGTTTCGCATCCTCATCGAAGCCAAGAGCCGTGACAGCATCGAAGACGCAAAACATGACGCGGAACAGATCATGTTCCAGCGCCACAGCGGCGAGAAGGATGTGACGGTCATCACGCAGGATGCAGTGCTCGCTACTTTCGACCGCATCCTCACCGCGCTGACCATGGCCGTGGGCGGCATCGCCGCCATCAGTCTGGCGGTGGCGGGTGTGCTGATCATGAACGTGATGCTCATTGCGGTGGCCCAGCGCGTGAAAGAGATCGGTCTGCTCAAAGCCTTGGGCGCTCCGCCCAAACAGATACGAGCCCTGTTCTTTGCCGAAGCGGCGCTGTTGTCCAGTATCGGCAGTGTGGCCGGGCTGGTACTTGGCTATGCGGGCAGCAGTATCATCGGGCAGATTTACCCGAGCTTGCCGGTATCGCCACCTTGGTGGGCGGTCATCGCGGCCTGCGGTACTGCACTGGGCACGGGCATCCTGTTCAGTGTGTGGCCTGCGCGTCGTGCGGCACAGCTGGATCCGGTAGCGGCCTTGGCGGGGAGATGAGCCGTGTATTTTCGTGACTTTCTGGCGCTTACCACCTCCAGTTTCCTCACTTCGCGCATGCGCAGTTTTCTCACCGGGCTGGGTATCGCCATCGGCATCGCGGCGGTGATCCTGCTCACTTCCATCGGGGAGGGATTGCATCAATTCGTGCTGGCCGAGTTCTCGCAGTTCGGCACCAACATCATCACTGTGCAGCCGGGCAAGACACAGACACAGGGCGGCAACATCGGCATCATCGGTTCGGTGCGGCAGATCTCGCTGGAGGATGCCGATGCATTGCGCCACTTGCCGTATATCGAGAACGTGAACCCCAGTGTGATGGGCAATGCGGAATTGAAGGCGAACGGTAAATCGCGGCGCACCACCGTGTTCGGCGAAGGCAAGGATTTTGCCAAATCGTTCACCATGAAAGTGCAGAGCGGCACTTTCTGGCCGGACGAGGATAACGAGCAGGCACGTGCATTGGTCGTGCTCGGTGCCAAGGTCAGGCAGGAATTGTTCGCGGGCGAGAATCCGTTGGGCCAGTACCTGCGCGTCGGTGGTCAGCGCTATCGAGTAGTCGGAGTGATGGAGCCGAAAGGACAGGTGCTGGGGCTGGATCTGGATGATGCCGTATTCATCCCCGCCGCACGGGCGATGGAGCTGCTCAACCGTCCCGGACTGATGGAAGTGCAAGTGAGCTACCGTGGCGGAGCTGATGTGGATGCAGTGATCCACCTCCTTACCGAGCGTTTGAAGGAGCGGCACGGGCGCGAGGACTTCACCATCATCTCGCAGGAGCAGGCGCTGGAAGTGCTGGGCTCGGTACTGGATGTCATCACCTTCGCCGTCGGCGCATTGGGCGGCATCTCGCTGCTGGTCGGTGCGGTCGGCATCCTCACTATTATGACCATGGCTGTTACCGAGCGCACCGCCGAGATCGGTTTGCTTCGGGCGCTGGGAGCTCAGGAAAAACAAGTGCTGATGCTGTTCCTGGGCGAGGCCATCATGCTCTCCGCGCTGGGCGGAGTGATGGGGCTGCTCATCGGCTTTGGTATCGCACAGGGTCTGCACTGGCTGTTTCCGGCGCTACCGGTGCACACACCGTGGTTGTTCGCGGTGCTGGCCGAGTTGACTGCCATCAGCATCGGGCTTGCGGCCGGTGTGGCACCGGCCATGCGTGCGGCACGGCTCGATCCGGTGGAGGCGCTGCATGCCGAGTGAGTCTTGCGACATCTTCTGCAACGTCGTCGACAACTATGGTGACATCGGCGTGTGCTGGCGCTTGGCGCGGCAGTTGGCGAACGAGCATGGCATTCAGGTGCGGCTGTGGGTGGACGATCTGCGCAGTTTCGGCAAGTTGTGTCCGGAGCTGGATGCGGGGCTGGATGAGCAAACGTGTCGCGGGGTGCAAGTGCGCCGATGGACTGTCGCTTTTCCTGTCGTCGAACCTGCCGGGTTGGTGATCGAGGCGTTCGCCTGCAAGTTGCCAGCGACCTATGTGGAGGCGATGGCGGCACTCGAACGCAAGCCTGTCTGGATCAACCTGGAGTATCTCTCTGCCGAAGACTGGGTCGAGACACACCATAAGTTGCCTTCCCCTCATCCGAACTTTCCGCTGACCAAGCATTTCTTTTTCCCTGGTTTCACAGAAAAGACCGGAGGCCTGTTGCTGGAACGCGATCTGTTGGTGCAGCGTGATGCATTTCAGTCCGATGCCGAGGCACAGGAAGATTACTGGCGTGGTCTTGGGGTACCTGAACGTGCGGCGGAGGAATTGAGGGTGTCTTTGTTCGGCTATGAGAACGCGGCGATGGGGGAATTGATGGGTTGCTGGGAGAAGGGTGAACCTCTTGTGACTTGCCTGCTACCGGAAGGGCGGTCGCTGCCGCAGGTGGCCGCATTCTTCGGGCAACAGACGGGCAAACCGGGTGATGTCTGGAGGCGCGGCAAGCTGCGCGTGCATGTGCTGCCCTTCGTTGAACAAGAGCGCTACGACGAACTGCTGTGGGCTTGTGATGTCAATTTCGTGCGCGGCGAGGATTCCTGCGTACGGGCGCAATGGGCGGCCAAACCCTTCATCTGGCAGATATACCCGCAGCATGACGGGGTGCATCTGGAAAAACTGGAGGCTTTACGGGCGCGCTATACAGGGGGGCTACCGCCCCAGGTGGCGCAGGCGGTCAAGGATTTGTGGCTGGCCTGGAACGGGGGGCCGGACATCGCTGGAGCATGGGCTCACTTTGCGGCGCAGCGCGGGGTATTGAGCCAGCATGGCGTGGAATGGGCGCGGCGGTTAGCATCCAATAACCTTGCATTGAATTTGCTGGATTTTTACCGTCAAACTGAATAGAATCCGCGCCTTGAATTTTGAGGGGCAGTAAACATGAAAACAGCACAAGAGCTACGCGCCGGTAACGTGATCAATGTGGGCGGCGATCCCATGGTTATCCTGAAGGCCGAATACAGCCGTTCGGGCCGTAACGGTTCTGTGGTCAAGATGAAGATGAAGAACCTGTTGACCGAAACGGCCAAAGAGACGGTGTATGCAGCTGACGACAAGTTCGACCAGATCATCCTAGACAAAAAGGAATGCACCTACACCTACTTCGCCGATCCGATGTATGTGTTCATGGACACCGAATACAACCAGTACGAAGTCGAGAAGGAAAACGTCGGCGACGTGGTGAACTATCTGGCGGACGGCATGGAAGACATCTGCGAAGTGGTGTTCTACGACGGCAAGGCCATCTCGGTCGAACTACCCAACACTATCGTGCGCGAGATCGAATACACCGAGCCCGCCGTGCGTGGCGACACTTCCGGCAAGGTGATGAAGCCGGCCCGCCTGAAAGGTTCCGGTTTTGAATTGCCGGTGGCGGCGTTCATCGAGATCGGCGACAAGATCGAGATCGATACGCGCACCAACGAGTACAAGAAACGCGCGAACTAAGACCGGTTGGTCGATGCAATATATAAAGAGCCGCTATGCGGCTCTTTTGTTTTTTGGCGCGCTGACGTCCCCGCCGGCTGGATTGCTCAAGTATGCCGACGAGGACGTCGGCGCGTCCGGTTACAGCTTCTCCACGCTATACACCGCCACCAAGCGGTGTGTCTCGCCGGGTTGCAATGTGACCACGTTCTCTAGCGCGTTGCCGCTTTCCACGCACACCATGTCGCGGTGCAGTTTCGGGCCGAAGTCGCCCATCTTCTCGGCCTTCTCCGTCCATGGATTCCACACCACGGTCGAACTGCTGCCTTGCTTGGCGATGCGGACGATGCGCTTCAAACCTTTGTCCTCGATCAAACAATCGGCGGTGGTGTTCACATACACGCGATCGACTTCGCCTTCGATGACGATGCCGTCCTTTTGCGTGAAGCGTGCGAAATCCTGCACCTTGTCCAGATATTCGCTGTTCTCAAGGCCTCGAATGGTCGTGTTGGCGACATCGCTGATCTGGAAGTAGGTGTGTAGCGCCTCACTGAGTTCGAATGCCGAGTCGCCGGTGTTGGTGGTGACGAGTTCGACGCGCAGTGCCTTGCCCACGGTGACTTCGAGTTGCACGGTAGAGGCATGAGGCCATTGCGTGCGGGTGGCATCGCTTTCGACCAGGCCGAAGCGCAGGAAGGTAGCACCATCCGGCAGCGCTTTGGTCTCCAGTACATCCCATGGCACAGTGCGGGCGAAGCCGTGGCCGGGGAATTTGCTCTCGGTCTTGTGCGGGCCGAACCACGGCCAACAGATGGGCACGCCGCCGCGGATGGATTTGCCCGGTGCGAACTTGGCCTGCGGCGACAGCCAGATCACCGGTTCTTCGCCGCGCGGCTGGAAAGTGGCGACATGTGTACCTTGCAGGGCGATATTGGCGAGTGCGTGCTGGTTGGCGACTTCGGCCACGATCATGCCTTCCGTGATCTCCTTGAATTGCACATGGTTGCCGATGGCAAAGCGTTGGTTGAGTTCAGCCAGAGTCATGAGGTTCGTTCCTTCGTGAGTTGGAGGTTCAGATGTTTTCTGCCGGCGGGGCGATCTTCAGCACTTCTTCCAGCGTGGTGAGTCCGGCGGCGACCTTCTGCGCGCCGGAGATGCGCAGCGGTTTCATACCTTCGCGGTTGGCCTGTTCGCGCAGGGCGGATATGTTGGGCTCGGAGTAGATCAGTTTGCGCAGTTCCGGCGACATGAGCAGTATCTCGTAGATACCTATTCGTCCGGAGTAACCCGTCATGCGGCATTCTAGGCAACCTTGCGGGCGCTGCAACTGGGTCGGGCGGGTCGCTTTCCAGGGTGCGACCAGGCTGTCCCACAGATCGTTGTCGCTTTCCTGTGCGGGGTGTGGCTGTTTGCAATGCGGGCAAAGTGTGCGTACCAGACGCTGCGCCATGATGCCCAGCACGGTGGCATTGAGCATGTAAGACGGCACGCCGAGATCGAGCAGGCGTGTGATGGCGGAAGGTGCATCGTTGGTGTGCAGGGTGGAGAGCACCAAGTGACCGGTGAGGGCGGCCTGGATCGCCATCTCGGCGGTCTCGAGGTCGCGTATCTCACCCACCATGATGATGTCCGGATCCTGCCGCATCAGCGCGCGCACGCCTTCGGCGAATGTCAGATCGAGCCCCGTCTGTATCTGCATCTGATTGAACGCCGGTTCCACCATCTCGATGGGGTCTTCCAGTGTGCACACGTTCACTTCCGGCGTTGCCAGACTCTTGAGCGTGGAATACAGCGTGGTGGTCTTGCCGGAACCGGTAGGGCCGGTGACGAGGATGATGCCGTTGGGCTGCGAGATCATCTGCTGCCAGCGCGCACTGTCGTCATCCGAGAATCCAAGCTCGGAGAAGTCACGCAACAGCACTTCCGGATCAAAGATACGCATCACCAGTTTCTCGCCGAACGCGGTAGGCAGCGTCGAAAGTCGCAGTTCGATCTCCATGCCGTCTTCAGTGCGGGTCTTGATGCGCCCATCCTGCGGGCGGCGTTTTTCCATCAAGTCCATGCGTCCCAGCAACTTGATGCGGCTGGTCATCGCGGTGACCACGGACATCGGCATCTGGTGCACCTGATGCAGTACCCCGTCGATGCGGAAACGCACGATGCCGACATCGCGGCGCGGCTCGATATGGATATCCGAGGCGCGCTGGTCGAAGGCGTATTGCCACAGCCAGTCCACGATGCGGATGATATGCTGGTCGTTGGCGTCGAATTGCTTGTTGGTCTTGCCGAGTTCGACCAGTTGTTCGAACGAAGCCGGGCTGGATGAATTCGGCCCGGTCTTGGTCGCGCTCTTGACCGAGCGCGCCAGATTGTAGAACTCGACCAGATAGCGACTGATGTCTGCGGGAGATGAGACAACGCGACGGATGCTCTTGCGCGAGACCTGCTTGAGCATGGTCTCCCAGTCGCGCAGGAAGGGTTCTGCCGTGGCGACCACCAATTCTTTCGCATCCATACTGATCGGCATGATCGCGAAGCGGTTGGCATAGTCGATGGACATCAGATCGACCAGATTGGTGAAGTCGATCTTGATCGGGTCGATGTGGAGGTATTCAAGGCCGGCCCGTTTGGCCAGCCATTCGGTCAGGGTATCCAGCGTCAGGACGGGATGAGGAGAAAGCTGCGACTTCCATTTCTTTTCCGCGACGACAGCAATCGGATGCACATCGTGACGATGCAGCTTGCGCTCGGAGAAGAAGGTATCGGCTTCATCCTTGCTGACCATGCCGTCGGCGACGAGCATGTCCAGCACTTCGGCTAACTTCAGCTTGTGTTCCGGAACGTCTTGAGCAGCAGCCATGTTTTTTCCCAGATCGGAGTGGGCAGGACTATACCGTTATCGGGCGGGGGCTTCAATAAAGATGCTTCAATGCTGGGTTTGGAAGAGGCGGCGGGAATTAGCCTTGCAGGCCGCGCATTCGCCTGCATGCGAATGCCGCTTCGGGCTACAAACAGCACGCAGGTGCTGTTTGCTTTACGCCCTCCGCCCCCCGTCCGTGCCGGACGCGGATTCAATTCCCCAAGCATCAATCTTCAAAACAAAAAGCCCATCCTTGCGGATGAGCTTTTTGTTTTGATGGTGGAGGCGGGGGGAATTGAACCCCCGTCCGCAAGCCCTCTACAGGCAGTTCTACATACTTAGTCAGGTTATTTGATTTTATCCGGCAGACGCCAACCGACAGGCTGCTACTGGACGAGTCACCTTGGTTTTAGCTTCGTGCAAAGTAACCCTGCACGACACGATCCTGTGTAAATGACCTCACTCATCTCAACCTTGCGGTATCGAGCCCCTCCACAGGAAGCAGGGTGTGAGGTCTAGCCGGTTAAGCGGCTAAAGCGTACTTTTCGTCGTTTGCGACTATTGGTTTTCCAGCTGATTTACGAGGTGGCGGGTCCTCGGTATGCCCTACACTGCTTTGTAACCCACGTCGAAGCCAGGTCGCCCCCGGTTCGGTTTGCTACTTTGCAGGAGGGATTGTAGCAGCTTTACTTGGCCTTGCTAGTTTGCAGAAAGCGGCCGAAGTGGCGGTCGGCCTTGGCGACATGCGAGGCATGCCAGTCGAGCAGCAGCAGATCGGTGCGGAAAGCGAGGTAACGCAGGTCTTCGGCGTTGGTCAGGGAGAGTTTTCCAAGTTCACTGAAATTCTTGATGAAGCGGTTGTGTTCCTGGGCGTGGATTTCGGCAAAAGGGTAATTGTGCTCAAGCATCATCTTCTCTTCGATGGGGAAGAGGTGTCGGGTGTGCTCTAGCAGGTAAGGGAAGATATATGCGAAGTCGTGACAGGCATTCTGCTCGATCTGGGCGGTGAGGGCGTTGATGCGCTCCATCAGGGCGCGATTGGCATCGTCGATTTCCGGCAGATTGGTGCGCTGTTCTTCCCGCCATGCCAAGCCGGTCTGTAGCTCGCCTGTGCCCAGATGCTGCCCGGTCGCCTGATATTCGTAGCAACGTTCCAGATAGATGAGTGCGGGAAAGTCGTCCGGCGAGATCTCGATGCACTGTTTGAGCAGCAGGATCGCCTTGGGGATATCCTGCATGTGGTAGTAGGCGACGGCCTTCTCGAAGATCGGCAGGCTGTTCTGTTTGCTGACGCGCATCTCATCTTCATCGTTGTCGAACACTTCGTAGATGGATAACGGCTGTGATTTGCCTTTGACGCGGATGCGGTCGAGGAAGCGGATCTGGTATTTGCCGGGGTCTGCAAGGTCATACAGCGTGTTCTGGCTGATGATGAGCGGCGAATGGTAGGTCTTGGTGGCTTCTTCCAGGCGCGCGGTCAGATTGACCGCATCGCCGATCACTGTGCTGTCCATGCGGTTGATACCGCCCACCGTGCCGATCATTACCACGCCCGTGTTCAAACCGATGCCAATGTGGATCGGTGCATATCCGGCGCGTTGACGCCCGTTGTTGTAATAGTCCAGCCGTTCCATCATGGCGATGGCGCCGCTCACAGCATCATCTGCGCCGTGTTCGAACAGCGCCATGATTGCGTCGCCGATGTATTTGTCGATGATGCCGCGATGGCGGCTGATGACCGGCTCCATCTGGCTGAGGAACGAGTTGATGAACTCGAAATTCTCGGTGGGTGTCATGGATTCGGACAACGGGGTGAAGTCGCGGATGTCCGAGAACATGATGGTCATCTTTCGTTCGACCTGGTCGCCGAGCTTGACGTCGACGATGCTCTTGGCTTCGAGCAGATTCAGCAACTGGTGCGGGACGAGGCGGCTGTAGGCGGTCTCGGTCTGTTGCAGCAGCGCCAGTGCCTGCTGATGAGCGATGATCACCTTGTGCAGGATCTCCTGGATGCTGTCCTGCGTCGGATTGATGGGGATGTCTTCCCCGTTGCGCCTTTCGTTCATGCTCCTCGGCCTGTCGTTTTCGTTATGCCGGGCATCATACCGCCGTTCAGTTCCCGATGTAACGCAGTAAAGCCATAGGCGTTTGTACACTGCCAGCGGCGGGCCAAGTGGTCAGATCGGCAGCGGGGTCGATATAACCATAGGTCGCGATGATGCCTGTCATGTCGGCATCGCGGGCCGCCTCCATATCGCGCAGATCGTCACCCAGATAGAGGCAGCTCTCTGCTACAACACCCATCAGTTCTGCGGCATGCAGCAGCGGCATCGGATGCGGCTTGGCGCGGGCGCAGGTGTCGCCACTCACTAGGCAGGCGGCGCGCTTGGCGTAACCCAGCTTTTCCATCAGCGGTACGGTGTAGCGGTGCGGCTTGTTGGTGACGATGCCCCAGGGGAGTTCGTGGCGTTCCAGTTCGCCGACCAAGGCCGCCATGCCGGGAAACAGCACCGTGTGGTCGCAAATGTGTTCTTCGTAATGTTGCAGAAAAGCATCGCGCATCTCGTCATAACCCGGCGAGTCAGGCTCGACGTTCATGGCCAACTTCAACAAACCGCGTGAGCCGTGCGAAGCCTGTGGCCGTATCTGTTCGATCGGTAGTGGCGGAAGACCGTGTATCGCGCGCACTTGGTTGGCGGCAGCCCCCAGATCGGGTGCAGTATCGGCAAAGGTGCCGTCGAGATCGAAGAGCACAGCTTGGATCATGTCAGTCCTTGCGGCAGGCCACTATGTAATTGACGCTGGTATCGCGTCCTAGCGAGTAGTTCTTGTCCAGCGGGTTGTAGCTCATGCCGGTCACATCCGACACGTTCAGTCCGGTGTTGCGACACCACTGTGCCAGCTCGGAAGGTTTGATGAATTTTGCGAAATCGTGCGTGCCGCGCGGCAGCAGATTGAGCACGTATTCCGCGCCGATGATGGCGAACAGGTACGACTTCGGATTGCGGTTGAGCGTCGAGAAGAACACATGTCCATCCGGTTTCACCAGTCTTGCGCAGGCTGCGACCACGGCCGCCGGATCGGGCACGTGTTCCAGCATCTCCATGCAGGTAACGATGTCGAACGAAGCGGGTTGTTCTGCTGCCAGCACCTCGACGGCGATCTTGCGGTATTCCACCTGCCTGCCGCTTTCCAGCAGATGCAGCTTGGCCACTTGCAGCGATTTGTCCGCGAGGTCGATACCGGTCACCTTCGCGCCCAGCCCGTCCATGCTCTCGGTCAGGATGCCGCCGCCGCAGCCTACATCCAGTACCGTTTTGCCGGAGATGGCGGCGATACGGTCGATATAACCCAGGCGCAATGGGTTGATCTCGTGCAGGGGCTTGAACTCGCTGTTCGGGTCCCACCACTTATGGGCAAGCTGCGAGAATTTTTCGATTTCGACGGGATCGGCGTTGGACATGGTGTTGGCCTTGTTTGAAAGTGTGGCGACTTTAACAAAACCAGCGGCAATAACCAAACTGCCTTTAACGCCATGAAGGATAAAGTTCAATTCTACCGAGTCGATGCAAACCTGAGTACAATAAAGAAACTCATTGAAACAAAGTTTCCGACATTGTATTCATGCATCGCGGTCGGAATAATACTGCAATGATCGAAGAGGAAATGCCCCACATCTGTCACGAGACTATTTCGATGAGCGAACAAAGCAAACCAGATTCAACCACTCCGGAGCCCGTCTGTGTAGCTCATGCGCTAAAGCATGGTGACACCATCATGGAATACGTCATTGAGCGCACTTTGGGCGGAGGTGGCTTTGGCATCACTTATCTGGCGCGTGACGAGAATCTGAATCTGCCTGTGGCTGTGAAAGAGTATTTGCCTGGAGAGATGGCGCTGCGTGCTGCCGACAACAGCGTTCATGCATTGGGGGATGCATTCGAGGATCGATTCCAGTGGGGGCTTGAACGGTTTCTGGCTGAAGCTCGCGTATTGGCCACTTTCCGCCATCCGAATATCGTGCGTGTACTGCGTTACTTTATCGTCAACGGAACCGGCTACATCGTGATGGAGTACGAATCGGGTGAATCCCTGAAGCATTGGCTTCCGCGTCAACCGATTTTGACACAGGCGTCCTTGCTGAAAATATTATTTCCGCTGCTTGATGGTCTTGAGGTGATCCACTCGGCTAATTATCTGCATCGCGATATCAAGCCGGACAATATCTATATCCGGGATAACGGTACGCCGGTTTTGATCGACTTCGGTTCGGCCCGGAGTACGAGTACGGAACGCGAGCTGACGAATATCGTCAGTCCCGGATTCGCACCTTTCGAGCAGTACCACAGCAAAGGCAAGCAGGGGCCGTGGACCGATCTGTATTCTCTCGCCGCAGTGATGTACTGGCTGATTGCCCGCGCCAAGCCGTTGGATTCTCTTTCCCGACTCAAGCAGGATTCGATGGTGCCGGCAACACAGCTCGACCATAAAGGCATGTTTGACGAGGCCGTGCTAAAGGCTATCGATTGGGCGCTTAATCCGGAGGAGACGCATCGACCCCAGTCCGTGGCGGAATTTCGCCGATGCCTGCAAGAAGCGGCTGGTGCAGGGCAAACTGCTGCGGTTTCGGATGCGCAGGCATCGATATCGGCCAATCTGGAAGCAGGCGCATTATCAAGCCGCATCACAACCGGAGGTGAGATTCCGGGAGGCAATCTGGTGTGCTCTGTCTTGTTTTTGGATATCGTCGAATATTCGAAAACCTCTGTGAATGACCAATACGAACTTAAATCCCTCTTCAATCAGCTGATCATGGAAAAGCTGGCGCATATCCCCGAAAACACCCGCATCACCCTGGATACGGGCGACGGAGCGGCCATCTGTTTTTTGGGCGATCCCGAAGAGGTATTGCATGCAGCCATAGAGATCAATGATGCGCTGTTGCGGCAGAAAAACTTGTTCGTGCGGATGGGATTGCATATCGGGCCGGTTCGCATCATCAACGACCTGAATGGACGCAGCAACGTGATCGGGGATGGTATCAACGTTGCACAGCGGGTGATGAGTTTTGCCGACAGCAATTCTTTGCTGGTTTCGCGCGCTTTCTACGAGATCGTCGCGCGCCTGACGGATCGAAGCGCGCGTTCTTTCGAGTATCTTGGCGAACGACGCGACAAGCACGACCGTGCGCATGAACTCTATGTCGTGAGTTCGGGCGGTAATGTCGATACGCAAAGCGACAAAACGATCCTGTTCAATGTGGTTTCGAATGAGAAAACCGTCCGGTGGACAGAAGGAGTCGATGCGGGGGCGAGTGCGGTCGTGGCGGATCAGGATTTGACGGCAGGCGCTACGAAAGGGGGCGCTGGCGCTATGCTGCATAATCTTGCGCAACGGGCCAAGGCCGGTATTCAGGATGCGTGGCGTGTAATCAGCAATTGGTCCGAAAAAGATTACTGGTGGAAGCTTGCGCTTGCGGTGTTGTGCGCATGTTGGGCCGGATGGATATTGGGCAGCACAGTATTGGGTGTCGGTTTGGGCATATCCGTTCTCATTCTGGGTTGGGCCAACTTCCTGCGCCGGACGAACATCATGCTCACGCGGAACATTCCCGAAGAATCGAACGGCAAATGGATTTTTGCCAGTGCAACCTGGAACAGGCAAAACTTGCGCACCAATTTCATTGTCGTCGCCCCCGCGATATTGGTTATTGCATTCTTGTGGGGAGTCTTGCCGACCGGTGCCAAACATCCGAACGTGGAAATAAATCCTGTAGTAGATGCAAATCAGCCGGTGAGTTCGGTAGCAGTAATCGACAAGCCGAATGCAGTTCAGGAGCCGGTTCAGAAAATTTCCAAGCAGGTGCCTGCGGAAGAGGGTGCTGAAGTGCAGGCAGATCTGAAGCAGGCGAATAAAATGTTGGCAGAAAAAAATTACAAGGCCGCTATCCAGTTGTCCAAAGCTGTTCTAAGTCAACATCCCGAAAATACCCACGCCCAAAAGGTTCTCAAACAGGCTAATGCAGCGGTGCTCAAACAGGAAAAGACAGTAGCGCTAGAAAAGGCCAAGACAGAGCAAAAGAAGAAGGGATGGACTTTGACGCCAGACCAGTAATTGCTCAGGAAGCTTAAGCTCGGGTTGACTGGATCCAAGTTAAAGAACAACCCAAGGGCCCGCCTATTAGCCGCCCTGCTTCAGGCGAGTAAATGATCCTAACGGCGGCATCAGCCGCCGATATTTTCTCCGGCGGGCAGTAGACAAGCTTCCGGCGCAAACACCACGCATACTTTCCCAAATATCGGTGTAGCCTTTCCATCCCCTGAAAGCGGGCTGACTCAGGGTGGTCGGCGGGTGAGGGTGCTGTGCTAGAATGCGTGCTTCGTTTTATGTCTCTTTGATTCACTTATTTAGGTCGCTCATGGAACAACAATTCGCCAAAGAAACCCTGCCAGTCAGCCTTGAAGAAGAGATGCGCAAGTCCTACCTGGACTACGCGATGAGTGTGATCGTGGGCCGTGCGTTGCCCGATGTGCGCGATGGTCTGAAGCCGGTGCACAGGCGCGTGTTGTTCGCCATGCACGAGCTCAATAACGACTGGAACCGTGCTTACAAGAAATCGGCACGTATCGTCGGCGATGTGATCGGTAAATATCACCCGCACGGCGACACGGCGGTGTACGACACCATCGTGCGTATGGCGCAGGATTTTTCGCTGCGCTACACGCTGGTTGATGGCCAGGGTAACTTCGGTTCGGTGGATGGCGACAACGCGGCGGCGATGCGTTACACCGAGATCCGCATGGCAAAGATCGCCCACGAGCTGCTTGCCGATCTGGATAAAGAGACTGTCGACTTCGGGCCGAACTACGACGGTTCCGAGCATGAGCCGCTGGTGTTCCCCGCGCGCTTCCCCAACTTGCTGGTGAACGGTTCTTCGGGCATCGCCGTGGGTATGGCGACCAACATCCCGCCACACAACATGACCGAGGTGGTGGATGCCTGTCTGGCATTGCTGCGCGATCCGGAGATGGATATCGAGAAGCTGATCGAGCTGGTACCTGCGCCCGACTTCCCTACTGCCGGTTTTATCTACGGTCTGGCGGGGGTGAAGGAGGGTTATCGCACCGGTCGCGGTCGTGTGGTGATGCGCGCGCGTACCCACTTCGAGGATATCGGCAAGGGCGACCGTCAGGCCATCATCATCGACGAGTTACCCTATCAGGTGAACAAGGCCAACCTGCTGATGAAGATCGGCGAGATGGTGCGCGAGAAGCGCATGGAAGGAATTTCCGAGATCCGCGACGAATCGGATAAGTCCGGCATGCGCGCGGTGATCGAGCTGAAGCGCGGCGAGAACGCCGAAGTGATTTTGAACCAGCTCTACAAAGATACGCCGATGCAGGACAGCTTCGGCATCAATATGGTTGCGATCATAGACGGCCAGCCCAAGCTGCTCAATCTGAAGCAGGTGATCGAGGCGTTCCTGCGTCACCGCCGCGAAGTCGTCACGCGCCGTACCATATTTGAACTGCGCAAGGCGCGTGAACGCGGCCACATTCTGGAAGGTCTGGCAGTTGCATTGTCCAACGTGGACGAGATCATTGCCCTCATCAAGGCTGCGCCGACACCGCCGGATGCGAAGCGCGAATTGATGGCGCGCAGCTGGCGTTCGTCGCTGGTGGAAGACATGTTGTCGCGTGTCAGCGATGCCTCGCGTCCGGATGGCTTGGCACCCGAATTCGGTCTGGTCGGCAAGGGCAAGGAGCGCGGCTATTTCCTTTCCGATGCGCAAGCACAAGCCATTCTGGAATTGCGTTTGCAACGCCTGACCGGGCTGGAACAGGACAAGATTGTCGGTGAATATCGCGAGGTGATGGACAAGATCACCGACCTGCTGGATATCCTGGCGAAGCCGGAACGCGTGACGCAGATCATCAGTGATGAGTTGGTGACGATCCGTTCGCAGTTTGGCGACAAGCGCCGCAGCGAGATCATCACCCACACCCAAGACCTGAGCATGGAAGACCTGATCGCACCGGAAGATGTGGTGGTCACCATGTCGCACGGCGGCTATATGAAGGCGCAGAAACTGGACGAGTACCGTGCGCAGAAGCGCGGCGGACGCGGCAAGCAGGCCACGGCGACCAAGGAAGACGATTTCGTCGATAACCTGTTCATCGCCAACACGCACGATTACATTCTGTGCTTCTCCAACCGCGGTCGCGTGTACTGGCTCAAGGTTTATGATGTGCCGCAGGGTACGCGCATCAGTCGCGGCAAACCCATCGTCAATCTGTTGCCGCTGGAGGCAAACGAGAAGATCAACGCCATTCTGCCGGTGAAGAAGTTCTCCGAAGACCAGTTCGTGTTCTTTGCCACCACTGACGGCACCGTTAAGAAGACGCCGCTGTCCGATTTCGCCAACCCGCGCAAGGCCGGCATCATCGCCATCAACCTGGATGAGGGTGATTTCCTCATCGGCGTGGCGATCACAGATGGCAAGCACGATGTGATGCTGTTCTCGGACGAAGGTAAGGCGGTGCGTTTCGACGAGAACGACGTGCGCTCGATGGGGCGTGCGGCGCGCGGTGTACGCGGCATGAATCTGTCCAAGGGCGGCAAGGTCATCGCTTTGCTGGTGGCGGGCGACGAGACGCAGACCGTGTTGACCGCGACCGAGAACGGTTTCGGCAAGCGCACGCCGATCATCGAATACACCCGTCACGGACGCGGTACGCAGGGGATGATCGCGATCCAGACCTCCGAGCGCAACGGCAAGGTGGTGGCGGCGACGCTGGTCAACACCGAGGACGAGATCATGCTGATCGGGACCAGTGGCGTGTTGATCCGCACCCGCGTCAAGGAGATCCGCGAGATGAGCCGAGCCACGCAGGGCGTTACGTTGATGAATATGGGCAAGGGCGAGAAGTTGGCCGGTTTGAGCCGTATCGCCGAAACGGAAGAAGAATCTGAATAACATCATCTGAGGAGAACGGCATGGCGATCTACAATTTCAGCGCGGGCCCTGCGGTATTGCCGAAAGAGGTCTTGCAGCAGGCGCAGGCTGAACTGACCAATTGGCACGGCAGCGGCATGTCGGTGATGGAGATGTCGCATCGCGGCAAGGAATACATGGGCATCCATGCCTTGGCCGAAGCCGATCTGCGCGAGTTGATGGGTATTCCCGCCAACTACAAGGTGCTGTTCCTGCAAGGCGGCGCGCATCTGCAATTCTCGATGATCCCGCTGAATCTGTTGCGCGGCAAACTATCCGCCGACTATGTGAACACAGGTGAATGGTCGAAGAAGGCCATCGGCGAGGCGAAGAAATTCACCAATGTGAATGTGGTGGCGAACAATGGCGACAAGAATTTCAGCTATGTGCCGGACTTCAAGAGCTGGAAGTTGGACAAGGATTCGGCCTACGTGCACTACACGCCGAATGAGACTATCGGTGGCGTCGAGTTCAACTGGGTGCCGGACACGGGCAAAGTGCCGTTGGTGGCGGATATGTCCTCCAACATCCTGTCACGTCAGATCGATGTTTCCAGATTCGGGCTGATCTACGCCGGGGCGCAGAAGAACATCGGCCCCGCCGGTCTGACGCTGGTCATCGTGCGCGAAGATCTGATCGGTCATGCCGATCCGCGCTTGCCGACCATGCTGGATTACAAGATCCACGCCGATAACGAATCCATGTACAACACACCGCCGACCTTCGCCATCTATATGGCCGGGCTGGTGTTCCAGTGGCTGAAGAAGAACGGTGGTATCGCCGCCATGGAGAAGACCAATATCGCCAAGTCGACGCTGTTGTATGCGGCCATCGACGCCAGCAACGGCTTCTACCACTGCCCGGTGAACAAGGCCGATCGTTCGCGCATGAATGTGCCGTTCACGCTGAAGGATGCGAATCTGGATGGAGACTTCCTGAAGCAGGCGGATGCTCGCGGCTTGTTGCAATTGAAAGGCCACCGTTCCGTCGGCGGCATGCGTGCTTCCATCTACAATGCTATGCCACTGGCTGGTGTGCAGGCGCTGGTGGACTTCATGAACGAATTCGCCCGGAGCAAGGGCTGACCCTCCGGAATGGCTAAGACCTTCCATGTCCTCACACTGAACAAGATCTCGCCCGCGGGCTTGAAGCACCTGCCTGTGGATCGCTATCAAGTGGGTGACAAGGTGTCGCAGCCGGATGCGATCCTGGTGCGTTCGCAAGATATGTTGGGGATGGGTGTCCCTTCCAGCGTGCTGGCCGTTGCGCGCGCCGGGGCCGGGACAAACAATGTGCCGGTGAAGCAGATGAGTGAACGCGGCGTGCCGGTGTTCATCGCGCCGGGCGCGAATGCGAATGCGGTGAAGGAACTGGTCATCACCGGCATGCTGCTGGCATCGCGCAATATCGTGCCCGCACTGCGCTTCACCTCGGCTTTGAAGGGCGATGATGCGACCCTGCACAAGCTGGTCGAGGACGGCAAGAAAGACTATGCCGGAACCGAATTGCTCGGGCGCACGCTGGGTATCGTCGGTCTGGGGGCGATCGGTCGACTGGTGGCGAATGCGGCTATCGGCCTCGGTATGAAAGTGATCGGCTACGATCCGGAGATCACGGTGGATGCGGCGTGGAGCTTGTCTTCGCAAGTCAAGAAAGCGCACAGCATCGAAGACCTGCTCAAACACAGCGATTTCGTCACGCTGCATGTACCCTTGCTGGATGCGACGCGCAACCTCATCGACGACAAGCGCGTGGCGGCAATGAGGGCGGGAGCAGTGCTGCTGAATTTCTCTCGCGACGGTATCGTCAGCGAGGATGCGATCCTTGCCGGATTGGCGAGCAGGCACCTGCGTTGCTATGTATGCGATTTTCCGAGCAACAAGTCGCTGTCGAATGACAGGATCATCGCATTGCCGCATCTGGGCGCTTCCACCGAAGAGGCGGAAGAGAATTGCGCGGTGATGGTGGTGGAGCAGCTGCGCGAATATCTGGAACACGGCAATATCACCAATACGGTGAATTTTCCCAATGTCTCTATGTCGCGCGAATCGGCGTTTCGGGTGGCCATTGCCAATGCCAATGTGCCGAACATGCTGGGGCAGATATCCACTGCGCTGGCGCAAGCGAGCATCAATATCCATAACATGACGAACAAATCACGCGGCGAAATGGCATATACCCTGGTGGATACCGATACCGCACTACCTGAAAACCTGATCGCACAGATCGCCGCCATCCCTGGTGTGCTGATGGTGCGGGCTTTGCCGTTGGAGACGGACGAATGAGCGACGAGTTGAAGAAATACCGCGAGCAGATCGATCGTATCGATGATGAGTTGCTCAAACTGTTCAATCAGCGCGCCGGACTTGCGCAGCAGATCGGGCGCGTCAAGGGTAGCGGTGCAGTGTTGCGTCCGGAACGCGAAGCGCAGGTGTTGCAGCGTATGGCGAAAACAAACGGCGGCCCCTTGCCCGGTCAGGGCGTGACGCAACTGTTCACCGAAGTCATGTCGCAATGTCGTGCGCTGGAAGCGCCGCTGCGCGTGGCCTATCTGGGGCCGCATGGCACATTCAGCGAGGCGGCGGTGTTCCAGCGTTTTGGTCAGGCAACCGAAGGCCAGCCGGCCGATACCATCGATGGCGTGTTCGCCGCCGTGGAAAGCGGTGCCGCCAGTTACGGTCTGGTGCCGGTGGAGAACTCTACCGAAGGAGCGATCGGGCGTACTCTCGACCTGCTGCTGAACAGCAATCTCATGATCTGCGGCGAGGTGCTGTTGCAGGTGCATCAGTGCATCCTGTCGAACGAGAACGACCTGTCGCTCGTGCGCAAGGTCTATTCGCATCCGCAATCGTTCGGGCAGTGCCAAGGCTGGTTGAACGCGCATCTGCCGCATGCCGAGCGCATCACCGCATCCAGCAATGCCGATGCGGCACGACTGGCTGCAGAAGAGTCATTCTCTGCCGCGATCGCCGGTGAGCAGGCCGCTGCGCATTTCAAGCTGAAAGTGCTGGCACAGAACATCGAGGACGATGCGCGCAACACGACGCGCTTCCTTGTCATCGGCAAGCAGGATGTTGCGCCGTCTGGCAAGGATAAGACGTCGCTGGCGATGTCGGCGCCCAACCGTCCGGGTGCGATGCACGACCTGCTTACGCCGTTTGCGAACAACGGAGTCTCCATGACCAAACTGGAATCGCGTCCGTCGCGAACCGGCCTGTGGGAGTATGTGTTCTATGTCGATATCGAAGGCCATCAATCGGATGCCAAGGTCGCCGCTGCGCTGGCGCAGCTCAAGCAGATCGCAGCTTTCGTCAAGGTGCTGGGTTCATACCCGGTCGCCGTCTAATCGTTTCCTCAAGCAAGGCTTCAAATGAATTACTGTGATTTAGCACCCTCCTACATTCGCGCCATCGCGCCTTACCAGCCGGGCAAGCCGATCTCTGAACTGGAACGCGAGCTGGGTATCACTGGCATCGTCAAGCTCGCCTCCAACGAGAACCCACTAGGCGCGAGTCCGGCTTCAGTCGCGGCGATGCAGGAAGCGATCAAAAGCATCGCTCTGTATCCGGACGGCAATGGTTTCGATTTGAAAGACGCGCTGGTTAAGCGTTATGGCGTGACGCATGCCAATGTGACATTGGGCAACGGCTCGAACGACCTGCTGGAACTTGCGGCGCGTGCTTTCCTGACCGTCGGCGACAAGGTTGTGTATTCGGCGCATGCCTTTGCGGTGTATGCGCTGGCGACGCAGGCAGTAGGGGCGACCGGCATCAGTGTGCCGGCGACTAAAGGTTACGGCCATGACCTGATCGCGATGCTCAAAGCGGCGAAGTCAAAAAAAGCGAAGATGATCTTCATCGCCAATCCGAACAACCCGACCGGCACCTTCATCGAACCCGACGAACTGCGGGTGTTCATGCGCGGCCTTCCGCCCGAGATACTGGTGGTGCTGGACGAGGCATACAACGAATATCTGCCGGAAGATAAGCGCTACGATAGCGTGAGCTGGTTGAAGGAATTCCCCAACCTCATCATCTCGCGCACCTTCTCCAAGGCCTACGGCCTGGCAGGGTTGCGTGTGGGCTATGCGTTGTCGCATGAGCAGGTGACGGATATGATCAATCGCGTGCGCCAGCCGTTCAACGTGAATAGCGTGGCGCAGGCAGCGGCAGTGGCAGCTCTGCGCGATGTGTCCTTCGTGAAGAAGACTTTCGAGCTGAATCAGCGCGGTATGGTGCAGATCACTGACGGTTTGAAGAAGCTTGGTCTGGAATACATCCCGTCATACGGCAACTTCGTGGCGTTCCATATCAATGGCGCGACGGCAATGTATAGGCGCTTGCTCGAATTGGGTGTGATCGTGCGCCCGATCGCCAATTACGACATGCCAGACTGGTTGCGTGTGAGCATCGGTCTGGAAAGCGAAAACGCCAAATTCCTGGCGGCACTGGAAAAAGGTATCAGCCAGCAGGCGAATGGGGAAAGCAAATGATCATCGTAATGGGCAATGAGATCACCGATGCGCAGATCAATGCGGTGGTGAAGAAGATCGAAGCGGCCGGGCTCAAAGCCAACATCTCGCGCGGCATCGAGCGTACCGTCATCGGCGCCATCGGCGACGAGCGCAAGCTGGAGGCGGAGATGTTCACCTCGCTGCCGGGCGTGGAATCGGCGATGCACATCGCCAAGCAATACAAGATCGTGTCGCGCGAATCGCACAAGCAGAACACCATCGTCGATATCGGCGGCATCCCGTTGGGCGGCAACCAGATCCAGATCATCGCCGGGCCTTGTTCGGTGGAGACGCAGGAGCAGATGGATCTGGCGGCGAAGTTCACGCAGGAGGCGGGTTGCCGCTTGATGCGCGGCGGGGCATTCAAGCCGCGCACCAGCCCTTATGCATTCCAGGGCCACGGCGTGGAAGGGCTGGCGATGTTCCGCAAAGCGGCGGAAAAATTCAAATTACCCATCGTCACCGAACTGATGGACGCTCGCCAGTTAGACGCCTTCATGGAATATGACGTGGACGCGATCCAGATCGGCACGCGCAACATGCAGAACTTCGATCTGCTCAAAGCGGTGGGCAAGGTCAACAAACCAGTCATTCTCAAGCGCGGCATGTCCGCCACCATCAGCGAATGGCTGATGTCCGCGGAATACATCGCGGCAGGCGGCAACCACAACATCATCTTCTGCGAACGCGGCATCCGCACTTTCGAGACCGCTTACCGCAACGTGCTGGACGTGACCGCCATCGCAGTGCTGAAGAAAGAGACCCACCTGCCGGTGATCGTCGATCCTTCGCACGCGGGCGGCAAGGCGTGGATGGTGCCTGCGCTGTCGCAAGCTGCCATCGCCGCCGGAGCCGACGGCCTGCTGGTCGAGATGCATCCCAATCCGGTCGAGGCATGGTGTGACGCAGATCAGGCACTCGCGCCGGACGAGTTGAAGAAACTCATGGTTGCGCTGGGTGCGATCGCCAAGGCGATAGGACGGACACTGTAATCCCCCTCTCCCTCCGGGGTAACCAGCGACTTGCCCGCTAGCGGGCTTAGTCGATTGGCTAGTAGTATCATCAGAGGGTCTGGATTGGGGAGCTTATGAGCAAAATACACTTCAATAAAATCGTTGTTTTCGGTGCCGGACTGATCGGAGGGTCGTTCGCTTTGGCTTTGCGCAAGGCAGGAGCAGTGGGTGAAGTGGTAGGTTTCGGGCGTAGTACCTTTACGTTGGAGCAGGCCAAACAACTCCATATCCTTGACCGCATCGGTAGCGATGTGGCGCGGGAAGTGAGCGATGCCGATATTGTCCTGCTCGCCACACCCGTGGCGCAAATGGCCGACATCTTTGCACGCATCGCGCCGCATCTCGGCACGCACTCTCTGGTCACTGATGGCGGTAGCACCAAGAGCGACGTGGTGGTTGCGGCGCGGGCACATCTTGGTAACAGGATTGCCCAGTTCATCCCCGCACACCCCATCGCGGGTGCCGAGAAGAGTGGCGCTGCAGCAGCACTGGCCGATTTGTATGCAGGCAAGAAAGTGGTGCTTACGCCATTGCCGGAGAATTCGAAAGAATCCGTGGCGCGTGTCCGCAAAGCATGGGAATTGTGCGGTGCGGTGGTGAGCGAGCTGACCCCACAACAACACGATGAAGTGTTCGCCGCCGTGAGCCACTTGCCGCATCTGCTGTCGTTCGCGCTGGTGCACGATTTGGCGCAGCGCGACAATCGCGACCAGTTGCTGTCCTTCGCCGCCAGCGGCTTCCGCGACTTCACCCGCATCGCCGCCAGCTCGCCGGAAATGTGGCGCGACATCAGTCTCGCCAATCGCGAAGCCTTGCTGAAAGAAGTGAAGCGCTACGCCGATGAGCTTTATGTCGTCTATCAGGCACTGGAAAACAGCGATGCCGCCAAACTGGAAGAGATTTTCAGCCTGGCGCGCGAAGTGCGCAGTGGCTGGACGCAACAATAATTATTTCCTTAAAGTATGACACAGCACGAATCTATCTTTCTTCCTCCCTTGATGTCCGCGCACGGTACCGTGCGCCTGCCCGGTTCCAAGAGTATTTCCAATCGCGTTTTGCTGCTGGCGGCGTTGGCCGAGGGTGTGACGGATGTGTGCGATCTGCTGCACTCGGACGATACCGAACGCATGCTGGAAAGTCTGGGAAAGCTTGGGATAGGAATCGAATTGCCCGGCAAGTCCAATCTTCCCAACACCCACCGAATAACCGGTTGCGGCGGTGAGTTTCCAAACAGGCATGCCGAGTTGTTCCTCGGTAATGCGGGTACGGCGTTTCGCCCTCTGGTTGCCGCACTCGCTTTGTCAGGCGGGAGTTATGAAATGTTCGGGGGAATCAGCGGATCTCCCGGCGGGCGCATGCACGAGCGCCCCATCGGCGACCTGGTGGATGCATTGCGACAACTGGGCGCAGACATCCGCTATCTGGCTAACGAAGGTTTCCCGCCGTTGAGGATATCCCCTGCGAGCCTAGCAGGCGATACGGTGCAAGTACGCGGAGATGTTTCCAGCCAATTCCTCACCGGTTTACTGATGGCACTGCCGCTGACCGGACGGACGGTCAAAGTTGAGGTCGTCGGTGATTTGATCTCCAAGCCATATATCGAGATCACTCTCGCGATGATGCGGCGCTTCGGCGTGCGCGTGGAGCGGAACGAGTGGCAAAGTTTTGTGGTGTTCGGTGCGCAGCGCTACAAGAGTCCCGGAGTCATCTTTGTTGAAGGCGATGCTTCCTCGGCCTCATATTTCCTTGCTGCAGGCGCAATTGGCGCAACTGGAGCAGAGCAGGTGCGCGTCGAAGGTGTGGGCAAAGACAGTGTTCAGGGCGATGTGCACTTTGACGAGGCACTGCGGCTGATGGGTGCCCAGATAACCTCGGGGCCGAACTTTATGGGAGCGAGCGGTCCTGCGAATGGCAAGTTGAAAGCCATCGACCTCGATTGCAACCATATCCCCGATGCCGCGATGACATTGGCTGTTACGGCTTTGTTTGCCGACGGCACTACTACATTGCGCAACATTGCCAGCTGGCGCGTAAAGGAAACCGACCGCATTGCGGCGATGGCGACCGAACTGCGCAAGGTGGGAGCGACGGTGGAGGAAGGGGCGGATTTCATTCGCATTACGCCACCTGCTCAGATCAAGCATGCTGCCATCGATACCTACGACGACCACCGCATGGCGATGTGCTTCTCGCTGGCCGCGTTCGGCGGTGCAGGTATCCGCATCAACGATCCCAATTGCGTGGCCAAGACCTTCCCCGAATATTTCACTGAATTTGCCAAAGTGACGCAGGCCGTGCCGGTCATTGCCATCGACGGCCCCTCCGCTTCAGGCAAGGGCACGGTGGCGCAGCGTGTGGCCGATGCATTGGGTTTCCATTATCTGGATAGTGGTGCGCTGTACCGTTTGCTGGGCTTGGCCGCTCAGCGGCATGGCGTGGTGCTGGAGGATGAAACCGGGTTGGCGGCGCTGGCGGGCGAGGTGGATATCCGCTTTGAGAGGGGGGATACCTGGCTGGACGGCGTTAAGGTCGGCGACGAATTGCGCACTGAGGAAGCCGGTTCGGCAGCCTCCAAAATAGCGGCTTTGCCCAAGGTGCGCGCGGCTTTGCTGGATAAACAGCGCGCTTTCCGTCGCGCGCCGGGGCTGGTGGCCGATGGGCGTGACATGGCTTCGGTCGTCTTTCAGGACTCGAAGTTGAAGATATTCCTGACAGCGAGCGCCGAGGCACGCGCAGAAAGACGATATAAGCAGTTGAAAGAGAAAGGGATGAGTGCTAATATCGCCGCCCTTTTGCAGGATATCAAGGCGCGCGACGAACGGGATACTCAACGTAGCGTGGCTCCTCTGCAACAGGCGCAAGGTGCGAGCTTGCTGGATACGACCCCTCTGAACATCGAGCAGGCGGTTCAGGAAGTGCTAAGTCGCTACCGTGCGTTGGAGTCCAGATAGAAGCCATTCTGTTTGGGTTTTATAACTAACCCCCGCTTATCACGGGATTGTCCTCAAGGTATACCAAAATGACTGCAGTAGCTGAAATGGAAAATTTTGCTTCAATGTTCGAAGAGAGCCTGACGCGCAAAGAGATGCGTGCAGGAGAACTGATCACCGCCCAGGTTGTTCGTGTAGAACAAAACGTGGTTGTGGTTAATGCCGGATTGAAATCCGAAAGTTTTATTCCCGTTGAAGAATTCAAAGACGCAGCGGGCGCAATCGAAGTCAAGGCCGGTGATTTCGTCACCGTCGCCATCGAATCCCTGGAAAACGGTTACGGCGAAACGCGCTTGTCGCGTGAAAAGGCCAAGCGCCTCGCAGCCTGGATCGATCTGGAACAAGCAATGGAAGAAGGCCGTATCGTTGAAGGTTATGTCAGCGGCAAGGTCAAGGGCGGTCTGACTGCCATGGTGAACGGCATCCGTGCATTCTTGCCCGGTTCGCTGGTGGATACACGTCCGGTCAAGGACACCACACCATACGAAAACAAGACTATGGAATTGAAGGTTATCAAGCTGGATCGCAAGCGCAACAACGTGGTGGTTTCCCGCCGCGCTGTGCTGGAAGCATCGCAAGGTGCTGATCGCGAGTCCCTGCTGGAAAACCTGAAGGAAGGCGCAATCGTCAAGGGTATCGTCAAGAACATCACCGACTACGGTGCATTCGTTGACCTGGGCGGTATCGATGGCCTGTTGCACATCACCGACTTGGCATGGCGTCGCGTGAAGCACCCGTCCGAAGTTCTGACAGTTGGCGATGAAGTCGAAGCCAAGATCCTGAAATTCGACCAGGAAAAGAACCGCGTTTCCCTGGGCATCAAGCAAATGGGCGACGATCCGTGGAATGGTCTGGCACGTCGCTACCCGCAAGGCACACGCCTGTTCGGCAAGGTGACCAACCTGACCGACTACGGTGCATTCGTCGAGATCGAGCAGGGCATCGAAGGTCTGGTACACGTGTCCGAGATGGATTGGACCAACAAGAACGTACATCCGTCCAAGGTTGTTTCCCTGGGCGACGAAGTCGAAGTCATGATCCTCGAGATCGACGAAGCTCGCCGCCGTATCTCCCTGGGCATGAAGCAGTGCAAGTCCAATCCTTGGGACGACTTCGCGCTCAACCACAAGAAGGGCGACAAAGTTAAGGGCGCGATCAAGTCCATCACCGACTTCGGCGTGTTCATCGGTCTGGATGGCGGCATCGACGGTCTGGTGCATCTGTCTGACCTGTCCTGGTCTGTCGCCGGTGAAGAAGCCGTGCGCAACTTCAAGAAGGGCGATGAGTTGGAAGCCGTGGTACTGGCCATCGACGTCGAGCGTGAGCGTATCTCGCTGGGCGTGAAGCAACTGGAAGGTGATCCGTTCGGTGGTTATGTCTCCGGCCACGACAAGGGCGCTGTGGTAACCGGCACCGTGAAGTCTCTGGATGCCAAGGGCGCAGTAGTGATGCTGGACGGCGACGTTGAAGCCTACCTGAAGGCGTCCGAAGTTTCCGCCGATCGCGTGGAAGACATCCGCAACCACCTGAAGGAAGGCGACACCGTCAAGGCTGTCATCATCAACGTGGATCGCAAGAACCGCGGCATCAACCTGTCGATCAAGGCGCTGGACAAGGCCGATACGGCAGCGGCGATGCAGAAGTTCGCAGCGGAGAACACCAGCACTGCCGGCACCACCAATCTGGGTGCGCTGCTCAAGGCAAAACTGGATTCCAGCAAGGCTGACACCCAGTAGGAGGGACGATGACCCGTTCTGATCTTATTGCCAAGCTTGCGGAGCGTTACACGCAGCTACTCGGCAAGGATGCCGAGTTGGCTGTGAAGGTGATCCTGGATAGCATGTCCTCGACATTGTCGAAGGGCGGGCGTATCGAGATCCGTGGCTTTGGCAGCTTTGCTCTGAACTACCGTCCGCCACGCTTGGGGCGCAACCCCAAGTCCGGCGACAAGGTTCAGGTGCCTGCCAAGTACGTCCCGCACTTCAAGGCAGGAAAAGAATTGCGTGAGCGGGTGGATTATCCTGCTGCCTGAATGCAGTTCTGATGTGGTTTTGATGTAATCCGATTGGCGGCGTATCGCAAGATGTGCCGCCAATTTTTTAACTCTTCATGTTATCGTTGCGCACCGATTCACAAGCGAAAAAGTCATCATGCGATATCTGATCTGGTCTTTACGCGCCGCACTGTTCCTGCTGTTGCTGGGTTTTGCGGTGAAGAACGACCAACCCGTCGTGTTGCGCTATTTCTTCGGTTACGAATGGCAGACTTCTTTTGTTGTCATTCTGCTGTGCTTCTTCACGCTTGGCGTCGTTATCGGCCTGCTGGCGATGCTGGGCAAGCTATTTAGCCAGCGTCGGGAGCTTGCAGCCGTCAAGCGTGAGTTGCAGTTGAAGAACAAGCTGTCGGAGATCGATGCACAACGTTCTCCGATCCAACCTTACTGAGATCTACACCAATGGAATTCGAACCGTGGATGTTGTTGGTCTTTCCGCTCTTTTTTGGAATGGGCTGGTTGGCAGCGCGCATCGACATCAAGGAATTACTCACTGAATCCAGCACGTTGCCGCGCTCGTATTTTCAGGGGCTGAACTTCTTGCTCAACGAACAGCAGGATCAGGCTATCGAAGCCTTCATCGAGGTGGTCAAGGTCGATCCGCAAACGGTCGAGCTGCACTTCGCGTTGGGTAGCCTGTTTCGCCGTCGCGGCGAAGTCGATCGAGCCATCCGCATGCACCTTAACTTGGTCGAACGCGCAGACCTGGACGACGAGAAGAAGCAACAGGCTTTGTTTGAATTGGCGCAGGACTATCTGAAGGCGGGAATTCTGGACAGGGCAGAAGCGGCTTTTCTGGAGCTGCATGGCACTCCTTACGAGAAAGAGTCCCTGGATTTCCTGCTGGAGATATACCAGAAGGAAAAAGACTGGCTTAAATCCATCGATATCAGCCAGCGTCTGACGGCATTGACAGGAGAATCGCACGGCAAGGAAGCCGCCTTCTTTTTTTGCGAGCTGGCATCAAGTGAACTGACTGGCAAGCAGAACGATGCTGCCGTGGTGCATCTGGAGCAGGCATTGGTGGTCGATCCAAAAAGTGTGCGCGCCGGCATTATGCTGGGTGATATCGAGTTGGCTGCGGGCAATGCGTCAAAGGCCATCGGGATATGGAAGCACGTTGAACAGCAGGATGCGCAATATCTGCCGCTGGTGGCAGAGCGCTTGCTGCAAGCCTATCGCCAGAGCAAGGATGAAACTGCGGGGTTGGCCTTGCTGCAAGACTGGTTGCAGAAATACCCTTCGCTCGATCTGATGAATGTGCTGTTCGGCGCATTGATTGAGCAGGACGGGGCCGAGGCGGCCTACCAGATGGTACTCAACGAACTGAAGCGCAACCCGACGCTGCTCGGCCTGGACAAGCTGCTGGAAGCACAGTTGTTGAGGATGAACAACGAACGGCGCGGTGAAGTGGAGCTGGTGAAATCACTCATCCATAATCGCACGCGCGGTCTGGCCATGTATCGCTGCAAACACTGCGGTTTCAAGGCGCGCCAGTTCTACTGGCATTGCCCGGCCTGTCACAGTTGGGAGAGCTATTCGCCGAAAAGGAGTGAGGAGAATGGAGTTGCGATATGAGTGATCCCAAAATCATTGTTGCGCTCGATTATCCGCTGGCTGCGCCAGCATTAGCTTTGGCTCAGCGTCTTGATCCCTCGCTATGCCGTCTCAAGGTAGGCAAGGAGTTGTTTACCAGCTCCGGGCCGCAAATGGTTGAGCAGTTGCAGCAGCGCGGTTTCGATGTGTTCCTCGACCTGAAATTCCATGACATCCCTAACACTACGGCACAAGCCTGCAAAGCTGCCGCTGCGTTGGGAGTATGGATGGTGAACGTGCATGCACTGGGAGGTAAACGCATGATGGAAGCGGCGCAGGAAGCGCTGGCGAACGTAGTGCGTCGCCCCCGGCTGATTGCGGTGACGATACTCACCAGCATGGCCCAGGACGATCTGCATAGCATCGGCATCAATGCCAGTCCGGCACAGATGGTGCCGCTTCTGGCAAAATTGGCACACGACAGTGGTATGGATGGTGTGGTGTGTTCGGCGCAAGAGGCATCGGACCTGCGCCGGCAGTTCGGTGCCGGATTCTGTCTGGTCACCCCTGGCATCCGCCCGGCTAACGCGGCATCGGACGACCAGTCGCGCATCATGACGCCGCGCGCCGCACTGGAAGCGGGATCCAGCTATCTGGTGATCGGGCGTCCGATCACGCAATCGGCTGATCCGTTGGCGGCTTTGCAGCAACTTATTCAAGAGACAGGAGAGTTGGCATGAAACTGCCATCGTTCGATAAAGCACGCATTCTGGTGGTAGGCGATGTGATGCTGGACCGTTACTGGTTTGGTGACGTGACGCGCATATCTCCCGAAGCGCCGGTGCCAGTATTGAAAGTGAATAAGGTGGAGGAACGACCCGGTGGTGCAGCCAACGTGGCGCGCAACATCGCCTCGCTGGGTGCACATTGCACCCTGTTGTCGGTGGTCGGTGCGGACGAGGCGGGCGATTGCCTGCAACGACTGCTGACCGAACAGGGCAGGGTGGAAGCCTTGCTGCACCGTGATGCCAGTATCTCCACCATCGTAAAACTGCGTGCCATCGCGCGTCACCAACAATTGCTGCGTATCGACTTCGAGACACCCCCCAGCCATGAGGTGTTGAACGCCAAGCTGGCGGATTTTCACGCCAAGTTGCCGCAGGCCGATGTGGTGGTGCTGTCCGACTACGGCAAGGGCGGACTGGAGCATATCGCAGAGATGATCAGGGCGGCGCGTGCGACAGGCAAGCCGGTGCTGGTCGATCCCAAGGGCGACGACTATGCGCGCTATCAGGGCGCGACGCTGCTCACGCCGAACCGCGGCGAGTTCCGCGAAGTGGCGGGTAGCTGGAAGACCGAGGATGAGTTGAACGCGAAAGCGCAGAATCTGCGCGCCGAGTTGAAACTGGATGCCCTGCTGGTCACGCGCAGTGAGGAAGGCATGACCTTGTTCCGTCAGAACGAAGTGACACACGAGCCGACGCAGGCGCGCGAGGTGTTCGACGTGAGCGGTGCCGGGGATACCGTCATCGCCACGCTGGCGGTTATGTTGGCGAGCGGTGCGGACATGGCCGACGCGGTACGTATCGCCAATCGTGCCGCAGGCGTCGTGGTGGGCAAGCTGGGCACAGCAGTGGTGTCGAGGGAAGAGATTATTAAAGATATTAGTGAAAAGTGAAAAGTGAAAAGTGAAAGGTGGAATCGTTTCTTCATTTCACATTTCACTTGAGCCGCGTAGCGGCGAGTCACTTTTTACGGTTATTTCAAGGAGCAAACATGTACTACGTCGTCACCGGAGCTGCGGGATTTATCGGCTCGAACATCGTCAAAGCGCTTAACGAGCGTGGCGAGACCAACATCATCGCAGTGGACAACCTGAAGAAGGCGGACAAGTTCAGGAACCTCACCGATTGCGAGATCGCCGATTACATGGCCAAGGAAGACTTCATCGGGCGCCTGCGGGACGGCGCTTTCGACGGTGTCCTGGCGGCGGTGCTGCATGAGGGGGCGTGTTCCGACACCATGGAGACCGATGGGCGCTATATGATGGAAAACAACTACCAGTATTCGCTGGACCTGCTGAATCACTGCCAGGATGAGGAGGTACCTTTCCTGTATGCCTCGTCCGCATCGGTCTATGGCGGTGGTGGCGTGTTCAAAGAGAGCCGCGAACACGAGTCGCCTCTCAACGTCTATGCCTACTCCAAGTTCCTGTTCGATCAGGTGGTGCGTCGTCGCTGGGCGAATCGCACTTCGCAGATCGTCGGTCTGCGTTATTTCAACGTGTACGGTCAGCGTGAACAGCACAAGGGACGCATGGCCTCGGTGGCCTGGCACTTCTTCAACCAGTATTGCGCAGACGGTTTTGTGAAACTGTTCGAGGGCTGCGATGGCTATGTCAACGGCGGGCAGTTGCGCGACTTCGTCTCGGTGGAGGATGTGGTCAAGGTCAACATGTTCTTCCTCGACCATCCGGGCAAGTTCGGCATCTTCAACCTCGGCACCGGCAAAGCGCAGAGCTTCAACGATGTGGCTGCCGCGACCGTCAACACGCTGCGCGTCGCCAAGGGCGAGAGCGCATTGACGCTGGAGCAGATGCAGCAACAGCAGATCATCCGCTACATTCCGTTCCCGGATGCCTTGCGCGGCAAGTATCAAAGCTACACCCAGGCCGATATGGCAGCCATGCGCGAGATCGGCTATGCCGAACCGTTCCTGACTGTGGAGCAGGGCACGGAGCGATATGTGAATCATTTGTTGCAGCAGTCAACTTAACAGGGGCTGTTGCGTTTTTGTCTGGGCGGCACGTGTCGTTCACTTATTGAAGGAGAGAAGCATGAAGAAGATCTTGTGGGTACTGGCAATGTTGTTCGCGTTCACCAGCATGGCGTTCGCAGCGGTCAATCTGAACACCGCAACCAAGGATGAGCTGGATGCGGTCAAGGGCATCGGCCCGGCCAAGGCACAGGCCATCATCGACTACCGAACCAAGAACGGCCCGTTCAAGAGCGTGGACGACCTGAAGAACGTCAAAGGTTTCGGCGACAAGACCGTGGCCAAGATGCGTTCCGAGCTGTCCGTGAGCGGTGCCAGCTCCGCCCCAGCCGCCAAGGAAGAGAAGAAGGCAGACAAGCCCGGCAAAGTTGACAACAAGATGACCAGGGAAGACAAGAAAGCCGGAAACGAAGTCAAGCCGGTGGCCGCCAAGGAAGACAAGAAAGAAGCCAAAGCCGACAAGAAAGAAGCCAAAGCCGACAAGAAAGAAGCCAAAGCCGACAAGAAAGAAGCCAAAGCCGACAAGAAAGAAGCCAAGGAAGGCAAGGAAGCTGTAGCCAAGGATGGCGCAAAGGCAGACAAGAAGGCGGAAAAGAAAGCCGCTGCTGAAGCCAAAAAAGCCGACAAGGAAGCCAAGAAGGCCAAGAAGAAAGCCGATAAAGAAGCCAAGGCAGCCGACAAGAAGTAAGCAACGGAAAGCTGCATCACACACAAGCCCGTTCGGTGAGAGCCGGACGGGCTTGTTGTTTTTACATAGACATGCGATCAGAAAAATGCACGAGGGCCTGGTTACGTGCCGTGTCGTGCTACGGGAGCGTTCGTACGATGCGGAAACCGGTGGTACTGATGCGGCTTACCGGAAAGTCACGGCCGCGTCTGGCCGCGCGGGTGCTGCGCGGTCCGTTGTTCCACGAACCGCCGCGAAGTACGCGCCGCACACTATCCCCCTGCCATGCCGTGCCGTCAGATGGGGCGTCAGCATAGCTGTCGTGATAACTGTCTTCAGTCCATTCCCACACGTTGCCCAGCATGTCGTTCAGTTTGAAAGCATTGGCCTTGAAGCTGCCCACCGGAGAGGTGTAGGCAAAGCCATCGTCACAGTTGTAAGCCGACCATGATGTTGCGCCAGCTATTTTTAGCTGAGCTGTCTTGTCCGCAACATTCGCATAGGAGCAGGTCTCGTCCGGATTGTTGCCCCAGTAGTGGCTGGAGCTGGTATTGCCACGGGCGGCATATTCCCATTCCGCTTCCGATGGCAGCCGGTATTTCTTGCCTGTCCTGTGAGACAACCATTTCGCGTAGGCTTGGGCATCGTTCCAGTTGACGCAAGTGACAGGGTGTTTGTCTTTCTGGGAGAAACCGAGATCGTGCCAATTACGCCCGCTGCGCTGTTCGAATTTGCCGTTTTCAAGCGTGATGCAATTGTCGCCGATCTTGTATTTGGCATTCTTTACGAATGCAGCGAACTGCCCCCGGGTGATCTCCGTCTTGCCCAGAGCGAAAGCGGTGACTTTGACACGATGCGCAGGGCCTTCGTTGTCACTTCTGGAGGCTTCGGAGCTGGGAGAGCCCATATCGAAATGTCCGGCAGGGATGACCACCATCAGCGGACAACCCGTGCAATCGCTGAAGACAGAGCCTGCCTGTGGTGCATTAGTTGCTGATCCAGCCAGGCATGGCGCAGGTAGCCAACAAAAACAGCAGAGGGTGAAACCGAGTAAGTCGCTGGCAGTGGCTAGTTGCATTTGTTGACTCGCCCTGGGGGAGGTAATCTAGGACAGCTTCAATTGCGACTTTGATTTGCGCCCCGGTGCGGCTGGCGGGATGAATCCGGCCAAGCGGCACTTAATCCCCTCAATGGTCTTGCCATTGTCGAAGCGTATCGAATGGCACACCATGATCTCGCCTTTGGATGCTAGTACCGATAGTTGGGCACGTGTATTGGCGAGCGAGATGCCGACAGCTTCCGCGATCTCCGTGTCGAGTCGTTCGCCATGTGTTTTCAGGTATTGCAGTATTTCTTTCAAAATTTCAGTTCCTCATATTGGGGAGGGTATTGAACGCCCATGCCTACAGGATATACCTTGTGCGCAAAGTCGTCTAAAAATAACGCGCTCGGGTGTGTTGACGAACTAAATTGATGATGGTTCTAAGCTTATAACAAAAGGTGAGTTTATAAAGCGGGATGCCTTGGTTAGACTGTAGTTCTCGCGAATCTATTGAGGGAGAACGGTATGTCCAAACAGTTTACAGATAACTCGCTGTCTATCGGCAATACGCCGCTAATCAAGCTTAACCGCATCGGTGATGGGGTCAAAGCGACCATCCTGGCCAAGATCGAAGGCCGTAACCCGGCGTATTCGGTGAAGGATCGGATCGGCGTGGCGATGATCGATGATGCGAAGAAGAAGGGTCTGCTCGGAGCGGGTAAGGAGATCGTCGAGCCCACCAGCGGCAATACCGGTATCGCACTGGCGTTCGTGGCGGCAGCGCGCGGTATTCCGCTTACTCTTACCATGCCGGAAACAATGAGTATCGAGCGGCGCAAACTGCTGGTCGCCTACGGTGCGAAGTTGGTGCTGACCGAAGGGCCCAAGGGCATGAGCGGTGCGATCGCCAAGGCCAAGGAGATCGCGGCCTCTGATCCCAAATACGTATTGCTGCAACAGTTCGAGAATCCCGCCAATCCGGCCATCCATGAAGCGACCACCGGCCCGGAAATCTGGAACGACACCGACGGCAAGATTGATATCCTGGTATCCGGCGTGGGTACCGGCGGCACTATCACCGGCGTATCGCGCTATATCAAAAAGACCAAGGGCAAAGCCATCAAGTCGGTGGCAGTGGAACCTACCGCCAGCCCGGTGTTGACGCAGAAGCGTGCAGGGCAGGAACTCAAACCGGGTCCGCACAAGATCCAGGGCATCGGCGCGGGTTTTGTGCCTGGCGTGCTGGACTTGTCTCTGGTGGACGACATCGAGCAAGTGAGCAACGAGGATGCAGTGTTGTACGCACGTCGCCTGTCACGCGAGGAGGGCATCATCTCCGGCATCTCCAGCGGCGCGGCAGTGGCGGTTGCAGTGCGTCTGGCGCAGAAAGCCGAGAACGCGGGCAAGACCATCGTGGTGGTATTGCCAGACTCGGGCGAGCGTTATCTCAGCTCCATATTGTTTGAGGGGCTGTTCGATGCATCCGGCATAGCCATATAAGCGCAGCAGGGGGGCACGCATCTCGTGCCCGTCCTACGCAGATATAGCAGTGCAAAAGCGGACGCCAGCATTTATCATGCTGGCGTTACCTTTTGGCAGGACAGAACATGTACAAGATGCTGGACGACTACGTCGGCAACACGCCGCTGGTCAGACTCAAACGCATTCCAGGCAACACCACCAATGTCGTCCTGGCGAAGCTGGAAGGGAATAACCCTGCCGGTTCGGTGAAGGACAGGCCCGCGCTGTCCATGATCCGCCGTGCCGAGGAGCGCGGCATCATCAAGCCGGGCGATACGCTGATCGAGGCGACCAGTGGCAACACCGGCATCGCGCTGGCGATGGCGGCGGCGATGCGCGGCTACAGGATGGTGCTGGTGATGCCGGACAATCAAAGCATCGAGCGCCGCCAGACCATGCGCGCGTTCGGTGCGGAACTGGTGCTTACGCCGAAAGAGGGCAGCATGGAACTGGCACGCGATACGGCAGAGAAGATGCGCGACGCGGGCAAGGGGATCATCCTCGATCAGTTCGCCAATCCCGATAATCCGCTGGCGCATTACGAAGGCACCGCGCCTGAGATCTGGCGCGACACGCAGGGCAAGCTCACGCATTTCGTCAGCAGCATGGGCACCACCGGCACCATCATGGGCTGCTCGCGCTACTTTAAGGAGAAGAACCCGGCTATCCAGATCATCGGCGCACAACCGGAAGAGGGCGCGCAGATTCCCGGCATCCGCAAATGGCCGGAAGCCTACTTGCCCAGGATATATAACCCCAAGAACGTCGACCGTCTGGAGAATGTCGCGCAGAAAGACGCCGAGGAACTAACCCGGCGTTTGGCGAGCGAAGAGGGCATCTTCTGCGGTATCTCGTCCGGCGGCGCACTGAGCGTGGCATTGCGCGTCTCGCAGCAGGTGCAGAACGCGATCATTGTGTTCATCGTCTGCGACCGCGGCGACCGTTATCTTTCCACCGGGGTGTTCCCCGCCTGAGGGATATGAGATTCCCGCCCGCAAGCATCCTGAGTATCACGGCGCGCTTGTCATGGGGAATCGCGCTCTGGTTGCCGTTGACGGTCTGTGGCGAAGAATTTGTCGGCCCGCCTGCGCCACCCATGCCGGTCGATGTGAGCAATGCGTTCGATAAGCCACACGACTATCTGTCCGAAAAGTTCGTCAGCTTCGTCAGCAGCGTCGACCGGTTCTTTGGCGATGATCGCAACTATCAGGAAGCCAACGATAGCGTATTGCAACTGGATGTGATCAGGGTCATGGGCTATGGCGGCGAACAAAAATTCGTCGGTTCGGCCAGAGCCAAGGTGCATTTACCCATCGCGGAGAAGAAACTGCATCTGTTAATCGAAACGGATCCGGACAAGAACGCGGCGATCGACCCGAAGCAATCCCAGTCCCCGCCGCTCAGGCAACCATCCACGCCAAAGAGTTATGCCGCAGCCTTGCGTATCGAAAAAATAGAAGCAGAGCGCTGGCACTACAGCGCGGACGGGGGGCTCAAATTCCAGGGCATCAACACCACGCCCTTTGCGCGTGCACGAGCCAGTCTGGATGTACCGGTCGATCTTTGGCGGGTAAAGGCATCGGAGACCGCGTTCTGGTTCAACCCCATCGGGGCGGGGGAGACCACGCAACTCGATTTTGAGCGCCCTATCAGCGAACCGCTCATGTTCCGTGCCACCACTATTGCAGCCTGGCTCAGGAACACAAAGAACGTCGATCTGAGACAAGACCTGTCTTTCTTCCACAAAATGGATGAGCGTACGGCTTTGTTGTATCAGGCGAGCGCCATCGGTGTGAGCCGTCCGCAGACGCAGGTGTCTGACTATGTCCTGTTGGTGCTCTATCGTTATCGCCTGCATCGGGAATGGATGTTCATCGAAGTGAGTCCGCAACTGCATTTTCCGCGAGAGCGGAATTTCAAACGCAGCACGTTGCTTAGCTTGCGACTGGAGATGTTGTTCGATGAATCGAAGTGACTCTTGTTTGGCAAAGGCGTCGCTTCAATCGGCCTGCGCCATGCGCGGCTTGGACAATGCCGGATTCTGCGCGAAGTAGCGCTTGATGCCCCCGAGGATGGCGCGAGCCGTCTTTTCCTGATAAGCATCATCTTTCAGGCGCTGCTCTTCTGCCGGGTTGCTGATGAACGCAGTTTCCACCAGGATCGACGGTGTATCCGGTGATTTCAGCACGGCGAAACCGGCCTGTTCCACATGCCCGCGATGCAGCGAGTTGATGCCGCCGAGTTCCCTGAGCACATGCCGAGCCAACTTCATGCTGTCGTTGATGGTCGCGGTCTGCGACAGGTCGAGCAGGGTGCGTGCGAGATAAGGGTCTTTTACCGCGAGGTTCACACCGCCGATCAGGTCGGCTTCGTTCTCTTTCTTGGCCAGCCAACGCGCGCTGGCACTGGTCGCACCGTGCTCTGACAGAGCAAACACCGAGGAACCGCGTGCGCTCGATTTGATGAAGGCATCGGCGTGGATGGAGACGAACAGGTCGGCATGCGCCTTGCGCGCTTTTTCCACGCGCCCGCCCAGCGGGATGAAATAGTCGCCGTCGCGGATGAGGATGGCGCGCATGCCCGATGTCTCATCGATCTGCGCTTTCAACCTGCGCGCGATGGCGAGCGTCACGTCCTTCTCATGCGTGCCGCGACGACCGTGGGCACCGGGGTCCTCACCGCCGTGCCCGGCGTCCACGGCGATGATGAGCACACGACTGCTGAGTTCGTTGCGTGCCAGCGGCATGGGTTTGACGGGGGGCGCGACAGGTTCGGGCAGAGCGACGCTTGGCTTGGGTGTGACAACGGTCGCAGGTGGTATGACCGCAGTCGCCGCGGGCTCGCTCACGGCGAGCTTGGTCTCCCCTTGCTGGGCTAACGCCATCAGGGGGTCGATAGCGACCAGCGGATAAACGTCCAGCACCAGACGATGGCCGTATTCCGCGACCGGCTGCAGGCTGAACAGTTGCGGCCTGACCTCGGCCTTGAGGTCGAGCACCAGACGGATCACGCCGGGCTTGAAGCGCCCCACGCGCACGCTCTTGATGTAGGGGTCATCATTGCCGACCTTGCTGACTAACTCATTCAAAGCCGCATTGATGGCGACATCTTCCAGATCGATCACCAGGCGATCCGGATTCTTGATGGTGAACAGGTTGTAGCGGATCGGCTGTTTCGTTTCCAGCGTGAGGCGCGTGTAGTCCTGCGCCGGCCAGATGCGCGTCGAAGTGATGGCGATCTCCGCCAGGGCGGACGGTAGCCACAGGAGCGCAGCGACGGCTATCAGGCGGACAGCGCGTTCAAACATCTCTGACCCGCATCGGTGTAGGCATGGAGCATGATCTCGCGCCCATCCTGAAGTATCTCGAAGGTGAGACTGATATCCGCGGGGGGCAGTAATCCTGAAGCCTGTTCCGGCCACTCAACCAGACAAACGTTGCGCCCGTCGAACTCATCACGAAAGCCTGCTTCCTCCCACTCTTCGGCACCGCGGAAGCGGTACAGATCGAAGTGCCGCAAGTGTAACCCACCTGCCTCGTAGCGCTCAACCAAGGTGTAGGTCGGGCTCTTCACGCGGCCCGTGTAACCCAGTGCCTGCAACAGGGAACGCACCAGAGTCGTCTTGCCGGCACCCAGATCACCGCGCAGATAGACCACCAGCCCCGGCTGCAACACCTTGGCGATATGTGCCGCAAAGGCAGCAGTCGCAGCCTCATCGGGCAGGGCTATTGGGCTATGATTCGGTACATGCAAAACGGGACACCTCAAACGGATTACGCCACACTTGCCGTGCGCATCAAGGCATGGGGCGAAACACTTGGCTTTCAGGCGGTGGGCATCTGCGACACGCACCTCGATGCAGCCGAAGCGCACCTGCTGCAATGGCTCGCGGACGGCCGCCACGGCGCGATGGATTATATGGCAAAACATGGCGCCAAACGTGCGCGTCCGGCGGAGCTGGTGCCGGGCACCTTGCGCATCATCGCGGTGCGCATGAACTATTACCCGGAACATGCCAAAGACACGCACGAAGTACTGGCTGATGGCAGCAGAGCCTTCATTTCGCGCTATGCCCTGGGGCGCGATTACCACAAGGTATTGCGCAACCGTTTGGAAAAACTGGCGCAGCAGATACGCAGTGAGGCCGAGTGCCAGTGTCGTGTGTTCACCGATTCGGCACCGGTGCTGGAGGTGGAGCTGGCGCAGAAGGCCCATCTGGGCTGGCGCGGCAAGCACACACTGCTGCTGTCGCGCGAACAGGGCTCGTGGTTCTTCCTCGGTGAGATCTACATCGATCTGCCGTTGCCAGTGGATGCGCCGGGCGAGGACCACTGCGGCACCTGTCATGCCTGTATCGATGTCTGTCCAACTCAGGCTATCGCCGCGCCGTATCAGCTCGATGCACGGCGCTGCATCTCCTACCTCACCATCGAACTCAAAGGGAGCATCCCGGAAGGAATGCGTCCTCTTATCGGCAACCGCATCTACGGCTGTGACGACTGCCAGCTAGTGTGTCCGTGGAACCGTTTTGCGCAAAAGACCGTAGAGCCGGATTTTGCCGTACGCAACGGCTTGGACGATGCCGAGCTCACCGACCTGTTCGTTTGGGACGAAGCGGCCTTTCATGCCAAACTGGCAGGTAGCGCCATCCATCGCATCGGCCATGAGCAATGGCTGCGCAATATCGCCGTCGCGCTGGGAAATGCACCAACCACGACCCATGTCCTGGCTGCGCTACAGTCCCGCGTCCGGCATCCTTCAGATCTGGTGCGGGAGCATGTGGATTGGGCATTGCAGCGCCATTCAGACAGGTGAGGGCGGGCACATTTGCCTTGACAATTTCAGCCGCTCACATAAAATGCGCGCCTCTTCCGGGTCGTTAGCTCAGCTGGTAGAGCAGCGGACTCTTAATCCGTTTGTCGCAGGTTCGATCCCCGCACGACCCACCAGTAATACAAAGGCTTGCAGCGATGCAGGCCTTTTTCATTTGGCGTCAATGGCAAGTTGGCTGGGTTATCTCATAACCAGGGTCGCAAGTAGCCCTGAACTCATTGCGCCTATTCCCTGATTAAGATTAAAGATGTACAGATAATCTCCGATACCCTGAGAAGATGGGTGGAAACACTCCATCCATCGCTAATCATTAAGGAGCAAATCTATGTCAATCAGTTCGATAGCCTCGGCAAGCATCTCAATGGCACAAGTGCAACCAAGTACTCAAATGCCATCGGAGCGAGCAGGCGAAAGTGAAAACGATGGGGATGGGGATGACAAGATGAAAGCTGCAAGTGTCGCTGCGATGCCAACCGTGAACACAAGTGGTCAAGTTGTCGGCTCCACGATCAGCGTCAAAGCCTGATTTTATTCTGCAATACAAATGCGATGGCGGGGAGAGATACCCCGCCATCGCATTTACAGCATCAATATCCGTCGTATAGCGCGGCGAAATCCTGCTGGTAGTGTTCCAGCACTTTTGCACGTTTGACCTTCAGTGTGGGTGTCAGCAGTCCATTGTCGGTGCTCCACGGTTCGCTCAACAGAGCGATGCGGCGGATGCGCGCGTAGCCGGGGAAAGACTGGATCAGTTGCGTCACGCGTTGCAGGGCGTAAGCCTTGGCTTGCGAGGATTGCAGGCTTTGCGGCCAATCGGCTGGCAGGCTGCGTTCCTGCATGGCGGCTATCCAGCGTTCACGGTTGACCACGGCCAGAAGTCCGAGATAGGCGCGGCCTTCACCCACCACCATCAATTGTTCAAATAGCGGGTCGACGAGAATAGCGGCTTCCATGTCGTTGGGCGGGATCTTCTCGCCGTTGGAGAGCACGATGATCTCCTTGATGCGGCCGGTGATGGCGATGCGACCCTCCGCATCGATGCTTGCCACGTCGCCGGTGTTGAGCCAGCCGTCGCTGTCAATCATGGCTTTGGTCGCCTCATCGTTGTTCCAGTAGCCCATCATCACGCTCGGGCCGCGCACTTCCAGGGCGTTGTGCTCGGCCAGTCTGATCTCAAGGTTGGGCACCGGCTGGCCGACGCTGCTGGGCAGATTGTCTTCGATGCGATTGACGCTGATGACCGGGCTGGTCTCGGACAGGCCGTAACCCTGGATGATGGGCAGGCCGAGGCCGATGAAGGTGCGCGCGTTGTCCATCGACAGCGCCGCACCGCCGGATACCGCGATGCGCAGTCTGCCGCCGAGGCGCGAGGTGAGCTTGTCCGCCACCAGTGCCTTGAGGGCAGGCCACAGCAGCAGTTTTGGATGCCAGGAGGTACGCCCTTGCGCATGTTCAAAACGGTGGTAGCCGACATTGATCGCCAGCTCGAACAGGCGGCGCGCGTAGGCGGGGCCTTTTTCCAGCTTGCTGTACATCCCGCTCTGGATGCGTTCGAAGATGCGCGGGACGGTGATGAGCACAGTCGGCTTCAGCAAGGCGAGGTCTTCCTGCAACTGCTGCACCGAGCGCGCATAGGCGACCATCGCTCCCGCCATCACCGGCACATAGTAGCCTGCCGTGCGCTCCAGACAATGCGACAGCGGCAGGAAAGACAGGAAGGTATCGCCGGGAAAGACACTGAAACATTGCAACGCACCGGCGGAATTGCTGAGCAGGTTGCGGTGGCTCAGCATCACCCCTTTTGATTTGCCGGTGGTGCCGGAGGTATAGACGATGGTCGCGAGCGCGTCCGGGTCGCTGACCAGATGGTGGAATCCGTTGGGGTCTTCCGGCAGCCACTCATCCACGCCGCGCAGGCGCTCGTCGGTATCACCTTCCGGCGGTGTGCGCAGGGTGACGATGCGGGTGAGCGTATCGATGCCGTTGCAGGCCTCATGTAGCGGATGCCAGTGGGTCGCATTGTCGATGAGCAACATCCTGGCACCGGAATCGCGCAGCACATGTGCGACGTTTTCGGGGCGGTCGGAAACATACAGCGGGACAGTGACCAGGCCCATGCCCAAGGCCGCCTGGTCGAATTGCACCCAATGCGGCGCGTTCTTGAGCATGATGGCCACGCGGTCGCCGGGCTGCAAGCCTTCGTGCAGCATGGCGGCTTGCCAGCGGGCGATCTCATGCTCCATCTCGTGCCAGGTCAGTTCGCGCCATTCGCACAGATGGTCGTCGAAATAGCGGTAGGCGATCTTGTCCGGCATGCGGCGGGCGCGCTCATGGAACAGTCCGTCCAACGTGACGGCGATATCCGGCGCGATGAGGTCGGTTCCGGTGCTCATGGCATTCTCCCTGCGATGTCGCTTATGATTATGGTGTGAAGCTGCTGCGTGATGTGTCTAGAACTCGAGCGAAGGCCGGAACAGCAACGTCGTTGTATTACCGCGAATTTCCCGCAACACGCCCGAGTATTCGTTCGGACTGCTCCAGACGAAACCGATGCTCATCGTCGGGGTGAACTTCCAACCCTTAACCGGGACTTTCTTTCCGGCGATCAGTTCCAGCCGAACCATTTGCGCATCCTTCTGCAGAAAGTGCATACGCAGTTCGTAGTTCGCATTCTCAAACCATTCCAGGAACGAATAGCGGAGGTCGAGATTGCTGCGGTGCAGGTTGATGTAGGTCACATCGTTGACGTTCTTGTTCTCGTTGAAACGCCCGCCGATACGGAAACTCCAGGAAAGTTTTTCATCGGGCCGGTCGATCTTGCCTTTCACCTTCCACTCGAACTCGTACCAGTTGTCGGAGACCAATGTGTTGCTCTTGATGTGTCTGTTTCCGGCACTGAACAGATAGCCGGTATAGCCGTAGTCGTTACCCCGGTGTGTTTCGTTCGGGCGCTTGAGTTTCGCCACGTTGCCGAAGAATGCGGATACCGCCCAAGGCTCCTGGAAACCGACGGTGGCCGATTCGAACAGGTTGATCCCGCTGTGTCCGATCTCACCCTGGCGATAGAGGTCAGGCGAATGCGATTTTATGTACGTGCTTATCGCCGCCACCGGATACACACTGGCCTCCAGCACCATGAAGCGGGGTATCAGTGAATCCTTGATGAGTTCGCGATAGATCACAGACTCGCTGTCGGAAGTGATGGTGGGGATGGGCTTGCTGGTGAGCGGAACGTTCAGATCGACGTCGGTGTAATAGGGGTCGGTCTCGAATACCAATTCGGTCTTGCTCACGCTCTCAACATTGACATCGTCGGCGCAGACGGGCTGCACTTGAGCGCATAACACGGCCAGGGCGCAGACGAGACGGAATCGATGGATAAAGGTGGACATAGGGGCGGGATTCTATCTGTTGTCGTCTGCCGATAAAAGCGTGAGAGAATTTGCCCCCATTTGAGGAGGTTTGACGTGAAAAGACTGACTACCGCGAATCTGGATGGGCTAGGACAACAAGCGCGCCAGTCGCCGCGCCTGCGCGCCAATTCCAACCTGCATCAGGAATTGAGCGATCCCATCCAGCGCCTGGCCATCGCCATGGAGCCGGACACGCTTATATTCCCGCACCGCCATCCGCACACCTGGGAAGTGTTGACCGCTTTGCGCGGGCGTTTCACGGTGCTGGTGTTCGACGATGCGGGCAAGGTCATCGAGCGCGCCGAGTTGGGTGGCGATACCAGTGTAGTCGAGATACCGCAGGGCGGCTGGCATGCCGTGCTGTCGCGAGACGCAGGCGGGGTGATCTTCGAGGTCAAGCACGGCCCCTATGCGCCCATCGCCGAAGCCGATATCGCCGCGTGGGGCAAAGGACGTGCTGCTGCCGACCTCAATGCGTGGTATGCAGTGGCTGAGGTAGGCGACAGGATATGGTGAGAATGTAGTCTGTAGGGGGTGACGAGATCGCTTGAGGCCCGATATGGCCAACAAAAATCCGGCATTACTGCCGGATTTTTGTTGAACTGCCGTTCGTTTATTTTACGAAACCCTTGCTGCGCAGTGTCTCGATGATCTCGGGGATCACGCCCGGATCGTCGATGGTCGATGGCACCACGTACTCCTTGCCGTTGACGATGTTGTTCAGCGTCTTGCGCAAGGTCTTGCCGGAGCGGGTCTTGGGCAGCCGCTTGAGGACCACCGTATCCTTGTAGCAGGTGATGGCGCCGATGGCTTCGCGCACGCGGGTGATCAATTCCTTTTGCAGTACGTCTTCTTCGATCGTTGCACCCGATTTCAGCACCACCAGGCCCATCGGCACTTGCCCCTTCAGATCGTCATCGCGCGCGATGACAGCGCATTCCGCGACTGCCGGATGATTGGCGACCACTTCCTCGATCTCGCCAGTCGATAGACGGTGCCCGGCCACGTTGATGACATCGTCCACGCGTCCCATCACGAACACGTAGCCATCCTCGTCGATGTAACCGCCGTCGCCACTGGTGTAGTAGCCGGGCAGGAAACTCAGATAACCGTCGCGGAAACGTTTGTCATCGCCCCAGATGCGATTCAGGCATGAAGGCGGCAGCGGCAGTTTGAGCGCGATGTAGCCTTGCGTTCCGCGCGGCAACTGCTTGCCGTTCTCGTCCAGTATCTGCACGTTGAAGCCGGGAGTGGGGCGGGTGGAGGAGCCAAGCTTGATCTGCATCGGTTCCACGCCCCACAGGTTGGCGGTGATACCCCAGCCGGTCTCGGTCTGCCACCAGTGATCCACCACCGGCTTGCTGCTCTTCTCGCTTAGCCATTCCTGCGTCGGCGGATCGAGGCGTTCGCCTGCCGAGAAGATGACCTGCAGATTCGACAGGTCGTAATTCGCCATCAGCTTTGCTTCCGGGTCTTCTTTTTTCACCGCACGGAATGCGGTCGGTGCGGTGAAGAAAGACTTCACCTTGTATTCCGAAATGAGGCGCCACAGCGCGCCCGCATCCGGCGTCATGATGGGTTTGCCTTCATACACAATGGTGGTGCAGCCGTGCAGTAGCGGACCATAGACGATGTAGGAGTGACCGACTACCCAGCCCACGTCGGACGCCGCCCAGAACACATCGCCGGGATCGACGTTGTAGATCGCCTTCATGCTGTACTTGAGCGCGACGGCATGGCCGCCGTTCTCGCGCACCACACCTTTGGGCTTGCCCGTGGTACCGGAGGTATAGAGGATGTACAGCGGGTCGCTGCCCTTGACCGGTGTGCAGCCGACCGGTTTGGCTTTGGCCAGCAGTGCAGTCCATTCGTGGTCACGTCCGGGTATCAGGGTCGCAAGTGCTTGTGGCCGCTGGAACACCACACAACTCTCCGGCTTGTGCTTGGCCAGATCGATGGCTTTGTCCACCAGCGGTTTGTATTCGATCACGCGCTTTACTTCGATGCCGCAGGAAGCAGTCAGGATCACCTTGGGTGTGGAATCGTCGATACGCTGCGCCAGCTCTGGCGGTGCAAAACCGCCGAACACGACGGAATGAATGGCGCCCAGACGGGCGACAGCCAGCATGCTGATGACTGCTTCCGGGATCATCGGCATGTAGATGATGACGCGGTCGCCTTTGACTACGCCCAGGTCGGCCAGCATGCCCGCGGTACGCGCGACTGCATCGGTCAATTCGGCGTAGGTGTACTTCGCTTTGGTATTGGTGACGGGCGAGTCGTAAATGATCGCGGTCTGATCGCCGCGACCGTTCTTCACATGATGATCCAGTGCCATGTAGGAAGTGTTCATCTCGCCATCAGCGAACCAGTAGCCGATGCCGTCTTCATCCTGCTTCAGTATCTGCTGCGGAAACTTGTACCACTCCAGCGACTTGGCCTGATCGCGCCAGAAGCCCTCCGGATCATTCATCGAACGGTCATACTCTGCCTGGTAACTCATGTTTGACTCCTCTCATTATGAAACCCATCCCCGACCCGACGCTTGTCAGGGAAGGGTATCCGGAACGAAACAACCTCCTGACAGGAGGATCTTCTTCTAAAACAAATATCAAATACTGTCGCCGGGAATACGTACCCAGCCTTCCATCAGCACGCGTGCGCTGCGGCTCATGGTGACTTTTTCAACTTTCCACTCGCCACTGTTCTTGCTGGCGGCCGCACCGACTCTCAATGTGCCGGAGGGATGTCCGAACTTCACCACATTGCGTTCACCGCCGCCCGCGGCCAGATTCACCAGTGTGCCGGGGATCGCTGCGGCCGTGCCGATCGCAACGGCCGCCGTGCCCATCATGGCGTGGTGCAGTTTGCCCATCGATAGCGCCCGCACCAGCAGATCGACTTCGGAAGCGCTGATCTTCTTGCCGCTTGATGCCACATAGTCAACAGGTGGCGCAACAAAAGCGACCTTCGGGGTATGTTGGCGGGTTGCGGCTTCTTCAGGGGTTTTGATCAGCCCCATGCGCAATGCGCCCGCCACGCGGATCTTCTCGAAACGCACCAGCGCTGCCGGGTCGGTGTTGATGGCTTCACGCAATTCGGTACCGGTGTAACCGATATCTTTTGCATTCACAAACACGGTCGGGATTCCGGCGGTGATCATGGTGGCCGGGAAACTGCCGACGCCGGGGACATCGAGCTGGTCGACCAGATTGCCCGTCGGGAACAGGCTGCCGCCTTCTTCACTGTCATCGGATGGGTCCATGAACTCCAGTACGATTTCCGCTGCCGGGAAGGTCACGCCATCCAGCTCGAAATCACCGGTCTCCTGAACCTGGCCGTTGGTGACCGGTACTTGGGCGATGATGGTCTTGCTGATGTTGGCCTGCCAGATGCGCACGGTGCAGACGCCATCTTTAAGACGTGCCGCGTCGATGTATCCGGCATGAATTGCGAATGCACCCGCACCTGTGGACAGGTTGCCGCAGTTGCCGCTCCAGTCGACGAAGTCCTTGTCGATGGAGATCTGGCCGTAGAGGTAATCCACGTCATGACCGGGACGAGTGCTCTTCGACAGGATCACGCACTTGCTGGTACTGGAAGTCGCGCCGCCCATGCCGTCGATATGCGCAGCGTAGGGGTCGGGGCTGCCGATCACGCGCTGGAACAACTTGTCACGCGCCTTGCCCGGCACCTGTGCCGCTTTGGGCAAGTCTTCCAGCCGGAAGAACACACCCTTGGAGGTGCCGCCACGCATATACGTGGCGGGGATCCTGATTTGCGGAACCTTGGCCATCATGCTGCTCCTTCGAGGAAGTCCTGCGCAAAGCGTTGCAGTACACCGCCGGCATTGTAGACACGCACTTCAGCAGCGGTATCCAGACGGCAGGTGACAGGAATGCGCACCGATTCGCCATTCTTGCGGTGCATGATCACGGTCAGGTTTGCACGCGGTGTGATGTTGCCTTCCACATCATAGGTTTCAGTACCGTCGATGGCGTAAGTCTTGCGGGTATCGCCAGACTTGAACTCCAGCGGCAGCACGCCCATGCCGACCAGGTTGGTGCGGTGGATGCGCTCGAAACCTTCCGCAACGATGGCTTCCACACCGGCCAGACGCACGCCCTTGGCCGCCCAGTCACGTGAAGAGCCCTGGCCGTAGTCGGCACCGGCCACGATGATCAGGTTCTGCTTGCGTCCCATGTAGGTCTCGATGGCTTCCCACATGCGCATCACCTTGCCGTCCGGCTCGACGCGGGTGAGGGAGCCTTTCCTCACCTCACCGTTGACCACGGCCATCTCGTTGACCAGTTGCGGATTGGCAAAAGTGGCGCGTTGTGCGGTCAGATGGTCACCGCGGTGCGTCGCGTAGGAATTGAAGTCCTCTTCCGGCAGGCCCATCTTCGCCAGGTATTCACCGGCAGCTGAGTCGAGCAGGATCGCGTTCGAAGGCGACAAGTGGTCGGTGGTGATGTTGTCCGGCAATACTGCAAGCGGACGCATCCCTTTCATCGTGCGTTCACCGGCAAGTGCGCCTTCCCAATACGGCGGACGACGGATGTAGGTGGACTTCGGACGCCAGTCGTACAACGGGCTCTTCGCCGCTGCGATCACACCCAGGTCGAACATCGGGATGTAGACCTGCTTGAACTGTTCCGGCTTCACGCAAGTTGCAACGATCGCGTCGATCTCTTCGTCGGAAGGCCAGATGTCTTTCAACATGACCGGCTTGCCGGATTTGTCAGTGCCCAGTGCATCCTGCTCGATGTCGAGGCGCACCGTACCCGCGATGGCGTAGGCGACCACCAGCGGCGGGGAAGCCAGGAAGGCTTGCTTCGCATACGGGTGGATACGACCGTCGAAGTTGCGGTTGCCAGACAGTACGGCGGTGGCGTACAGGTCGCGGTCTATGATCTCCTGCTGGATCTTGGGGTCGAGTGCGCCGGACATGCCGTTACAAGTGGTGCAGGCGAATCCGACGATACCGAAGCCCAGTTTCTCCAATTCCGTCAGCAGTCCCGCTTCTTTCAGGTACAGCTCGGCGACTTTGGAGCCGGGCGCAAAAGAAGTCTTGACCCAGGGCTTGCGCAGCAGACCCAGTGCGTTGGCTTTCTTCGCCAGCAATGCGGCCGCAACCACGTTACGCGGGTTGGAGGTATTGGTGCAGGAAGTGATGGCAGCGATGATGACGGCACCATCCGGCATCAGACCTTGCGCTTCTTCGGCCTTGCCCGATGCCAGCTTGGCTTCGTCGGCAATACCGCGCTCATGCAGGGCAGACGTCGGCAGACGGCGGTGCGGATTGGACGGGCCGGCCATGTTGCGTACCACGGAGGACAGATCGAATTCCAGCACACGCTCGTAATCGGCGGCAACCATCTGGTCCGCCCACAGACCGGTGGTCTTGGCGTAGTTCTCCACGAGGGCGACCTGCTCGGGCTCGCGGCCGGTCAGCTTCAGGTAGGTGATGGTCTGAGCGTCGATGTAGAACATCGCCGCCGTCGCGCCGTATTCCGGGCACATGTTGGAGATGGTCGCGCGGTCGCCGATGGTGAGGCTGTCCGCGCCTGCACCGAAGAATTCGACCCAGGCGCCGACGACCTTTTCCTTGCGCAGGAACTCGGTCAACGCCAGCACGATGTCGGTGGCGGTGATGCCGGGTTGGCGCTTGCCAATCAGCTTTACGCCGACGATGTCCGGCAGGCGCATCATGGAAGGCAGGCCCAGCATGACGGTTTCGGCTTCCAGGCCGCCGACGCCGATGGCGATCACGCCGAGGGAATCAACGTGCGGGGTATGCGAGTCAGTCCCCACGCAGGTATCGGGGAAGGCGACGCCTTCACGCGCCTGGATCACCGGCGACATTTTTTCCAGATTGATCTGGTGCATGATGCCGTTACCGGCAGGGATCACGTCGACGTTCTTGAACGCAGTCTTGGTCCACTCGATGAAGTGGAAGCGGTCTTCGTTACGACGGTCTTCGATCTCGCGGTTCTTACGGAATGCATCCTTGTCGAAACCGGCGGCTTCCACAGCCAGAGAGTGGTCAACGATCAGCTGGGTCGGCACGACCGGGTTGACCAATGCAGGGTCACCGCCCTGCTCGGCGATTGCGTCACGCAGACCGGCGAGGTCTACCAATGCGGTCTGGCCGAGGATGTCGTGGCAAACAACACGGGCTGGATACCACGGGAAATCGAGGTCGCGCTTGCGTTCGATCAGTTGCTTCAGCGCGTCGGTCAATGCTTCCGGTTCGCAGCGGCGCACCAGTTGTTCTGCCAGCACTTTGGAAGTGTAGGGCAGTTTGGCATAAGCGCCGGACTGGATGGCTTCGACGGCCGCCTGGGTGTCGAAGTAGTCCAGCTTGGTTCCGGCCAAAGGCTTACGGTATTGGGTATTCATAATGTCCTTCTGTAAAACGTGTTCGAGCTATATGCGGGTGCTGGAAAGGGCGACCGTGGACAAGTCGCCCTTTGCATTTCTTAACGCGTCTCGATCGGCACCCAAGCCATGTTGTCCGGACCGACATAGTTCGCGCTCGGGCGGATGATCTTGCCGTCGGCACGTTGTTCGATCACGTGTGCACCCCAGCCGGTGATGCGCGCGATGACGAACAGCGGTGTGAACATGTTGGTCGGAACGCCCATCATGTCGTAAGACACGGCGGAGAACCAGTCCAGGTTCGGGAACATCTTCTTGGTTTCCCACATCACGCTTTCCAGGCGGGCTGCGATGTCGTACAAACGCATATCGCCCTTTTCTTCGGACAGTTGCTTGGCCACGCGCTTGATCACTTCATTACGCGGGTCGGAGATGGTGTAGACCGGGTGACCGAAACCGATCACGATCTCCTTGCGTTCCACGCGGGCGCGGATGTCGGCCTCGGCTGCATCGGCATTCTTGTAATGATTCTGGATGCGGAACGCTTCTTCGTTCGCGCCGCCGTGCTTCGGACCGCGCAACGCGCCGATCGCACCGGTGATGCATGAATACAGATCGGAGTTGGTGCCCGCGATCACGCGTGCGGTGAAAGTGGAGGCGTTGAACTCGTGCTCCGCGTACAGGATGAGCGAAGTGTGCATGGCGCGAACCCAGGAATCCTTGGGTTTCTTGCCGTGCAGCAGGCGCAGGAAGTGGCCGCCGATGGAGTCGTCGTCCGTTTCCACGTCGATACGCTTGCCGCTGTTGGCGAAGTGGAACCAGTAAACCAGCATCGAGCCGAAGCTGGCCATCAGGCGGTCCAGCAACTCGCGAGTCTTGGCCGGATCGTGCGCTTCGGGCTCCTGTTCAACAGTGCCGAGCACGGAGCAGCCGGTGCGCATCACATCCATCGGGTGTGCGTTGACGGGAAGCGCTTCCAGCGCCTGCTTCACTGCGGGTGGCAGGCCGCGCAGCTTTTTCAGCTTGGCTTTATAAGCCTTCAGTTGGGCGGCAGTGGGCAGTGTTTCGTGGATCAGCAAGTAGGCGATCTCTTCGAACTCGGCTGTTTCGGCGAAATCGAGAATGTCATAACCGCGATAGTGCAGGTCGTTGCCGGTGCGACCGACGGTACAGATCGCTGTGTTACCGGCGACAGTGCCGGAAAGGGCAACGGATTTCTTGGGCTTTGGCAATACGCTTGCTTCTGTCATGTTTCTCTCCTTGATGTTGAAAATGAATTACTCGCTACCTTTTTCGGTGAACAGGCGGTCGAGCTGCTGCTCGTACGCGTGGTAGCCGAGATAATCGTAAAGTTCCATGCGTGGCTGCATTTCCGCCAGGACGTTCTTTTGCGTACCGTCCTTGAGGATGTGTTGGTATACGTTCAATGCGGCCTTGCTCATCGCGCGGTAGGCCGAGAGTGGATACAGCACCAGCTTGACTCCTACACCCGCCAGTTCTTCTGTGGTGTAGAGCGGGGTAGCGCCGAACTCGGTGATGTTCGCCAGCACCGGCACATGCACGGCCTTGGTGAACTCGGTGTATTGCTCCAGCTTGGTCATCGCTTCCGGGAAGATCATGTCTGCTCCGGCTTCGACGCAGGCCTGCGCGCGTTCGATGGCGGACTGCATGCCTTCAACTGCCAGCGCATCGGTGCGGGCCATGATCACGAAACTTGAATCGGTGCGTGCATCCACGGCGGCTTTCACACGGTCGACCATCTCGCTCAACGGCACGATGGCCTTGTTCGGACGGTGGCCGCAACGTTTCTGCATCACCTGGTCTTCGATGTGGAAACCGGCTGCTCCGGCTTGGGCTACTTCGCGCGTGGCACGCGCGATGTTGAAAGCGCCGCCCCAGCCGGTATCGATGTCAACCAGCAACGGCAGGTCGCTCGCGGCGGTGATGCGGCGTGTGTCCTCGCAGACATCGTGCAGCGTGGTGATGCCAAGGTCGGGGATGCCGAGCGAGGAGGCTGCCACGCCGCCGCCGGACAGATACAGCGCCTTGTGTCCGGTCTTCTGTGCCAGGATGGCGCAGTAGGCGGTAACAGCACCGACGACCTGCAATGGATGATTCTCTTCAACTGCGCGGCGCAACTTCTGCCCCGGTGTGTAAGTGACCTGTTTATTGCTCATGCTGCCTTCTCCTCTTTATCGATCATTTCGCTGATACTGCGCCACGCGCCCTGGATGTGGCGACGCATCAGCAATTCGGCAAGTTCGCCGTCGCGGTGTGCCAGTGCATCAACGATCTGGCGGTGTTGTTGCAGTGCGGGGTGGGTGCGTTGGGCATTGCGGCTGGTGCGATAACGGCACATGCGCAGTAATTGGTATTGTTCGCTGCCGAGCAGATGCATCAGCATCTCGTTGCGGCTGCCGCGAACGATCTGCAGGTGGAAGTCGAGGTCGCCTTCTCTTTGCGAATAGACCTTGCCGCCTTGTTCCTTGATCTCTGCTTCGTGGCTGTCGAGCAGGGCGCTCAGCTGGGTGATCTCGTCGTCGGTCATCTGCGCTGCAGCGATGCGGCAGGCCATGCCTTCCAGTGCTTCGCGTACGGCATACAGATCGGAGAGTGTCTTGCGGTCCAGCACCACGACGCGGGCACCGGCATTGGGAATACGTTTGACCAGGCGCATGCCTTCCAGATGACGCAAGGCTTCACGCAGGGGGCCGCGCCCCATGCCGAAGCGCTCGGCCAGTTCGGCCTCGTTCAGCTTCTGGCCCTGCGCCAGTTCGCCGGTAACGATACTGTGCGCCAGACGATGCGCTGCAACGTCGGCCAGGGTGCCTTGTTCTGGAACTTTGATCAGCATCGATAACTCCGATTGTCGACAATCCGTGCGAATACTAGCACCACATTCCATAAAAAGCGAAAATAACTTTTGATTATGTCGACATAATCAGAGGGGATTGGGGCGTGGCAAAATGCGTCCAGGCTGCCGGACAGGACTATTTTTCCCAGTCTCAGGCAAAAAAAGGCCGACCCGGAGGTCGGCAATAGGGGTTAGGGGAGATTGTTAAGCGTTCACCGTCTGTCCGAGTACGGCACTGATAATGTCCAGTGCTTCATGCGCGGCGGTGGGTGTGACACGTTCATAGGCAAAACCGCCGGCTTGCACCAGCACGTAATCGCCCAGTTGTAACTTTCCGTCTATCAGCATCAGGCTCACATCACGCTGTTCGCCAAAGCACTCCACGGTCGCCATGTCACCGGCAAGTGCAACGATGCGGGAAGGGATGGCCATGCACATCGTTATGCCGCCACCGGCACTTTTCTTTTGATAGCCACGCCGAGCTCATGCAGTTCGGTCACCACCAACTCCATCAGTTCCGGCAGCCGTGCTTTGACTTGCGGAGTCAGTTCCATGCCGGTTTCCAGCGATACCGGTTCGACGCCGATGACAGTGACGCCACCGGGCTGCTCGCCGATGAAAGCCAGCGTGGCCAGCACATCCGACAGCCCGATCTGGTGCGGTGACAGCTTGGTTTTGAAGAACACCGGCACCTGTTCGCCGATCAGCACGATGATGGAGGCCGGGGCCCTGCCCCCGCGAACCGCATCGAGAATGATGATGTGATCCGCGTTCGACAGGTCGTCCAGCATCTCCATGCCGGTGGTGCCGCCGTCGATGATCACGACCTCGGGGGGGAGATCGTAATCCTGTTGCAGCTTTTCGATGGCGCGCACACCGATACCCTCATCGGAGAGCAGAGTGTTGCCGACGCCAAGCACGACAATGCGCATTAAAGTGCTTTCACCTGTACGACGGGGTTGCCTTCGGCATCGAGCACATGCACTGCGCAAGCCAGACATGGATCGAACGAGTGCACCGTGCGCAGCACTTCCAGCGGACGCTCGGCATCGGCGACCGGGGTGTTCAACAGCGATGCTTCATACGGGCCGGGTACGTCACCTTCGTTGCGCGGTGCTGCATTCCAGGTGGTCGGCACGACGCATTGATAGTTGGTGATCTTGCCGTCCTTGAGTACCACCCAGTGCGACAGCACGCCGCGCGGAGCTTCATGGAAGCCGACGCCGCTGGCTTCGCCCTTGGGGAATACGGGCTTGTTGAAGGTGGCCGTGTCGCCCTTGGCGATGTTCTCCACCAGCAGGTTCCACTGGTTAGCCAGTTCATCCACTTGCACCGCGCAGGAAACGGCACGGGCGGCATGGCGGCCGATAGTGGAATGCACTGCGGCCAGCGGTATCTTGGTCTTGGCGATGGCACCGGCGGTATCCAGCACGCCTGTCAGGTACTTCAAAGTAGGTGCGTGATTCTGCGCTGCCATCGCCAGCACGCGCGACAGCGGGCCGACTTGTGCCGGGTTGCCGTAGAACGTGGGCGACTTGACCCAGGAATACTTGCCGTCATCCTGGAAGTCGGTGTAGTTCGGAATGGTCTCGCCCTTGAACGGATGCAACGCTCCCTTGCCGCCCTTGTACCAGGAGTGCTTGACGCTTTCCTGCACGCCGTCGCGGAAATATTTGTCATTGAAAGAAGCGATCGGCTTGATGCTGGCCAGATCACCGGCCTTGATGAAGCCGCCGGGCAGGGCGAACTTGGTGCCTTTGGTATCCAGTGGCAGATCGGGTACGCACAGGTAATCCGTCACGCCGGCACCGATCTTGGTCCAGTCGGCATAGAAGGCACCGATCGCGGCCACATCCACCAGATACACGTTCTTGATGAAGTCGTTCAGCTTGTCGATCCATTCCTTGACTGCCATCAGGCGTTCGACCGTGAGCACCGATTGGGAATCGGTCGCGATCGGATTGGAAACACCACCGACGGCCATGTTCTGGATGTGCGGCGATTTGGAACCGAGGATGCTGACGATCTTGCTGGCATAACGCTGGATCTCCAGCGCTTGCAGGTAATGGGTGACAGCCAGCAGATTCACTTCCGGCGGCAACTTCATGGCCGGGTGACCCCAGTAGCCGTTGGTGAAGATGCCAAGTTGACCGGTGCCGACGAAGCCGGTCAGGCGCTCTTTCACCTTGGTGAATTCCTGTTTGCTGTTGCCGCTCCAGTTGGACAGGCTGGCAGCCAGTGCCGCAGTCTTTCCCGGATCGGCCTTGAGCGCGGAAACGACATCCACCCAATCCAGTGCAGACAGATGATAGAAGTGCACAACGTGATCATGGATGGCGTGAGCCGTGATGATCAGGTTGCGGATGTACTGTGCGTTGAGCGGCACTTCCATCTGCAGCGCGTTCTCGACCGCGCGCACCGAAGTGATCGCATGCACCGTGGTACACACGCCGCAGATACGCTGCGTGATCGCCCATGCATCGCGTGCATCGTGTCCCAGCAGGATCTGCTCCACGCCGCGCCACATCTGGCCGGAAGCCCAGGCCTTGGAGACTTTGCCGTTGTTCACTTCGCAATCGACGCGCAGATGGCCTTCGATACGTGTGATCGGATCAATCGTGATTCTTTTGCCCATTTAATTTCTCCTGATTTTTCTGATTACTTGTTGGTTGCAACGGCAGCAGGTTCGGAAGTCCCCGGCAGGATCGGCAGGTAACGCACCAGCACGATGTAGCCCAGTATCTCCAGCGCGATCAGGCCGATGGAAACCATGATCTCGGATACGGAAGGGAAGTAGTGCCAGCCCGGGCCGGTCTCGTAGCCGACCAGGAACGAATTGATGCGCAGCAGGAAACCCGCCAGCATCAAACTGCTGGCCGCGATGAACAGCTTGGCCGGATGCTTGCGTGCCTTGGCATTCGCGAGTATCACCAGCGGTGCGATGAACAGTGCATTCTCGATCCAGAACATCAGCGCTTCGATGCTGATCTCGAACATGCTGCCGAGCGCGCCGCGCACGAGCAGGTCCGCGAAGCGCACCACCAGATAAGCGACGAGCATGACCAGCATCACTTTGGACAATTTACCCAGCAAGTGCATCTCCAGCGGACGTTTGAAACCGGACGAAGACAGGCAGGCTTCGAAGATGACGATAGCGAAGCCGATGGTGATCGCGGTCATCAGATACAGCAGCGGCAGCAGCATCGTCTGCCACAAGGGATGGATCTGGTAGCCGAACACAACCAGCAGCGAACCCAGCGAAGACTGGTGCATGGAAGGCAGTACCGTACCGAGTGCGATGATGAAGAACAACGCCTTGTTGAGTTTCTTCTTCACGTCCTTCTTGCCGAATTTTTCCAGGAAGGCGGGCGAGAATTCCAGCCACATCACGATGATGTAAGCCGAGATACACAATGCCACTTCGAACATCACCGAGTTGGGTTGCGCATAACCGGGCCAGAAGATGTGCCAGAAATTCCAGTAACGGCCCAAGTCGAAGATCACGCCGACACCGGCCAGCGTGTAGCCGAACAGGCTGGCCAGCAGCGCCGGGCGCACCATCGGGTGGTACTCTCCCTTGTTGAAGATGTACACCAGCAACGCCACGGAATAGCCGCCGCAGGCGAAAGCCGAGCCGATCACCACGTCGTACACCACCCAGATACCCCAGGTGTAGCCGTCATTGATATTGGTGACCGAACCAAGGCCAAAGATGAAACGAACCAGCAGGATGACCCCGGCGATCGCCACCAGAGCCGCCAGTATCTTCGTGGTTGGCGTCCACAACTGGCCGCCAAGTGGCGCAGGAGCAGGATGATTGTGAGATGCTGACATCGATATCTCCTTATTTCTTCTTGTCGTCGGCGTCATCGTCAGCCTTGACGTTGCGCTTGGCGACAAAGGTCAACGCACCCAGGAAAGCCAGCGGCAGCACCAATGCATTGCCGTACAGGGTGTGTTGCATGGTTTCGGATGTGGCAGCGTAAGAACGTTCCGGCAGTTTCGGCATGCCCAGTTTCTCGAAAGACACAGCAGAGAGTTTAAGCATCTGCGTGCCGCCGAGTTCCTTCTCGCCGTAGATCTGCGGCAGATATTTCGCGGCCTTGGCAGTGTGGGAAGACTGGTCGTGCGTATTGATGTTGCCGCGCGGGAACTTGGTCTCCTCGCCCGGCTTCAATGCCACGCGCCGTTGCGCCTCGGCGTGCAGATCCTTGACCTTGCCGTACAGAGTGGCGCCGGTCGGGCACACCTCGGCACAGGCGGCATACTTGCCTTCACCCATGCGGTGTTTGCACAACTGGCATTTGCTGATCTGCGGCAAGGGCTTGTCGTACTGGAAGCGCGGCACGCCGAACGGACATGCAGCCACGCAATAACGACAGCCGATGCAGATGTCCTTGTTGTAACCGACGATGCCGGTGACCGGGTCCTTGGTCATCGCCGACACCGGGCAGGCCGATACGCATGACGGGTCGACGCAATGCAGGCAGGAAACCTTCATGAAGGCAAAGCCGTCTTTTTCGCTGTCTTTGGTCTCGCTGTTGCCGTCCTGGTAGACCTTGATGACGTTGAGTGTCTTGCCGGAGATGTCGAGCGGTGTGTCCCACAGTTGTTCTACAGTGGAGAACTCCGGCGGCATGTTGTTGGCCTCTTTGCAGGCAGAGACGCAAGCCTTGCAGCCGATGCAGATCGTGCTGTCAT
>Ga0265324_10000120_pt1 | contig 61840 bp, 59 predicted proteins | sample 41419metaG_FD_198634 | JGI IMG/M metagenome (GOLD analysis project Ga0265324, IMG submission 198634) | Rhizosphere microbial communities from Carex aquatilis grown in University of Washington, Seatle, WA, United States - 4-14-19 metaG | ecosystem: Host-associated > Plants > Roots > Rhizosphere...
ACACTTGCGGATATTGTTCCGGCAAGTACAGGCCACCATCCGGGGCCAGCCCGCCCAGCAGGATCTCGGTGAAGGTCTTGGCGGGCGCATTGCCGCGGGTGGAGATGTATTTCATTTGGATCACTCTATATTATCGTTCCGTTCGTGCCTATAACCAGACACTTGCCCGCTTGCGGGCTTAGTGGAATGGCTAGTATTTCCATCAGTGTTTTACGTTCGCTCCTTCGATACACCGCACTACGCGCGGCACTCAGGACGAACGGAAAATGTATCGAGGCAATTACTTACCCAATTCTTCCAAGCGCAACTTGGTCACCTTCCCCGCCACCACACCCAATGCCTCGATCTTCACGATCGCCGCATTGATGCGTCTTTCGCGTGTCTGGTGGGTGAGCATGATGAGGTCGGTCTGGTCTTCACCTTCACCCGGTTCCTTCTGGATCACGGCATCAATGGAGATCTGCTCATCCGCGAGGATGCGCGTGATATCGGCCAGCACGCCCGGTTTGTCCTGCACGCGCAGGCGCAGGTAGTAGCTGGTGATGACGTCGTCCATCGGCAGAATCTTGATATCGGCCATCGCATTCGGCTGAAATGCCAGATGAGGCACTCGATTCAGCGGATCGGAGGTCGCCATACGCGTCACATCCACCAGGTCAGCGATCACCGCGCTGGCGGTGGGTTCGGCACCGGCACCTTTGCCGTAATACAGCGTAGAGCCAACGGCATCGCCCTGCACCAGCACAGCATTCATCGCACCCTCGACATTGGCGATGAGGCGTTTGCTCGGGATCAGTGTGGGATGCACGCGCAACTCCACACCTTCGTCAGTGCGTTTGGTGATGCCAAGCAGCTTGATGCGGTAGCCGAGTTGTTCGGCGTACTTGATATCGGTCGCATCCAGTTTGGAAATACCCTCGATGTAGGCCTTGTCGAATTGCATCGGGATACCGAATGCAAGAGCCGACAGGATAGTGATCTTGTGTGCCGCATCCACGCCTTCGATGTCGAAGGTCGGGTCAGCCTCGGCGTAACCCAGACGCTGCGCCTCTTTCAGCACGGTATCGAAGCTCAAGCCCTTGTCACGCATCTCGGACAGGATGAAGTTGGTGGTGCCGTTGATGATGCCCGCGATCCATTCGATGCGGTTGGCGGTGAGCCCTTCGCGCAATGCCTTGATGATGGGGATGCCGCCTGCCACTGCTGCCTCGAACGCGACCATCACGCCTTTGTCCTGCGCAGCCTTGAATATCTCGTTGCCATGCGTGGCCAGCAACGCCTTGTTGGCCGTGACCACATGCTTGCCGTTGGCGATGGCTTTCAGCACCAGCTCTTTCGCCACACCGTAGCCACCGATCAGTTCAATGACGATGTCCACTTCGGGGTCGCTCACCACGGAGAATGCATCGTCGGTCACACGGCAGGCACCGCCGGTGACCTTCTTTGCCAGCTCCACATTCTTGTCCGCCACCACGGTGATGCGGATGGGACGACCGGCACGGCGCGTTATTTCTTCCGCATTGCGTTGCAGCACGGTGAAAGTGCCGCCGCCTACAGTTCCGGCACCAAGGAGTCCTACGTTGATAGCTTTCATTTATTCAGTCCTGATTGTTGTTCGTAGATCGGGATTCATCCCGACAGGGTAGCGTCGGGATGAATCCCGACCTACAAATTTCAAGTACCGTGTTGCTTGCGATAGTGTTCCAGGAAGCGCGCGATACGACCAATGGCTTCAGTCAGGTCATCCGCATTGGGCAGGAACACGATGCGCAAGTGATCGGGATGTTTCCAGTTGAAACCGCTACCCTGCACTACCAGCACCTTCTCTGCCTCCAGCAATTCGAGGATGAACTTCTGGTCGTCCTTGATCGGGTACATCTTGTGATCGAGCTTGGGGAACAGGTATAACGCCGCCTTGGGCTTGACGCAAGTCACGCCGGGAATGGCGGTGAGCAAGTTGTAGGCGAGCTCGCGTTGCTTGTACAAACGTCCGCCGGGTGCGACCAGATCGTTGATACTCTGGTAACCGCCAAGCGCGGTCTGGATGGCATATTGTCCCGGCACATTGGAACACAGGCGCATCGAGGCGAGGATGTTCAGCCCGTCTAGATAATCCTGCGCATTCTTTTTTGCGCCGGATACCACCATCCAGCCCGAGCGGTAACCGCAGGCGCGATAGTTTTTCGACAGGCCGTTCATGGTGACAAACAGCACATCATCTGCCAGCGAGGCCATGGAGGTGTGCGTCGCGCCGTCGTACAGCACCTTGTCGTAGATCTCGTCAGCGAAGACGATGAGATTGTGTTCACGCGCCAGCTGGATGATCTCTTTCAGGATATCGTCGGAATACACCGCGCCAGTCGGGTTGTTCGGGTTGATGACAACGACCGCCTTGGTGTTCGGCGTGATCTTGCTGCGCATGTCCTTGAGGTCTGGATTCCACTCATTGGCCTCGTCGCACAGATAATGGCGCGGCGTGCCGCCTGCCAATGTCACTGCCGCAGTCCACAGTGGATAGTCCGGTGCGGGAACCAGAACCTCGTCACCGGGATTGAGCAATCCCTGCATCGACATAACGATAAGTTCGGAAGCACCGTTGCCGATGAAGATGTCGTCGATGGTGACACCCTGTATCTTCTTCAGCTGGGTGTAGTGCATGATCGCCTTGCGCGCGGCGAACAGGCCCTTGGAATCGGAATAGCCGGAAGAATTCGGCAGATTGAGGATCACGTCCTGCTGCACTTCTTCCGGCGCGTCGAAGCCGAATGGTGCCAGATTGCCGATATTCAGCTTGATGATGCGCTGCCCTTCTTCCTCCATCTGCTTGGAGCGCGCCATCACCGGGCCACGGATGTCGTAACAGACATTGGCCAGCTTGGTGGATTTCAGCACCGGTTTGGAACCATCTTTTTCGTGTTTCACGTGAGCGCTTCCTGATTTGCCAGGCTGATGTCGATGGTAGAATCCACCGCATACAGACAAGGCGTTGCAAAGGCTGCGATTCTACCGCGCCGCCAGTGCCCGCCGCAAATGGAGCCCTCGCTTTGGCATTGCATCTACAACCAAATACCGGCCAGAAATTGTTTACCGGACACGGCACCGGATATGTTTCGGTCAACACCCAGCACTACCATCAGCCGGTAGTGGTCATGGCAGGGGAAGTGCGCACCGACTGGCCTGCCACGGAATTCACTGCTTTGACGCCGGAACATTTCGAATATTTTCTCGTCCTCAAGCCCGAGGTACTGCTGCTCGGCACGGGCACCGAACAGCGATTCGCCCATCCCGACCTGTACCGCGAACTGGTCAAGGCGCATATCCCCATCGAATTCATGGATACCCCGGCGGCCTGCCGCACCTACAACATTCTCGTCGCCGAAGACCGCAAGGTGGTCGCAGCGGTATTGTTATAAGGAAACCGAATGTCTCATCCACTACACGACGTCATCACCCAGACCGAACAAGTCATCCTTGGCAAGCCCCGCCAGATCAGGCTCGCACTCACCTGCCTGCTGGCGCGCGGGCATCTGCTCATCGAAGACCTGCCTGGGGTTGGCAAAACCACGCTGGCACATGTATTGGCCAGGACGCTCGGCTTGCAGTTCCAGCGCATCCAGTTCACCAGCGACATGCTTCCCGCCGACATCCTCGGCGTTTCGATCTACCAGCGCGACAGCGGCGAATTCAAGTTCCATGCGGGGCCGATCTTCGCTCAGATGATCCTGGCCGACGAAGTGAACCGCGCCACACCCAAGACACAGAGCGCCTTGCTGGAAGCGATGGAGGAACAGCAGGTCACCAGCGAAGGCGAGACGCGTCCGCTACCGGTGCCGTTCTTCGTCATCGCCACGCAGAACCCGACCAACCAGATCGGAACCTTCCCGCTGCCGGAATCGCAGCTTGACCGTTTCCTGATGCGCATCCAGCTCGGTTACCCTGATGCACAGGCGGAGCGCGGATTGCTCTCCGGAGTGGACAGGCGCGATCTGATCGCCAAGCTCACTCCGCAGATGGAGACCTCCGAACTGATGGCGCTGCAACAACAAAGCCGGCAAGTATTCGTCTCTCCCGCCCTGCTCGATTACGTGCAAGCCATCCTGCGCCACACCCGCGAGTCGGCGCGCTATGTGCACGGTCTCAGCCCCCGCGCCGGACTCTCGCTGCTCGCCGCCGCCCGCGCCTGGGCTTTGCTCGACGGGCGCAACGCCGTCATTCCGGAAGATATCCAGGCCGTGCTGCCCGGCGTCGCCAGCCACCGCCTGCAAAGCGTGCAGGATGTGCAAGCCTCGGATGGCGACAAGCTGGCGCGCGAACTGATCGAGGCGGTTGCCATCCCGTAATCGCTGCGCGTGACTACAGCCCAAGAATCCGTGCTCAAACGCTTCAGACATTTATTCCGCAACTGGGCGTTCCGCCGCACCGTCGAGACCGGCACGCTGGTGCTTAACCAGCGACGCATCTACATCGTTCCATCGAGACAAGGTTTCGGCTTTGCCTTCGTGCTGGTGTTGATGTTGCTGGGCGATATCAATTACAACCTCAGTCTGGGTTACGTGCTCACCTTCCTGCTCGCCACTGCGGGCGGCATAACCATGCTGCATGCCTTCCGCAACATGGCGCAACTTGAGATACACGCCGGGTATGTCGAACCGGTGTTCGCCGGAGAGCAGGCGAAGTTCGTGTTTCACTTCAACAACCCCGGCAGGATGGCGCGGCATCAGATCCATCTGCACGATGACGACGACCACGAGACTGTGTTCGATCTGCCTGCACAACGCTCCACCCCGATCGAGATCGCCATCCCCGCAGTGCAACGCGGCTGGCTGGATAGCGGACGATTGACGCTGTACACCCACTATCCGCTCGGTCTGTTCTATGCCTGGACGTATATCCATTTCGATGTGCGCTGCCTGGTCTATCCCAGACCTGCCGCTCCGCAACCATTGCCCGCTGCGTCCGTGCAGGACGGCACGGGGAAGATGACGGCTGCGGGCGACGAGGATTTCTCCGGCCTGCGCAACTATGCGGCTGGCGACGCGATGCCGCGCATCGCGTGGAAAGTGCTGGCACGTGAACAGGGTTTGCAAGTGAAACAATTCACGGCCCCGCAAGGAAGCTCACTGTGGCTGGACTGGGCTCAGTTACCGAACATCGCGCAGGAACGCAAGCTGGAACAGCTCACACGCTGGGTACTGGATGCCGATGCGCAGGGCTTGATGTACGGTTTGCGCTTACCGGATGGCGAACTGCCGACTCAAAACAATGCCGCTCACCGGGCAGAGTGCCTGCGTCGGCTGGCACTGTTCGGATCGGGTCGAACATGAAGCTCGCCGCCCCGCTCAGTTCTCAGCTCATCTACGGCCTCATCGCCTGCATCCTGCTGGTCAGCGCACCGCATGCCGAACACTTGCCGTTGTGGGTGAGTACGGTCTGCACCGCTTTACTGGCGTGGCGTGCCTACCTCACCTGGAGCGGCAACACGTTGCCTGCACGCTGGCTGCTGCTCACCATCACTGTCGCCTGCGTACTGGCCATCGGTCTCAGTTTCCGCACCCTGTTCGGACGCGAGGTCGGCGTGACCCTGCTGATCCTGCTGGCTACGCTCAAGCTGCTGGAGTTGCGCGCAGCGCGCGATGCCACGGTGCTGATCTATCTTTCCTGTTTCATCATCATCACCAACTTCTTCTACTCGCAGAGCATACCCACCGCGCTGAACATGATGCTCACACTGCTCGTAATCATGGCGACCTGGGTGAGCATGCAGACCGGCACGCTGACGCTCAAGCCGCGCCTGCGCATCGCAATGGTGTTGCTGCTGCAAGCCATTCCGCTGTCGCTCATCATCTTCGTGCTGTTCCCGCGCGTGCAGGGTCCGCTGTGGGGCATGCCGCAAGATGCCTACGCCACCAGCGGCCTGTCCGATACCATGTCACCGGGCAGCATGAGCAAATTGTCACTGTCCGATGCGGTGGCGTTCCGCGTCAGCTTCAACGACAAAGTGCCAGCGCGCGAACAACTCTATTGGCGCGGGCCAGTGCTATGGGATTTCGACGGCACCACCTGGACGCGCGGACACAATGCCACGCTGCAACGCCCGACCCTCGCCGAGGCCGGTATGCCGGTGTCATACACGGTGACGCTGGAACCGCACAACAAGCTCTGGTTGTTCGCACTCGATATGCCGACGCGGCTCTCGATACCCGCCGACTTCGCACCGGATTTCCAGCTATTGAGCAAAGCGCCCGTCAATGCGCGCACCCGCTACAACGCCGTTTCGCAGCTTGCCTATCGCGCCAACCTCAACGAATCACCGCAACAGATCGTCCGCGCCCTCACACTGCCGCAAGGCTTCAATCCGCGTGTCAAAAAACTCGCCGCAGAATGGGTGGCGCGCGGCGATAGCGACGAAGGGATCGTGCGCACCGCACTCCTCTATTTCAACCAGAACGGTTTTGAATACACACTGGAACCGCCGCTGCTTGGTAGCAACAGCGTGGACGATTTCCTGTTCACGACCAAAAAAGGATTCTGCGAACACTATGCCGGCAGCTTCGTCGTGCTGATGCGTGCAGCGGGTATCCCGGCGCGCGTGGTGACCGGCTATCAGGGTGGCGAATACAACGAACTCGGCGACTACTACATCCTGCGCCAATCCGATGCCCATGCCTGGGCCGAAGTGTGGCTGCGCGACCGCGGCTGGGTGCGCATCGACCCCACCGCCGCCATCGCACCGGGTCGCATCCAGGGTGGACTGAACGCCGCTTTGCCGGACAACACCGCCCTACCCTTCTTCGTGCGCACACAGTCTCCGTTCCTGCACAAGCTGCGCTTCAACCTCGACGCACTGACCAACCAGTGGAACCAGTGGGTGCTGGGCTACAACACTGAGCGCCAGTTCGCCTTCCTCACCCGGCTGGGTATGGAAGATATCACCTGGCAGAAGCTGGCGATGAACATGCTGGCCGGGGTATCGCTACTGGTGGGCTTCTTCACCCTCGTCATGCTGCGCCGTCTGGTCGTGCGACAATATGATCCCGTGCAAGCCGCCTGGCTCAAGGTCTGCCGCAAACTGGAGAAAGCCGGATTGCCGCGCGCACTGCATGAAGGCGCGATGGATTACGCGGCACGCATCGCCGCCGCGCGGCCAGAGCTGGGCGAAGGAATCTCCGACATCGCTGCACGTTATGCGGCGCTGCGTTACGGCGGGGATGACAAGAAGACGGGTCTGGCTGCATTCAAGAATGCGGTACGAGCGTTCAAGCTATAATCCGCGCCAATCCAACTGAAGCAGACCATCATGCAGATCACCCGCCGCCTGGAATTCGATGCCGGACACCGCATCCCCAACCACAACAGCCAGTGCAAACATCTGCACGGTCATCGCTACACCATCGAGATCACGCTATCGGGCGATATCATCACCACCGAGGGCGTTTCGGAGCAGGGCATGGTGATGGATTTTTCGGATGTGAAGCTCATCGCCAAATCGCAGGTGGTGGATGCGTGGGATCACGCGTTTCTGGTGTATCGAGGCGACAAGGCGGTGCTGGATTTTCTGAACACGCTGCCCGGTCACAAGACGGTGGTGCTGGATGTCATTCCGACTGCCGAGAATCTGGCGAAGGTCGCCTTCGATCTGTTGCTGAATGCCTATCGCGATACCTACGGCAATCATCTGAAACTGGAGCGCGTTCGATTGTATGAGACACCCAATAATTGGGCTGACCACACACGCTATTGAGTTTTTCTTAATTCGTGACAGTAAATGGTTTTTTTGTAGGTCGGGTTTTATCCCGACATGTCAGGATAAAACCCGACCTACAAGATACACACGCTGAGCCTCAGACCTTTCCGTATTCGCCCACCGCCACCTGATCACGCCCCGCCGCCTTGGCCTGATACAGAGCATGGTCGGCGGATCGTAGCAAGGCATCCAGCGACAGATCGCTTTGGGGCACGACAGAAGCGACTCCGCAACTGATAGTGACGCGGCGCGAAGGCGTGACATGCGGGATTCCGAGTTCGGTCACATGCTGGCGGATGTTCTCGGCCACCCAGCGCGCGCCGTCGGCATCCGTCTCGCCCAACACCAGCACAAACTCTTCGCCGCCATACCGCGCTGCCAGGTCACCCGCACGCGGCGCGGCACGTGCCACCTGTCCTGCCACCGCACGCAGACATACGTCTCCGGCCTGGTGTCCGTACTGATCGTTGAAGAGTTTGAAATTATCGATATCCATCATCACCAGCGAGATAGGTTTCTTTGTGCGTTCGCAACGCCTCCACTCGCGCACGGACAGTTCGTCGAACAGGCGCCGGTTGGAGATGCCGGTCAGACCGTCGGTGGTGGAAAGACGCTGCAATTCCTTGTTGGCAGCATTCAACTGATGGGTGACATCGACCAGCGAACGTTGCATCTCCAGCAGACGCTGCATGGCGCGCACCTTGGCGTGCAGCACCACTTCGCTCACCGGCTTCATCAGATAATCGTCGCCGCCGACCTCGATGCCGCGCGCCAGGTCTTCGTCCTTGCTCATGCTGGTCAGGAAGATGATGGCTGTCCAGTCGTCGCCCTGTTCGGCTGCGCGTATCTTCTTGGCGATGTCGAAACCGTCGATATCGGGCAACTGTGCATCCAGCAGGATGATATCGGGACGTTCTTTGCGGTACAGTTCGATGGCGGCGGCGCCCGTCTCCGCGGTCAACGGCTGCTTGATATCCATACGTTCGAGGAAATTACACAGCACTTTGAGTGTGACTCTGCTGTCCTCCACTACCAGCACTTTGAGTGCATCTGTTCTTTTTTTCATGTCCGACCATTCAGGGAATTTCGGTTATTATAAGTCTGAAACGCCCTGCGGCTGTCATAACAAACAAGCGGCGTATGAGCATTCTGGTGCCAGTTCTGGCATCCATGAATCGGAGGATGGTTGGTGGTTACGTCATGAAACACTCCAAGGTCATCGTTGCCGGATTGTTCGACAGTCTGGACGAGGCGTATTCCGGCATCGCGCATGTCGGGCTGGATGGGCGCTGGCTGCGCGTCAACCGCACGCTGTGCGAGTTGCTCGGATATACGCCGGATGAACTCTATGCCTCGGCGTTCGCTGACGTCACGCATGCCGATGACCGGGATGCGCACCTCGACTTCTTTCGCAGACTCGGCAGCGATGAGCTCAGCCACCTGCATCTCGAAACCCGACTGAAACACAAGAACGGGGCCTTCATCTGGGTCAGCCTGACCGTTTTGCGACTCAAAAATCCGCAAGACATCCCTGCCAGTTTTCTCGCTTTCTTCGAAGACATCACCACGCGCAAGTTCACCGAAGATGCACTACAACGCGAGATGTCCAAGAACCAGTTGCTGTTCCAGACCGCCAGCGACGGCATACATGTCCTCGACGGCAAGGGCAATCTGCTCGTGGCCAGCGATTCCTTCTATCGCATGCTGGGCTACACGCCGGAGGAGATGCACGGCATGAGCGTGCAGGATTGGGATGTCGAACTGCCCCCAGGCACGGACTTTGAGAGCCTCGCGAACAACTTCCGCAACGACGGTAATTTGGTGGAGACTCACCAGCGGTGCAAGGACGGTAGAGTGATCTCCGTAGAGGTGAGCGTCACTGCGGTCACCATCGATGGCCTTCGTTACATCTATTGCTCTGCGCGCGACATCACTGCACGCAAGGAATCAGAACGTTTGCTGCGCGAACGAGAAGCCAGCCTGCGCGCCATCATCGACAATATGCCGCACATGGCTTGGCTCAAGGATATGGATGGCCGTTACATCGCCGCCAACCGCATGCTGGCCCGAGCCGCCGGCTTCAATAATGTCGATGAGATGCTGGGCAAGATCGACCTCGACATCTGGCCGCGCGAAATCGCCGAAATATACCGTGCCGATGACATCGAAGTGGCTGCAGCCCGCCAGCAGCGCTTCATGGAAGAGCCGGGAGTGGACAACGGGCGCCGGTACTGGGCTGAGACGTTCAAGGCGCCCATCATCGACGACAACGGCAACGTGCTGGGCACCACCGGCTATGCGCTCGACATCACTGAGCGTAAACAGACAGAAGAATGGTTGCGACTAGCCGCCTCGATCTTTGACCACAGCTGTGAAGCCATATTGGTGACCAACGAAGACAACTGCATCATAGAGGCCAATCCGGCGTTCACCTCCATCACAGGCTACACGCTGGCGGAAGTGCGCGGCAAGAACCCGAAACTGCTGCAATCGGGCAGGCACGACCGCGAATTCTACGAACGTATGTGGGATGCCATCCTGCATCAGGATCATTGGGAAGGCGAGATTTGGGACAAGCGCAAGAACGGCGATATCTACCCGAAATGGACCACCATCAGCGTCATCCGCAACGAAGACGGCAAGGTGTACCGCCATGTCGCGCAATTCTCCGACATCTCCGAAAAGAAGAAGAAGGAAGACCTGATCTGGCACCAGGCGAATTACGACACTTTGACCGGACTGCCGAACCGCCGCATGTTCCGCGACCGTCTGGAACAGGACATCAAGAAATCGCACCGTAGCGGTCTGCCGCTGGCGCTGCTGTTCATCGACCTTGACCGCTTCAAGGAGATCAACGACACACTGGGGCATGACATCGGCGACCAGTTGCTGGCCGAGGCCTCGCGCCGCATTCTGGCGCGCGTACGCGAGACCGACACCGTGGCAAGACTGGGCGGCGATGAATTCACCGTGATCCTGACCGAAACCGCCGACACCCTGCAGGTCGAGCGCATCGCGCAGGACATCATCCGCGAACTGACCTCCCCGTTCAAACTCAAGAACGAGACTTGCTACATCTCCGCCAGCATCGGCATCACCCTCTTCCCGAACGATGCGCAGACACCGGACGACCTGATGCGACACGCCGACCAGGCGATGTATGCGGCCAAGGAGGCCGGTCGCAACCGCTTCTGCTATTACACCGCCACGATGCAGCAGAAAGTGGACGAGCGGATCACGCTGACCAACGACTTGCGACAGGCACTGGAACGGCACGAACTGGAAGTCTGGTACCAACCCATCGTCTCGCTCAGCGACGGCAGCATCTGCAAAGCGGAAGCGCTGCTGCGCTGGAAGCATCCGCAGCGCGGCATGATCGGCCCGGCGACCTTCATCCCGCTGGCGGAGGAATCGGGATTGATCATAAACATCGGCGACTGGGTGTTCCGCGAATCCATCGCCTGCATCGCGCGCCTGCGCGCCCGCCTCGGGCGCGACATCCAGATCAGCGTCAACAAATCCCCGGTGCAGTTCACCGAGCACACTACACCTCATGTCTGGCTGGACGAGATCATCAAACTCGGTCTGCCGCGCGACGCCATCGCAGTCGAGATCACGGAAGGCCTGCTGCTCAAAGACTCGCCTTCGATAAAACTTCATCTGAATTCGCTGAACGACTGCGGCGTGCAACTTTCACTGGACGATTTCGGCACCGGCTATTCCTCGCTGTCGTATCTCAAGAAGTTCAAGGTCGATTACCTCAAGATAGACCGCTCCTTCATCAGCAACCTGAACGAGAACTACAGCGACATGGCGCTCTCCGAAGCGATCATCGTGATGGCGCACAAGCTAGGCATCAAAACCATCGCCGAGGGAGTGGAGACAGAGGAACAAAAACAGATGCTGGAAGGTTTTGGCTGCGATTTTGCACAGGGATACCTGTTTTCGCGGCCTGTGCCTGAAAAGGAATTCATGGAATTGCTCAGACGCGGCTGAGATTGGCGTCGGACTAAAGATGCTGTCGGGTTGAAACCGGACCTACAAACAACCTGTGCTACCCCTTGCAGGTCGGGTTTGAGCGTGTGTTGTCGGGGCTTCAGCCCCATACAACCACGGCCTACTCCTTGCGGGTGCAACCCGACGGTTTGTTGACCGACTGAAGCCTGTCCTGAGTCTGTCGAAGCGGCCCGACCTACACCAAGGTCAGCGCAAATTCTCCATCATCGCCTGCAACTCCTCCACCGGCAGCGGCTTGCTGAAGAAATACCCCTGGTAGGCCATGCATTCGTGGTGCTTGAGGAAGGCCAGTTGCGCTTCGGTCTCCACCCCTTCCGCGATCACGTCATGATTGAAGTTCCTTGCCATGTCGATGATGGTGTGCACCATCACCGCATCACCCGAATCAACGGTGATGTCGCGAATGAAACTCTGGTCTATCTTGATCTGGTCCAGAGGCAGGCGCTTGAGATAGGTCAGCGACGAATAGCCAGTGCCGAAATCATCCAGCGACAATTGCACGCCCAGCCCTTTCAGCGCCAGCATCTTGACCACCACCTCGTTCATGTCGTTCAGCACCACGCCCTCAGTCAACTCCAGTTTCAGTCGGCGCGGCTCGACATGATGTTTGTGCAGCGCCGTGGCGATCTGTTCGACGAAATCGTGCAGGCGGAACTGATGCGCGCTGACATTGATCGCCACCGTCAGATGCCGCATGCGCTCATCGTCCTTCCACGCGGCCAGTTGCGCGCAAGCCGTCTCCAGCACCCAGCTGCCGATCTCCAGGATGAGCGAACTATCCTCGGCGATGGGTATGAAGCGCGCAGGCGACACCACACCGTGCTGCGGATGGATCCAGCGTATCAGCGCCTCGAAGCCGATCGGGTGATGCTCGTTATCCACCTGCACCTGGTAATACAGTTGAAACTCCTTGTTCTCGACGGCATGACGCAGGTCGTTCTCCAGCGTGGCACGCGTCTCCAGATCGTGTTGCAGGGTCGGATCATAGAAGCGCACCGCATTGCGCCCTGCGTTCTTGGCCTGATACATCGCGGCGTCGGCATGCTTGAGCAGTACCTCCATCGTTTCATCGTCGTTGTGAAACAGGCTGATGCCGATGCTGGGCGAACTGTAATGTTCATGTTCCTTGAGCTGGTAGGGATGCGACAGCGTCTCGCGTATCTTTTCCGCCACCATGCCGACCTTGTGCGAGGCATCGTCGCGTTCGTTGCTGATGTTTTCCAGCAGCACCACGAACTCGTCGCCGCCCAGTCGCGCCACAGTGTCTATCTCACGCACGCAGGCCTTGATGCGCTCCGCCACATCGATCAGCAACAGATCGCCGTAATCGTGGCCGAGCGTATCGTTCAACAGCTTGAAGCGATCCAGATCGATGAACAGGATCGCGCCATAGTCGTTGTAACGGGCCGAACCCAGCAGAGCAGCATGGAAGCGGTCCATGAACAGACGCCGGTTGGGCAACTGTGTCAGCGCATCGTAGAACGCCAGATTGCGTATCTCGTCTTCCGCCTGCTTGCGTTGCGTGATGTCGTTGAAGATGGCGACGTACTGCGTGGTATCGCCGCGCTCGTTCTTGACGGCGGTGATGGTCATCCATTTTGGAAAGACCTCACCGTTCTTGCGCCTGTCCCATATCTCACCGGCCCAGAAACCGGTCACCACTATCTGCTGCCACATGGCTGCATAGAATTCCTTGTCATGCCGGCCCGAACTCATGATGCGCGGGTTCTTGCCGATCACCTCCTCGGGACTGTAGCCGGTGATACGGGTGAAGGAGCGGTTGACGCGGATGATGTTGGACTGCGCATCGGTGATGATCGTGGCATCCTGCGTCTCGAACGTGGCGGCAGCCACGCGCAACTCCTGCTCCGCCTGCTTGCGCTCGGTGATATCGCGACAGAATACGAAGAGCTTTACGCTTTCGGGCATGTAAGTGACCGACACTTCTATATCGAACGCACTACCATCCTTGCGCCGGTGCCGGGTCTCGAAACGGTCATAACCTTGCAGCATGAGCTTGTCGATATGCGCCAGCACATCCTCTGGCGTCGCGACCGCTTCCAGCTCGCTGATGCGCATACCCACCAGCTCCTGCATCGTATAGCCGGTCATCCTGGCGTAAGCCTCGTTGACCTCTTCCAGCCTTCCCTGCAGATCGGAAACAAAGAACCCATCCATCGCCGTCTCGATCACCAGTTCGTGACGCAGCATCGCCGCCTCGACCTGCTTGCGTTCGGTGATGTCGCGGGCGAAGACGACCAGTTGCTCCGAACCCGGCACCGGGGATGAAGATATCTCGATATCGATCAGATGCCCGTCCTTGTGGCAATGGCGCGTCTCGAAGACGAGATAACCCTGTTCCACGATCTTTTCTATACGTGCCTTGACCACCGCAGGATCATCGATCGCATCCAGTTGGCTGACATGCATGCCGATCAATTCTTCCAGCGCATAACCGGTAAGATCGGCGTAGGCCTGGTTCGCCTCCAGCAGCTTGCCTTGGGCATCCACCAGCCAGAATCCATCATGCGTGCTGTCCAGCACCTTTTTATAGCGCAGCAAAAGTTCCTCGACTTTTTTGCGCTCGGTGATATCGCGGCTGGCTGCATACATGAAAGCTTGACCGTCGAATTCGATACCGCAAACGGTGATCTCGACATCGACCAACGAGCCGTCCTTGCAGCGGTGCACTCTCTCGAATTGGGCGCTCTTGCCGATGAGCGACTGAATCCGCTCGCGCAATCCTTCCCGCGTCCACTGCGTGTCCCAGTCCATCACATTCATGCGCAAGGCTTCTTCCCGCGTGTAGCCGAGCATTTTGCAGAAGGCGTCGTTCACCTCGACAATATTGCCTTCGACATCGACGATGCGGATGCCTTCCATCGAGTTCCGCATCAGTGCCTGGTTGCGCTGCAGCAATGCCTCTGTCGTACGCATCTGCTCGCTCAATGCGGAAATATCCATACCCATGCCGACCAGCACCGGCTTGCCGTCGTGCTCGATGCGGCGTCCGGTGAAGTGGAAGGGGATCCGGTTGCCATCCTTTGCTACCAGATCGGCATCCGCTGTCCCCTCGCCCTCCTCGAACACCTGGCGCATGGCCTTCTCGATCACGACCTTGTCTTCGCCTTCGATGAAATCCAGCGGGTGACTGACGCCGATCTCTTCACCGCTGCGTTGCGATACCTGTTCCAGATTGCGGTTCCACATGAGGAAATGCCCCTCGGCATCGATCATGTAGAACACTCCAGGCAGCGATTCGATCAATTGCTTGCGGAATATGTTCTCCTGCTCGGTCAGCTCGCAGACCGCCAGATTCTCCAGCATAGTGTTCAGCGCATCGTTCAATTCACCGATCTCGCCGCCGCCCTTTTCACGAACTATGTTTATCTGCCTGCCCGCCGCGATCTCATGCGCTGCGACCGTAATGCGCGTAAGTGGTGCAAAAGTGCGGCGTAACACCAGCATGAATATCCCACTCAGCACGCTCACTACCAACAGCGTCTTGAGAACGCTCGGCATGAGGATGCTAATAGCCTGTTCTGCAACCGCCTGGCCGGGAAGGTGATGTGCCAACAGCAGGAAACGCGCGGGGTTGCTGGGGTCGAAGTACACGCGCTCCGCCGCCAGATACTGCACTCCGCCGCGTCCGTTCTCCATTTGCAAAGGCTGGTAGTTCGGCGTCTGCGCTGTGAACATCGCATTGAGAGATGGAAAATCATCAGTGATCTTGCTGTTGTCGCCCGTCTCGAAAGCGAATGCGCGCCCGGGGGCCGGATGCAGCAAGTAATGGCCCTGCTGATCAGCAATGAGCGCCTGCACACCCGTCGGCAGCCCGGCACTGGCCAAACCGAGTACGGAACGCACATCGAGATTGACGACCACCATGCCATACACTTGCCCGTTGGCATCGAATACCGGCGTGACGGAGCGCAGTGTGGGACGTTGCGGCTCTTCGATCTTGCCCAACTCCTGGTTGAGGTTGAATTCGGAAAGATGAATCCGCCCGAGAGAGAGCGCCAGGCCGGCCTTGAAGTAGTCGCTGCCACCAACGGCTTGCAATGCTTCACGCGGTACCACCTCGATGCTGCCATCGTGTCTGCTGACAGTGACGAGTTCTCGCCCGCTGTCGGCCACACCGATATAGCGCACTTTGATGTAATCAGGATGCGCGCGCAGGAAGGCGGCGAAGATCTCCTGCAGGCGCTTCTCCCAGGTCGCATAGGAATTGTTGTCGCGCGGATCGATGCCATGGTTGGCCGTGGCACGTACGATGCCGGAGATGGGCGGGACATTGGCAAGGAAGACGGAGGTTTGACGCAGCGCCTCGATGGACTGGTTCAGTCGCACCTTTTCGACATTCATCGCGCCTTCGATATCGACTCTGCGTTCGATCAGGTAAGCATCCTGCAGGCGATGACTCTCAGCGACGATCCAAAAACCGGCGACAACGGCCATCAGCAGCAACATGCCAAGCGTGATGCGCGTCGATAACCGGATATCGTTCAGTCTCATGCGGCCCGTTCAAAGTGAAAGCTGACAAGCCGGATGCTATCAGCTTCTTACATGGATTCGAACTGTCAGCAAATGTCAGACATGCTGCGACATGTGCTGCAGCGCATAGCGCAGATCCTGCCATGCCTTGGCTTTTTCCGCCGGACTTCGCAGAAGGTAGGCGGGGTGGTAGGTCACCAGTAGTGACGTACCGTGGAAATCGTGCAATGTGCCCCGCAATGAACCGAGCGTGACATCCCCCAGATTCAGCAATGAGGTCGCGGCGGTCTTGCCTAACGCGACAATAAGCTTGGGTTGGATGAGTTCGATCTGTCGTTGCAGGTAAGGCAGGCAGGTGGCGATCTCATCCGGTGCCGGTGCGCGGTTCTCGGGCGGGCGGCATTTGACGATGTTGGCGATATACACGTTGTCGCCGCGTTTCAGCTTGATCGCGGCCAGCATGTTGTCGAGCAGCTTGCCCGCCTGCCCCACGAACGGTTCGCCCAGCGCATCCTCTTCCGCGCCCGGACCTTCGCCCACGAACAGCCAGTCGGCCTTTTCATCGCCGACGCCGAACACCGTCTGGGTGCAGCCTGACCGCAGTTTGCAGGCGGTGCAGTCACGAACTTGGTGCTTGAGGGCGGCCCAATCCAGACCGCTCGTGGCGGGCACTGCGTGCGGCTGCGCGGCAGGCTCGTCCCGCACTTGAAGCGCGACTTCCTGTATGGACTCGTTGAGCGGTTCCAGAATAGGCACAGGCACATCCCTCCGCACCCACAACGGATACAGGTTCAATTCGCGCAGTACATTTTCATCACGGATGTTCACAGTTCACAGCCCATCAAGATCGCATCTTCACGTCCATTACGCGCCGGATAATAATCCCGGCGCAATCCGATATCGGAAAACCCGACCGCACGGTAAAGTGAGATCGCCGCCGCGTTGGAGGCGCGCACTTCCAGCACCATGCGCACCATGTTCGCGCGCCGCGCCAACGCCATCATCTCCTGCAGCAGTCTGCGCCCCAAGCCCTGGCGCTGTTGTCGCGCAGAGATCGCGATATCGAGCAGCTCGGCTTCGTCCACGGCCGACATCATCACGGCATAACCAAACAACTCTCCCGACTCAGACTCACAGGCCTTGCAGGTATAGCCGCTACGCAAAGCATCGCTGAAATTCCCCGGCGTCCACGGATACGCATGCACTTCGTTCTCAATACGCAACACGGCTTCCAGATCGGCCTCGGTCATGTCGCGCAGGATCATATTAACTATCCGTTCGCACTGAGCCCTTCGACAGGCTCAGGACAGGCTTCATCGAAGTGGAACGGATCTCTTCCCGTTCGCTGGTCTTCAGCGCGACCTTGTCGCGCAGGTAGAGCGGCAACGCCAGCGCCGCATCCACTGCATTGCCATTGGCGAATTCGATAGCAGCGAGCCGTGCGACCGCGCTTGCCTGCGGCACAGCCTGAGCATCCACGCCGCACAATTGTGTTCCATAGCGTACTGCCAGAGCCTGCCCTGAGCCAGTCGAAGGGCCGTTGACGGCAAAACCGCTGCCTGCACCGAACCAGTTGTCACCCGTCAATTCGGGCGCATCGTTCGCCTTGCACAGACAAGGATCGACCACCGTCACCCAGCCGCCATCGAGTCGCTCATAAGCGGCGAGATACAACTCGCCCATGCGCGCATCCAGCGCCGCGATGACATTGTCGCGGCCTGAAGCTTCTGCCAATGCCTGCAGTGTGCACACGCCGACTACCTTCAGGTTCGCGCCAAGCGCCAGCCCTTGGGTCACACCGCAGGCGATACGCACGCCGGTGAACGAGCCGGGGCCTTTACCGAAGGCGATGCCGTTGACCTGCTTGATCTTGATGCTCGAATCCTTGAGCACCGCGTCCAGCATCTCCAGCAACACTTCGGAGTGTTTTTGGCCGACCTGTTCGCAGCGTTCGGTCACGACACCGTCCTGCCACAGCGCAACCGAACAATATTCGGTGGAGGTCTCAAGCGCGAGGATTTTCAAAATCAAAATCCACCACAGAGACACTGAGACACAGAGGATAACCCCAGAGAAAACCCACCAATGTATTGGTTTGGTTTTGCCTTTCTCTGTGTCTCTGTGTCTCTGTGGTGAATGATTTTGCAGTTCATGTTTATACCAACAGTAATGCCACCGCCTGTGCCGCGATGCCTTCGCCGCGACCGGTGTAGCCAAGATGTTCGGTGGTGGTCGCCTTCACGTTCACCGCAGTCTGTTCGATACCCAGATCGGCGGCGATGTTGGCGACCATCTGCGGGATGTGCGGCGCCATCTTGGGTGCTTGCGCGATGATAGTGGCATCCACGTTGCCGACACGGAAACCGGCATCCTTGATCTTGCCCGCCACCACGCGCAACAACAGACGGCTGTCGATGTCTTTGTACTTTGCGTCGGTATCGGAGAAATGTTTGCCGATATCACCCAGCGCCGCCGCACCCAATATCGCATCGCAGATGGCATGCAGCAGCACGTCCGCATCGGAATGGCCGAGCAGCCCTTTCTCATAGGGGATATCCACACCACCCATGATCAGCTTGCGACCTGCAACCAGTTGGTGGACGTCAAAGCCTTGTCCGATACGCATATTGCTTGCCTCCTGCAGGGTGGGAACGCTCTGTGCCCACGCTAGCTGTTATTGTTTAACAACAACTCCGCCAACTCGATGTCCTGCGGATACGTCACCTTGAAATTGCTACTGTCGCTCGCCACCAGTTTCGGTTGCAACCCCAGCGCCTCGATGGCAGAGGCGTCATCCGTCACATTGTTGCTGCGCGCCAAAGCCTCTGCCAGCAATCCGGCACGGAACATCTGCGGTGTCTGCGCCTGCCACAGGCCTTCGCGCGGTTCGGTATGCGCGATTCGCTGCTGCGCATCAGCACGCTTCAGCGTGTCCGCCACCGGCACCGCCAGGATTCCGCCCACGGCATCATCACGCAGCTCGGCGATCATGCGTGACAGCAAGTGCTGCGTCAGGCAGGGTCGTGCCGCATCGTGCACCAGCACCCAATCGTCCGGTTCCAGTTCGGATGCCAGCAAGCCATTCGCCACGCTCTCGGCACGCGTCGCCCCGCCGCAATACAGCGGTGCCAGCTTGCCGGCACAATGCGACCAGTCATAGCATGCGAAATACTCGTCGTCCGGCGCCAGCACCACGAACACGGTCTTGATATCGGTATTGGCACACAAGGTGGAAAGCGCATGCCAGATCATCGGCCTTCCGGCCAGATCGAGATATTGCTTGGGCAACTCGTTGCCCATGCGTGCGCCGAAACCTGCGGCGGGGACTAAAGCGTGGAATTCAGACATAAGCGAATTGTAAAACAGGAGGACAGCCTGCGTGGCTTATAATGCGCGCCTTTGTTTCAGGCCGTTCCCATGCTGTTCGAGTCTACACATTCCCGCCCGCGTTATACGAACCTGAACGGCTCGTCGGATGCATTGGCCCTGGCGCAGCTTGCCGTGCGGAGCCAGCCGCTGGTGATCATCGCCGCCAACGCACTGGAAGCGCAGCGACTGGTGGAAGAAATCCCGTTCTTCGATCCCAAACTGCGCGTACACCTGCTGCCGGACTGGGAAACGCTGCCCTACGACCATTTCTCGCCGCACCAGGACTTGATTTCAGAGCGTCTCGCCACGCTGCACCATATCCGCACCAATGCCTGTGACGTGGTTGTGGTGCCGATCACCACCGCGCTGTACCCGCTGCCTCCGGTGTCCTATCTGGCGGCCTACACCTTCTTCCTGAAAAAGGGCGAGCGCCTCGACCTGGATGCCTTCCGCCAGCAAATGACGCTGGCCGGCTACAACCACGTGCAGCAGGTACTCACCCCCGGCGAATACTGCGTGCGCGGCGGCATCATCGATTTGTTCGCCATGGGCAGCATACTGCCCTACCGCATCGATCTGTTCGACGACGAGATAGAGACCATTGCCACGTTTGATGTGGATACCCAGCGCACCCTGTATCCGGTGCCGGAGATACGCCTGCTGCCCGCACGCGAATTCCCGATGGACGAGAAAGGCCAGGCCACTTTCCGCCAGCACTTCCGCGACCGCTTCGAGGGCGACCCGTCCAAGTCGCGCATCTACAAGGACGTGAGCAAGGGCATCGCCCCGGCCGGCATCGAATATTACCTGCCGCTGTTCTTCGAGCAGACCGCCACGCTGCTCGACTACCTGCCGAAGAACGCCACGCTGTGTCTGCACCACGATGTGGATGCAGCCATCGCCACCTTCGGCAAGGATGCGGCCTCGCGCTACAACCTGTTGCGCGGCGATCCGCAACGGCCGTTGCTGGAGACGAAAGAACTGTTTCTGGATGGGGAGCAGTTTTTCATTCGGGCGAAGGAGTTTGCGCGAATCGATATTCTGCAAACAAAAACCAACCCCTCCCAGCCTCCCCTTGTCAAGGGAGGAGCGGACAGCTCTCCCCCTGACAAGGGGGAGTTGGAGGGGGTTGCAGTTGATGCTAAAAACGTCACTCCCTGCTCGACCGCCCCCATCCCCCCCATCGCCGTTGACCGCAAAGCCGAAGTCCCCACCCACGCCTTCCAGAACTTCCTGGATATCTACACCGGCCGCGTGTTGCTGCTCGCCGACAGCCTCGGTCGCCGCGAGATCATGTCCGGTTACCTGAAGGAGTACGGCCTCACACCGGCCGTGTGCGACGACTACGCATCGTTCCTCACCGGCAAAGACAAGTTCATGCTCGGCGTCGGCCCGCTCCAGATCGGCTTCGCGCTGCCCGATGAAAAACTCTCCATCGTCACCGAGACCGAGCTGTATGCCGCGCAGCCCAGAAGCAGAGCTGCCCGCGCCGCAAAGAAGAGCAACGTGGAAGGCATGCTGCGCGACCTGTCCGAGCTCAAGCCGGGCGACCCGGTGGTGCATGAACAACATGGCATCGCGCGCTATCAGGGCTTGGTGAACCTCGACCTCGGCGAAGGCGAAAACGAATTCCTGCTGCTGGAATATGCGGGCGAAGACAAACTGTATGTGCCGGTCTCGCAACTGCACGTGATCAGCCGTTACAGCGGCGGCTCGCCGGAAGCAGCGCCGTTGCACAAACTGGGCAGCGGCGCCTGGGACAAGGCCAAGCGCCGCGCCATGAAGCAGGTGCGCGATACCGCCGCCGAGTTGCTCAACATCTACGCGCAGCGCGCCATCCGCAAAGGCCACGCGTTCAAACTCACTTATCACGATTACGAAGCGTTTTCCTCCGGATTCGGATTTGAAGAAACTGCCGACCAGGCCGCCGCCATCGAAGCGGTGCTGCTCGACCTGCAGTCCGGCAAACCGATGGACAGGCTCATCTGCGGCGATGTGGGTTTCGGCAAGACCGAAGTTGCCTTGCGCGCCGCTTTCGTCGCCGCGATGGAAGGCAAACAGGTTGCCGTACTCGTCCCTACCACGCTGCTGGCCGAACAACACTTCCAGACTTTCTCCGACCGCTTCGCCGACTGGCCGATCAAGATCGCCGAACTGTCGCGCTTTCGCTCTGCCAAGGAAGTAACGCAATCGCTGAAAGATTTGGCGGAAGGCAAGCTGGACATCGTCATCGGCACGCACAAGCTGATCCAGAAGGACGTGAAGTTCCACAACCTCGGTCTGGTCATTCTCGACGAAGAACACCGTTTCGGCGTACAGCAAAAAGAAAAACTGAAAGCGCTACGCGCCGAGGTAGACGTGCTAACACTCACCGCCACGCCCATCCCACGCACGCTGGCCATGTCGCTGGAAGGCCTGCGCGATTTCTCGGTGATCGCCACCGCACCGCAGCGTCGCCTGTCGATCAAGACCTTCGTCAGCAGCTTCAGCCAGGGCATCATCCGCGAAGCCGTGCTGCGCGAACTCAAACGCGGCGGTCAGGTGTACTTCCTGCACAACGAAGTCGACACCATCAACAACATGCTGGAGAAACTGGAGACGCTGCTGCCGGAAGCGCGCATTCGCGTGGCACACGGCCAGATGGGCGAACGCGATCTGGAAGCAGTCATGCGCGACTTCCACCACCAGCGCTTCAACGTGCTGCTGTGCTCCACAATCATCGAGACCGGCATCGACGTGCCCACCGCCAACACCATCATCATGAATCGCGCCGACCGCTTCGGCCTCGCGCAGCTGCATCAGCTGCGCGGTCGCGTCGGGCGTTCGCATCACCAGGCCTATGCCTATCTTCTGGTGGACAGCATGGACGGTCTCACTTCACAGGCAAAAAAACGTCTGGAAGCAATTCAAGCCATGGAACAATTGGGCTCAGGTTTCTTCCTCGCCATGCATGATCTGGAAATACGCGGCGCGGGCGAAGTGCTGGGCGAATCGCAAAGCGGCGAGATGCAGGAGATCGGCTTTTCGCTCTACAACGACATGCTGAGCGCGGCCATTTCCTCGCTCAGGCAAGGCCACGAGCCCGACATGGCGCACCCGCTAGGTGTGACTACCGAAATCAACCTGCACACACCGGCACTGCTGCCCAACGACTACTGCGGCGATATCCACCAGCGCCTGGTCATCTACAAACGTCTGGCGCACTGCAACACACAACAAGACCTTGACGACATGCAGCAGGAACTCATCGACCGCTTCGGCCTGCTGCCCGAACCTGCGCAGACCCTGCTCGACAGCCACCGCCTGCGCATTCTCGCCAAGCCGCTGGGCATCAGCAAAGTGGATGCTTCATCGGAAGCGATCGTCATCCAGTTCGTGCCCAATCCGCCGATCGACCCGATGAAGGTCATCACCATGATCCAGAGCAAGCGGCATATCAAGATGGCTGGGCAGGACAAGCTGAAGATCGATCTGAAGTATGGGGATCTGCAGCAGCGGGTGTTGGCGATCAGGAATTTCTTTGGCGAGTTGAAGTGATTCAATCTTGGGCAGGCCGTAGCCTGCCCTCCCACCTTACAGAGCCGCTTTAACCGCCGTCGCTAACGGCGTAGTCGCCCTGCCGATGAGCTTGCTCAATTGGCGTCCTTCATCAAACAGCGCACCTTTGGAAACGCCCGTATCTGAATTCGCCAGCAGTTCCGCGAGGAATTCAGGCAGTCCGGCACCGAGCAGTGCCTTCTTGTATTCCGCTTCCGGCAAGTTGACGTAGCCGATGGCTTTGCCGCTCTGGCGCGATATCTCTGCTGCGAAATCACTCAGGGTGAAAGCTGCATCGCCCGCCAGTTCATAGACCTTCCCTGCCTGGTTCTCGGCGGTCAGTGCAACGGCGGCGGCTTCTGCATAGTCGGCGCGGGATGCGGCAGAGATGCGGCCATCGCCCGCACTGCCGTACACCGCACCCAGCGACAGGGCTGTGGGAATACCCGCAGTGTAATTCTCGGCATACCAGCCGTTGCGCAACAACACGGACGGAATGCCGGATGAACGGATATAGGCTTCCGTTTCCTTGTGCTCGGCAGCCAGACCGAGAACGGAGGTATCGGCGCGCAACACGCTAGTGTAGGCCAGCAGTTTCACGCCTGCCTTTTTGGCGGCATCGATGACGGATCTATGTTGCTTCGCGCGTTGGCTGATCTCGCTGGAGGAGATCAGCAGAACCTTGTCCGCACCTTTCAATGCCGCATCCCAGCTTGCAGGCTGGTTGTAATCCGCCTGGCGTACCTGCACGCCCAATGCGGCAAGGTCCTTGGCCTTTTCCACGTTGCGCACGGCGGCAACGATGCTGGCTGCGGGGACTTTCTTCAGCAGCGATTGGATGACGAGGTGGCCCAGTTGGCCGGTTGCTCCGGTGACGACGATCATGATGTTTCCTTTCTTCGTTGATTGATGGATTGGGTGGACGAAGAATATCCGTTACAATTACTTTACGTAAGTACGTACAAAAAGGTAAGTGTCATGGCCAATGTGGATACCGGAAAACTTTCGACCAAGATTCGGCGCGGAGAGGTCTTCGCCGTGGAGTGCCCTTCGCGCGAGATTCTCAAACATGTGACCAGCCGCTGGGGGACACTGGTGCTGGTCGCGCTGATGGAAGGAACGCACCGTTTCAGCGAGTTGCGGCGCAAGATCGGCGGTGTGAGCGAGAAGATGCTGGCTCAGACATTGGTTCAACTGGAGCAGGACGGTTTCATCGACCGCGTATCGCATCCGGTCGTGCCGCCGCATGTGGAATATTCGCTGACGCCGCTGGGCGAAGACATCGGCAAACAGGTGGAGTCACTGACCGACTGGATCGAGGTCAACCTGCCGAAGATCATGCTGGCACAACAGAAGCGCGCGGGATGATCACGTTTGCGCGAACAACTCGAATCAAGCGCCAAACAGTCCGACCCTTTCAGGTCACTTGTGGCAGGAAACGCAATCGGTCAGCGACTGGATCCGTCCCGCTTGCAACATCTTGATGCCCCCGGGATGGTTCTTCACAAACCAGCCGGTTTGAGTGACGCGCAGCGATTCGGCCGAACGCCAACCGCTTGTGCCTGAATTGCGCACCAGAAAGGCAGTGATCTCATCGCGCGTCTTGTTGTCCATGACGGCATTCACGCCAAAGTGTGTATCCAGCTCCGACATCAACATCCTCCAGTTTCCCTGAGTCAGCAGCGCAGGCGGGAAAGCATAATGGCAGCTCCCGCATTCGGTTTGCCAGTCTGCATTGACCTCGTCCGTCTTCCATACATCCTCGGCGGAAAGTGCGTTAGCGCAAAACAAGATCAAGGCCAGCGAGAGCGCGCTCCTTATGCCGGATATTTTCTCCAGTGTCATTCCATTCATTTATCTGCCATGCCTCAGGATCGTTGCTGCCTGTTAGAAGAAGTCGAAGACTTGCTCATGCAGACTCCGGGCAGGATTTTATATCAATTGGCACACAATTTAATTCAGAGAGAAGCGGCATTCAGTCATGCGAGCCGCCAACAAATCAGCCTGACACCAGCCTGATCCGCTCCAACGCCTCTGCAAGCACATGGCGCGGCGATGCGATGTTCAGCCGCATGAAGCCGCTGCCGACCTTGCCAAATACCGTACCGTGATTCATGCCCACCCTGGCTTCGCGCACGAAAAAATCTTTCAGCCTCGCATCATCCAGCCCAAGACCACGGCAATCCAGCCACAGCAGATAGGTGCCTTGAGTCTGGATGACCTTGATGGCGGGCAGGTGCTGCACCACATAGTTGCAGACGAAGTCGCGATTGCCTTGCAGATAGACCAGCAGTTCATCCAGCCATGCGTCGCCGCCGCGATAAGCGGCTTCGAACGCGACGATGCTGAACGGATTGGTGTTACTCACATGCAAGGTCTCGAAGACCTGCTTGATGGCACGACGCTGCGCAACATCAGACGCGATGATGCAGGAAAGCCCGAGGCCGGGGATGTTGAAGGTCTTGCTTGGAGCGACGGTAGTGATGACCTTGTCCGTTTTCTCTGCCAGCGTCGCAAGCGAAATGTGGCGTTCGCCGGGATAGACGAGGTCGGCATGTATCTCGTCGGAGATGATGGTGATGTCGTGACAGCGTGCGATGCGCAGCAACTCGGTGAGTTCCTCCCGGCTCCACACCCGTCCCACCGGATTGTGCGGCGAGCAGAACAGCATGAGCCGCGCACCTTCGGCAGCGCATCGTTCCAGATGCTCGAAATCGATCTCGTAACGCTCACCGACCAGACGCAGCGGATTCTCGATGAGTTGGCGCCGATTGGTGGTGACCGCCGAGAAGAAAGGGAAATATACCGGCGGCTGGATGATAACGCCCTCGCCTTCCTTGGCGAACGCCAAGACGCTGGCGAACAGCGACGGGACGACGCCGGGCGCCATGACGATCCATTCGCGCCGCACGTCCCAGCCGTGGCGCTGCTTCAGCCAGTCCATGAGCGCTTCGTATGCGCTTTCCGGATACTGGGTGTAGCCATAAAGTGGATGCGCGACACGTTCCTGCAAGGCACGCGTCACCGCTTCCGGCGAGGCGAAATCCATGTCTGCCACCCACAAAGGCAACACATCGGCGGTGCCGAAATAGGCGGCACGTCCGTCGTGCTTGACGGAGTGGGTACCGTTACGCGGTATCTCGCGGTCAAAATCGGTGCTCAATCTGAACTCCATCCATGGCGGAATATTTCCATATGCGGATTATCCCCCACAACGATTTAGGATTTCATGCCAGCATGAATTAAAATGCACCGCTTATGACATTGCCCCGATTACCGCATGTGCGGGATAACCAGCCACTTGCCAGCTTGCTGGCTTGGTGGATCGGCTAGTAGTTTCACCAATGACGACCGAATACATGAACCTCATCCTGCAAGCATTACACGACATCCCTTCCGCGCAAGTCGATCATCTCACCAAACTTTCCGGCGCGGCACGCATCGAACAGGTCGACAACCATCTATATCGTCTACGGGCGGCCAAGCCTCACCCCGACATCGCCGCTTACTGCTTCGAACATCAGATCGACTTCGGCTTCGTGGCGCAGGGTAAGCATCTTCCCGATTTCGGGCTGGTGGTGATGGACATGGATTCGACACTCATCAACATCGAATGCATCGACGAGATCGCCGACATGCAGGGCATCAAGCAGCAGGTGGCAGCCATCACCGAGTCCGCGATGCGCGGCGAGATCGATTTCTCCGAAAGCCTGCGCCGCCGCGTCGCCCTGCTCAAGGGGTTGGATGATGGCGCCTTGCAGCGCGTCTATGATGAACGGCTAAAACTCAATCCGGGCGCGGAACTGATGCTGGCGGAGCTGAAAAAGCACGGCATCAGGACGCTGCTGGTTTCCGGCGGCTTCGAATTCTTCACACAGCGATTGAAGACTCGCCTCGGCCTCGACTTCGCCCATGCCAATGAACTGGAGATCGTAAACGGCAAGCTCACCGGCAAGGTGTTGGGACAGATCATGGATGCGCAAGGAAAAGCGAACCGACTGCATCATGTGCGCGAAGAACTTGGCCTGCTTCCGGAGCAGGTCATCACCATGGGCGACGGCGCGAACGACCTGAAGATGATGGCTGAAGCGGGAGTGAGCATCGCTTATCACGCCAAGCCTGTGGTGCGTGAGCAGGCCAGCTACGCACTGAATTTCGTCGGTCTGGATGGCTTGATCAAGCTGTTTTCCTGAACTGATCGGCCAGACAGACTCGATTTGGCGAGATTCCCCTTGAATGCAGTGAGGTAGTCGAATGGCATCGCAATGATGCTCATCGACCAGGCGCGAGACTCCTAACACAAACACCTGTCTCATTACCGCAGTTGTCACAAAATTGCCTCGTGTGATTGCACCCCATCTATCCGTATAATTACCAGTCATATCACCCCTTCTCCTATCTCAAGTAAGAGAAAAATCAGAAAGCCCGGAAATGACGCAAGAGATCAGCACCGAAGTCCTGTTGGAAAAATACGCGGAAGCGGACGAAAAGACCGTGCAGGATGTGCGCCGCCGCGTAGCGCGCGGACTGGCACAGGCCGAAAAGCCGGAAGATCGAGCCAAGTGGGAACAGGCGTTCTTCGACGCGCAAGAGAACGGCTTCGTACCCGCCGGACGCATCAATTCCGCCGCCGGATTGAAGATACAGGCCACGCTCATCAACTGTTTCGTGCAGCCGGTGGGTGATGCCATCTCCGGCACCACCGACGGCAAGCCCGGCATCTACGATGCCTTGCAGCAAGCTGCAGAGACCATGCGCCGTGGCGGCGGTGTGGGTTATGACTTCTCCAGCATCCGCCCCGAAGGAGCGCATGTTAAAGGCACCAACTCACGCGCCAGCGGCCCCATCTCCTACATGCGCGTGTTCGACCGTTCCTGCGAAACGGTGGAATCGGCCGGAGCGCGCCGCGGCGCACAGATGGGTGTGCTGCGCTGCGACCATCCCGACATCGAACGTTTCATCCACGCCAAGGATCAGGGCGACCTGCGCAACTTCAACATTTCGGTCGGCGTCACCGATACGCTGATGCACGCCGTGGAAGCGGATGCTGACTTCGAACTGGTGCATGCCGCCGAACCTTCCGCCGCGATCAAGGCGGCCGGCGCGACCTGGCGAGGCGACGGCAAATGGGTGTACCGCAAGGTGCGCGCTGCCGACTTGTGGAAACAGATCATCGCCAGCACCTACGACCACGCCGAGCCGGGCGTGCTATTCATCGACCTGATGAATCGCGATAACAACCTGTCGTACTGCGAAGTGATCGAGGCGACCAACCCCTGCGCTGAACAGCCACTGCCTCCCTACGGCTGCTGCTGCCTCGGCTCCATTGATCTGACGCGCATGGTGAAGAACCCGTTCTCCAAGCACGCCGGTTTCGATCATGAACCGTTCAAACAACTGGTACGCACTTCGATCCGCATGCTCGACAACGTGCTGGATGTGACCGCATGGCCGCTGCCTGAACAGCAACAGGAAGCGCAGAGCAAGCGCCGCGTGGGACTGGGCTTCACCGGCTTGGGCGATGCGCTGGTGATGCTTGGTCTGCGTTACGACACCGACGAAGCGCGCGTTTTTGCCGCCGACATCACGCGCGTGATGCGCGACGAGGCCTATCTCGCCTCCATCGATCTCGCCATCGAGCGCGGCGCCTTCCCGCTGCTGGATGCGGACAAATATCTGGCCGCGCCGCGTTTCGCTTCGCGCCTGCCGGATGAACTCAAAGACAGGATACGCAAGCACGGACTGCGCAACAGCCACCTGCTGTCCGTCGCGCCCACCGGCACCATCTCGCTGGCCTTCGCGGACAATGCCTCAAACGGCATCGAGCCTGCCTTCTCGTGGTTCTACACGCGCAAGAAACGTATGCCTGACGGCACGACCAAAGACTATTCGGTGGAAGATCATGCCTGGCGCGTGTTCAAGCAACAGGGTGGCGATGTGAACAAGCTGCCGCCCGCTTTCGTTTCCGCATTGGACATCTCTGCCATCGACCACATGAAGATGGTTGCCGCCGTGGCACCCTACATAGACACCTCGATCAGCAAGACGGTCAACGTGCCTGCCGATTATCCGTATGACGATTTCAAGGACCTCTACACCGAAGCGTGGAAGGCCGGCCTGAAGGGCTTGGCGACCTACCGCCCGAACAGTGTGCTGGGCTCGGTGTTGTCGGTCGCACCGGAGAAGAAGGAAGAACAACCACAGGACTTCGTGTTCGACCAGGACCGCCGCATCGTGCTGGAAGTCACGCCCAACCCCGCCCTTGCTTCGTTGCGCTGGCCAGGCCGCCCCGCACTCACCGCAGGCAGCGAAGGCTGGGTGTCGCAGGTGGTGAAGCATCCGCTTGGCAGTTTCGTGGCGTTCGTATCGCACACTACCAATGGCAAGAACCATCCGTTCGAAGTCTGGGTGAACGGCTCCGAGCAACCGCGCGGACTCGGCGCGCTGGCGAAATCGTTGTCGATGGACATGCGCACGCGCGATCCGGTGTGGGTGCGCATGAAGCTGGAGATGCTGATGAAGACCGCGGGCGACGACGCCTTCGACATGCCGATGCCGCCCGACGGTGAAGTGAAACACATGCCGAGTCTGGTCGCTGCGTTCGCGCATCTGCTGAAATATCGACTCGAACAGCTCGGTGCGCTGGAGATCACCGACGGCGAGACCACACCGATGATGGACGCACTGTTTGCGAAGAAAGAACCAAAGACCGGTACCGACGGCACCATGAGCTGGACGGTGGACATCTCCAACGCAGGCACCGGCGACGATTTCGTGCTGGGTCTGAAGGAACTGGTGCTGCCGGACGGACAACGTCGTCCCTATTCGATGTGGCTATCCGGCGTGTATCCGCGCTCGCTCGACGGGCTGTGCAAGGTATTGAGCCTGGACATGCGTGTGATCGACCCGGCGTGGATCGGCATGAAGCTGCGCAAGCTGCTCAACTTTGGCGAACCGCTGGGCGATTTCATGGCACGCGTTCCCGGCGGCAACAAGATGGAAAGCTACCCCTCGACCGTCTCCTATGTCGCCAAGCTCATAATCCACCGCTACTCCATGCTCGGCATCCTCGACGAACATGGCTACCCGGTGCAACAGATGGGCGTGCTGGAGATCCCGGAAGGTCAGGTCCGTCCCACCGGCTTCAAACCCATCGTTGGCAAGCTGTGCAAGGAATGCGGCAACGCCACGCTGATCAAAAAAGACGGCTGCGAGTTCTGCACCAGTTGTGGCGCGATAGGGGCATGCGGGTAGCCGTAGCACCCGCATGCTTTTCCACGATATGGATCCGGCACACCTGCAACTGTTGCTCACACGCGTCATGCCCTATGGCAAATATAAAGGAAGGCTGATCGCCGACCTGCCGGGCAACTACCTGAACTGGTTCGCGCGCAAAGGCTTCCCGCCGGGCGAGATCGGAATGCTATTGGCGCTGATGCAAGAGATGGATCACAACGGCCTTTCATCCCTGTTAGACCCGCTTCGGGAGCGCCGATGAAAACCCCGAAAAGAATGCTGCCACTGGTTGAGGATGGCCTCGTCGATGAAGTCATCCGCCAGTTGATGAGCGGCAAGGAAGCCACCGTGTATGTGGTGCGCTGTGGCGACGAGATACGCTGCGCCAAGGTTTACAAGGAGGCCGACAAGCGCAGCTTCCGCCAAAGCACGGATTACACCGAGGGCCGCAAGGTGAAGAACAGCCGCCGTGCGCGCGCTATGGATAAAGGCAGCAGCTACGGACGCAAAGCGCAGGAAGAAGACTGGCAGAATGCCGAGGTGGATGCCCTGTACCGTCTTGCGGCAGCGGGCGTGCGCGTTCCCAAGCCGTACAACTTCCACGAAGGCGTGCTGCTGATGGAGTTAGTGACGGACGCCGAAGGCAACGCCGCACCGCGCCTCAACGATCTGGCGCTTTCTCCAGAACTTTCCCGCGAATATCACCGCATCCTCATCGCGCAAGTGGTACGCATGCTGTGCACGGGCATCATCCATGGCGACCTTTCCGAATACAACGTGCTGGTGGACAGCGCGGGCCCTGTCATCATCGACCTGCCGCAGGCCATCAATGCTTCTGCCAACAACCAGGCTCACCAGTTGCTGTTGCGCGATGTGCAGAACCTCGCCGTCTACTTCGGCCAGTTCGCCCCCGAGCTGCTGATCACCGACTATGGCAACGAGATATGGGCGCTATATCAGAGTAGCCAACTGCAGCCGGAGAGCGTTCTGACCGGGCACTTCGAGAAGAATGAAAAACCGGTCGATCTGAAAGGCGTCATGCGCGAGATCAGCGACACGCTCAAGGATGAAGAAACCAGACAGCTTGCAATTGCATCGCGTGCGAACAAGGGACTTATACTGTAAGTCCGGGTGCTGAACCACTCGCAAGGTTGTGCGCCCGACCCCGATGCCGGGGTGGTAATTCGTCTGCTGCAGGACACCCAAGCCCGAGTAAAGACCGGGGGTATAATCATTCGGAGCAGTTCACTTGTTTCACGGATTCATTTCAAGTCAATCAAAGGGGGTTCACATGAAATCGAACAGAATAATTCTCACGGCATTCACCTTGTTATTTGCACTCGGTGCACAAGCTGCACCCGACGTGGTTCGGCTCGGCAATCTAAAATTCGCACACTACGGCGCAGTCTCTTACATGAAGGAGATCGCCTCCAAATACAACCTCGTCATCGAAGAGCGCGTGTTCGCCAAAGGTCTGGACATCCTGCCCGCCACCATTGCGGGCGAGATCGACATTGCGGCGAGTGCGCTGGATGCCGCAGTCGCCGGTCGCGCCAGCGGCGTGCCGATCTTCGTAGTGGCCGGATTCGCCAAGGGCGGTGCGCGCATCGTCGCGCGTCCCGATCTGAACATCAAATCGGTCGCCGATCTCAAGGGCAAAAAAGTGGGCGTGGCGCGCGGCGGAGCACAAGAATTACTGCTGGCAGCAGAACTGGCTAAGAACAACCTGACCTGGTCCGACCAGCCGGGCAAGGACGTGCAGATATTCTTCATGCCGTTCGCGGACCTCAATCAGGCGCTGATGCAAAAGAACATCGATGCGATGTGCCAGTCCGAGCCGCAATCTTCGCAGGCCATCAATAAGGGGTACGGCGTTGAAGTCTTGAAGCCCTACGACACACCGTTGGGCGAGCCGGTGCGTGCGCTGGTGATGACCGAGAAGATGTACAACGAGAAACGCGACGTTGCAGAGCGTGTGCTCAAGGTATTCGTGGAAGCCACCAAGACCTTCCAGGACAATCCCAAACTGGCGGAAAAATATGTGCGCGAGCAGATGTTCAAGAACCAGATCACCAGCGAAGACTATCAGGATGCCATGAGCAACGCTGCCTTTACCTATGACATCAGTCTCGATCATGTACAAGTGACTGCCGACCTGATGAAGAAATACGGCGTGGGCAAACTGGCGACTGCTCCTGTAGCAAAAGAATGGGTACGACTCGATCTGCTCGACAAGGCGAAAAAAGACCTGAAGATCAAATAGCCCGCGGCAGAACATGAAAAGTTATCTGGCAAAGGCCTATTCCACGATTCAGGGATTTCTGGTTCCCGTTGCCCTGCTGGCGATATGGCAATATCTGTCATCGCATGGGATCGTCAATCCGCAGATACTGCCCACTCCCGTCGCGGTGATGGTCAAGTGGTGGGAATATCTGTTGCCTGTCGAAACATTTGATCCGTCAAAATCGAGCTATCTGGCCTGGATGTTCTCCGGCGAGTTGCTGCGCGATGCCTACGCCAGCATGTATCGCGTAGTGGTGGGATTCCTGGTTGGCGGGGCGCTGGCACTCCCCCTTGGTCTGCTGATGGGAGCGACCGACCGCATCTACAAGCTATTCAACCCGTTGATCCAGGTCCTGCGTCCCATCCCGCCAATCGCCTTCATCCCGCTGTCGATACTCTGGTTCGGGCTCGGCAATCCGCCAGCCATCTTCCTCATCGTCATCGGTGCATTCTTCCCCATCCTGATGAACACCATCGCCGGTGTGCGCCATGTGGACGGCATCTACATCCGTGCGGCACGCAGTCTGGGCGCAAGCCAGACCACCATGTTCCTGCGCGTGATGCTGCCCGCAGCGACACCCTACATTCTGACGGGTGCGCGCATCGGGGTCGGCACCGCGTTCATCGTGGTGATCGTGGCGGAGATGATCGCAGTCAATAACGGTCTCGGATATCGCATTCTGGAAGCGCGCGAGTTCTTCTGGTCGGACAAGATCATTGCCGGCATGTTCAGCATCGGCTTGCTCGGTCTGGCCATCGATACCGGCATGAATCGTCTCAACAACTATTTGCTCAAGTGGCATCGCGGCATCGAAAGTAATTGACCATGCAGGCACAAATACAGATCAGTCAGGTAGGCAAAGTATTCAGGACCGAAGGCCGGGAAGTGATCGCGCTGATGGATATCGATCTCGATGTCCAGTCGGGTGAATTCATCTGCCTGCTCGGCCCGTCCGGCTGCGGCAAATCCACTTTGCTGAATGCCGTAGCGGGCTTCTCGCATCCCACTGCGGGCACCATCGTAGTCAACGGCAGACCAGTGCTGGCGCCGGGGCCGGATCGCGGCATGGTGTTTCAGGAATACGCGCTGTTCCCGTGGATGACGGTGGAGAAGAACATCGCCTTCGGTCTTGAGATCAAGAAACAATCCAAAGCGCAGATCGCGGAAAAGGTCGGCGCCTTGCTGGAGATGCTCAACTTACAGGACTTCCGCGACCGTTATCCCAAGGACCTGTCAGGCGGCATGCGCCAGCGCGTTGCCATCGCGCGCGTGCTGGCACTGGATTCGCCTATCCTGCTCATGGATGAACCGTTCGGCGCGCTGGACTCACTCACGCGGCGCAACCTGCAGGACGAGTTGCTGCGCATCTGGACGGAGTTCAAGAAGACCATCATCTTCGTCACGCACAGTATTGAGGAGTCGATCTACCTTGCCGACCGCATCGTCGTCATGACCTATCGCCCGGGTATGATAAAGAAGATCGTGAACGTGTCCACACCCCGTCCGCGCGATCCGAGTTCGGTCGAGTTCAACAACCTCAAGAAAGAATTGTCACTGCTCGTGATGGAAGAACAAAGCCGCCACAACCAGCACGAGACCAAGTTGCCCGCTGCCGACTGAAGTCTCCGTCCTGATAGCCCATGCTGGATATCTCATTACTGTGCGCTTTTGCCTTTTGTGCCGGTCTGATCGATGCGGCAGTCGGCGGAGGCGGCCTGATCCAGATTCCGGCACTGTTCAACATCTATCCGACTGCGCCACCGGCGACCCTGTTCGGCACCAACAAGCTGGCTTCGATATGCGGCTCGACGGTCGCCGCGCGCAATTACATAGGCAAGGTACATGTCGCCTGGAGTCTGGTGCTGCCGGCCGCGCTCAGCGCTTTCATCATGGCCTTTCTGGGAGCGGCCGCTGTCTCTTTCGTGCCCCAGAACCTGATGCGGCCTGTCGTCCTGGTGCTGGTCATCGCCATGGCCATTTACACATTCTGGAAAAAGGATTTCGGCACGATACGGCACGCAGTGCAGGTCGGGTCGCGTGAGCGTGTACTGTCAGTGCTCATCGGCGGCGCGATCGGATTTTACGACGGGCTGTTCGGGCCCGGTACCGGCAGCTTCCTGATCTTCCTTTTCATCCGCTATTTTTCTTTCGACTTTTTGCAAGCCTCGGCCGCGGCCAAGCTGGTCAACATCACCACCAATCTGGCGGCACTGCTGTATTTCCTGCCGACCGGCAATGTGTTCTACTCGGTTGCAATCCCCATGGCGGTCTTTAATATGGGCGGCGGGTGGGTCGGATCCAAAGTAGCCATGAGACACGGCGCGGGTTTCATCCGTATATTGTTCCTCTTCCTGCTGGTCATTCTGATCGTCAAACTTGCGTACGGTATCGTCAGACAGAATTAACAACGGAGATCATCATGTTTACCAAAGCCACATTCAAATTCCTCGACGAGCTGGCAGCCAACAACAACCGTGCGTGGTTCGAGGAGAACAAACCGCGTTATGAAGCGCTGGTGCGCGAGCCCGCGCTGGATTTCATCGAGGCCATGGATCCGGTTCTGGCCAAGTTCGCCCCCAACTTTCGGGCGGAACCGCGCAAGGTGGGCGGTTCTTTGATGCGCGTGTTCCGCGATACGCGTTTCTCGCGCGACAAGACGCCGTACAAAACCAATATCGGTATCCAGTTCCGCCATCAACTGGGTAAGGACGTGCATGCGCCGGGATTCTATGTGCACATCTCTACCGAAGAATGCTTCTTTGGAGCGGGCAGCTGGCATCCGGAATCCGATCAATTGGCCAAGTACCGCGACCACATCGCAAAGAAACCCGAGAAATGGTTCGCCACGCGCAACGAAAGGAAATTCGTCTCACAGTGGGAATTGTGGGGCGACAGCCTGACACGTCCGCCGCGCGGTTTCGCTGCCGACCACCCGGCGATCGAGGACTTGAAGCGCAAGGACTTTGTGGCCATCGCCCCCCTATCGGCTGCCGAAGTTACCGGGGTGGGTCTGGTCAAGCTGGCAGGCAGTCGCTTCGCTGTTGCCGCCCCGTTCATGATGTTTTTGTGCGAAGCGCTGGATGTCCGATATTGAAGTTGCATGTAGACAGTGCTGACTGCCTGGCACTTACTCCCGGCACCGGTTCGTATTACCATGCAAGCCCCACAACGAGAGGAGAACCATCATGGCAAAAGGACAACAGCGCAAGAACAAAGAAGTGAAGAAACCCAAAAAGAAACCGACGCCGGCCATCTGAGTCATTCGCGATTCCGGGTGTTGCCGTTAATCGCGGCAACACTGCATCAAATGATCATTTGATTTCCGTGACGAACCTGTCGTGGGAGCGGCGAACCTTCTTGAGGTTGACCAGCCAATCCTGTTCTGCATCGCGATAGCCCAACGGCATGATCAGGACGCTGCGCAAGCCGCGCGAGCGCAAATTCAGTAACTCATCAAGTGCGTCAGGATCGAACCCCTCCATTGGCGTGCTGTCCACTTGTTCGAAGGCCGCTGCGATCAGGGCGAAGCCGAGGCCGATATAGGCTTGCTTGGCGGCGTGCTGGAAATTCACCTCGGGACCACGACCGGGGTAGCGGCCCAACAACATATTGCGATAGCTTTCCCGGTCCTTGTTGATAAATCCCCGCTCTGCGTTGACCAGGTCGAACATCACGTTGATACGTTCAGGCGTGTAGTCATCCCAGGCAGCAAAGACCAGCAGGTGCGAACAGTCTGTGACCTGCCCCTGCCCGTTCGCTATCACCTTGATCTTCTCCCGCACTTCTCCATTCGTCACAACAATAACGTCGAACGGCTGCAACCCGCTCGACGTTGGAGTCAGGCGCACGGCTTCCAGAATACGCTCGACCTTGTCTTGCGGCACCACCTTCGACGGATCCATCTTCTTGGTTGCATAGCGCCAATTAAGGCTCTGGATCATATCCATGAATCGCTTCCTTTATTTGTTTAGACGCTCTCTTAGGTGAACGGATGATACCAATTATTTTCGCAGCACTGGCTAAAGGCGTGGGATGGCAAATCAAAGATCGAGCTTCTCCACAGCTGATATCCCAACTATGACCGCAGGGATGCCAGATACAAATCTGTACAAAATTTCGCCAGACATTTTGCTGATACAAGCCCATAGTCGAACGTGCGGCATGTGGCCAGTTCGATTGAAATTCAAAGAAATCCAATATGCTCACTCCCCGCATTCCGGAAGATTTTAGATGTGTCGATATGTCAATCACTCCGAATTTTTAGCAGCGCAATGAATAGACTTTGCAATGTCATCAGGAAGCTGCGTCTGGTAGTGGGAGTAGTTGTTCTTGCCTCCCTGCTGGCAGGTTGCTCATCTTCATCAAAAGCCTTCAAGGTTGATGAAGCCAGAGTAAAAGAATTCAGTCGGCACGGATATGACTCCGGTATTGATTACGAAATTTCGACTTCAAAGTTATTGCTAAAGGTTGAAAACGAATTCAAGCAGGTCTCGGTTGCCCAGCCAATACGCAATGGAAAATATCCGTTGATTATCTACCTGCCAGGCCTCGGTGAGTCCAGTGATGCAGGAAAAGGCATGCGCAATACCTGGGCAAGGTCTGGGTATGTCGTCCTCGCGATACAGCCCTTGAAAGAAGATGAAGATATATGGACTTCGGGGCCTGCGCTAAGAGCTGATTTCTCCAATATCCGTCACGAAAGATATTCATCCGAAGCGATCTCCAGTCGCCTTGACGTATTGGCGAAATTGCTTGAATACATCAAACAAAGTGCCCTATCTGGCGAAGGGACTCTTGATCATGTGGATTTGGCTCAAATAGCAGTCGTTGGATTTGATGTTGGCTCCAGTACGGCAATGATAGTTTCAGGAGAATACATGCCGAATGTTTCGAAGTCGGGATTGTCAATCGAACCCAAAGTACTTATCGCTTTAAGTCCCCATGTTGACTCCATCGGGTCTGCCTTGGATTCCCGATTCCAAAACATAAACATTCCCGTTCTCTCTGTCACAAGCGATGCTGACAACGAAACATATGAAGCTGGATCAATATCTCTACATCAAATTCCTTTCCAACACATGCCTCCTGGAAACAACTTCTTGTTGTTATTGTCCGGGGCACCTCATGCCTTGATAGGTGATGCTGAGCAAATGAATGACGTTCAAATGGAAAACAAGGAAGACAGTAACCGAAATGAGCGTGCAGACAGCGGTAATCAATCCGGCAGAAGCCGAAATGGACGTAGAGGAAAGAACGGCTCCGGCGGCAAAGAGAAAGGGGGAGAAGGAGCTTCCAACAAGCCCGTAGAAGAACGCTCTCCTACCCAGCGGGCAAAAGTGAAGGTGGCGATCGAGCAGGTGACAACTGCCTTCCTCAATGCTTACGTCAAGAATGATCGATTTGCAATCGATTGGATCAATAAGGATGCACAATCTTGGCTATATGGTATTGCGCAACTCCAGAAAAAATAGACGCGCAAAAACAGCATCATCTTTAATAATGGGGAAAGATAATTATATGGACGACACCACCACTGAACACTTGTTGAAAATTCTGGTAGAGCTGAAAAAACAAAACCGCTACATAAAGACTATGCTTTTCTGCATAGCCGCCATCTCAACAGCTTTGTTGGCCGAAGTGTTGCGTCACTGGTAGAGCGACTATTGTGCGGACTCAGCCCAATCAATTTATTGTTCAGCATTGTTTGATAAGGACGGACTTCTTATCAGACGGATGACATCGAGCTGAACGCATCTGCAGATGCGTTCCTTTTATAGCTGAAAAGCCAACCATAACAACATACCTTCCCTGATCTCTCGCCAAAAGGAGAGCGATCTCGCTCGATATGGTATGGCTGAGCCCTGTTGGCGTTCGATCCATTGAGAAAATCGCTTCACATCTGCCGGTTCATAAAAGGAAACCATTAGCTCATAGTTCAGGAACAGGCTGCGTTCATCCAGATTCGCCGTGCCGACAAACGCGAGATCGTCATCAACTACGATGGCCTTGGCATGAATCATATGGGGCAAGAACCAGACATGCACTCCCGCAGATGTGAGCTCCCTTAACGCACGGTGCCTGGCAAGGTCTGCCAAACGATGGTTCGACTTCTTCGGCATGAGAAGGTCGACCGTAACGCCGCGTCGTGCCGCCAATGACATAGCCATGAGTAGTGTGGCATTAGGGACAAAATAGGGCGTGACCAGCAATATGCGCTTGCGCGAGACAAAAATGCTGGAGATCAATAGCGTGTAGAGCGTATCGTCAGTCTGATCCGGGCCGCTTGCAATCAGTTGCCCGATGGGGGAATGGGGCGGGTGATTCAGGTTGAGGGGAGGATACGTATCGTGAAGCACACTTCCAGTTGCAAAGGCCCAATCCTGTTCGAACTGACGCTGGGCCTGCTGCGCCAAGTCGCCGCACAGGTCAAAACTCAGATCAATCCAGGGACGAGCATTTTCTCCGCCTTCAAAATACTCAGTCGCCAGATTTCTGCCACCGCACCAGAACCACTCGCCATCAATGATGGCCATCTTGCGATGATTCCTCAAATTGGTCCGGCCTCGCAGTGAAGAACGCAACGGCGGCACGAACAGAACCACTTGCACACCTGCGGTCACAAGACTTTTGAAGTCAGCATGGCCGGCGAGATATGCACCGACACCATCGACCAGCAATCTCACCTGTATCCCTTCTCGCGCGCGAAACTTTAAGTATTGAGCGATTTCTTTGCCCAGACCGTCATGGGTAAATATAAATGTGGAAATATCGATCGTGCGCGTTGCCTCACCTATCATTCTCCGAAGAGCTTGCAGTGCTTGCGTGCCGTCTTCGTGGATATTCAGTCGGCGGTAAGTTGAAGCGGCAGGAAGTGACATGGTTGCGGCAATCTGTTGTGTTCGTGCTGCGAGCGCATCAGAATGGGATGCCGGCAACCTTAGTTCATCCTTCCTGACTGGCGGTTGATAACCTTTCACCTTGCGAATTCCAAAAATCAGGTAGATTGGAAAAGTTACGTAAGGCAACAATACGAGTGCCACAACCCAGGCAATGGCCGCCGATGGGTGACGGCGCAAGTGCAGCGTATGTGAGGAGGTGACGTAAATGAATAAGCCCAGCATCACAGCCAAGGCATGCAGCGTAACCAGCTGGCCAACTATTGATCCATACGTTGCCATCATCACGGCCACCTCAGAAATATGCGGCAATATCCTTGTGCGACATTGCCAAGTCGATAACTGCAACATATCGAACTGAAGCCTGCCCGCGGACCCTCATTTCCGCAACGCAGCCGTTCACGACGAATCTTTCTGTCAGTCTTCCAGCGCCCGCACCTTCACCGTCTTGCCCTTCACCTTGCCTGCCGACAATCTTTTTACGGCTTCGCGCGCGATGTCGCGAGTAACGGCGACATAGGTTGACATATCGGTCACAGTGATCTTGCCGACTTGTTCGCGCGTGAATCCGGCTTCGCCGGTCAAAGCGCCGAGCACATCGCCGGGGCGTATCTTTTCTTTGCGGCCACCGAGGATCTGCAATGTAACCATCGGCGGAACCAGCGGCCCTTTCTTTTCGTTTTGCAGCGATTCCATCTTGTGCCATTCCGGTTCGATGCCCATCATCTTAGCGATGTTGGAGATGCGGTTCATGTCGGCGGGGCTGGCGAGACTGAGTGCCCAACCTTCCTCGTCGGCGCGTCCGGTGCGGCCGATGCGGTGGATGTAAATCTCGGGATCGGGGGTGACATCGACGTTGATGACGGCTTCAAGCTGCGTGATGTCCAGACCGCGTGCGGCCACGTCGGTAGCCACCAGCACCGAGCAACTGCGGTTGGCGAATTGGATGAGCACCTGGTCGCGTTCGCGTTGTTCCATGTCGCCGTTCAGCGTCAGCGCATGGATGCCTTTGGCATGCAGGATGTCCACCAGGTCGCGGCATTGCTGTTTGGTGTTGCAGAAGGCGAGCGTGCTGACCGGGCGGTAGTGCTTGAGCAGGACGGATACAGCCTGCAAACGATCCTCGTGCTTGATCTCATAGAAGCGCTGGCGGATCTTGCTGCCTTCGTGTTGTTCCAGCAATTTCACTTCCTGCGGGTTGATCATGAACTTTTGCGCGAGCTTGGCGATGCCCTCGGGATAGGTCGCCGAGAACAGCAGGGTCTGACGCCGCGTCGGGCATTGTTTCACCACGAAAGAGATATCGTCGTAGAAGCCCATGTCCAGCATGCGGTCCGCCTCGTCCAGCACCAGCGTGTTGAGCGCATCCAGTTTCAGGTTGCCGCGTTCGAGGTGGTCCATGACGCGGCCCGGCGTGCCGACGACGATGTGTGCGCCGTGTTCCAGACTGTCGGCCTGCGGGCGCATGGTGCTGCCACCGACCAGAGACAGTATCTTGATGTTGTCCGCAAAGCGCGCCAGACGGCGCAGTTCCTGCGTCACTTGGTCGGCCAGTTCACGCGTGGGGCACAGCACCATGGCCTGCACGCCGAAGTGGCGCGGATTGAGCTTGGTGAGCAGCGGCAAGGCGAATGCGGCCGTTTTGCCGCTGCCGGTCTTGGCTTGCGCGATGAGGTCGTGCCCGGCCAGCGTGATCGGCAAGCTCTCGGCCTGAATCGACGTCATCGTGCGGTATTCGAGCTGCTGCAGGTTCGCCAGCAAGGCGGGCGACAGCGGCAGTTCGTTGAAGGCGCGTCCCGTGGTATCGGAAGCTGTTACGGCGGCAGGTGGTGTATTTTTTGTCATGCGCGATTATCCTCGCCTGTTGCGTGTCCTGCTATAGTTACATCAACTTTTCGCCTGAGACGCGCCATGCCAAAACACACAACGCCCGACCATGCCCGCCTCGACCGTGTCGTGGCCGAAGCACGCCAGCAACGCGAACTGCGCGAGGCGGGTTATCGCGAGAAAGCGCTCAAGCTGTATCCCCATCTCTGCACGCGCTGTGGCCGGGAATTCTCCGGCGTGCGCTTGCGCGAACTGACGGTACATCACAAGGACCATAATCACGACAACAACCCGCCGGATGGCAGCAACTGGGAGTTACTCTGCCTGTACTGCCACGACAACGAACACTCGCGCGTGATGGATGAGGTGGTGCGCGACCGCAAGTCTGGCGAGCAAGCGGTGGCAACGCATAATCCATTCGCCGACCTGAAGTCCCTGCTTAAGAAAAAAACCGAATGAGCCAGCCATTCTCGACCCGGCCATGAACACTCATCCCATCACGCCAAGATAATCCGCCATGCTCACACTCCCCTCCATGTGGAACCTGATCGTCTCCACCCTCGTGTTCTTCATTGCCGTCTGGTACATCCGCCGTTATCTGGAGGAACAGGGCATACCCAAAGGAATGACGCGCAGCATATCGGTATTTTTACTCGCCTCGCTGGTGTCGTGGGGAGCGGGTGAACTGGCGGACTGGGCAGATGAATCGATTGAGGGAACACAAACTCCCGCACCGGTCTCGAACGATCTTTCGCAACTCCTCAAGGCGGTGGGGCAAACTCGACCGTAAGCAGAATCGCGCCGATCATAAGCAGAAGTCTATCTATAAAGCGATCTTGTAAGCCTTGAGCAGGCCGATGACAATGATCACGGCAAGAAACATGATCAAGTATTTGAATATGCGCCAATCGCCGCCGCTGCTTTTCACCGGTTTTCTGACAGGCCTGCTTGTATCCGGAAATCCGAATGTCGCCACAGTGGCAGATTTGTCGAACTGGGGATACAAGGAATCGTGCCTGTTCAACAGGGAGAATATCGTGTGAGCGATCTCATGGGAGAACCCGGCCCTGACGCCATCCCTGGAATCGCTGATGAGAGCCATCAGCAGCTCGTGACATTCCGCGGAACCCCAGAGCGTCGTTATCTTCTTCGCGATGTGGGGATATTTGGCGAACAACTCTGATGTATCTACCGTTCTCAATCTTTCCTCGGCGAATCCAAGTCTGAAACAATCGACTCAAGCTCCAAGCAAAAAGTGAAACGCAAGGAACCCGAGACATCCATACAGTCTGGGTGTTCCTCCTGATTACGGACCCTTGGTCAGAAATGCGGGTCTCTCAACTGGTTCATTATGCAGCATCTTCATGCTGCGGCACAAACCGGTTCAATCTCTACGCGACAATTCAGCCTTCAGCCGGGTCGACGCACGAACAATGCCGGTATCTGCGCTTTGGGCTTGCTCACAGCCGCCCCTTCAGGCTTCTTCACAGGCACGGCAGGCGCACTGATGCTGGGCACATAGGGCTTGTCGAACCACGGGTCATGATGGGGTTTGCTCGGTGCCGGCTTATGGTACTCGTGGCTGCGCTCCGGTTGCTCGGCACGCGGAGCGCGTTGCGGCCTTGCCGAATGTTGCGGCAAGTCGGCACGCTCCTTCTTGATCTCGGTCTTGATCAGCTTCTCGATATCCGCCAGATACCGTTCCTCTTCCGGCGATACCAGCGAGATCGCCGTGCCGGAAGCACCCGCACGGCCTGTGCGCCCGATGCGGTGCACATAATCTTCCGCCGCATGCGGGATCTCGTAATTGATGACCATGGGCAAATGATCGATGTCCAGCCCGCGCGCGGCCACATCGGTGGCGATCAGCACAGCGACCTTTCCCTGCTTGAACGCATCCAGTGCCTGCATGCGCTCCAATTGGGTCTTGTCGCCATGGATGGCATCGGCTGACACACCTTCGCGCTGCAATTGTTTGGCCAAACGGCTGGCAGTGAGTTTGGTCTTGGTGAAAACGATGACCTGCTTCGCATCGTCACCGCGCAACAGTTGCGCCAGCAGTTGATGCTTGTCCGATTGATCGACCAGATAGACCTTCTGTGTGATGTTCTCAGCCGAGGCATTGCTGCGCGCGACTTCGATCAGCGTCGGATAATTCATGAAATCTTCCGACAGTTTCTTGATCTCGTTCGAGAATGTCGCGGAGAACATCAGGCTCTGTCGCTGTCTGGGCAACAAGGCCAGGATGCGTTTCAGCGCGGGCATGAAGCCCATGTCCAGCATGCGGTCAGCCTCGTCCAGCACCAGCATCTGCACCTGGTTCAACAGCACCGTCTTCTGCTCGATGTGATCCAGCAATCGCCCCGGCGTCGCCACCAGTATCTCCACACCGGTTTTGAGATGCGGTGTCTGGGTCTTGATATCCACGCCGCCGTACACCACCAGCGAACGCAAGTGCGTATATTTGGCGTAGGACTTGACGCTCTCTTCCACTTGCACCGCCAGCTCACGAGTCGGCACCAGGATCAGGGCGCGCACCGGATGGCGAGCAGGTGAAGTGCTGGAACTGGCATGCGGCAACAATTTTTGCAGCAGAGGCAGCGCGAAGGCGGCGGTCTTGCCGGTGCCGGTCTGCGCACCTGCCATCAGATCATGTCCTTCAAGCACCACGGGAATGGCCTGCGCCTGAACCGGGGTGGGGGTGGTGTAACCGGATTCGGTGAGAGCCTTGAGGATTTCTGGAGCCAACTTCAAGTCGGCAAAACTAACGGTGTTCAATATCGTTCTCTTCGTTATAGTCAGGGTTTGAATGGCCGCATTATACGCCCCCGCATCGCCAGTACTCCCGGCATGCGACGGGTACTATAATCCACTTGATTAACAACACGTTACAGTACATGACAAAATTCATACACACGCCAGTCCGGAACTCAGACCCAGTAGTCGCGATCATCGGCGGCGGCCCTGCCGGATTGATGGCTGCGGAAATACTGGCGCAAAACGGGGTGCGGGCAGATGTGTACGATGCGATGCCCAGCATGGGGCGCAAATTCCTGATGGCAGGCAAAGGCGGGATGAACATCACCCATGCCGAACCGTTCGATGTCTTTCTTTCCCGCTACGGCTCACGCCGCGCCGATATCGACCCCCTGTTGCGCACGTTCCCCCCGGATGCCTTGCGCGAATGGATACACGGCCTCGGCATAGCCACTTTCGTCGGCACCTCCGGTCGCGTCTTTCCGACCGATATGAAGGCCGCACCGCTGCTGCGCGCATGGTTGCATCGCCTGCGCGAGCGCGGCGTGCATTTCTATGTGCGCCATCGCTGGTGCGGATGGGATGAGCACGGCGCTTTGCGCTTCTCCACACCCGCGGGCGAGCTCAACGTACATGCCGATGCGACGGTGCTGGCGCTGGGAGGCGGCAGTTGGCCACAGCTCGGGTCAGACGGTGCCTGGGTGGCCTTGCTTGCGCAGCGCGGCATAGTCATCGCGCCGTTGCGTCCTGCCAACTGCGGCTTCGATGTGCAATGGAGCACTCACTTCCGCACACATTTTGCCGGTGAGCCGCTCAAATCAGTCGCCGCCGTTTTCGGTGATACGCACAGACAGGGAGAATGCGTCATCACCGAACACGGTATCGAGGGTGGCTTGATCTACGCACTCTCCGCCGCGTTGCGCGACGAGATCGAACGCAACGGTCAGGCGATGCTGCATTTCGATTTGCTGCCCGATTGGACGTTGCCACGAGTCCTAAGCGAGGTCTCGCATCCGCGCGGTTCGCGTTCACTCTCCAGCCATCTGCAAAGCCGCCTAGGATTGAAAGGCGCGAAAGCCAACCTGTTGCGCGAAGCGCTGAACCCCGAGCAGATGCACAACACAACGCTGCTGGCACGCACCATCAAATCCCTGCCGTTGCGCCTCGTGGCGACACGACCACTGAGTGAGTCGATCAGCACGGCAGGCGGCATCACCTTTGACGCCCTGGATAAGAAACTGATGCTGAAAAATATACCGGGCGTGTTTTGCGCGGGCGAGATGCTGGACTGGGAGGCGCCCACCGGCGGCTATCTGCTCAGCGCCTGTTTTGCCAGCGGACTGGTTGCAGGACGAGGCGCGGTGGAATGGCTGCAACAACCTCGCTCGGCAAGGGGTTTGTGAGAAGCAGGTGGCCTGGAATAACAGTCTCATGCGCTACAATGTGCTGCACTCTTCACTTACGACAAAGGATCACAACATGAAGCAATACAGCAAGCGCACCGCCCTTCTCCACTGGCTGATCTTCGCACTCATCATCGCCGCCTTTTTCCTCGGCCATCAACTGGATGAAAGCAGGGACACTACCCGGAAACTGGCGATGTATCCGACGCACTTTTTGATCGGCGACCTAGTGCTGCTGCTGGTCATCCTCCGCATCTATTTCAGGAAGAAGGACGGTGAACCTGCCCCGGCCAACTCGAATCCGCTGCTGAACAAGATTGCCGCTGCCACCCACGCATTGCTGAATCTCACGACCATCGCCGTAGTGATCTCCGGCATGATCACCGTCGCGACCTCGGGCTTGATAGAAGCGCTGAAGAGAAACGACCCGGACCTGATTCCCGATTTCGAACATGTCGCCGCCAAGGAAGTCCACGAACTGTTCATCGGATTGCTGCTGTTGCTGGTGGTATTCCATGCCGCTGCCGCGCTGTATCACCAGTTCGTCGTCAAGGACAATCTGCTGCGCCGCATCATGATCAAGCGCCTCGGCTGATACGATACGTTCCATAGCGGGCGGCGCGAGTGCCGCCCGTTTTTATTTTGAACATCTTACTGATCAAATCCATCCACATCACTTGCGTAGCGCTCAGCTACGCGCTGTTCTTTCTGCGCAGCATCTGGATGCTGCGCGAGTCGCCTGTGTTGCAGCAGCATTGGGTCAGGATCGCACCACATGCGGTAGACAGTGTGCTGCTCGCCAGCGCCGTCACGCTGGCTTGGCAGCTCGGCATCTCTCCGCTCTTTACACCGTGGCTGGCTGCCAAGGTCGTCGCATTGCTGCTGTATATCGCTCTGGGCACTGTCGCGCTGAAGCGCGGCAAAACCAGGCGTATCCGCCTCATCGCATGGCTGACGGCACAACTGGTATTCTTTTACATGGTGAGTGTGGCCATAACGCACGACCCGGCTCTTGGATTGACTCGATAGGAAATCAAATGAAGATACCTGCCCGTTACAGCAATCTGCTATTCGGCGGCTTACTGTCCATAATCATGGTCACCATCATCTCCGGCACGGTGGTGTTCATCAATCAGGGGTTCGATTCTGAATTCTTCATGCGCTGGTTCAAGGGCTTCATCACGGCATGGCCGGTCGCCTTTCCCACCGTGCTGGTGGTGGCACCATTCGTACGGCGTATCGTGGCAAAGATCACTGAATGATCAGTTTTTCTTCCAGCCCACCAGTACTGCAAAGACGGCCAGCAACACATACCAGACCAGCGACCATTCGGGGATGCCAAGTGTGAGGAAGGTCCAGCCCTTGGCCGCGCATTCGCCTGAGCCGTGCATCAGTTCCTGCCAGACCTCTGCCATCGGAAAATTTTGCAGCATGTACTCCAGGCCGGGACCGCAACCGGGAACCTGGTCTTTGGGCAGATGCTGGATCCAGATATGGCGCGCAGCGACGCCAACCCCCAGCGCTGCTGTGATAACAATCAGGACGGAGTATATCTTCGCCCCGATCTGTTTTGCGTTGTGAAGTGCGGCGATGAAGAAGAGTACGCCGATCCCGATGTAAACGACGCGCTGGATCATGCACAGCGGGCAAGGATCCTGCCGCAGCACATATTGCAGATAGAGTGCCGAGCCAAACAGAATAGCCACCGTCACTGCGCCGAGCAAAAATAGCCTGCGTCTGGAAATCCCATCCCACAGTTTCAAAATATCATTCAGTTTCATCTATCCATGCTCCCTGGATCGCTTCCAGCACCTTCTCACCTCCGCGACCATGATCGTCATCAAAGCCCGGCAGATCGACCACATAGTTGTGCAGATCGACGAAGTTCACTGAGCGCGGGTCGATGCCGGGATACCGATCGCTCAGAGCAATCGCGATGTCGCGCACGTCGATCCATTTCATTTTTTAACCCCTTCTTTCGCCATGTTGATGGTGTACTTGGGTATCTCGATCACCAATTCCTGGTTACCGACGATGGTCTGGCAACTCAGTCTCGATTTGGGCTCCAACCCCCATGCTTTGTCCAGCATATCCTCCTCAAGTTCCGTCGCTTCCGCCAGACTTTCAAAACCTTCGCGCACGATGACATGACAGGTGGTACAGGCACAGGATTTCTCGCAGGCATGTTCGATCTGGATATCGTGTTCGAGCAAAGCATCACAGACGGAGGTTCCGGGCGTCGCTTCGAACAACGCCCCCTTGGGACACAACTCCTCGTGCGGCAGAACGATGATCTGCGTCATTCCAGCTCCGACAATCTATGGCCTGCCAATGCGTTCTTCACGCTCTTGTCCATGCGTTTTTGCGCGAACTCGGTGGTGGCCTGGTTCAATGTCTCGACAGCGCGCTTGATGGCCTGATGATCGCCGCCCGAGATCACGCTGCGCAGACCGTCCATATTGCTGCGGATACGCGATTGCGCGGCGGCATCCAACAGGGCATCGCCGTCCTGACGCAAAGCATTATCCACCGCTTCCAGCAATTGTGCCGCCTCGGTCTGCTGTTCGCGCAGCGCACGCGCCATCATGTCGTCGCGCGCGTGCTGCGTCGACTCCTGCAACATGCGCGTGATCTCTCCGTCGTTCAGGCCGTAGGCGGGTTTCACAACGATACCGGCTTCCGTCCCGCTCGCCATCTCCCGCGCCGAGACGCTGAGTAAGCCGTCGGCATCGACCTGGAAGGTGACGCGGATGCGCGCAGATCCCGCCACCATCGGTGGTATCCCGCGCAACTCGAACTTCGCCAGCGAACGGCAATCGCTCACCAACTCGCGCTCGCCCTGCAACACGTGGATGCTCATCGCAGTCTGGCCGTCTTTGTAGGTGGTGAATTCCTGCGCTCGTGCACTGGGGATCGTGCTGTTGCGCGGAATGATCTTTTCGACCAGCCCGCCCATTGTCTCGATGCCGAGCGACAGCGGTATGACATCGAGCAGCAACCAGTCGTCGCCGCTCCGATTGCCCGCCAGCACGTTGGCCTGGATCGCCGCACCCAATGCCACTACTTTGTCCGGATCAAGATTGTTCAGCGGCGTCTGCTTGAACAACTCGCCCACAGCATGTTGCACCTGAGGCATACGCGTGGAGCCGCCGACCATCACCACACCTTTGATATCCTCCACCGTCAGCTTGGCATCGCGCAGTGCACGGCGTGTGGCCTGCAAGGTACGCTGCACCAGATTCTGCGTCATCTCGTAGAATGCTTCGCGCGTGAGCGCCAGATCCACCAGTTCTCCGCCGCCCAACACCGCCGTGATCTGCGTCTGCGCATGATCGGTGAGTTGCTCCTTGGCGACGCGCGCCTGGGAAAGCAGCAGCCGCGTATCATGCGCGCCCAACAGTGACAGATCGGATTTTTCCAGCAGCCAGCAATAGATGCGCTGGTCGAAATCGTCGCCACCCAAGGCTGAATCACCATTGGTCGCCAACACTTCGAACACACCCCGTGACAGGCGCAGGATGGATATGTCAAAAGTGCCGCCACCCAGGTCGTATACCGCGTAAACGCCTTCGGAAGCATTATCCAGCCCGTAGGCGATGGCGGCGGCGGTAGGTTCGTTAAGGAGCCGCAGGACATTGATTCCCGCCAAACGCGCCGCATCTTTGGTCGCCTGCCGTTGCGCGTCGTCGAAATAGGCGGGAACGGTGATGACCGCACCGACCAGTTCGCCGCCCAGAGAAAGCTCGGCGCGCTCGCGCAACACCTTGAGTATCTCGGCGGAGACTTCGACCGGACTTTTCGCCCCGACCACGGTGCGCAACTTCAGCATGCCCGGGGCCTGTCCAGAGCCTGTCGAATCGGCATCAACGAAGCGGTACGGCAGATTGCCGATCTCCCCGATATCCTTCAGACCGCGCCCCATGAAGCGCTTCACCGAGACGATAGTGTTGTGCGGATCCTCGCTCTGCACCGCCTGCGCCGCATGGCCGACCTGAACGCTGCCATCCGCCGCGTAACGAACCACCGACGGCAGCAATGCGCAGCCGTGGATATCGTTAAGCACCGTGCTGATGCCATTGCGAACAGTCGCCACAAGAGAATTGGTGGTGCCAAGGTCGATGCCGACAGCCAGACGGTGCTGGTGCGGCGCGGCGCTGAGGCCGGGTTCTGATATCTGAAGCAATGCCATTTTATGAATCCAACTCGTCGAATGCGGAGCCGATCTCTTCCGCAAGCTTCTCAAGAAATTTAAGCTTGCGCACTATACCGGAAGCGGCCGCAAAATCGCGCGCGTCGTCGATGTCGCGGGCGAGCTCCTGCTCCAGCGCGCTCCGCGTATGCTGCATGCGCTGCTCCATCTCCTCCAGCACCGTACTGTCTTTCGCCCGCCTGCCCTCATCCAGCGTCTCGCGCCATTCCATCTGCTGCATAAGAAAATCGAGAGGCATCTCGGTGTTGCTTTCTTCCTGCGTATCCACCCCGTGCAATGACAGCAGGTAACGCGCGCGCGCCAACGGATCACGCAGAGTCTGATAGCCTTCGTTCACACGCGTCGCCCATTGCATGGAAAGTCTGCGTTCGGATTCGGAAAGGTGGGCGAACTTGTCGGGATGCACTTGCGATTGCAAGTTGCGGTAGTTTCGCTCGAGCGACGCTACGTCAAGCCGGTAATGTCGTGGAATATTAAAAAGTGCAAAAAAATCCTGCTGTAGATCGGGCAACAGGGAACTCATCACACTTTGAAGCTTTCTCCGCAGCCGCACGAATCCTTCACGTTCGGATTGTTGAACTTGAAACCCTCGTTCAATCCTTCGCGGGTGTAATCAAGTTCCATGCCGTCGATATAGGGCAGACTGTGCTGATCCACCAGCACGGTGACACCATTGCTGACGAATTGCAGGTCTTCGCTATCCACCGCATCGGCGAACTCAAGCTTATAGGCCATGCCCGAGCAACCGCTGGTGCGCACACCAAGGCGCAACCCCACTCCCTTGCCGCGTTTGGCAAGAAAATTCTGCACATGTTTCGCCGCACTCTCCGTCAACGAGATCGCCATACCGCCCTCCTATTTGTTTCGGTTGCAGGCAGCCGCCTCGACCATGGCGCCGCTCTTAGCCTTGTAATCTGCCACTGCCGCCTTGATGGCGTCTTCCGCCAGAATGGAGCAATGTATCTTCACCGGCGGCAATGCCAACTCTTCGGCGATGTGCGTGTTCTTGATCGCCAACGCCTGATCCACCGTCTTGCCCTTCACCCATTCGGTGACCAGCGAACTTGAGGCAATGGCCGAGCCGCAACCATAGGTCTTGAACTTCGCGTCTTCGATGATGCCGTCCTTACCGACCTTGATCTGCAACTTCATCACATCGCCGCACGCCGGCGCGCCGACCATGCCGGTGCCGACGAACGAGTCATCCTTATCCAGCGACCCGACGTTGCGCGGGTGCTCGTAGTGATCCAGTACTTTTTCGCTATAAGCCATATATCCTCCTAGGATTGAGGATCCTGGATCGGGGATTGAGAAAAACCAGCTTTGGTAAAATCCTCAGGCCTCGACCCTCGATCCTGCTTCTAATGTGCAGCCCACTGCACGGAATTCAGATCCACCCCCTCTTTGAACATATCCCACAAGGGAGAGAGCCCACGGAGTTTGGCAATCTTTTCCTGCAACAGTTTCACAGCGTAATCCACTTCTTCGATAGTAGTGAATCGCCCCACAGTGAAACGAATGGAGCTATGCGCCAATTCGTCGTTGCGTCCCAGGGCGCGCAATACATAGGACGGCTCCAGACTGGCTGATGTACAAGCCGAGCCGCTGGATACCGCGATGTCCTTCACCGCCATGATGAGCGATTCGCCTTCGACGAAGTTGAAGCTCACGTTCAGATTATGCGGCACCCGATGTTCCATATCACCGTTGAGGTAAACCTCTTCCATGCCGGACAGACCTTTCCACAGGCGGTCGCGCAGCATGCGGATACGCTCGTTCTCGTTCGCCATCTCTTCCTTGGCGATGCGGAACGCTTCGCCCATACCGACGATCTGGTGCGTCGGCAATGTGCCGGAACGGAAACCGCGCTCGTGTCCGCCGCCGTGCATCTGCGCTTCCAGACGCACGCGCGGTTTGCGCCGCACATACAGAGCGCCTATGCCTTTCGGGCCGTAGGTCTTGTGCGCGGAGAAGCTCATCAGATCGACCTTGAGCTGTTGCAGATCGATGACCACCTTACCCGTCGCCTGTGCCGCATCGACATGGAACAGGATGCCGCGCTCGCGGCATATGTCTCCGATAGCCGCGATGTCCTGAATCACGCCGATCTCGTTATTCACATACATCACCGACACGATCACCGTATCGGGGCGCAGTGCCGCCTTAAGCTTTTCCAGATCGATCAGGCCATTCGGCTCCGGATCAAGATAAGTCGCAGTAAAACCCTGACGCTCCAGCTCGCGCACCGTGTCGAGCACAGCCTTGTGTTCGGTCTGCACGGTGACGATGTGCTTGCCCTTGTCGGCATAGAAATGTGCCGCACCTTTCAGGGCGAGGTTGTTGGATTCGGTCGCACCCGATGTCCACACTATCTCTTTCGGGTCGGCATTGACCAGCGCCGCGACTTGTTCGCGTGCGCGCTCCACCGCTGCATCCGCCGTCCATCCGAACGAATGCGAACGCGAAGCAGGATTACCGAACTTCTCGGTGAGATAAGGGATCATCGCCTCGGCCACGCGCGGATCGACCGGCGTGGTCGCGGAATAATCCATGTAGATCGGCAGATGCAACGTCATTCCAGCTCTCCTATGCAACGGCTCGTGACGGGGTTCCGTTCTTCGCCATCAGGACAGTCGCACCCTCGGCACTAGCGGCCCGGTTTTGTCCATCGACCAGCTGTTGGAGATTGATCTTGCCCAGATACTCATGGATGGTCTCGTTCAGACCGTACCACAGCTCATGCGTCAAACACGGCTTGCCTTCCATGCAATCGCCCCTGGCGCCGCAGTGCGTTGCATCCAGCGCCTCATCCACGGCCACGATGATCTCCACGATGGAAATCTTGCTCGCCGGGCGCGCCAGACAATAGCCGCCGCCGGGGCCGCGCACACTGGCCACCACATTGTTGCGGCGCAACTTGCCGAACAACTGTTCAAGATACGACAAGGATATCTTTTGTCGCTCGCTGATCCCTGCCAGCGTCACCGGACCTTTTCCGCCGCGCATCGCCAGATCGACCATTGCCGTCACTGCAAACCGTCCTTTGGTTGTAAGTCTCATATCATTCCCCTATCAAATTTCAAACAGGTACAGCGACCTGCCGCACCCTATCCCCTGCTTTCGCAGAGGGTATAATAGAATACCTGATTCTTTTAATCAACAATCTTGTTCAAATGGTTGGGGTCGAACTTGTCGGCAGTGGCACGCTCTTCTTCCACGGGCACGCCCATCTTTTCGAGTTGTTGCAGGATGAAATCGATGCGCTGATCGACTGTGACACTATGCCCCAGCAGACCATGGATGGCCTTGGAGAGCGGATCATTCTGGTCGTTGCCGACACCGTAGGCATTGAACACCGGCGCCGCTTTCTTTTCTTCGTCAAGAATACGCGCCGGAATACCGGCAGCCGTCGCGCCCGCCGGAACATCCTTCACCACCACTGCATTCGAGCCGATCTTGGCCCCGTCGCCAATATGGATAGGGCCCAGCACTTTCGCTCCAGCCCCGATCACCACACCGTTGCCCAAGGTCGGATGGCGCTTGCCTTCTTTCCACGACGTGCCGCCCAGCGTCACCCCGTGATACATAGTCACATCATCGCCGATCTCGGCCGTCTCGCCAATCACCACACCCATGCCGTGGTCGATGAAAAAGCGTCGCCCGATGGTCGCGCCCGGATGGATCTCGATGCCGGTCAACCCGCGCGCGATATGCGAGATGAAACGCGCCAGCCATTTCAGATTGGCGTGCCACAGCGTATTGGACAAGCGATGGAAGATGCGCGCGTGCAGCCCAGGATAGCAGGTCAACACCTCGAACGTGGTACGCGCCGCCGGGTCGCGGTCGAAGACGCTGGCGATGTCCTCGCGGATATTCTTAAACATCTTTATGCTCTTCCATGTAGCGTTGTCTCAGACGCGCATTGTACTCGGTCGTCACCGTCAGCATACCGCGCAGGATGTTGATCTCCTCATCCTCCAGTCGCGTGCGCGAGTACAGGCGGCGCAAACGCTGCATCAGGCGGGCTGGGTTCTGCGTAGTGAAGAAACCGATCTCGAACAGCGTCTTTTCCAGATGCGCATACAGACCTTCGACACGCTCGTGCGTTGCCGGTTCGATCTCTTGCGCGGCCGGAATGAAATCCTGCGCCGCCACAGCCAATTCATAGGCGATCACCTGCACTGCGGCGGCGATGTTGAGCGAAGAGAAATCCGGATGCGCCGGAATGTTCACGCCCAGTTGTGCGCGGCCCATCTCCTCGTTGGTCAACCCGGACATCTCGGTGCCGAACAATAGCGCCACGGGCCCTGCTTGAGCTTCCTGCAACACCTGCGGCATCGCCTCGCGCGGAGACTTCACCGCGATGGAGATATCGCGCAGCCGCGCCGTCATGGCCACGGTGAACACCACACCCTGCAGCGCCTCGTCGACGGAGCCGCACACTACCGCATGCTCAAGGACGTCGTCCGCACCCGCCGCCATCGCCGTTGCCTGCGCATCGGGAAAATGGCGCGGGTTGATGAGGTACAGATGGCGCAGCCCCATGGTCTTCATCGCCCGCGCCGCCGCACCGATGTTGCCCGGATGGGTGGTGTGGCTAAGCACCACACGGACGTTATTTAACGGATCAGGTTTATTCAAAGCTCAATACCTACTAAAATACGCGCCGGATCTCCCCAGCTCATTAAAAAGGTCGTACTGATATGCACCCCATGCTCAACATCGCGGTGAAGGCCGCGCGTCGCGCCGGAAATTTGATTCACCGTGCCGCCGACAATCTCGACCACCTCACCGTGACCAAGAAATCCCACGCGGATTACGTCAGCGAAGTCGACCGCGCCGCTGAGCGCATCATCATCGAAGCCTTGCGGGAAGCCTATCCCAGCCATGCGATTCTAGCAGAAGAGAGCGGCGCCCAAGGCGAGTCGGAATACGTCTGGATCATCGACCCGCTCGACGGCACCACCAATTTCCTGCACGGCGTACCGCAGTATGCTGTCTCCATCGGCCTGCAACACAACGGCATCCTGACCCAGGCTGTCGTATACGACCCGACCAAGAACGACCTGTTCACCGCGACGCGCGGACGCGGCGCCTACCTCAATGACAAACGCCTGCGCGTGAGCAAACGCAAAGAGATGGCCGACAGCCTGATCGGCACCGGCTTCCCCTACACCCGCTTCGAGCACATGGATGCATATCTGGACATCTTCAAGGATGTCATGCAGAAGAGTGCCGGTCTGCGCCGCGCCGGTGCCGCCTCGCTCGATCTGGCGTGGACCGCCGCAGGCCGCTACGACGGCTTCTTCGAGACCGCGCTCAAACCGTGGGACCTCGCCGCCGGCGCCCTGCTCATCACCGAGGCGGGCGGCATGGTCAGCGACCTGCATGGCTCGGACACCTTCATCAAGAGCGGACACATCTGCGCGGGCAATCCCGACATCCATGCACAGCTGTTGCAGATCATCGCACCGCACCTGACACCGGGCCTGAAAGAATAACCGCCCGCTGACGCTCTTCCCGCCCTCATGGACACCACTCTCTTCGTCCTCGCGATCGCGACTATCGCCATCGTCCTGATCTTCGAGTACACCAACGGTTTCCATGACGCGGCCAACATCATCGCCACCGTCATCGCCTCGCGCGCGATGACCCCGGTGCAGGCTGTCGTGCTGGTGGCCTTCTTCGAGTTTCTCGGCCCCTTGCTCGGCGGCACAGCAGTCGCCAACACCATCGGCAAACTCATCACACTGGACGACCTCGACCGCGTGGTCGCCCTGACCATCGTGCTGTGCGGTCTGGTCGGCGCCATCGCCTGGAACCTGCTCACCTGGTGGCGCGGCATCCCCTCTTCGTCTTCACATGCCATGGTGGGCGGATTGGCGGGCGTGGTCGTGGTCGCCGCCGGAGCAGGCCATGTCGCCTGGGGCTTCAACGACCTGCTGCACGGCCACCTGAACGGCGTCGCCAAGGTACTGGCCGCGCTGATCCTGTCCCCGATCATCGGCTTCTGGGTTGGCTTCGTGCTGCACAAGACCATGCTGAAGCTGCTGGGCGGCGCACATCCCTCCATCAATCGCGACTTGCGCCACCTGCAATTCGTCACCTCCGCCGGACTGGCTTTCTCGCACGGCGCCAACGATGCGCAAAAGAGCATGGGCATCCTCACCTTGGTGCTGGTGCTGGGCGGTTTCATCCCCACTTTCGAAGTCCCGTTCTGGGTGATGATCACCTGCTCATTCGCCATCGTGCTGGGCATCCTTTCCGGCGGTTGGCAGATCGTACGCACGCTGGGCTTCTCCATCTACAAGATACGTCCGGTGCATGCGCTGGATTCGCAGATGACCGCCGCCAGCGTGATCTTCAGTTCTTCGCTGTTCGGTGCACCCGTCTCCACCACGCACGTGGTCGCCTCCTCCATCATGGGCATCGGCGCCTCGGAACGGCCCAAGGCGGTGCGCTGGGGCAAGGCGTTCGAGATCGTCACCACCTGGCTGATCACCATCCCCGGCGCAGCATTGATGTCGATAAGCTGCTATCTTGTCATCCAGTTATTCGTGTAAGGGAAAGCATATGAGCGAAGCCCCCCAAGCCTCCAAGACGTTACTCGCCAGGATACTGGACCGGGTGTTTCCCAAGGTTCCGGATTTCTTTCACATGCTCTCCGAGCAGACTATCAAGGTCGCGCACACCGTCAACCTGCTGGTCGAGTACATGGAACACGGCGACCCGAAAATCGCCGAGGAACTCAAGCAGGATGTGCACGAAGCCGACCTGATCAAGATGCGCAACCTGCACGAACTCAACGATGCCTTCTCCACGCCCATCGATCGAGAGGACATCTATCGCTCCATCATGACGCTGGACGACATTGTGATGTATTGCAAGACCACGGTGCATGAGATGGACGTGCTCGGCGTCACGCCGGATGACTTCATGCGCGACATCTCGCATTGCATCAAGGAAGGCGTCGATGCGTTGACCAACGGCTTCGCCAAACTCGGCATCACCCCGGCAACCGCCGCACTCGATGCCGACACCGCGCGCAAGGCCGAACGCCACGCCGAAAAGCTCTACCGCAAGGCGCTGCCTATTCTGTTCGAAGGCACCGACTACATCAACATGTTCAAGCGGCGCGAGATCTACCGCCACCTGACCAATGCCGCCGAACACATGGCACTGTGCGCCAACCGCCTGCACGACATCGTGGTGAAAATAAGCTGAACGATGAGCGCCATCGCACGACTGCAACAGACCCTGCACCAGGACATCCCGCTCACGCGCGCGATGCAACTGGAGGTGGGCGACTACGACGGCGAGCGTTTGCTGCTGACTGCTCCGCTCCCGCCCAACATCAACGACAAGGGCACCGCGTTCGGCGGCAGCCTCTACTCGCTGGCCGTGCTGTGCGGCTGGAGCCTGCTGCGCCTTAAGCTCGAAGAGGCAGGGCTAAAGAAGAACATCGTCATCCATGAGGCCACCACCCGCTACCTGCTCCCGGTCAACGAAGCGTTGCATGCGGAATGCAGCCTGCCGCTCGCGGCTTGGGAGTCCTTCTTGCATACACTGCAACAACGCGACCGAGCACGCATCGCCCTGACCGTCGTCATCCGGCAGCAGGGCAAACCGGCGGTAGAATTCACCGGCCAGTACGTTGCGCACGACTGAGAACATGAACAGCACCGCACTCGAAAAACACACGCCCATGATGCAGCAGTACCTGCGGCTCAAATCCGACCATCAGGACAAGCTGCTGTTCTACCGCATGGGCGATTTCTACGAACTGTTCCATGACGACGCCGTGCGCGTCGCCAAACTGCTCGACATCACCCTCACCCAGCGCGGTGCCTCCAACGGCCAGCCCATCAAGATGGCGGGCGTGCCCTACCACGCCGTGGAGCAATACCTCGCGCGGCTGGTGAAGATGGGCGAATCCGTCGCCATCTGCGAACAGATCGGCGACCCCGCCACCAGCAAAGGCCCGGTCGAGCGCAAAGTGGTGCGCATCGTCACCCCCGGCACCGTCACCGACTCCGCCCTGCTGGAAGAGAAACGCGACAACCTGCTGCTCGCGCTGCACCAGCGCAACAACGAAGTCGGCCTCGCCTGGCTCAACCTCGCTTCCGGCCAATTCACCCTCGCAGAAGTCGCTGCCAAGCAACTGCCCGCCGAACTGGAACGCCTGCAACCTTCCGAGATCCTGTTTGCCGAGAGCACAACCGCGCCGCAATTCAAGAACGCCGCCAACAAATCCCTGCCCGACTGGCACTTCGACCGCGACACCGCGCATCGCGCGCTGTGCCAACAATTCGCCACCATTGACCTCGCCGGATTCGGCTGCGAAGATTTCACCGTAGGACTGGAAGCCGCAGGAGCTTTGCTCGGCTACGCCAAGCTCACCCAAGGCCAGAGCATCGCCCACATCCGCAGTGCACAGGTCTATCACGCCGACGAATATGTGCGCATGGACGCCGCCACCCGGCGCAACCTGGAAATCACCCAGACCCTGCGCGGCGAGCCCGCACCCACCCTGCTCTCGCTGCTCGACACCTGCGCTACCAACATGGGCAGCCGCCTGCTGGCGCACTGGCTGCACCACCCGCTGCGCAACCGGACAACGCTGCAAGCCAGGCTGGATGCGGTTGAACAACTGAACGATCTGCACCAACAAGTCCACGACCAACTCAAATCCAGCGTGGACGTAGAACGCATCACCGCCCGCATCGCCCTGCGCAGCGCAAGACCGCGCGACCTTTCCGGCCTGCGCGAAACGCTGAAGACCCTGCCGCAGTTGCACGCCACACTGGAGAAGTGCGATACCGTGCTTATCAAGCAACTGGCTGATGCACTCAACCTGTCCGAGCTCCCTGATTCCCACCAACCCGTTCGTCCTGAGCTTGTCGAAGGATCGGCGCAAAGCGCCGGCGGCCCCGAAGACACACTCCAGACCGGTGCGCCCGTCAACCCTTCGACAGGCTCAGGGCGAACGGGTAATGAATTAGTTGAACTCCTCCAAAGAACAATCAAAGCTGAGCCCTCAAGTGTATTGAGGGAAGGCTCCGTAATCGCCGACGGCTTCGACCCCGAGTTGGACGAACTGCGCGGCATCCAAACCAACTGCGGCGATTTCCTGCTCGAACTGGAAATGCGCGAACGCGCCCGCACCGGCATCACCACGCTGAAAGTGGAATACAACCGCGTGCACGGTTTCTACATCGAAGTGAGCGCGGCGCAATCCGTCAACGTGCCGGACGACTACCGCCGCCGCCAGACGCTGAAGAACGCCGAACGCTACATCACCCCCGAACTGAAAGCTTTCGAAGACAAAGCGCTCTCCGCCAACGACCGCGCACTGGCACGCGAAAAATTCCTCTACGAACAACTGCTCGACCAACTCGCGCCGTTCATCCCGCAACTGCAACGCATCGCCGCCGCCATTGCCGAACTGGATGTACTCGCCACCTTTGCCGAGCGCGCCGCCACACTGAACTTCAGCGCACCGCAATTCAGCGACGATGCGCAGATCAGCATCAAGCAAAGCCGCCATCCGGTGGTGGAAGCGCAAGTGGATACCTTCACCCCCAACGACGCCACGCTCAACGACGCGCGCCGCACGCTGCTCATCACCGGCCCCAACATGGGCGGTAAATCCACCTACATGCGCCAGGTCGCCATCATCGCGCTGCTCGCGCATGTCGGCTGCTTCGTTCCCGCGCAGGCTGCGGTGCTGGGTGAGATCGACCAGATATTCACGCGCATCGGCGCGTCGGACGACTTGGCCAGCGGGCGCTCCACCTTCATGGTCGAAATGACCGAGGCCGCCAACATCCTGCACAACGCCACCGAAAAGAGTTTGGTACTGGTGGACGAGATCGGGCGCGGCACCAGCACCTTCGACGGCCTCGCCCTCGCCTACGCCATCGCGCGCCACCTGCTGGAGATCAACCGCAGCTACACCCTGTTCGCCACGCACTATTTCGAACTCACGCGGCTGGCTGAAGAATTCACCCAGCTCGCCAACGTCCACCTCGACGCCATCGAGCACCAGCACAGCATCGTCTTCCTGCACTCTGTCAACGAAGGCGCCGCCAGCCAGAGCTACGGCCTGCAAGTCGCCGCGCTCGCGGGCGTGCCGAACAGCGTCATCCGCTCTGCAAAGAAACAACTGGTGAAACTGGAGCAGAACAGCGCCGCGCAGAACCCGCAAGGCGATCTCTTCACCGCCGCGCCGGAAGCGCCGGAGCCGGAAGAACATCCATTGGTGTCGGCGCTACGCGATCTGCAGCCGGATGAGATGAGTCCGAAGGAAGCGCTGGAGAGGCTGTATCAGTTGAAGAAGCTGGTGTAGGTGATTATCGGCATCAATGCGACTCCGACAGCTTTGCTTCCTAACCTTTGAATAGAGAAAGGATTGTCAAAATGAGAGACGTTACCGTTGTCATTGGCGCAGGGGGCATTGGCCAAGCTATCGCACGTCGCATCAGCAGTGGTCGCCATATTCTGGTGGCTAATCACACTCAGGAATCAGCAGATACTGCAGCTAATACACTGTCAGGAGCCGGATTTGAAGTTACTGCTATGCAGGCAGACGTTTCTGAGCGCGAGATGGTTCAGGCTGTTGTCAGAAAGGCGCAAGAACTCGGGCCGATCAAGGCTTTGGTACAAGCGGCGGGTGTGTCGCCTTCGCAGGCTCCTATCGAGTCCATTCTCAAGGTTGATCTTTACGGCACCGCTATGCTGCTGGAAGAATTCGGGAAAGTAGTAGCCGAAGGGGGTTCGGGCGTTGTGATCTCTTCGCAGTCAGGCTATCGCATGCCTGCCCTTACTACCGAGCAAGACGCGCTGCTGGCCACCACACCTGCCGAGGAACTGTTAGCCCTCGATTTTGTCAAGGGCGTCAGGGACACGCTCCACGCTTATCAGATGTCGAAGCGTTGCAACTCACTGCGTGTTCGGGGTGAGGCGATTAATTGGGCTAAGCGTGGTGCGCGAATCAATTCGATTAGTCCCGGTATCATTGTGACGCCGCTGGCTTATGACGAATTACATGGCGAGCGCGCCGCCTTCTATCAGGCGATGCTGCAAGCAATGCCGGCAGGAAGGGCTGGAACGCCGGATGAGGTGGCCTCGCTTGCGGCACATATCATGGGGCCGGATGGCGGCTTCATTACCGGTAGCGACTTCCTGATCGACGGGGGAGCAACGGCCAATTTCTTTTACGGCCCGGACACGAGGTAATATGGGACAGACCACGGCTTCCTTTTCACTCCACGATCTGATACGGCTCCGGAACTAAAGCGGAACTAAAGGGGTCGGAACTAAAGGGGTCAGCATCGCAATTAATTTCAGGCCCCCATGTCCCACAACTAAAGGGGTCGCATTCTTCGGTTTTATTCGTGTACGGCACGGTTAATTCCTTGTGAAGTTTAACCCGATGCAGCATGGTATGCTGATTGCGGCATTCCATTCTTGGGGAGGTTGATATGGCTGACACGAGCAATCTCATTCTTCTCGCATACAGCAGCGTGGGCTCGCGACGTTTTGCGCAAAGCGATCTGGTTGATTTGCTTTCTTTCGCGAGGAAGTTCAACGAATCGAACGGGCTGACCGGCATGTTACTTTATGTTGACGGGGCGTTCTTTCAAATTCTCGAAGGTAGTACTGCGACATTGCACGATTTGTATTCTCGCATCGAGCAGGACTCGCGGCATTCGCATGTGATGAAGCTGATCGAAATACCGATTGAGAAAAGAACGTTTTCGGAGTGGTCTATGGGCTTCGCCAAGGTCACGCGAAAAGACCTTGCGACCATTCCGGGTCTGAATGATTTTTTCGGTCACGGTTTGTCGTTCGCCGAGCTGGAAGAGGGAAAAGCAAAAATGTTGCTTGAAGCTTTTCAGCAAGGCAATTGGCGAAGGCGTTTGGCTTGAGGAAAACCACTGGGGTCAGCTTGAACTGACCCGGTCCTTTCGGACACTCCAATCAAGCAACACTCCTTCTTCGCTCGAACTCTACCGGACTGACATAACCTAGCGACTGATGTATCCGGCTACGGTTATAGAACAG
>Ga0265324_10000121_pt1 | contig 61632 bp, 55 predicted proteins | sample 41419metaG_FD_198634 | JGI IMG/M metagenome (GOLD analysis project Ga0265324, IMG submission 198634) | Rhizosphere microbial communities from Carex aquatilis grown in University of Washington, Seatle, WA, United States - 4-14-19 metaG | ecosystem: Host-associated > Plants > Roots > Rhizosphere...
CTGGCCCTGAACCTGATCAGCCTCGTCCCAGGATTTTCGGCCGCCACCGGCAACGTGAACTTCACCGGGGCCATGGCCGTCTTGATCTTCATTACCTATAACGTAGCGGGCATGATCAAGAACGGCCCGGTCCATTATTTTACGGGCTTGTTCCCCAGCGGCGTACCCTGGCCCATCATGATCATCATCATCCCCATCGAATTGATGGGCTTGATCACCAAGGCGGCCGCGCTTTGCATCCGTCTTTTCGCCAACATGACGGCGGGGCATATCCTGCTCTTGTCCCTGACCGGCCTCATCATCGTCTTCAAAACCGCCTGGGTGGCGCTCGGCTTTCTGCCCATGACCTTGTTCATCTATATGATCGAAGTCTTGGTCGCTTTCCTCCAGGCATACATTTTCACCCTGCTGTCGGCGCTATTCGTGGGAATGGCGCTGCACCAGGAACACTGATTTTCCAACCTGCACAATAAGGAGCAAAAAATGGCTTTGGAATCCGCAAGCATGGGCTTTCTCTCCGCCGGCATCGGCGCCGGCCTCGCCGCGATCGGCGCGGGCATCGGCATCGGCCGCTTGGCCGGTTCGGCCTTGGAGGGCATCGCCCGCCAGCCCGAAGCCGTCGGCGTTCTGCGCACCACCATGTTGATCGCGGCCGCCCTCGTGGAAGGCGTGGCCCTGTTCGCGCAGGTGATCTGCCTCATCGTCGCGTTTAAAACCTAGTACCGCATTCCAGGCCGGGCCAGCTCACCGCAGGCCCATGTGAGAGAGGATTCGCTTATGGGCTCCGAACTATCCGGGCTCCAACTGGCGCAGGCCGACGAGGCCTCGGCGCATACAGAAACGGCCGCAGGCGGCCATGGCGCGGCATCCAGCCTGCCTCCGTTCCTGCAATTCGATCCCGGCGTCTGGATCTGGACCATCCTGGTGTTCGTGGTCTTGTTGCTGATCCTGCGCAAGATGGCCTGGAAGCCGATCATCACGTCCATCGAAGAGCGGGATAAGACCATCAAGAACAGCCTTGATCAGGCCGCCCGCATCCAGGAAGAGACCAAGCGGCTCACCGAGGAACAGAATCGCATCCTCGCCGCCGCCCGTAGCGAGGCCAATACCCTGCTGCAATCTTCCCGCCAGGCCGCCGACGAATTCCGCCGCAAGCTGGAGCAATCGGCCCAGGAGGAGAAGGCCCGCATCGTAGCCTCGGCCCAGACGGAGATCGAAGCCTCCAAGCGCGCCGCGATGTCTGAACTCCGCAAGACTACGGCGGAACTTTCCATCCAGATCGCGGAGAAGCTGATCCAGAGCAACCTGGACGAGCCCAAGTCGCGCGCCTTGGTCGATAAGCTCATCAACGAGGTCTCGGCCAACTGAGGCTGAAACGATGAAGAAGGAAAAAGCAGCGATAATCTACGCCCGCACTTTGCTGCAGGCGGCCGAGGACGAAAAGGCGGGCGATGCCGTTTCCGCCGACATGCATGCGCTGGACGAGAGCTTCCGCCGGTTGCCGGCAATGCAGAAGTTCTTGACCAACCCGGTCCGCCGATCCGAAGAGAAGGCCAAGCTCCTGGCCCCCCTCGCGGAAAAGTTGGCCCCGTTGACCAAAAAGTTCCTGAAGCTGCTCGAGATCAAGAACCGCCTCGCGCTGCTCCGCCCCATCGCGGGCGAGTACATCGCGTTGGAAGAGGCCAAGCGCAACATCCTGCGCGCCACCGTCGTTTCGGCCAAACCCTTGGCGCCCGATCAGATCGCCAAGCTGGCCAAAGGCCTGGAAGTGAAACGCCCGGGCAAGACCTACGTCCTCACGAATGAAATCGACCCGTCCCTGATCGCCGGCTTCCGCATTATGCAAGGCGACAGCGTCACGGACGCCAGTATCAAGAATAAGTTGGCCCTGCTCAAGCAGCGGTTGGCCGCCTGAAGAGTTAGAAGGATAAAACCATGGCAGAAGTCCGCTCCGACGAAATCACAGCCATCCTGCGCAAGCAGCTGGATGCTCTCAACACCAACGCCGACACCTACGAGACCGGCACGGTCCTGCAGGCGGGCGATGGCATCGCCCGCATCTTCGGCCTGTCCCAGGTCATGGCCGGCGAGATGGTGGAAATCCAGACCGTAAAGGGCCCGATCACCGCGCTGGTGCTCAACCTGGAAAACGACAACGTGGGCGTGGCCATCTTGGGCGAGTCCTCGGCCGTAGCCGAAGGCGACACCGCCCGCCGCACCCGGACCATCGCTTCGGTGCCCGTAGGCCCGACGATTTTGGGCCGCGTCATCAACGCCCTGGGCGAGCCCATCGACGGCGGCCCGGCCTTGGATCGCACCCACACCCGGCCCATCGAGGACAAGGCCCCCGGTATCGTGCGCCGCCAGAACGTGCATGAGCCGATGGAAACCGGCATCAAGGCCATCGACACCATGATCCCGATCGGCCGCGGCCAGCGCGAGCTCATCATCGGCGATCGCAAGACGGGCAAGACTGCCATCGCCATCGACACCATCCTGAACCAGAAGGGGAAGGACGTCAAGTGCATCTACGTGGCCATCGGCCAGAAGCAGAGCACGGTGGTGCAGATCGTCGAGCGCCTCAAGGCCGCCGGCGCCATGGAATACACCTGCGTGGTCGCCGCCAACGCTTCGGATCCGGCCCCGCTCCAGTACCTGGCCCCCTATTGCGGCGCCACCATGGGCGAGTACTTCATGTACAACGGCCAGCATGCCCTGGTCATCTACGATGACTTGACCAAGCAGGCCCAGGCCTACCGCCAATTGTCGCTCTTGCTCCGCCGTCCCCCGGGACGCGAAGCCTTCCCCGGCGACGTGTTCTATCTCCACTCCCGCCTGCTCGAGCGCGCCGCCAAGATGTCGGCCAAGGAAGGCGGCGGCTCTTTAACCGCGCTGCCCATCATCGAGACCCAGGCCGGCGACGTTTCCGCCTACATCCCGACCAACGTTATCTCGATCACGGACGGCCAGATCTTCCTAGACACCAACCAGTTCAATGCCGGCCAGCGGCCCGCCGTGGACGTAGGCTTATCGGTGTCGCGCGTGGGCGGCGACGCCCAGATCAAGGCCACCAAGCAGGTAACCGGCCCGTTACGTATCACCTTGGCCCAGTACCGCAACCTGGCCGCCTTCGCCCAGTTCGCTTCGGACTTGGACAAGGCCACCCAGAAGCAGCTGGCCCGCGGCGAGCGCATGATGCGCATCCTGCGCCAAGGCCAGTACCAACCCTACCGCATCGGCAAGACCATCATGATCGTGTACGCGGGAATGAACGGCTACACCGACGACGTGCCGGTCGCCAAGATCGCCGCCTATGAAGATCAGCTGTTCCCTTTCATCGACGCCAAGTACCCGGCCCTTGTGGAACGGATCGAGAAGGAAAAGAAGTTGGACGACGCGCTGACGGCCGAGATCAAGAAGGCCTTGGAGGAATTCGGGAAGCAGTTCGCGTAAGCGGATTGCCGTTCGCCGCGAAGCGACCGCCTAACCCGTAAGGAAATCAATGCCGTCCATCAAAGAATACCGCCTCCGCGTCAAGTCGCTGCAGAACACGAGCAAGATCACCTCGGCGATGAAGATGGTGAGCGCCGCGCGCCTGCGCCGCGCCCAGGACGCGTTCAACCGCAACAAGCCTTACGCGCAGAAGATGCAGGAACTGTTGGAGCAGGTGACCGCCAGCTTCCAGGATCTGGATCATCCCCTAATGAAGGTGCGGGACGTGAAGAAGGTCCGCTACATCGTGATCGCGTCCGATCGGGGCTTGGCGGGCGGCTTCAACAATAACCTGCTGCGCTTCGCCCTGCGCGCCTTCTCCCAAGGGCAGCCCGCCGAGGCCATCGGATTGGGCCGTCGGGCCAAGGATTTCGTGGTGCGCAATCGCGTGGCGGCCAAGGTGGCGGAAACCTTCCAGAGCAATGCGCCCACCTACGCCAATGCCCAAGCCATCGCCGAGGACGCCATCCAGGCTTTCACTTCGGGCGAAGTGGACGCCATCTACCTGGTGTACAACCGGTATAATTCCGTGCTGAGCCAGACCCCGGTGCAATTGCAGATGCTGCCCTTCGCGAAACCGGAAGCGCCCAAGACGGGCAATACCGCCTCGGATAAAGCCGCCGCCAAGGCCCTGGCCGATGCTTCCGGGCACAAGACCTATCGCCTCGACTATATCGTCGAGCCGGGCCCGGCCGAGGTCTTCGCCGAGCTTTTGCCCAAGCTGGTCACCGTGCAAGTGCTGCGCGGGCTTTTGGAAAACGCGGTCGGCGAGCATACCGCCCGCATGACCGCCATGGACGCGGCCACGAAGAATACCAAGGAATTGATCGGGTCCCTGACCTTGAAGATGAACCGCGCGCGTCAGGCGGCCATCACCAAGGAACTGATCGAAATCGTATCGGGCGCGGAAGCGCTCAAAGGCTAGGGTCGGCGCTGTCGCGCCGGCTTGCAAAGTGATTTAGGAGAAGACAATGGCTGGAAGCAACTACGGAACGATTTCCCAGGTGATGGGCCCGGTCGTGGACGTGACCTTCGACGACGAAGGCTCTCTGCCCGCGATCCTGACCGCCCTCAAGACCACCAACGCCACCTTGGGCAAGGAAGAGAACAACCTCACCCTCGAGGTCTCCCTCCACATCGGCGAGAACACCGTGCGCGCCATCGCCATGGACTCCACCGACGGCCTGGTGCGCGGCAGCAAGGTGCTCAACACCGGCGGTCCCATCTCGGTCCCGGTCGGCGAAGGCTGCCTGGGCCGTATCCTGAACGTTACGGGTGATCCCGTGGACGAGGCCGGCCCCATCACCGGCGTCCGCCGGGATCCCATCCACAAGGCCCCGCCGAAGTTCACCAACCAGTCGACCAAGAGCGAAGTGCTCGTGACCGGCATCAAGGTCGTGGACCTTTTGGCCCCTTACGTGAAGGGCGGCAAGATCGGACTTTTTGGAGGGGCCGGCGTAGGCAAGACGGTTATCATCATGGAGCTGATCAACAACATCGCCAAGCACCATGGCGGGTATTCGGTGTTCGCCGGCGTGGGCGAGCGCACCCGTGAAGGCACGGCGTTGTTCGGCGAAATGAAGGAATCGGGCGTGCTCGAGAAGACCTGCCTGGTGTACGGGCAGATGAACGAGCCCCCGGGAGCGCGCGCGCGCGTGGCCCTGACCGCCCTGACCGAAGCGGAATACTTCCGCGACGACAAGAACCAGGACGTGCTGCTCTTCGTGGACAACATGTTCCGCTTCACCCAGGCAGGCTCGGAAGTATCCGCCTTGCTCGGCCGTATCCCCTCGGCGGTGGGCTACCAGCCCACCTTGGCGACGGAGATGGGCGACTTGCAGGAGCGCGTGACCTCGACCTTGAACGGATCGATTACCTCCATCCAGGCCATTTACGTGCCCGCCGACGATTATACCGATCCGGCCCCGGCCACCACCTTCGCCCACTTGGACGCGACCACCAATTTGTCCCGCGCGATTTCGGAAATGGGCATCTACCCGGCCGTGGATCCGCTGGAATCGACCTCGCGCATCCTCGATCCGCTCATCATCGGCGAAGAGCATTACCAGACCGCCCGCGGCGTGCAGGCCATCCTGCAGCGCTACAAGGAATTGATGGATATCATCGCCATTTTGGGCATGGAAGAACTTTCGGCCGAGGATCGCGCCACCGTGAATCGCGCGCGCCGCATCCAGAAGTTCCTTTCGCAACCCTTCTCGGTGGCGGAAACCTTCACTTCCATCCCGGGTAAGTTCGTGAAGCTGGCGGACACCATCCGCTCCTTCAAGGAAATCCTGGACGGCAAGCACGACGACCTGCCCGAGAACGCGTTCTACATGGTCGGCTCGATCGAAGAGGCCGTGGAGAAGGCGAAGACCCTCAAGTAAGCAACGGTTACCGTAACCTCGGTGTTACCGTAGCGGCCGAGTGTCGCTACGGTAGGCCGCCGGGCGCGGGCGACCGCGCAGAAGCGAAGGCAAGAGACGATGAAACTTCAGATCCTCACTCCCGACAAAGCCGTCTACGATGGCGAAGTGGAAGCCTTGTTGGTTCCCGGATCGGCCGGGCCCTTCGAGATCCTGAAGGATCACGCCCCCATCCTTTCGACCTTGTCGAAGGGCGATCTGCGCATCCGGGCCAACGGCAAGGAAACCTACTACACCGTTTCCGGAGGCTTCGTGGAATTCCATCAGAACCAGGCCGTGGTGCTGGCCGAAACCGCGGAAGACAAGTCCAAATAGGGCGCGCTACGCGAGGACGGTTTCTCCCTCTGGATCCCGCCCGTCTCCTCCCGGCCTTGCCGGCTCTCTTCCTCTCCGCCTGCCTCTTCGATACCGAAACGCCCCCGATCCCTTCCTCCGCATACGCGACCGAACTCTCGCGCCTAAGCGGGGCCCGCAATCCCTTGTTGGCCGCCTACGGGCTTGAAGCGGGCGGCAGCCTGGTGGGATTGCAATTCGCTTTCCGCTCGATGGACTACGCCCACGAAGTCGATTCGAACCTGGACGCGTTCCACGCGCAGACCGGGGTCTATCCGGCCACGGTGGGCGCCTATTTCGATTTCCGCGCCGACTCCGCCAACCTCGGGATCTTCCTTCGGGCCGTGCGCGCCAAAGGGTGCGTCCCTTCCGTGACCCTGGATCCCAAGTACTATGGCGATCCCGATACCCATTACCAAAAAACCTTCCCTAACCTGATCAGTACCGGGCATTTCGACGCGCAGCTGGCGGCTTGGGCCGGGACCCTGCGCGATTTCGGCGGGCCGGTCCTTTTGCGCTTCGCCCATGAGATGAATGGGGATTGGTACCCTTACGGCGGCGGAGGCGATGCCGACGGCGACGGGCATCCCGACGGACCGGAGGCCTTCATCCGCGCCTGGCGCCATGCGCATGATCTATTCTTGGCCCAAGGCGCACGTAATCTGCTGTGGGTCTTTTGCCCCAACGGCGAAGACTTCCCGGACCGGAGTTGGAACCGTCCCTTCCGCTACTACCCCGGCGATGCCTACGTGGATTTGGTCTCCGTCGATGCGTATGAACATCACGAAAAACAAACGCAATCTTTGCCACAGGCTCTGGAACATTTCCTGAGCGAAATGGGAGGCTTCCTGCAAGAGCGCGAAGCCGCCGGCGATACTGTCCTGCCGCCTTTCGGCCTAGGGGAATTCGGAAGTAATCGCACTGAACTGGATGCCAAGGCGGCCTGGTACATAGAGGCTTTGCGTTATCTCGCCTCCGATCCGCGCATCCAATTCCACTCGCTTTACGACGGGCAGAACGGATCGGAGGATTTCTCCCTGCGGGGCCTGGAAGGCCGGTTGGATAGCGCCTACATGCAGCCCGCGTTCCGCTACCGGCTTTTCGATCCGGGTTAAAGAGGTTCGGAAGCACGGGAAATCCCGCCCTGCTGGGGCCTGGAAGACCTCACGGCGCCAGGAAAGGACTTAAATTAAGGACGATACCCTGGACGCGGGCGCAGCAGAGGGCAAGGCATGGAATACAGGATCAATCGGAAACAGGTTCGGGCGGCGGCGCTTAGAGCCGCAGGGTTTGGAGGCGTGCTCGCCCTTCTGGCATGCTCAGGCGGAAATTCCACCGATGGCGGGGATGCGAATCCCCCCGCCGGCGCCAGCTCCTATACCGTCGTAGGGAACAAGATCGTCACGCCGGCGCATGAGGTGACTACGAATACCTGCAATGGCTCGGAATCCCAAACCCAGGTCACGAAGGTTCCCTCCGACAGCGCCGTGTTCGAGGTGTCGGCCGATTCATTGAAGATCGCCTCCGGCACCGATACGGCCGCCTCCGGGGCCATCGTTCACTTTACTTCGATCTTCGCCCGGGTCGGATCGGGATCGGGATTGGAAGGCCAGTGGAGATTGATCGAGCAGGCCTATCAGGTGATATCGGGAACCTTGACCACGGTGGAGAAAACCAATTATGAAAGCAACAACTCCAATTCCCGGTATCTCCTGTCTACGTTCGTGAATTCCACGCTGGAGATCGGGAGCGGCAAGATCACCTCCAGCATCGAGGCAAATACGGCGGGGCTTTTCATGGAAAGCTGGAATGGTTCCAACCCTTACGTGTACCACAAAGCCGATAGCACCCGGTTCGACATGACCGCCAAGGCCATCGACGCCCATACCCTGGAACTCAAGGGAAGAAAGACCGGAGAAACGGTCACCTTGGTCATGACGTCGAGCAGCAGCAATTTCTCGGGGGATGTGGTCTACACCAGCGATAAGGCGGGCAATGCCACTTATCATTACAACGCAGACGCCAAGACCTGCCCCAATCCGGCGCAACCGGACTGGTACCTGGCGTTCCAGAACGCGAATCTCAAGACCGGCACCAAAAGTTAGCCCGCCCCCATTTCCTTCTCCGACTCATCCAATACAAATCGTCCATGGGCCCGGGCATCCCGTTTTTTTAAGCGTGCCATCGGTACACCCCGAAAACGGGGTATGGGCGATGAAAGTTCCGCTCCGCGACGCGCATGACAGATTGGTTCCCGAGTCAAAGGACAGACGGGAGAAAATTTGAGAATCGCATCGACAAGGTGTATTTTGCCTCCGCAAGCGATCCTGCGACCGGATCCGCACGAAAGGCCTGCATGCCCCTCGCCCTCCAGGACATCCCAGCCCTCCTGCAACGCTTCCAAAAAGAAGTCTCTAAGGTCATCGTCGGGCAGGAGGAAGTGCTCGAAAAAATCATGATCGCCCTCCTCTGCCGCGGTCACGTGCTCCTTATTGGCGTGCCCGGCATGGCCAAGACCACCATGGTGAACAGCTTCGCCCAGGCCCTGTCCCTCAAGTCCAACCGCATCCAGTTCACCCCCGACTTGATGCCTTCGGACATCCTCGGCACCGAAATCCTCCAGGAGAACAAAAGCACGGGACAACGGGAATTGGTCTATATCCGCGGGCCCATCTTCACGCAAATCCTCCTGGCCGACGAAATCAACCGCACGCCCCCGAAGACGCAAGCCGCCCTCCTGCAATCCATGCAAGAAAAAATCGTCACCCTGTTCGGACGCACCGAAAAACTAGACGAACCCTTCATGGTCCTGGCGACCCAGAACCCCATCGAGCAGGAAGGCACCTATCCCCTGCCCGAAGCCCAGCTCGATCGCTTCCTGTTCGCTCTGCACCTGGAATATCCGTCCTACGAACAAGAACTCGCTATCATCAAGAAACATACGGGCAAGCTCACCGAGCAGATCCAACCGGTATTGGATCGCGCCGAGATCCTGGAATTGCAGGACCGCGTCATCTCCATGACCGTGCCCGATCATATCTTCGAGATGGCAGTGAAATGGTCCCGGGCGACCCGGCCCACCCCGGATAATCCTTATCCCGAAATCGCGAAATACGTCAAATGGGGAGCCGGGCCGCGCGCCGTGCAGTTCCTGGTCCTGGGAGCGAAAGCGCGTGCCTTATTGCACGGCCGTCCGACGCCGGTGGAAGAGGATCTCCGCGCCATCTTCAAATCCGCCTTGAATCATCGCATCTTACTCAACTTCCAAGCCGAAGCCGAAGGGGTCACCCCTTCTTCCCTGATGGATATCTTGCTTCGAAAATCTTAACCGATAGGATTCGCGTAGCTCTTCCTCTAGTTGCCACGTTTTGACAATTGCCTGGAATTGTGTCAATCCCATCTCTGATGGATAAACAGGCACATCCCGTTTTTTGAAGCCGAGAATATTTCCAACCGTTTCCTTTTCGCGCTTCCCAGCCTGAATTCCCCATACAAGCCCATGAAACAGGACCGTCATCAAGGTGGGACGTTACATGGCCCGGAATTTGATTATCTAGTGCAATATGAAAACGTCCTTAACGCCCTTTTACGGCCTAGATAAGAACGGGAACAGAGACGAATATCTCTCTCTCTACTATCGCGAGATAGGGAAGACCAAACCTCTGACTCCTGAACAAGAAGCCGATCTCGCCAAGCGGATCCGCAAAGGCGAACGCGATGCGTTCAATCAACTCATCCGCGCCAACCTACGCTTCGTGGTATCGGTATGCCGCAATTACCAGAACCAGGGATTACCCTTGGCCGATCTCATCAACGAAGGCAACCTCGGCCTCATCCGCGCAGCCAAGCGGTTCGATGAAACGCGGCAATACAAGTTCATCTCATACGCGGTATGGTGGGTGCGCCAGTCCATCTTGCAAGCGCTCTCGGAGCAGGGACGCTTGATCAAACTTCCCACCAGCCGCATCGGGAAAATTTCCCGCATCCATAAGGCTGCGCTTAAGCTAGAGCAGAAGCTGGGCCGCCCGCCCACGCCGAAAGAAATATCCCAGACCTTGGAAATGGAAGTGCAGTCGGTGGTGACCAGCGTTGAAATGTCCCATGCCCCGATTTCCCTGGACGCCCCCATGGGCCGGGATGAGGAAAGCGGCCTCCTGGATTTGCTCCCGACCGATCATGAGAACGGCCCCGATCGCACCTTCGAAAGAAACCAATTGAGTGAAGACGTCTCCGAAGTGGTACAGAGTTTAAGGCCCAAGGAAGCGGCCGTCATTAAGATGTACTTCGGCCTCCATCCGGAAGTACCTCATTCCCTGGAAGAGATCGGGAACCGGCTCAGCATCACCCGGGAACGCGTCCGTCAAATCAAAGAGAAGGCCCTTTCCAAGATGAAGCATCCCTCAAATCGTAACCCGCTTCTCTCCCATATCGCCCTAGCCTGAGGAGGCTCTAAACTTCGGCTATGTGCTGAATAGGAGTGGAAAAGCCTCCTTCTTTCCGTGCGAAGATCGGGGAAAACCCACCGCCGCTTTTTTCCATTTGCGGACTTGTGGATAAAAGAATTGATTCAAGGACCGGGAATTTCTCCGGAATGCAAACTCATCTACGGCCTTTGAGAGCCCGGAGAGGCTCGAATCAGCATCCCATGGTCCCTCGGAACCGACTCAGGTGCGAAAATGGGTTCTAGCGGCTTGGCCGCCCGTCTCGGAGCGCCGTCTCTTCCCGATCAGAACCGCATTCCGTTCCCAAACGTTTTCATCCTTTTTCCCAAGCCTCTTTCCTATTCATTCTGGATCGATCTTTATCCAGGATTAGGAATAGGCGCGTGGGTAAGCAGGGAAAACCGGCTCTTTGGAAGACAAGTCCCTGGAAACATTGAATTTATAACAAGCAGGGAAATGGGGATGAAATGGGGAAACTGGAGAGGGTTTCCCCATGATAGATGTGGAATATCCGGGGAGCCTGAGTTTTTCACAAAAATCCCCAATCTATGGGCAGATTAAAATTAAGAACCTGGTTTTAAACAATTGCTTGTGGATGTTTGTTGAAAAAGCCAGATCGGGAAATACTTATCCACAAAATGATAAACAGATGTTGAAAAGCTGAGACCTTTCGGAAATGCTAGTTTCAATGTTTTTAACGGAATCACCCTAAAATCAAAAGAAAGCGGGTAAACGATGCTGGCGAAACGCGTAGCGATTGGACTCTTCGGTATGGCAGGGTCTCTCTTTGTCCTGGCTGGCTGCGGTGGCGGAGACAAGAAGGTCTATTTCGGAAACCTGACGGATGGGGCCAGCGTGGAAAGCCCTTTTAAAGTGGAAATGAAGGCGGAAAACCTGATCGTTGAGCCTGCGACCATGGGCGTGAACCAAGGTCATGGCCATTTCCATATCATCGTGGATGCGCCCTTAGCCTCACCTTCGGAACCGATGGCCAAGGATGCGGTGCATCTCCATTATGGGAATGGGCAAAGCGAAACCACCTTGGACTTGCCGGTTGGGAAGCATACCCTCATCCTGCAATTCGCCAAAGGGGACCATGTTCCGTATGACCCGCCGATCTACCAGCAGGTCACCGTGAACGTCACCAAGCAAAATACCCCGGAGCCGGCGGCCCCGGCCAAGCCTGCGGATTCGACTGCGGCCAAGGTGGATACGACCGCCAAGGCGGCCGCTTCAGCGGGCGCGGATACGGCCAAGGCGAAGACTAAGGCCGCCCCTAAAGCGGCCAAGAAGAAAACCAAGTAAGAGGAAGAGGCCGCTCAGCCCATAGCTGCATGCGGCTAAGCGATAGAAGCCGCCCGGATGGTATTGGATTTCCATCCGGCCGGCGGCGCTTTCCAGGGGCAGGACCATGAAATGCCCATGGGCTTCCTTGGCGGGCCTCCAGCTTCCCCCGTCCACGCGGTATCGCCAGCCGACAGCATAACGCTCCCGGAACAGCAAGGTATCCCCGGCGTTCCAACGTGAGCGGACCAGCACCGTGCCGTCGCGCGGTTCATGTACGCATAGATCCCGATAACCGGAAAAGCCTTCGCCGCATGCGGACGCTTCTGCAGAATCGGGTGCGGCCCGCATATTTTCCAGGCGCGGGCGCCAGCCCTTCACCTCGTAGGCAATGACCTCTCCGAATCGGCCCAGGGGAGTGAGGGAGTCGCCATGGAATTCGGGGAGCTCCCGGTTACTGAGCAGGTAACGGCCGGATTTCCCGCCCGGGGTCGTGTTTTCATCCCAGCGCCAGAGCAGGGGCAGATGGGCGGAGACGTGCCGGTATCCGAAGACCGCATGGATGCCGCAGCTCAAAGCCGTCTTCTCACGCTCCAAGAGCGGAAAATGATTCATCGGGTCGTTGTGCATCCGCCACAATTCATGGCCAGGATACTCGAGATAATGGTTCACGCGCCAGAAGGGCTGGGTGGCCTTATCGAGGATGGCCGCGCTTGCCGGTGGTTCCCGATAGAAGGAAGAGGGGAACAGGTAGAAATGGTCCCAATGCAGGCGGAGCATATCGAGGAGCAGGACCAGGAAAAGCGCGGACAGGGCCCGCCGTCTGAGGCGGGCTTCGCTTGCACGTCGAGGACCGCTCTCGCCACGGGCGGCGCTGGCGTGCCGGGCGGCGCTAGCGCGCCGGACGTAGAAGAGGATAGCCGCCGCGGAAAGGGCCAGCACCGCGCTATCGGCGGCATAGCGGCCCATCAGCAAAGCCAATTTACGCAGGTAATGCGCGCAAGGATGGAGCGAGCGCATCGGCCCTAGGCAGTCCAGAACCCTCCCGAGGGGATCCGGATGGAACCGGAGGACGGCCAGGCCGATCGCCAGGCTGGAGGCTAGGATTGCGAAAGTGAAAGCCCCGCGTGCGCGCGGACGCGCCGCCCAGCGTTGTAATCCATGGGCGGAGAGCGGGGCCAAGGCCAGTACGAAAAGGATCAGGAACCGGGCCGGACGGCGGAAATCGTTGAAGAAGGGAATATGATATTGGATTTGGCTGGCTCCCAAGGCGGGCCCGAACGAAAGCCACAATCCAAACAGGCCGGCCACCCAAAGCCAGCGCAAATCCGCATTGGCCCGCCGAGGGGAAGCGAACAGGCAAAAAAACAGGCCCAAGCCTCCGATATAGACGAAGACCTCCCCCCATACTTCGCCGCCCCACCAAGACCCGTTCGACGGGGTGCCCAAGGCGTGCGGGGCCGCCAGGGAGAGTAAGTGCACCGGACGCAGGGCTCCGGTGGAAAACTTCTCGAAATCGAAATCGGCGCTTTGCCAAGTATGCTGCGGTTGGGCCGACGCGCCCTTTTCCCAAGTCACGCCGTCATACCGGTCGGTGCCGTCGACCAGGGTGAGAAAGGGGATGAGTAAGGGCAGGCACCAAACTAGGGCGAGGAGATGCCCGCCCAGGACCCAGGCCAGAGCCCGTGGGGAAGGTCCCGGCGCCGCACCCGCCGTCTTTCCCGACTTGGGTAACCTGCGTGTTACCACCGCGCGCGCCAAGGAAGCGACCGTGAAAATCCCGATCAGGATGGCCGTGGCGGCGGACGCCTGCGGGTGGCCGCCTAACGCTTGCATGGCCACGCATGCGGCATAGGCGCAGAGGGTCTTCGCGCCGGGAGCGTCGCGCAGGGACAGGAATGCGGCCAACACCGCGGGCAGCCAGGCCCAACCGGCTAGGAAAGTGGCGTGCTCATAACGGGCCAGCAGGGTCCCCGAAAGGCCGAAGCAAAGGCCCGCCCAATACGCGGCGAAGGGCTTGAGACGGAGATGAGGCCCCAGCTTCAGGAAGCCGAAGATCCCGAGGGAGAAATGAAAAGCGTAGAAGAGGTGGATTCCAATGAAGGGGGATATCGGGCCGAAGAGGATCCAGGTGACGGGATACAAGTAACCGGATTGCCAATAAGCATGCATGGGCATGCCGCATTGGTAACTGGAGCTCCACAGCGGAAGCGGATGCGCGAAAGACCAAGCCTTGTGGAAATCCCAGAAGTAACAGAAATACGCCACCAGCATGTCGTTGTTGAGCACAGGACTGCCCTTGAGGAGCATGGGCAGGACCGCCGCCAAGCCGGGCAGGGCGCAAAGAAGAATCGTCTTTTTTTTCGACACCTCCCAGATTGTACGCTATTGGCGCCCCAAAGCGGAAACTCCCGTCTATGGCGCTGGAGGCGGGAAAAAAGGATCTCCCTAGTAGGAGGTCCGGTATGAAAAATCACCTGAAGAAATGGATGCTTCACCAAGGCAAAATCGACCCCAAGGAAATCGAGCTCGAGGACGTGGAGCCCGAACATCCCGAAGCGTATCCGGCCCGGAATCTCAAGGAGCGTTTGGACGGGAGGCGGGATTCGATGGAAGAAATCGAGGGTGGCCCTAAAGGAATGCCCGAGGGCCCAGGCGGTTTCTAGCACCGATTGTATTAGCTTCCCTTAGGGTTTCGCCTGAGATTGACCGCGTTGCTCAAGCCGCGCGGTCGCTGCGACGCCCTTCTGGCCGGGGCGGGACGGAGTCTTCCTCCTGAGGGCGAGGGGGGAAGGCGGTGATGCGTGGCGTGAGATCCGTCGCGTTGGGTGCGAGAACATACTCGGGACGGCGCTTTAGATGATCGAGTATGACCAGGATGTAGCGGCCCAGGATACCCAGATACACGAGAATGAGGCCGCCGAGGAAAAGCGTGGAGGCGATCAGGTCGGTATAGCCGGGCACGTTGCGATCGGTGAAAATCTTGGCGGCCACATTGTAGATGCCGTACAGGAAGGCCAGCGTGCTGATGATCATACCCACGCGCATGGCCAATTTTAGCGGCACCGTGCTGAATCCGAATAAGGCTTCCGAGCCCATCCGCCAGGACTGGCGGAAGCCGAAGGAGGCGTTCCCATGCAGGCGCTCGCCCAAGCGATAAGGCAACGAGGCGGTGCGGAAGCCCAAATAGGGGAGGATGGCGCGTACGATCAGGTGCCGCTCCGGAAGCGTGTTCAGGGCATCGCAAACCGTCCGGCTCACGATGCGGAAATCGGAAGCGTGGGGCTGGATGGGAACTTCGGAAACCGCGTTGAAAATCCGGTAGAAGGCCCGCGATAGGAGATTCTTGAAGAAGCCGGCCTGAGCGCCCTCCCGCACCATCTGCACCACGTCGAAGCCGTCTTCGGCTTTGGCCAACATGGCCGACAGCAAGGCGGGCGGATGCTGGAGATCGGCGTCCAAGGTGGCGATGAAACGGCCCCGGGCGGCGCGATAGCCGGCGCGCAGGGCGTTCTGGTGGCCGGCGTTGCGAACGAAACGGATCAGGCGCACGCTGGCATCGCGGGCCGCCAACGAACCCACTTCCTCTCCGGTTCGATCGGTGCTGCCGTCGTCGACGAAGATCATCTCTATGGGAATGCCCGCGCAGGCCGCGCAAACCGCCGCGTACAGGGGTCGGATATTGGCCTCTTCATTGTGGCAAGGCACGACCACCGAAAGTCGCGGCGGCCCCGCGCCGGCCCTGCCGGTCTGCCAATCCCGTCCGTCCATAACCTATGGATTTTAGCATAGCCCTGCCGGGAAAAGAAAGGTGGCCCCTCCAATAGGCGGGCCCCCTCCTTTGTAGGTCCCCACCCTCCGTTTTTTGCTAGGGGGAGGGTATTTTTCCCGATATGACCCATTCCCCCTTCCGCGTCGGCGTCGTAGGCGCCGGCGGTATCGCCCGCGGGCAACATTTGCCGGGCTGGCGCGGCATTCCCAATGTGAACATCGTCGCGATAGCCGATATCAACAAGGCGGCCGCGGCGGCCGCGGCCATGGAATTCGGGGCCGCCCACGTCTTCACCGATTTCCAGGATCTGCTTAAGCTCGATCTGGACGCGGTAGACGTGTGCACCCCCAACCTTTCCCACGTGCCCATCGTCCAGGCCGCCCTGGAGGCGGGTAAGCACGTGATCTGCGAGAAACCCCTGGCGGTGACGGCGCGCGAAGTGCGTCTGATCGGGGAGTTGGCGGACGGCAAAGGCCTGAAACTGATGACGGCCCAGCATCATCGCTTCGGGGCCGCCGGGCGCGCGGCCAAACGCTGGGCCGAACAAGGTTTCCTGGGCCCGGTCTACCATGCGCGCGTACGGGCCATGCGCCGCGCCTGGCTGCCGGTCTCCCCGGGCTTCATCGACGCGCGGTTATCGGGCGGCGGCCCCTGCATGGACATCGGAGTGCATGCGTTGGACCTTTGCCTGTGGCTGATGGGATTTCCCGATCCGGCCCGCGTGAGCGGAACCGCGCGGGTCAACTTCGCCAAAGGGGCGGAGATCCCCGGTATGTGGGGGGAATGGAATCGCGAGCTGTATTCGGTCGAAGATTTCGCCGCCGGCTTCGTGCATTTCAAAGGCCCTGCAGGGGCCCCGACAGGGAACCCGGCCCCGGCACCCGGCGGAACCGGCGCGGCGCCGGGAGGAGCAACCCTCGCCTTGGAGACCGCCTGGCTGGGGCATCAGGCGGAGAACGAGGAAATGGGTTGCCAACTTTTCGGGCTGAAGGGAGGGCTGAAATGGCCCGACGGGCATTTCGCTTCGGTTCAGGGCGGCGTGTTCGCGCAAGGCTCCTTGACCTATCCCACCCATATCGAAAACGCCTACCTCGAGGAGCTGCGAGCCTTCCATGATTGCATCGTAAATGGGACGCCCTCCCCAGTGCCTTGGCGCGAGACTGAGAAGGTGATCGCCATCCTGGAAGCGATCTATACGTCGCAGAGAGAGGGCCGGGAGATCCTGATCGGTTAGGCCTTTCGGCGGCCCTTGCGCCCGCGTATCGCGCTTGCTACTCTTTTCGCCGCTTCCCCCGGATATTCCGGGGATATCCGCGTCGAGACTTCATGCCGGTTCGCATCCATCGCGCCCTCGGGTGTTACGCGATTTCCGCCGCGCTGGCTTCCCTAGCCTGGTGCGTTGACCCGATCGATACGGCCGGTAAAGCGGGGTGGGACGGATGGCGGGGAGACCTCCATGTCTTCTATGAGGGCCATCGGGGAGGAGAGGCGTTCACCGGGTCCGCCCTGACTTCAGCTGCCGCAGGATGGGGCGTGTGGCAATGGCATCTGTACCGCCTAGAAGCGCGCGTGGGGTTGCAGGGCCAGGTCATCGAGTCGGATCCGTATCATGAGACCAATAATAATAGCCGATTTGCGCGGGCGGGCCTCTGGTTCACGGATATGAGCCTTCGCTACCCGTTAGGCGCACCCGGAGGCGGAAGCGACATCCAGTTCGGCGTTTTCCGCGCCCATCCCGGGGAGGGACCCGACCTTTTCGGGAATTACGTGACGCGTTCCGAACCGTATCCGGGCCGCATGCCCCTCCCAGACCGGGCGGCGGACACCTTGGGATCGGCGGCGGAGCTGAGCGAGGGACTGCGGATCGCATCCGGCGCCGTGGGCGGCCCTCTGCGCGCCGAAGCTTTGCTTCTTGAAGAAAAAGGCGACTTTTCCTGCTTCGGATTCCTGGAGGGAACGCTCCCGCGCGGACTGCGATGGAGCCTTTCCGCTGGCGTGCGCCATGCTTTCGATTGGCACCACAACGATGAGTTCTACTCGGAACCCTTTTGGGCCAAAGGGGGATCGGGCGTCGTTCCCATTGATTCCGCCCGGTCGGCGGAAGCGAACGGCTCCGCCTTTTCCGACTCGGGCGGAATCACCCAAAGGGCCCTGGTGCTTTCCGCGCGCCTGGAATGGCTGCAAGCCTTCGGGAAGCCGGGCATGGGCGGCGCATTCGGTGAAGTAGCCCTATTGGGATGGGAGAACCAACCCCTTTTGTACCAGGATCGCTGGCGGCGCCTGGCGGCCACCTTGGGCCTGCGGCCGCCCACATGGGGCCTGCTCCAGCTTTGTCTCTTGCAACTGGAATGGCGGCCCGGCGCCTATCATCCCATCGGATTCACCTACGGGTCTTCCGGGTCCGGAGGCTATCTCGAACCTGCCGATGCCGCTTCGCCCTGGAGCTATGCGGTTCTGCTCGGTCGGGACATCGGGCGGCATTGGGCCGTCCGCAGCCGCTTTTCCTATGCCCCGCAAGTATGGACGGACGTGCGGGACCCGTGGGACGAAGGTTACGAACGGGTCGCCGAAAGGGTCGCTCCCGACATCCATCGGGGAAAGGAACAGCTTTCCCTTCAGCTCCGCGTGGAATACCGCTTTGGCCGGCTTATGATGCCCGTTGCGAATACGGATATCCGGTAACGAGGAAGGAAATCGCCCGCAGCTAGGCCATAAAAAAAGGCCGGTCCCTTGCGGAACCGGCCTGGATGGGAAGAGCGCGGGCCTGAGCGCGCCCGGGGGCCAAAATGCCGCGCTTAGAACGGCAAATCGTCCTCGGCCTGGGGCGGAAGCGAAGCGGGCGCGCTGTAGCCGCCGGGCGCAGCGCCCGAGGGGGCGCCGCCGCCGAAGGATCCGCCCGAAGAGCGCGCGTTCATGGCGGGTTCGGAACGTTGGAAGCCGCCGCCCTCGCCGCCTTCGGAACGATTGCGCGGGCTGCCGAGCATCTGCATCTGGTCGGCGATGATTTCGGTGGTATACCGCTTCTGCCCGTTCTGGTCGTCCCAGGTACGGGTTTGCAGGCGGCCTTCGATGTAGACCTGCGAACCTTTGCGCAGGTACTTCTCGGCGACCTCGGCCAGGCCTCGCCACATCACGATATTATGCCATTCGGTCTTCTCGACCTTCTGGTTGGTGTTCTTGTCGGTGTAGCTGTCGGTGGTCGCGATCGAGAAGTTCGCGACCTTGGCTCCGGAGGGGATGGCGCGCACTTCCGGGTCTTTGCCCAGGTTGCCGATCAGCATGACTTTGTTGAGGGATCCCATTTTGTCCTCGCTTCTCCCCGGGGCGGAAATTCCCGGGGGCACTGTGTTGATGAATCCAAATAATTGCCCTCGCCGGCCCTCGAAATTGCTTTATTGGAGCATTCGGAGGCCGCAAATAGGCAGCATGAAAAGTAGCAATTCCAAGGTCGTCCTGCCCCTCGATCGTTTGAACGAAGTGTGGCCATCCGCCCTCAAAAACGCCGCCATCGGCGCGGTCCTCCATCCCGCCTCGGTTTCGGCCTCCCTGGTCCACACCTCCGATATTCTGAAATCGCATGACGGGTCCTTGTTCCGGCTGAAAGCGTTGTTCGGGCCCCAGCACGGCTATCTGGGACAGACCCAGGACAACATGATCGAGTGGCGGGATTTCCGGCATCCGCAATGGGGGATTCCCGTCTACAGCCTGTATGGCGAACATCGCGAACCTACGCCCGCCATGCTGCAAGGCCTGGACGCGCTTTTGATCGACATGCAGGACGTGGGGGCGCGCTACTATACCTTCATCTGGACCCTGTACCTATGCATGCGGGCCTGCGAGAAGCTGGGCATCCACGTGGTGGTGCTGGATAGGCCCAACCCTATCGACGGGCAGAGCGAAGAGGGGCCCGTGCTCGATCCGGAATACCGGTCTTTCGTGGGACTGCATCCCATCCGGGTGCGGCATGGGAAGACCATCGGGCAGTTGGCCGAACAGTTCCAACGCGAGGCGTTCCCGAAATGCGAATTGACGGTGCTCCACATGCGGGGCTGGGAACCATGGATGTATTACGAGGATACGGGCCTGCCTTGGGTGCTGCCTTCTCCCAATATGCCCACGGTGGATACCGCCGTGGTCTATCCCGGCATGTGCCTTTTGGAAGCGACCAATATGTCCGAGGGACGCGGGACCACCAAACCCTTCGAGCTCTTCGGCGCCGGCTACATCGCCGATGCGGCCGGCTTCGCGGGCAAGCTGAATGCCTTAGGCCTGCCCGGGGTGCATTTCCGCGCGGCCTGGTTCCAGCCCACCTTCCATAAGTTCCAAGGGCAACTGTGCGGCGGGGCCCAGTTCCACGTCACCGATCGGAAAACCTTCCTGCCCTGGCGTTCGGCCGTGGAGATGCTGAATCTGGTGCGGCGCGAGTACGGGGACGCGTTCCAGTGGAAGCCGCCGCCCTACGAGTACGAGCATAAGAAGCTGCCCATCGAAATCCTGATCGGCGGGCCGGTGGGGAGCGTCTTCCCGTGACGGCCGCGCCCTTCTCGCCCGCACCGTAACATGCCGGATACCCTTTCCGCCTTCTTCCTATGCGCCGGCTACGGGCGGCGCCTGCGCCCCTTGACCGACCGCATCCCCAAACCGGCCATTCCCTTCCAGGGGAAAACGGCGCTGGAGATCAATTACCGCAAGGTGCAGCCGCTCTTCCCGGTCGGCCTTTTGTGCAACACCCACCATCTCTATGCCGAAATGGAGAAGCCGGCCTTGCGGCTGGGGATGCGTACGCTTTATGAGCCCGAGATCCTGGGCACGGGCGGATGCCTGTGGAACGCGCGGCACATCCTGGAGACGACGGATCGCTTTCTGGTGCATAACGGCGACCTTATCCACACCATCGATTTGAAGGATCTGCTACGGCGGCACCAGGCCTCGGGGGCCATGGCCACCTTGGCCGGCATATTCCGTCCCACCCACAATACCTTGAGCGTGGGCGGGGATGGACGGCTTTTGGGCGTGCATGGCTTCGAGGGCTACGCGCCGGCGGGGAACGAATTAGCCCGCCTCACCTTCGCCGGCATCGCCGTATACGAGAAGGCCTTCCTCGGTTTCGTGCAGCCGGGCGTCGCCGACATCAAGCCCTATTGGACCGCGGCCCTGAAGGCGGGCCATGCCATCAAGGTCGCCAACTACAGCCAGGATGCGGCCTGGTTCGATTTCGGAACCCCGCAGGGCCTCTGGGATGCCGCCAAATTCCACATGGAACTGACGGGCGAATACGCCTACCAATACACGCCTTTGGTCCGGGAAATGCGCGCCTACGTCTCCAACGAGGCGGGGGTGGACGATTTGCCCGAGGCGTTGCGCGACGTGCTCATCTACGAGGAACCGGCCGCGCCTATCTCCCACCATGCCCGGAACCAGATTATCGGGCGGGATTTCCGGTGGGAGATCGAACCTTAGAAAAGACCTCATAAATAGGTTCTCCTTCGGGCGGATAGGACCCAGAATCCCAAATTCCCCGGGATTCCGGATAGACCCGCCGCGGCGGGGCCATCCCCTTTCCCGGCCGAATTCCTAGATTACGGACGACCGCCGAGGGGCCTCGGGCCCGCGCGGAGCGTTTTGCTTCCTTCATTTCGGCATGGGTGTCCATATGCAAGCACATGGGCGTTACACCATCCTTGGGGAAATCGCCGCGGGCGGAACCGCCACGGTGTTCCTTGCCGAGGATAGCGTGCTTCGCCGCAAAGTGGCCCTGAAGAAGCTGCATCCCCACCTGCTCAACCATCCGGAGATGGTCAAGCGCTTCCGGAAGGAAGCGGTGGCCGTAGCCTCCCTTTCCCATGAGAACGTGATCAAGATTTTCGATTACGGGCAGGAAGATAAAGTGGTTTACCTGGCCATGGAGTACGTGGACGGGCTGTCCTTGGATGCCCTGCTCCACGAATCGAAAGGGGTCATCCCGAACCTGACGGCCTTGTCCTTGTTCCGGCAGCTATTGGATGGGTTGGCGGCCGCGCATGCCCTGGGCATTTGCCATCGCGATATCAAGCCATCCAACGTCCTGATTGATCGTAAGGGGAACGTACGCCTGGCCGATTTCGGCATCGCTTTCCTGTCCGAGGATACGTCCTTCACGCGCACGGGCGCCTACCTGGGAACGCCGGGATTTTCGGCGCCCGAACAGGCCGAAGGCAAACCGATCACGGAAAAGACGGACATCTTCGCGGCGGGCGCGATGCTATACCGTTGCCTCGCCGGTCGCATGCCCTTCGTGGCCGCTTCACCCCACGCCGTGCTCAAGGCCATCGTCGAGCAGGTCCAGCCCAAGGCCAACCTGGTGAATCCCCGCATCGTGCCGGCCTTGGCCGACCTGGCCCAGGACATGCTCGCCAAGGAACCGGCGCGGCGGCCGGACGCGCAGGCCTGCGTGCGCCGCGTGCAGGACATCGCGCAGGAGCTGGGGCTTCCCATCGACGCCGGGCGCATCCAAGCCCTGATGATGGATGCGAACGCGCAATCGGCGCAGGAAGGGCGGGAGCTCTCCGAGCGCTTCGTGCAATTGGCCCGCTCGGCGGAACGATCCGGAAAGGGCCGGGAAGCGCTGAAGCTATATTCCCTGGCCCAGGTCTTTTCGTCCGACGGCCTGCTGGGGAAGGACGCCTCCTCGCGGCTGCGCGCGGCTTTTCGCCGCACTCGTTGGGCGGGGGCCACGGCTGCCGTCGCGTTGTTGATCACCACGGGAGCGATGGCCTTGCGGACCCACCCCAAGGGCCTACCCCCAGCCGGACTGGTTGGGGGTAGGCATGCCTCGCCCGCCTCCGAGGCGTCCATGCCCGCCCTCCCGATCCCGATTCCGGGCCTGGAGGCGAACAGGCCGGAACCGGCGGCGGTCCTTTTGCCGCCCGCATCTCCCGCCGCATCCATGGCCGCCCATGCGACGGCCTCATCGGCGATCCGGATCGATCCCGGGGGTAACCTCGGCGTGACTCCCTCCGCGACCCCTCCCGCGGCCGCCCCCCGCCGGAACGGAGGCCGGGCCCGAACGATCGCGCGCATTCGCCCGGCAGGGCATCCGCTTTCGGACCTCCCGGAGCCAAAGGAGCTTTCCGCTTCGGCGCCGCGTCCGGCGCAGGGCTATGCCTGGATCAAGACCAATCCGCCCTTCGCGCGCGTCCGCATCGATGGCAGGGAGATCGGATCGACGCCGCTCCCCGGCCCCATGGCGCTTCCCGAAGGCGCCCATTCCCTGGAAGTGGAACGCGAAGGGTGCCGTCCCCTGACGCGGGAATTCCGCGTCCCGCCTTCCGACACCCTCATCCTTAGGCTCACGCTGGAGCGCGAGGGCGCCCCATGAGGCCGGCATTCGCCTGGAGCTCCGGCGCCTTGATCGGCGCCTTGTGCCTGGCCCTGGCGCGGCCCGCATCCGCTTCTCCGGAAGACCTGTTCAAATGGGGGGAGTACGATAGCCTGATCCGCATTCTGGAGCCCGAGGTTTCCCGGCCCGGCTATGCCACCGTCGCGGTCCGCTCCGACTCCCTGGAGCATGCCCGCGCCTTGTTGTATCTCGGCGTGGCCTATGCCGCCACCGGCCATCCGGCGCGTTCCGACTCGGCTTTCGCGATCGCGTTCGCGCTCGACTCGGCCGTATCCCTCGATCATTACTACGCGACGCCCGCCATTGCCGCGCGCTTCGACAGCCTGGCCGCGGAACGCCGCCGGCATCGCGTTCCTGCCGCCGCGCGGGCCCCCATGCCGGCCGTATCGGCCGCACCGATCCCGAGTCCGTACCCTCCCGCGGGCTTGCGCGCCCCGCAACCGGGTCGGGCTTGGCTCTGGTGGGGGCTTGGGGCGACTGCCGCCGTCGCCGCCGGCGGATCAGCCTGGTGGTACGCCAACGCCCATGACGGGACACCGCGCGACAACGTCACCGTCATCGATCTCCGCAACGCCAAATGAAGACGCTCGCCATCCGTCTCGCCATCGCCCTGGCCGCCTTGGCCTTCGTCTGGTCCTGCAATGTGTCCGTGGAGGACAAGGATCAGTACGTCTCCTTGTTGGCGCCCGATTCCTTAAGCTCCTTCGATACGGTGCTGGTGCTGATGTTGGATCCCGCATCCGGAGCGCCGCAGGACACCCTTTGGAACGCCCCGGTCAAGGAGGCCGGCGATCTCACCCGCTTGCATGCGAGCCATTACACGGGCGGGCCCATGGATTTGCTTATCCTGGGCCTGCGCGACGGCATGGCCGGGTACTGCATCAAGGTCGAATACCGGAACCCCGGCGATACGCCCGTCGTGACGGTCCATCCGGCCTGGGACACCATCCCGCCGGCCTTGTCGCCCAAAGGCCTGGACTCCCTGGAATTGCGGGAGGGGGAGGCCCTGAAGGACACCGGCGCAACCTGCAAGGACGATTGGACCCCGGCGCCGCGCCTAAGGATAACGGGAGCCGTGGATCGGGATCATGCCGGGACGTATCACCTGGACTACTTGTGCGAAGATCGCGCGGGCAACCGCGCGTCCTTTTCGCAGCGGATTTACGTGCGGCGTTGGCCGGACACCGTGGCCCCCGAGATCCGCCTTTTGGGCCGGGATACCCTGGTCATCGTCCAGGGCTCCCCCTACTCCGATCCCGGCGCGGAATGCCTCGATTCGGTTGACGGGACCCGCGACATCACGGGGACGGGAACGGTGAATATGTCCGTTCGCAAGGAATATGTCCTGGATTACCTCTGCGTGGATGCCGCCGGCAACCATTCGCCCCATCTCATCCGCATCGTGCGCGTGATTCGCGCCCCGGATTCCGATAAGCCCGCCATTACCTTGCAAGTGGGCGATTCGCTGGAGGTCTGGCAAGGGTCGGATTTCCAGGACCCGGGAGCGGATTGCGTGGATAACCAGGACGGCCCATTGCCGGTTACCCGGCTCGGCCAGGTGGATACCAAGATTCTCGGGATCGACTCTCTCGTTTATCGTTGCGCCGATTCGGCCGGCAACGTGGCGGAGGCGAGGAGGTGGGTGACCGTGGCGCGGGCGCCGGACAACCTCAAGCCGGTCCTCACCCTGCGCGGCCCCGATTCCCTGGATGCCTGGGAAGGGAGGCCGTACGTCGATTCGGGCGCCGTTTGCTCGGACGATCGCGACGGTACCCTGCCGGTTACGGTGAAGGGGACGATCGACGTCCACTCTCGGGGCACCCAGGTCTTGCGCTTCGACTGCACGGACTCGGCCGGGAACGCGGCCTTGGAGCGCTCGCGCAAGGTACGCATCATCCGGGTGCCCGATTCGGTGAAGCCGGAAATAATCCTGGTGGGATCGGCGAACGCCGTGGTTACGCGCGGGCGGGCTTACCTCGATTCGGGCGCTGTGTGCTTGGACGATCGCGACGGCCGCTTACCCGTTTCCCGCTTCGGGACGGTGGATACCTCGAAGTCGGGTTCCTATGCCTTGAAGTTCGGCTGCGCCGATTCAGCCGGTAACTCCGCCGATACGGTAACCAGGACGGTAACCGTGGCCATTCCCTCGGATACGATCAAGCCGGCCATAACCTTGGTCGGTCCCGACAGCATACCGGTGCTGTCCCTATCCAATTTCGACGATCCAGGCGCGACCTGCTCCGACGATCGGGACGGGACCCTCCCGGCGTCGCTGGCCGGATTCGATCCCCCCTCCGGCCCCGTCGACGGTTATTACCGGGCCCGCTACACTTGTACGGACAAGGCGGGCAATATCGGCGAGGCTTACCGGGTTCTGAAGTCCGGGCTGTACACCGTCAATATCGCGGATACCCAGGATGCAGCCATTGACACCACCCTCAATTACTATAACCTCGGTCTAACCGGATACCTGTCCCTCAACCTGGGTTCGGGCGAGAAATGGTTCACCTTGTACCGCTTCGACCTAACGAAGGTAACCAAGGCCGGGCTCAAGTCGGCCAAGCTCCGCTTCGTCACCTGGCCCAAGGACACCCGGCCTAGCTGGCCGGGCTCGGCCCAGGATTACTCCCTTAAGGTCTGGGGCTTTAAGAGGGATTGGATCGAAGGCACGGGCAATTGGTTCTATAACCGGGGCGCGTGGCAGAACTCGGGCGAGTCCTATTTCGCGGACTACGTCATCCCGGATTGGGTGAAGGCGGCTTCGTCCGATCCGGCCTTGGACGACGGAGTGACCGGGGCCGATCGCGATATGGTCCGGCCCGGAAACATGACCCTGCTCGCGTCGGCGACCGCTCGCGTTCGCTACGACGCCTCTTTTCTCCTCAACAAGGTCATGGCGCCTCCCGCCTATCTGCGCGTGGTCGAGATCGATGTCACCGATTACGTCAAGAACGCCGATCCGTCCCATGACTACGGCTTCACCGTTACTTGCGACAACTGCACGGTCCATATCGGGGTGATGAGCAAAGAAGTGAATGACGGGATTTACGCTCCCCGATTGATGCTCAGTTATTAGGGAGCGAAGGAGCCGGGCCGGAGCGTTCGCTTAAGCGCCGCGTGCTTCGGACAGGTACCGGAAAAAGGTACTGCGGCCCATCCCCAGCAAAGCGGCCGCCTTCTCCTTGTCTCCGCCGCATAGGTCCAGCGCCCGCTGGAGATAATCCAATTGGAAGCGGCGCGTGGCCGCCTCCATGTCCAACCAGCGATCTTCGCCGGAGGGCAAGACCAGGCGCAGGCGAGGGCCGTCGGCGAAGAGGACGGACTTGGCGACCGCGTTGGCGAGCTCACGCACGTTGCCGGGCCAGCGATAACGCGCCATGGCGAAAAGGGAATCGGGATGGAATCCCGCCAAGCGTTTATCGGGATAGCGGGCTTTCGCCTTTTCCAGGAAGAAATGCGCCAGCAACTCCAGATCTTCGCCGCGCTCGCGCAAGGGCGGCAATGCGATGCAGTGCTGATTGATGCGATAGTAGAGGTCCTCGCGGAAGGCGCCCTCGGCTACGCGCTCCTTCAGATTGCGGTTGGTCGCGCTCACGACGCGCACGTCCACGCGCACCTCGGTCGATTGCCCCACCGGCCGCACCAGCCCGGTCTCCAAGGTGCGCAACAGCATGGCCTGCATGGACAGTTCCATTTCCCCGATCTCGTCGAGGAACAAGGTCCCGCCGTCGGCGGCCTGGAAGATGCCGCGCTGATCCTGAGTGGCTCCGGTGAAGGCTCCCTTCCTATGCCCGAACAGCTCGCTGGCCAAAAGCTCACCGCGCAGGGTGCTGCAATTGATCACTAGAAAGGGCTGCGCGGCGCGGGCGCTGCAACGATGGATAAAGCCCGCCAGTACGTCCTTGCCGGTCCCGGTTTCGCCTTCGATCAGCACGGCGATGTCGCCGCCGGCCACGGCGCGCGCTTCGCCCAGAACGGAGCGCATGGCCGGGCAGGTCGCGATGAAACCGGGATCCTCGCCCTGCGGCCCTAAGGCCGCGAGTAGCTTGCCCTGCATCCCTAGGGTGGCCACGTGATCGAGCAGGCTGCCCGCCACCAGGGCGAAGACCTCGAGCTCGGCCAGGGCCTGCGGGCCGAAAGAAACGGAAGGCCGGTTGGATCCGATATAGATGAGGCCCGATAGCCGGCCGGCGGTCGACAGAGGGCAGCATAGCACCGAGCATAATTTGAGATCAACCACGCTTTGCGACCGGCTGTATTCGGGATCCTCGAGGGCGTTAGCCAGGTACATGCCTTTGCCCTCGCGTAGCACCTTGGCCACCACGGTATCGCTGAACAAGGGTTCGACGGCTTCGCGCGTGGAGACCGCCACCGCGGGTTTGCCGCCGGCATCGAGGGTGAACAAAAGGGCCTCGTCGCCATGGAAGGCCTCGAGCGAGAGGCGCATGACCTGGCGGAGCAGGGATTCGAGATCGCGTTCTTCGGCCACCAGGGCGCAGAGACGCGCGAGGCCGGGCGGAACCTTGGCTTCGGAAGGAATGGCCGGGCCCGCGCCCGCGCTTTCGTGCCCGCCGGCGGCGTCTTTCTCGAGCAGGAGCCGCGTTCCACCCAACTCGATCAGATCGCCGGGGCGCACTTCGGCCGCATCGGCGCGCTTGGCGTTGAAGATGGGCTTGGCCTTGGGATCGAGAGCGTCGGCCCGAAACGAGTCGCCGGACAAGGAGAGCCGCAGGGCGAGCGGGGGGATGTCGGCGCCCGCAAGGACGAGATCGGAGTCGGGGCCGGAGCCGATCAGGACGACGGAGTCCGGAAAGGGCCAGAGGCGGACTTGCCCTTTGGAGATGATGCGGAAGCGATACATGATGCCTTTGGAAACTTCGAGTTCGAAAGGTAGCCAAATAGTACCTTTCCTACCCGCATGCCGCGCGGCCCCAAGCAGCTTTCCTACTACTCCTACGATAGCCTCGGCAATCCTTGGCTTTCGGGCGGAGGCGCCGTGCGCGACTTCGAGATCCTCAAGCGCCAGCGCGCCCGGTGGGCGGGCATCACCTATTGGACGGGGCGGTATCCGGGTTTCCGCGCGGGCGACCGCGAGGGTATCCGCGTGCGCGGCCTCGGATGGGGGCGGTCATACTTGATCTCCCGCATCACCTATACGTTCTGCGCGAACCTACGGTTGTTGTGGGACCGCGCCGATGCCATCGGCAACAGCGTTTCCGCCTATGCACCGCTTCTCGCGGGACTGCTACGGCCCGCGCGCTTCTATCTGGTGGCGCACCATTACGTGGGGGGCCGCTCGGGGGAGAAATACGGCTTGGCCGGACGTGTGGCCTGGGCTTGCGAATGGCTTCTGATGCGGGGATGCCGTCGCCTCATCGTTTCCAATCGCGCCGTCGCCGAACGCGTGCGGGGCTTCAATCCCGGGACCCAGGTCCTGGTCACCCAGAACGGTTTCGATGACCGGCTGCTGGACTTGCCCTCGGCCGAAGCGGAGATTCCCTACATCTTGTTCCTGGGACGCTTCGACATCTACATGAAGGGTCTCGATATCCTGATCCGCGCCTTCGCCGGACTCGATCCGGCGCGCCGCGGGCGTACCCATTTGATCCTGGCCGGGGCCGCCTCCCCCAAAGCGCTGCAGGCCGTGGCGGAATTGATCCCGCCCGGGATGGCTTCCTCCATCGCCTTGGAGCCCAACGTCAACGAGGAGCGCAAGCATGCCCTTTTGGCCGCCTGCCTCTTCTTCTGCAGCCCCTCGCGATTCGAAGGCTGGGGCATCGCGGCCCTGGAGGCGAATGCGGCCGGCAAGCCGGCGCTGGTCTCGCGGGCGGACGGGTTCCTCGACAGCATCAAGGACGCCTACTCCGGCGTGATGGTTCCCGTGGAGGACGAAGCGGCGCTGGCCGCGGCCATGGCCGACCTCATCTGGGATGCCGCCAAGCGGCAAGCCTTGGGGGCCAACGCGCGGGAATGGGCCAAGCGCTTCGCCTGGTCCCGCATCGCCGAGAGCGAACAAGTTTGGCTGGAAGCAAACCTTTTCGGCCCGCGAACGACAAGCAAGCCTCGCGCATAACCAAGAAATTTAGCCGATACGCCGGCAACAATGCCCATGCGGACCCGCGCCGGGGAGAATTATACTTACCTACAATATCCGTGCGCCGTTACTAGCACTGTATTCCGATCCCGCGAAGGAGGTAATAGTGAACCGTGACCGAAATCTCACCTTAGTCTTTTGCTTGGCTTCGTCTTGCCTGGCCGGCGCGGCAGAACTGCTCCATTTCGATTTCAATGACTCGGCCTATCTCGGCGCCCAGGCGGGAAGCCTGCCTGCCGGAACGATTGTGGGGCCCGTTGCGCCTTCGGGAGAAGCGGGCGCCGCCGATTTTCACGGAGGCGTGGTCAAGCTCCCGGGGCTCCCCGGACCGCAAGGGCCGTTCTCCATCGAAGCCCGTTTCCGCATCCGGCATTTTGGCCCCGAAAGCAGCCGTTTCATTGCGGATATCCTGAACACGGCTACATGGAACAGCGATCCGCCCGCGACCGATTCGGTGCCGACGCAAGGATTCTCATTCCGAACGGGCGGCGGCTATCTATATCCCGTGTTGCCTGGCGACCGATACGCGAATGACCAGGAACGGGTGGCCGCGCAGGAAATTTATTCCCATGTCGATCGGGGCATGCTCTCGGTGTGCTTCGGCGCCTTGGTTATCGCGCGCCGGGACGTGTCGGATTGGAAAAACGTCTATACCGATCGTTGCGTCGAATTAGGGGCGTGGACCCATATGGCCGCGGTCTGGGATGGGCAAGCTGCGCGCATCTATCTGAATGGATTGGATGCCACCGACACCCTGCGCGTGGATGGAGCGGGAAAGCCTTCCCGAATCGATAGCGTACTGACCGCTTACGTGGGCGGGCGCAGCGAGGGGTCGTATGACCCTCGCAGCTTCGACGGCGATATCGACTTCGTAAGATTGGAGGACCGGGCGCTCACGCCTGAAGAAATCCACGCGAGATACAAGGATACCTTCGTGCCCGCGCGGCGCGACTCACTGTGCCAAGGCGTGGTCATCCCGGCCTATCCGGAAGCCGGCCAGGTGTGCCAGGCAGGCCTGCGCTTTGAAATCAAGATCGCCAACCATGGGGCATGCACCGATCCGGCTTTCATCGCGGGACTAATCTCCGGGGACAGTATTGAAATCGAATTGGCGAAGGACCCGTCTTTCGATACCGTCGCCGTGCGCGCCCGCTTCACCGGTTTGTCTTTTGAGCCGAATACCTCCCTGCTGGCCTCTCTGGCAGGATACCAAGGGCCGATTTACTGGCGCGTCCGCTTGATCCATTCGGGTGGAAGCAATGCCCTGGCGAAATCGGCGGCCACCGTTCCCGAATGGAGCCCATCCCGCCCGATCGTCCTCGACCTCTCGCCCAGCGCCATGGTGTCCCGTCGGGCTCCCCGCCTGGTGCGCTCGGAACCGGGGCTGCTTCTCCGAGGGAACGGCGAGCCCGCGCTCTTCAACCTGTCGGGCAAGCGCGCTCCCGCCCGCTTCCGCAAGGTCTCCGATGGCCCTGGCGAGGCCCTCTGGCGCTTAGAGTGGATCCCCCAAGGGGCGCCTGGAGTGCTGTTGGCTCGTTAAGGCTTTGCGCCGAGCGCTTTCAATCCCGGAAGGATCAGCCCCCGCCGGATCAATTCCGCATCGGTGACCCGGCGCGTGGCCTGCACGCGACGGCGTTTGGCTAGGATCGGTCCCAGCCGGTACCAAGGAGCCAAGAAGCCGGCAATCTCGGTGAGGGCCCGGCCGAAGCGGAGCCGGGCGAGTTGGCTTAGGGCGCCGGCAACGCACAAGGCCAGATGGACCGGCAGCCAAGCCAGGAGCGAGAGCGTCCCGAAGTTGGCGAGCAGCGAGGCGATGCGGTTGCGCAGGAAGCGGAACTGGTTCCATTCGAAGAAGGATTTCCGCGAGGATCCGCCCTTTAGATGGTAGATCACCGCGCCGGGGACGTAACCGATACGATACCCCAGCAGGTTCAGCCGCCAGCAAAGATCGGTCTCCTCGAAATACATCTTGAAGCCCTCATCCATGCCGCCGGCCTCTTCGAAGATGCGCCTGCGCATCGCGAGGCCGGCGCCGCGGCCGGCGAAGATGGGCGAAACCCCGCCTCCCGCGGCCGCTTCGGCATGCACGATAAAGCCGGCGCGATCCAGGAAATGCCCCCGCGATTCCGGGCGGTCCGGATGGGTGAGCATACGCAGATCGGCCTGGGCCCCGTCGTAGCCGCCCGCACGCATGCCCCGGTCCAGCACGGCCAGCCAATCGGGCTCCACCCGGGTATCGGGATTGAGCAGCACCAGGAATTCCCCCCGTGCCTCGGCCGCCAAAAGATTCACGCCCCCCGCGAAGAAGCGGTTGACTTCCGAACGGAAAACGCGGAGGCGCCGGTCATGGATATGGGCTTCGACCCAGTCGGCCTCGGCCTCGGGCGAATCGTTGTCGAGGAAAAGGAGTTCGAAGGACGGGCCTGTCGAGGCCAGCACCGATCCCAGGCATCCTTCCAGGAAGCGCAGGCTGCGATATCCGATCAGCAGGATGGAATAGGCGGGAGCCTCGGGCTTGCCGGCGGATGCGGAATCCGTGGGGGAGCCGGTCCTATCGGCGCGGGCGCCTGAGTCCGAGGGCATGGGACGCTTAGGGCTTCCGCAGATAGAAGGCGACGGCATCGCCTTGGCCCTGGCGATCCAATCGCCGGGCCCGCAAGTATTGCGATACGAACCCGGCGCCGCGCCGCAGGCGGTATCCCAGGCTTTCGCCGGGACCGCGCAGAGCCATATGCGTTACCCCGCGGAGATAATTGTCGCTGGCCCAGAATTGCCAGGGATTGGAGTTGTACTGCGTCTCCGCCACGCGCAGCCCGGCCCGCTCCGCCAAGATGCCGAAGCTTTCCAGGCTGTGCAGGTAGATGTGCCGGGGCGCATCGAGGGAAGCCCAATGAATGCCGTAATGGCGCCACGCCCAAGAGGAAACCGTAGGCACCTCGACGATGCAGGTTCCGCCGTCGGAGAGGAGATCGGCGGCCTTGCGCAAGGTGGCGAGGTTGTCCGGGATATGCTCCAGGGAATGGTTGAATAGGATGACGTCCCATTTCCCCTCGGTTTGCAGGATGTCCTGCTTATGGATCACCAAGCCGTTGGGGTAGCGAACCGTTTCGGCGATGAACGGATCCACTCCCGCGACATGGCGGAAGCCGTTGTCCGCCAGGAAATACAAGGCACGCCCGCTGCCGCTGCCTACCTCCAGGATGCGCGCGTCGCGGTCGGGCTTCACCTTCGCGAGCTTGGGCAGGGCCACCTCGGGAAGCGCCATTTGCAGGAGCCTGCCGATCAGGCCGGCGCCGTCGAAGGCGAAGCGATCGCGCTTCCATTCCAGGCGATCCTTGAAGCGCCGCCAGGCGTTGCCGTGGCCGACGGGCGCGAAGCTGTAGTAATGCGAAGGATAATACCGTCCCAAATCCCCGGGAATGGCCGCGATCTGCAGGCAGCCGCAATCGGCGCAGAGGAAATACGGGAAGATCTCGCGGGTGGCGTAGAGCATTTCCGGGACCTGATAGGCGGGATGCGGCCCGGCATGGCCGCAGATGCGGCACGGTCCCGGCTCCGTGGCGATGGAGGCCGGGGCGGGCTCGCGGATATCGGCTTGACGCATGGTGTCCAAGGCTCCACAAGGTAGCAAAGAGGGCGACTGCCCCGCGGCCGCGAAGGCCGTCGCGTCACTCCCCGCCGCGAATCCTCCGGAACATCATCCAACCCCACCCCCAAAGCGCCAGGGAGAGGGTCGGAACATAACCGAGGATGCTGATCGCGAACACGGTATCCCGTGGTATGCCGGCTAGGTCGGAGAAGAAGAAGATATTCAGGTATTCGCGCACCCCCACGCCTCCGAAACTGATGGGCAGGAACAGGATGACCTGGATGAGGGCGGGGAAAAGCACAATCTGCCAGAGCTGCACCGCGGGATAGAGGCTACGGAACAAGCACCACATGCTGAGGATGGCCGCCACCTGGATGAGCAGCGTGACGCCCATGGCGGCCGCCACCAGCGGCTTGTCGTTCAGGATACGCCGGATTTCAGCCAGCCAACGCTGCCTGGATAGCCGCGCCCTAAGCAGGAAAAGGACCGCCGCCGCCGCCGCCGCCAGGGCCGCGGCGCCCGCCAGGACCGGGGTGTTCAGGTGCAATCGCCCCAGCAGGCCGCTCGCCATCAATTCGTCCCGATACATCCACACGCTGGCGGCGCCGATGCCGAGCTGAAGGAGCAGGCCCATCCCCCGCGCCAGCAGATTGACTCCGATGCTTTCCTGCACGGCGCCGTACTTACGTCCGAAAGCGACGATGCGGATGGCTTCGGAGGTGGCGGTGGAGGGCATGAAGGAGCTGAAGAAATATCCGAGGTAGACGAAATACAGGTACTTGTGCAGCGCGAGGCCGGGCAGCCGCCACAGGAGCCGCCAGCGCCAAGCCGTCAGGAAGCTGCCGGCCACCAGCACCGTGATACTGGCCAAAAGCCAACCCCAGCGGCATTGCACCAAGATGGGCCACAGCGATTTGAAATCGACCCGGCGCGCGATCAGGAACAGCGACGCTAGGGTGAGGACGAGCTTAAGTCCGTTGAGCCAAGGCTTACGTCCCATGGGTTTCGCGGGAGCCGGGAACAAGGCGGAACCCGAAAGTGCCGATTAGGAGGACCAGCAATGAGGCTCCGGCCACCGCGAAGCCTTTCCGGGCCCAAGGCGAGGAGTAGGTCATCTCCACGCGGTGCGGGCCGGGTTGGAGGGCCGCGCCGCGCAGGGCGTAATCGACGCGCAAAAGGGGCGCATCCTTCCCGTCCACCTTTAGGTTCCAATGGGAGAAGTAAAGCTCGGAAAGGACGAAAATACCGGGCTTGTCGGCTTCGACTTGGTACACCAGGCGGTTGTAGGATCGCTCCACCGCTCGGATGGCCGCCCCGGCCGGGGCTGCGGAGACCGTATCTTTCCCGTTACCCTGGATCCCGGAGGCCGCGGCCCCCGTGCTGTCCGCGCCGCCGCTTTGGGCCGGGCCCGAGGCGGCGCCCTCATCGGTCCCCCCCGGCTTCCCGCCCTCGGCCGTGAACCCGGCGGGAAGCGCCGTGGTCGTGGAGATGAAGGCCGTGGCGCGCGGATCGAACCCCGGCGTTAACATCTTTCCCAATCCGTCGCTGTCCGGAAAGGATTGCCACGACGGGACGAACCAGGCGCGCGGGAGGGCGCTGGTGTTGCGCGCGAGGTGAAGGACTCCATCCCCCTGCAAGCGGTAGGCCAGGTATTTCGCGTTCAGCATGTCGAGGAAGCGGCTCCCTGAGACCGAGCCATCGGGATTCTGCTTGAGGCCCACCATGAAATTGGGGTTCTGCATGTAATCGCCGCCGCGGAACTCCCGGTACAACTTGTATTCATTGTCCGTCCAGCCGTCCAAGGTCTCGATGCCTTCGTATTGCATGTAGGTGCGCTCGTAGGCGCCGGGTAGGCCGAATACGCGGAAGGCGGAGGTATCCGCCTTGAGGTAACCGACGGCGTCCTGATGCTGCATCAGGAGATCGGGATCATAGGTCCGGATGAAATTGGAATTGACCCAGAACAGGTCCACGCAGGTGATCAGCAACAGGGCGGCGCCGAAACGCACGGGCTGGACCGACTCGAACAACCAAGAGCGGGTGGAGAGGACCAACGCCGCCAGCAGCACTCCCGCGCGGATGGCCCCCAGGGAAAAGGCGCCTTGGCCCGCGGCCCGGTTGTGGATGTTGGCGATGGCGTCCGCCCCGAATAGCGAATCCCAGATCGAATAGACGATGCCGGGGAAAAGGCCCAGCGCGATCAACAGGCCGGCCAAGCCCAATCCCACTTGCAGCAAGCGCTTGCTCCAGGCCTTGCGCTTTTCGGCCGGGATCGGCGTATCCAGGCGGGTCAACCGGGACAAGGCGTCGGCGCTCATGACGAGCAGGGCGGTGGCCAGCCAGAACAGCATCATGCTCGGCGCCCGGAAACCCTTGATGCCGGGTATGAACGCATAGAATAACCGGAACAACGGCGTATGCGCCCCCAGGCCGAAGAGAATGGACAACAGGCCCACGGCGCCCCAGAGCCAGAACCATTTTTCCTTGTCCTTGCGGAACAGGACCAGGCCCAGGATGCCCAGGAACAGGACGGAAAGCCCGGGATATTCCGAGTTCAGCTTGAAGGGATTGCGTCCCCAATAGCTTTCGTTGATCCCGCCGAATTCCGGGACCACCAGGGAAGCGGCTTCTTCCGGATGGATGGACCAGGAGGTGGCATGCTCATAGGTGGTTTTCTCGCCGGTCCCCCGGATGCTGTAGGCCTTCGCCCATTGCATAGGGGGATACAGCACGAAGAAGAGCAGGCCGATGCCGGCGAAAACGGGGATCCAGAACTTGCCGGCCAAAATGGCCGTATCGCCCGTACGGCGCGCCTTGATCAGCCAGAACATCTTGAAGGCCCAGGCCAGGAAATACCCCATCAGCACGTAGTAGATGAACTGCGGGTGGAAAGGCAGAAGCATCAAGGCGATGGAGAGCGCGAAGGCGAGGGGATGATAGGCGCGCGCGCGGCCCTGCAGGCAGCGCAGCAGCAGGTAGAGGGACAGCGGCAGCCAGGCCATGATGTAGAACTTGCCCGTATGCCCGGCATGGATATGGGAGATGAAATTAGTGTTGAGCATGTAGGCCGTCGCCAGGGCGACGGAAAGCATGCGGCCCAACCCGAAGAAGCGGTTTACGAGGTAGTAGGCGCATGCTCCCGCGATGAGCACGTGCAGGATGAAGCACCAGGAGATGAAGGTTTTGATCGGAAGGGCGAGCCCGAGCAGGATGAATACGGGATAGGCGGAATCGCCGAAGCCGGCATCGAAGGTCGGCATGCCTCCCAGGGCGTAGGTCTGCCATTGGGGCACGATGCCGTGGCGGAGGGCGTCGAAGTAGAACTTCCAAGCCGGTGAACCCAACTGGTCCGAGGCGTACAAGGCGTTGCCCGTCGAAGTCAGGAACGCGAGAAAAGGCAACAGGCCGATAACCAGCACCGCGAGCATCGGCTTCCAATTCGCCTTCAGCCAATTCCGCTTTTCACCGAAGAATCCCGACATCCCGACCTCTCCGCCTGGCGCCAAGCGCCGTGAAATCGAGCCAGGAAAATAGGAATAAATCCCGAAAGGGGACCCGGAGAGGGACCCGCACGGGCGAGGCGATTTGCCCCTGGGGGCGCGCGCCTATGCCGGCGGCAGCACGAGCTTGAGGTCCGGCCAGCCGGAACGTTCCACGATCCAGGCCAGTCGCTTCTCGCCCGGATCGATATAGGCGCGGAATTGCGGCAGGCCCTTCACCCGGGACAGGAAGCAATAGGCCCCCAAAGCCTGCATGATGCGCTGCGCGGCCGCCAAGAGGAACTGCCGGTACATCTCGTCGAAGGGAAGCGGGTTGAGGGACTTCTGATGGTAATAGCGCAGCAACTCATCGATTTCCGCGTCGGGCAGGAGCACGTACGGATCGAGGAGCAAGGAAGCGAGATCATAATAAACCGAACCCAGGCGGCTCCCCTGGTAATCGATCACCCGCACGGTTCCGTCGAACTGGATCATCAGGTTCTGCGATTGGAAATCGCGATGCATGATCGATTTGGGTTGGCCGTCCACGCGCCGCGCCAGCTCATGGAACACGGCGTCGAGACGGGCGTCGTCCATGGGGGCATAGGCGATGCCCCGGTGGCCCAACAGGTACTGGGTCTTATAATAATCGGTCTCCCAGAGGAGATCATGTTCGTCGAACAAGCGCGAGCGGATGTCCGGGCATTCCTGGTGCCATTGGAAGCAGCGGGTTTGGAGATCGATGAGTTGGTTGATCACCTTGCTATAGAATTCGATGGCGGGCCCGCCGTCCTTCACCAGATCGTAGAGCCGGCGATCGCCGAGATCTTCCAGCAACACCTGATGGGCCGCATCGTCGATGCAATAGACCATGGGGACGGGGAAATTCATCAGGCGATAGAATTGGGTGATGCGCAGGAAGCGCCCGAAGTCGGCATCGTCGGGCGGGGAAACCAGGATGATGAAGGATCTTAAGCCCACGGACATCCGGTAATATTCGCGCCGCGAGCCGGCCGAACCCGCGAGGTTCAATTTCGCATCGGGACCGAAGCCGTAACGGGCGAGGAATTTCGCCAGCACGGGCGAGAGTTGTTCGTATCGCAATTCCAATGGTCCTCGCTTTAGGTGTAAGGCATCCCGACAAGGCGGGCTTTTTTTTACAGGCCCGAAATGGCCGGAATCCGGATCACCCCCATAAATATTCTAAAAAAGCCTTAACTCCGTGCAAGCTGGATTGGCACGCTTCTTCCTGAGGTATATGGGCGTACTCGTTCCGCAAGGATACGGGCACCACACGAGGGAAAGACGGGATCTGCGAGGGTCCCGTCTTTTTTTGTGTCCGGAATGAGCAGGCCGTTAGGGGATCCGCTTCGCGATTGCGGCCCAAACGGCGGCGACCTCGGCGGAACTGCGGACGGTGCGCGAAACGCGCGCGGCATCGATGATGCCTTTGAAAGGGACATTGTACGCGTCGCTGGACGAGTTCCCCACGGCCAGATCGTATTTCGTGGTGTAGTCGGAATCGCGTTCGCCGGCATACGGGGTGGATGCGACCAGTTCCCCGTTCAGGTACAGGCACAAGGTAAGGCCATCATACGTCGCTGCCGCGTAGGACCATTTACCGAGCGGAAGGTCGATCTGCGAGTACCACCATGTCGTTCCGAAAAAGGCCGCCAGCTTCCCGTCATGCACGGAAATACTGTATTGCCATGCCTTTTCAATGATGTGGGCATAGCCGGGCTGCGCCGAGTCGGCCCATACCAGGGCCTCCAGAGACCCTTCGATCCCCAATCGCAAGGAGAAGGCCTCCGTGTCCGGGAAGTCGACCCAATATTTCCCCGCGGCGCCTGCCTGCATGCTCACGCCCGAACCGAAGAGGGCGGGCGCGAAGCCGGCGGTCCGCAAAACTCCGGTTCTTCCCGTGACGCTGTTCACGGAATCTCCGTTGAAATTGGCCAGCAAAACCGTGCCGCTGTCCACGGCGAAGGGCCCCGCCTCATCGATGGGGTCGACAATCTTGGAGGAACAAGCCAGCAAAAGCGCAGGCGCCAGGCAGAGCAGGATCTTTTTCATGTTAGGGGTTCGCAGGGCGAGAAGTTTCGATGGCTTCCCAGGCCTCGGCGATCTGGCCGTCGCTGCGAACCGAGCGCGAGAGGCGTACGGCATCGACGGTGCCGTTGAAGGGGATATTGAAACCGTCGGCGTCGGCATTGCCGATGCCCAAATCGAACGCCGCGCTGTATTCGGGATTCCCCGTCCCGGAGTAGGCGGTGGAGGCCGCCAGGTTCCCGTTCAAGTACATCTTCAAGGTTTCCCGATCGAAGGTGACGGCCACGTAAGACCATTCCCCCACGGGCAACGCGACGTCGGTGTACCACCAGGCGCTTCCGAACCAGGCGGCCAGCTTTCCGTCAAAAGCCGAGACCCCGTATTGCCAGGACTTATCGATGATATGGGAAAAGCCCGGCTGCACCGCATCGTAACGAACCAGCGCCTCCAGCGTACCCGACCGTAAGGAAAGCGCCGGGGTATTCGGAAAGGCGACCAGGAATTTTCCCCCGGGATCCGTTGGCGGATCCACTTGCATATGCACGCCCGAGCCGAAAAGCGCGGGCGCGAAAGCGCCGGCCTGCATGGACCCTTGGGCTTCCGAGACCCGGTTTACGAGAGTGCAGTCGAAATCGGCCAGGAAAACCGTGCCGCTATCCAGGGCGAAAGGGCTGGAGGGATTCTTTCCGGGCTTGGGGTCCGGCTTGGGATGGGAGTGGTCCTGCGAGGGCCGGGTGCGGGCGTTCAGGATGATGTCATCGACTCCGGGAGTGCAGCCCAGCATCAGCAAGGGGACGAAGCAGAGCAGGGTTGCTTTCATGGCCGGGCCTTTCGGGAAATAAGGGCGCGACCTGGAATATACATCCGGGTTCGCTTGCGCACAACGGGCAAAGGCCTGGAGGGACCCGGTATCATGGCCCCGAAACGGATAAGCACTAGGGAAAATGGTGACCGATGCCGCCGGTCAGGCGAGGATATCCAGCAAATCCCCGAGCATCTGGTCTTTGGTCTTGATGACCTTGGTCTGGATGGCCACGTCCGTCTTGTCGGAGGGGAGCTCGGCCATATCCTTGTCGAGCTGGGGATCGCCCTCCGGATCGGCGAGGCGCTTGGCGCGGTCGGCGTTGCGGGCGAAGGCTTTTTGCAGGCCCTGGATGGACGAAGTGGAATCCAAGCCGGAGACGCTTCCGATTTCCATGTCTCTATTGTAAGGATGAAGCCCCTCCCGGTCCAGGGCCCGGGCCCTCCAGGCGAGAGTTCCGATGCCGGAGCTTGGGGCGTTTTTGGGCCTTTAGAAGGGATCGGTAGCGATCCGGCCCATCGGCCCGCCGTGCAGCCCGATATCGTTGCGGCTGCCGTCGCGATCGCGGAAGTCCTTCCCGGGATGACCCGCGTCGATCAGCTTGGAGTATTTGGAAAGGACATACGGGCCTTTGCCGAGCGGTTCATATTCCTTCTTCCGTTTAGCTTTCGATTTGGCCTCTTCCTTGGCGCGGGAGTCGGCTTCGAGCTTGGCCAATTCCGGATCCTTCACCAGATGGGCGGGGGTGGATTCGGCCACGTCGGCCTCGCGGGCCGCATCGAATGCGGGAGAGCCCACGAAGACGGGGTCGGCGGCGAGGTTGCCGAAGGCGTCGCAAGCATCGCCGTTGGCGTTCTTCCCCGTCGAGTCGAGCAGGGCATAGGGGCATTTGTAGCAAGCCTCTTCGCGATTGCCCCAGAAGGCGTTGTAGCGGGCCTGGATGGCCGGGCGGCCGTCGGCCCAGATCCCGTAAGCGCGGTTCCCGACGAAGAGATTGTTGGCGATGCGCGGGCCGGCCTTGCGGATCACCAGGCCGGCGCTCAGGTTCCCGATGAAGTCGCAATTGACGATGCCCACGTCGCCGCGCAGACCCGCCAGGATTCCGGTGTTGTTCCCTTCGAACAAGCAATGATGGATGAAGAATCCCGCCTTCTCCACAGCGATGGCCTGGTTGGCCCCCCGGAAGACGGCGAAACCGATCTCGGCCATGCCCTCCTTCTGCCCCGTCAGCCGCAGGCCGTCCCAGCCGATGGCGCCCGCCTTCGGGCTTTCGGGCTCGAACACCACGGGCTTGTCCTCGCTGCCGAGCACGTATAGGGTGCCTTCGGCCTTGATGCCGGTATACATCGAATCGGACCAATCAACCTGGTCGATGGTCTTTTTCTGCAGTTCGCAGGGCCTGGGCTTGGCGAAGCGGACCGTTACGCCCGGGCCGATGCGCAAGCGGGAAGTGGCCGGGATGAAAATGTCGCCGGTGACAAGGTAAGGCGAATCGTGGGCGTTCCATTCGGTGGCCAGCTCATAAGTGCCGCATACTTCGGTGTCCGCCACGGGAGCGGCAACGCATAGGACGGAAAGGGCGAGGGCGGTCGCGGCGATCCGGGCCGGGTGGGAACGGGCGAAGGAGGAACGGGGCCGGGTAAATCCGCGTGGATCGGGAATCATCCCGCTCATTCTACGACTTCGGGCCGGCCACCTGCAATCAAGAGCCCTTTACGGAATGGGGGATCAGCTGCGGCCGCCGTTTGCCAGGGACGCTAAGCTTTCTGCGCCAAACGCAGCATTTGGGCCGCCGCGAACCCGGCCCCGAAGCCATTATCGATATTGACCACGGTGAGCCCGGAAGCGCAGGAATTGAGCATGGCCAAAAGCGCCGCCATGCCTTGCAGGGACGATCCGTAACCGATGCTGGTCGGCACGCCGATGACGGGCGCCTTCACGAGCCCGGCCACCACGCTGGCGAGCGCCCCTTCCATGCCCGCCACCGCGATGATGACGGTGGCCCGCCGGAGCGCGGGCAACTGGGCGAGCAGTCGATGCAAGCCGGCCACGCCCACGTCGTAGACGGTCTTTACCCGGCAGCCGAGCAGGCGGGCGGTGAGCGCCGCTTCTTCCGCCACGGGCATATCGCCTGTGCCGGCCGCGACCACCAGCACGCTGCCGCGGCGCAGGGCATGGCGGGCGCGTAACGCCGGCGTTCCCGCGTACCAGATGGCACGCGCAGCCGCATGGTAGCGAAGGCGCGGAAAACGGGGCCGCAAGCGTTCCCACACCTCGGGCGCGGCGCGCGTGACCAGGAGCCGTCCGGAGCGCGCCAGGATGCGTTCGGCCAAGAGCTCGATTTGTTCCGGCGTCTTGCCTTCGCCGAAAACCACTTCCGGAAAACCTTTGCGGGCCTCACGACCATGATCGAGGCGGGCGAAGACGACCTTCTCCTCGCCGTCGGAATTCTTTGCGGCCACGGATTCGCTGAGGGATGCGCGCGCCTGGATCAGCATCCGCGCGCGACCAAGGCGATCATGGGGAGCCGATTTCCGTGAATTAGGACGAGGCATGGAGAGCGAGTATCGAACGCGCTGGTAAAATCATAGCAAAATCGCCCGCTAAAGCTCGCGATCTTCTTTGCGACTCTTGCGAAACGGGACCGGTTCGCCCGTTATCGGTCCGGAAAATCGCGGTGTGCGAACGCCCTCGGGGGGCGTACTATAACAAGGTTCGCGATCGAAGGGGGCCATTGGTCCTATGACCTTATTGGATATCCACGGCCAGATCAAACCTGCGGCTCTTCCGGCGGCCAGGCCTTTAACGGCCCGCGCCCCGGCGCCCCGCACCCTGGCCTTGTTCGAAACCATTCTCGACAATCCTCTGCTTCCCGCCCTCGCCTTCGGGGCGATCTTCCATTTGGTCCGCTTCGCGGCACATGTCGCCGTACATGGAACGGCCGCGGGTTTCCTGCCCTCCCGACCCTTGCATTGGCTGGCCTGGCTGCCCGAATTCGTGGTGCCCTACGCCGGGCTCTGGGCTATCGCCTCCGCGTACCGCAAAGCCAACCAGGGGATGCATGATCGCATCCTGGAAGGCCTGGAGCGCGGCAACGAGATCCAAAAAGTGTCCATCCTCGGCTTCGCCAAGATTTCCGAGGTACGCGATCCCGACACCGGCGACCATATCATCCGCATGAGCCACTACTCGCGCATGCTTGCGCAGGAAATGGCCAAGTTCCCGGAGTATTCGGATTACATCACGCGCAGTTATTGCGACGAGATCTTCATCGCGGCGCCGCTCCACGACATCGGTAAGGTGGGAATCCGCGACGACATCCTCAAGAAGCGCGGCGGCCTCACCGCCGACGAATTCGAGATCATGAAGATGCATACCATCATCGGCGGCGATCTGCTCCACGAATTGGAGCTGAAGCTGGGATGGCGCACCTTCTACTCCCTGTCCAAGGAAATCGCCTATCATCATCACCAGCGCTACGACGGCACCGGTTACCCTAACGTATTGGGGTCCACCCGAGCCATGTTCGTCGAGCCCGGGATCGGCAAACCCTTACAAGGGAAAGCCATCCCCCTCTCGGCCCGCATCGTGGCTTTGGCGGACGTGTACGATGCCCTGGTTTCGCGCCGCTGTTATAAGGAACCGATCCCGCACGGCAAGGCGCGCGAAATGATCCTCGCGGAATCGGGCCTGCACTTTGATCCCGATCTGGTGCAGGCTTTCCTACGCATCGAGCAAGAACTCATCCGCGTGTCCAGGGAGTTCAGCAAGTAAGAGCCCCGGATTTTCCGGGCCCCCGGCCTTGCCGGGCCCCCCGGCTTTGCCGGGCCAATTGCCTAATTTCCGGGGTTTGCTAACTTGAGGTTCTATGCATCTCATCGTCACAGGCGGCTGCGGTTTCATCGGATCCAATTTCATCCGCCTCGTCCTTGCCGCCCGACCGGGCTGGCGCGTGACCAATGTCGATAAGTTGACCTATGCCGGGAATCCGGCCAACTTGTCGGACCTGGCCGGCAATCCCAATTACAAGTTCTTCAAAGCCGATATCTGCGACAGCGCCCTCATGGGCGAGATATTCTCGGCCAATCCCGATGCGGTCGTGCATTTCGCGGCCGAGTCGCACGTGGATCGGAGCATCGCGGGCCCCGAGATTTTCGTCCAGACCAACGTGATGGGCACCCAGGTGCTGCTCGAGTCCGCGCGCAAGGCTAAGGTGGCCCGCTTCCTGCACGTATCCACCGATGAGGTGTACGGTTCGCTCGGCCCCACCGGCCTTTTCAGCGAGGCCACCCCCCTGACGCCCAATTCCCCGTATTCGGCCAGCAAGGCCGGTTCGGATTTCCTGGTGCAGGCCTACCACCACACTTTCAAGATGGACACCATCCTCACCCGCTGCTCCAACAATTACGGCCCTTACCAATTCCCCGAGAAGTTGATCCCCTTGCTGATTTCCAACCTGATGGAAGGCAAGCAGATCCCTATCTACGGCGACGGGAAGAACGTGCGCGATTGGCTGCACGTGGAAGATCATTGCACCGGCATTTTGCTGGCCCTGGAGAAGGGCCGCGCGGGCGAAGCGTACAATATCGGCGGCAACAACGAGCGCGAGAACATCCAGATCGCCCGCAAGCTTTTGGAGCTGATGGGCAAGGACGAAACCTCCATCCGGTACGTGGAAGATCGCCTTGGGCATGATCGCCGCTACGCCATCGACGCTTCCAAGATCCGTGGGGAGCTGGGCTGGAACCCGAAGCACGATTTCGAATCGGGCATCAAGTCCACGGTGGAGTGGTACAAGGCCAACGAAAAATGGTGGCGGCCCCTGAAGAAGGGCTGAAGGCCTCTAAGCGGAGTACGCCAGCCCCAATCGTTCCGCGACCCGGTGCAGGGCTTTGTCGCGCGTCCAGAGGTTCGCGCTGGAAACCATCGCTGATCCGAGTAGATGCACATCCACCCAGTTCAACCCCAATCCGGCGAGCTTCTGGATTTCCACCAGGCGGAGGGCTTCCGCATGCGCCAGCATCGGGCATTGCGGCAGAGCGTTCAGGTAGGACAAGAACACATCGCGATCCCGTAGATTACCGCAAGCAAGTTCCCCGGCCACGAAGGGGTGGGTGCTTGCGGAGAACTGATCCAACAAGAAACCGAGTTCCTGGACGCCATGCCGCAAATGGTCGAGCCAAATCGAGGTATCGACCAGGACCTTCATTTGCGATTAAAGACGCGTTTGTCCCGGGGCGCCAGTTTCAGGTCTTTCATGGTTCCGCCCATGGCTATTAAGCGTTTGGCCGCCTCCTGTTGTACGATCAACTCCAGGCCCATGTGGATTAATGCGGTCTTTTCCGTGATCCCGGCAGCCTCGGAAGCTTTCTTGAAAAGCTCATCATTCAGATTCAATGTCGTCCTCATATGCATATATATGCATGATGGATGCATATAAATCAAGTCTTAGGAATTTACCCCGTGGCGCGACTTGCGCATGTGGGCGCGATTAACTCCATTATGGGGCATGCGACTCGTCTTCATGGGCACGCCCGATTTCGCGGTCCCCTTCCTGGAAGCCTTGCAGGCCCGCCACCAAGTCTCCCTGGTGGTTACCCAACCGGACAAACCCAAAGGGCGCGGCATGAAGCTGTCGGCCCCGCCGGTTAAGGAAAAGGCCCTGGCCCTGGGGCTCCCGGTGGCGCAACCCGCTTCCCTGAAGACGCCGGAGTTCCATGAATTGGTCAAGGCCCAGGCCGCCGACCTGCTGGTCGTGGTCGCCTACCGCATCCTACCCGCGACCTTATTTCCCTTGGCCCGCTTCGGGGCCGTGAACGTGCACGGTTCCCTTTTGCCCAAGTACCGCGGGGCCGCGCCCATCCAATGGGCCATCGCCAATGGGGAAAAGGAAACGGGAGTGACCGTGTTCCAATTGGACGCGGAAATCGATCATGGCCAGATCCTGGCGCGGGCGAAGACGCCGATCGGGCCGGAAGAGACTTCGGCGGACCTTTTCGCGCGCCTGCGCGAATTGGGGCGCGATACCCTGCTGAAAGCCCTCGACGATCTGGAAGCGGGCCGGGCCCGGACCGAGCCGCAGGATCATTCGGCCAGCACCCCGGCGCCCAAGCTCAAGAAAGAAGATGGCAAGCTCGATTTCACCCTGCCCGCCCAAGCCTTGCACGACCGCGTGCGCGCCTTCAACCCGTATCCGGTGTGTTACGCCCTGCAGGCGGGCGCCGCCCGCGTATTGCGCGTGCATGCGACGCGGCCCGTGGACGCGCCGCCGCTGGCGGCGACCGACCGGGCGTCGCCCGGAACGGATCGCGCCGAACCGGGGACGGTTCGGATCGGGACCGATCGCCATCCTTATGTCGCGACCGGGCTCGGCTGGCTGATGTTGCGCGAAGTGCAATGGGAAGGCAAGCCCAGGGTTTCCGGGCCCGATTTCGCGAACGGCCTGCAACCGGCCGAGCGTGAAGTCTTCAAGTTAGAGTGAGTAGGTTGGAATGAGAAGCCCGGAATGAGCGTAGCCGGCTACGCGGCGCGAGATGCCGCCTTGGGCATCCTGCGCGCGCAGGAATCGGAAGGCCCCTTCCGTAAGGAAGGCCCCTTCCTCAAGGATCTGTTCCCGCTGCATACCCAGGCCCTCCCCAAGCCCGATCGAGGCTTGGTACGCGCTCTCTGCCTGGGGGTCGTGCGGAACCGCTCCCTGCTCGATTACAATATCGATGCCTACGCGGAGAAGCCACCGGGGCCCGGGACCCTGCGGTCGATCCTGCGCCTGTCCGCCTACCAGATGCTTTTCCTGGACGTGCCCGCCTTCGCGGCCGTGAACCTGGGCGTGGAACTGGCCAAACGCCATGCCGGCAAGCATCAAGCCGGCTTCGCCAACGCGCTCCTCAAGAAGATCGCCGCGCATGGCCTTAAGCGCGCGCCCGGGGAATCCGTCCGCTCCCTCGCCGTCAATTTTTCCCATCCCGAATGGTTGGTGCGGCGCTGGCTCAAGCGCCTCGGGGCCCAGCGCCTAAAGACCGCCCTCGCCCGTAACAACGAAGAGGCCCCCGCCTTCATCCGGGCCAATCCTGCCCGTGCGATGAGTGCGGACGCGGCGGTGGCGGAAGTCCGGGCCGGTCTCGCCGGATTGGGACTCGCGGCGGAGCCCGAGCCGGACGCGCCCCTGTTCCTGCGCCTGGCGGGATCGAGCGAAACCGCCTTGCATTCCGAGCTCTTCGCCCGCGGAGCATTCGCTTTCCAGGATCCCGCCGCCGGGCTCATCGCCCGCCTGGCCGCCTGGCGGCCTTCCGAATCCCTGCTCGATCTCTGCGCCGCTCCCGGCGGCAAAGCCGCCTGCCTGTGGGAGTATGCCCTGGCCGGCGTCGGGGTTGCCGGCGAGGCCGCCTCACCCGCGGCCCCCGCGCCTGTCGTTCCCGCACCCGTCGCTCCTATCATCTGCAACGATCTCTCCTTCCGCCGCTTGCGCCGCATCCAAGATGCCCGCGAACGCCTGGGGCATGATCGGCTCCGGCCCGTGGTGATGGATCCCGCCCACGCGGCCCTGCGCGGCCGTTTCGAATGCATCATCGTGGATGCGCCGTGCAGCAACCTGGGCGTCATCCGCCGCCGGCCCGAGGCCCGTTGGCGCCACGCCCCCGGGGATTTCGCGCGCCTGGCCGCCTTGCAAAAGGGCCTCCTCGCCGATGCGGCCCGCCTCGCCTCCGAGCGGGGTCGCATCGTCTATGCCACGTGCAGTCCCGAAGATGAAGAGTCCCTGGAAGTGGTGGAAGCGTTCCTCGCCTCGCATCCCGACTGGCGCCTGGAAGACGCGTCCGCTTATCTGCCCGCCTTCGCGATCAAGCGCGGATGCCTGTGGTTGCATCCCGGCGAATCGGAATACGACGGGTTCTTCGCCGCCCGCCTGGTCCGGCGCGGATGAAGGGAATCGCTGTCCCCGTCCCCGGCCTTTTCTATCCTTTCGACATCCTGTTAGGTTCCCAGCACGGAGGCGATTCGTGAAGCCCTTGCACCGGTCCGAGTCCCGCATCGTTCCCGCCCTCATGGCCGTCCGACTGGCCGCTGGCCTGACCGCCGGCGCCGCTTTCCCCGCCTTGGCCGCGGACGCGCCGCCGGCTTGGGAACAGAGCGGCGTGCCCGCCGAGAATACCTTTCTCCTTAATCGGAATCGTGAGCCCGAGAACCACTTCCTGTTGAACGGCGAGGAAGGCTTCGTGTCCGGGAGGGAATTCTACCAGAACGCGGGCGACGTGCTCCCCTTCCTGTGGCCGTCCCATCCGTACCTGCATTACGGCCCTGATCGGCGCTGGGAATCGGACAGCTCCGTTTTCTCGTACTCGGCCACCGGCGCCAACGCGCCCGGGGAAGGCGCTTCCCCCTTCGTCCAATCCGAGGCCGACTGGTCGCCCATGGATGCGCTTCGCTTACATGCCGCCCTCGATCAGAACGCCCTTTATTCCCAAGCCACCTTGCCCGCGCGCAAGTTCATGTCCACGGCGGAGAACAAGGGCGACTGGGCCTGGTTCGGCGGCGATGGGCCCATCCGCAGCCAGGCCGCCTTGGGAGCGGCTTACATCCGTCGCGGAACCACCCTGGGGCTGCAAGCCAACCAAGGATGGTGGTGGACCACTTCGCCGGTGACCGGGCAGGTGTATCCCTGGCAGGGATTCAATTTCGACTTCCATTACCGGGACGGCGAGGGCTTCACCTTGTCCCTGGTGGAGCAGCAATGGGATTCGCCCAGCCCTTTCCAATTCGACAAGTCGCATTGGCGCCGTTCCGAACTCGACTTGAGTTTTTTAGGCTCGTCGGAGGAAACCTGGAAATGGCAGTTCGACATCGGATACGAGCGCAGGGCCATGACTTCGCAGGGCGCTTTCGGGCAGTTCGAAGAGAAGGAGTACCCCTTCCGGTTCCGTTACCAACAGGATTGGACCGCCCCCGACTCTATGCCCTTGCGCATGGTCTCGCAAGGGTCGCTGGGATACCGCGAAGGCATGTTCCAGGCCCAGCATAGCACCGAGTTCCGGGAACCCTTCGGATCCCATCAGCCGCTCCAATACCTCAAGGGCTATTACCACTACGCCTTCCAAGGCTATACCGTCCCCACCGAATACCTGACCGCCGATTCCCAGGCCGTGGGCCGCTTCCAGCCGGGACAGCAGAACCGCGGCGTGGTGGCCGGCGCGGAATACCGCGAGGTCCGGAAGCATTTCCAGGCCGGGCTAACGGCCGATTACGCAATGGAATGGGAATTGCCCCTGTTCCACGGCTCCGTATTCGATAGCGGAGACGGGTTTCTCTTACGACGGGGCGACTACGTGGGCAGCAATTTCTGGGTCGCCAATGCCGGCGGAAGGCTCTTCGCTTCCGGCGAGTTGGGCAAGCAGGGCGATTGGAAAGCCCAGGCGGGCATGCGCGAGTTCCGCGGGCATGACGCCGATAGCCTGGAGTTCCTGCCCAGTCCTTGGTGGCTTTCCGCCGGCTCGGGTTATGGATTACCCTGGAAAGGGGTCAAGACCCGCATCGACGGGCAGGTCGCTTACGTGGGCCCCAAGGAAGTGCGCCATTGGGGGCCCATCTTCAAGGTGGCCTCCCATTGGGAAAACCAATTTTCCTTGTCCCAAACCCTGTTTTCGGAAAAGCTTAAGCTGACGGTGGCGGCGCTGCATGCCTTCGGGGCGGATATCCGGGAGCAGCCCAACGGGAATCCGGTCCGCTTCCGCGTGGCGGGGAGCCTGGACGGGTCGTTCAACTAAGGTTGGCCGGGCTTTCGACTGAAGGCGCGCGCGGTTTCAATGCCACGCTGCTTCAGAGCGGCGTTGCTTCAACGCCGCGTTGCTTCAACGCGCGGCTACGCGCTGTTCCAAGAGCTTCTGTTCCGCCTCCGAGGTCTTGGCCCTTAACTCCATCTTGAACAGCTCCGGGCTCCAGGCGGTACGCAGGCAATATTGGCTGGGGCTTTCCCGGACCGGTTTGACTTCCGGCTGCTGGCCCGGATTTAAACGGACCTGAGAGACCGGCGCGGCCCATTCCGGGGGATCGGGGATGTCCGGAGCGGCCAAGGCGCGGTTGGCGAGGAAGCCGAAGCAGGGGCCGCTGCCATCCGTCTTACGGCTTTCGATAAAGCTCCAGCCATTGCCCATATCGGTCAGAACCGCGACCTCATCCCCCAGATCGAAATGTCCCAGGCTGGCGGACAGGCGGGAGGGGTATTTGCGGAAGTTCACCGTGGCCCATTTCACCCGGGCCTTCTTGCCCACGCTGGGGGCCGGGCTTTCGCGCTTCCATTGTTCCAGAAGATCGCTGGCCGGAAAGGAAAGCAGATAGGCGGCCATATAGGCGGTGTCGCCGCTGACGGTCTCCACCTGCACCCATTTGCCTACCACTTTCAATACGTGCAGCGGTTCATCCTGCTTGCGCACCCCGAGGATCTTGGCGTCCAGCGATGGGCCCGATCGCAAGCGCGCGATGTCGACCTTGACCCGGGCGGTGCAATTGCCGAAGGCGATGGGATTATCGGGGAGGGAAGCATAAACCTGGGCGGCCGCCGGGATGGCGCCGCAAAGGGCGAGGCACAAGAGGAGCTGACGCACCTGGGCACTCCTTGGGATGGGTCGGCAGTGGGCTCAAAAGATTATAGAGCATGGCCGGCAACGGAATCAAGGGAGGTATCGAGGCCGGTTCGGCCTTTGGGCGGATCTGGGGCCCAGATCCTTGGAAAAACGGCGTACCTGCGGAATTAACGCCTTCCGGGGCCGGCGGAGGTTCGCGGAGGGCCGCTTGAATTTCGCGCTTTGCGATCGGTCCCTCGGTTCCGCCTTGAAGCAGTAATGGATCCGTCGGGAAAAACCGGTGGATATCCGGATGGACCATTTTTTAGGGTTCTCTCGAACGGCCTCCCCATCCGCGGGCGGATACGTTGTTATATTTCCATCCCTATGCAGAGTGAAACGATTCGGCACACGGGCGAAAACTTTATCCCCGGCATTTCGGAAAAGCGCCTCCATGAAGACCACGTGGAGCGGTATCGCTTCGCCTCCCGCTTCGCGAATGGCAAGCGGATCCTCGATATCGCTTGCGGTCCCGGTTACGGAAGCCAACTCCTCCTGGATGCCGGTGCCACAGAGGTGCATGCCGTGGATATCTCCGCCAAGATGGTAGAGTATGCCCGAAAGACCTATCCCGAACCGCGCATCCGTTTTCAGGTCGGGGACATCCGCTTTTACCGCTCGGAACGACCCTATGATCTCATTACTTGCTTCGAGACCATCGAACATTTGCCCCAATATCGCGAGGCGATCGATACCTTGTACGAAGCCCTTAAGCCCGGGGGACGCCTCTACATCTCTTCCCCGAACCGATTGATTACCACCCCGGATGCGCGCGCGCTTACGGATAAGCCCAAAAACCCCTTCCATACGCAGGAATTCACCATCGGGGAGCTGCAGGGGCTGTTGGCGGAAAAGGGGTTCGACGTCCAGGCGGAACCGATCCACGGTCAGCGCTTCCAAAGGTATTTCCGCAACCCATGGCTACATAAGCTGCATAGGATGATCTTCCGGCCGGCGGAAAAGTCCGATCCCACCCTGCGTCCCATCGTGGGGGGGGAGCCGCGCTACTTTTTGATCATTGCTTTTAAGCCGGGATGAGGAGCCGGCGTCCGAACGCCCCTAGCGTTTCGTTCGGGCCCGCTTGAAGTCGCCGAAGATGGGGGGTACCAGCTTGCTGAGGACGGCTTCCAATCTCCGGCCCGGCTTCTCCCGCCAATCCTCCCCATGGCGCTTTTTGAACAAGGTGGTATGGGCCTCGGTCAATTCGCCGCGCGGACGGGAGCTGGTGTAGTAGTAGAGCGCAATCGATTTGCGAGATCGATCGGGAGGGCACTGCAACGGTTCGGGATGCCCGTGAAAGGCGAAATCGGTCGTATTGAAAACCACGCAGCGGCCGAAGGAAGGAAGGATCTTATGCCGGCAGGACCGCATCTCCCGATCCCATAGTTCCAAATGGCCCCCATAGGCCTCGTCCCAATCCTTGTTCAGGTAGACCAGCAGGTTGATGCGGCGGTGGACCTCGAGCTTCTTATGCCAATTGAAGTCGGCGTGGATCTTCAGGAAGCCTCCGCTCTCTATCTGGTGCAGCCCGCCGCCTTGGTAGTAAGGATCGGGAATCAGCCCTTCGATGCCGGTCAGCGCTTCGAGCCAACGAAGGACCGGAGCGGAGTTCAGATACTCCAGGAAGGCGCGGGTCTTCCCGCCGATGGAATTGTCGACCCGGAAACCGAGTTTCTTTTCGGTCGGATTATTGAATCGGATCCAATCGATTTCATCCGATTTGGGGAATTCCGCCAAAACCCCGTCCAGGACGGCATCGGGGAAGATCCCGTGCAGGATGGCATGCGGGAAAGGATTCGCCCGCGCATAAGCGTCCCTTTGCTCCGGGGTAACCTTAGGTAATTCCATGGGGCGGCTCGGGGAATAGTTTAGCTAACCCGCGCGCGCGCAACAAGGCCCCCCAAGGACACCAATAAAAATTTTATTGGTCTTGATTTCCCGTACCCGGAGAGGAAAGCGTTTCCCGCAATCCCTCGGCCAGGGCCCGCACGGAAAAGCGGGATTCGAAAACGGCGCGGGCCCGCTCCCCGAGGCTATGCCGCAGGGCGGGATCGGCGCGTAGGCGGAGCAAGGCGTCGGCGAGCGCCCTCGGATCGGCCGGGGGGATCAGGAAGGCGTCTTCCATGGGTCTGAAATAGCGGCGTATCGCCTGCGAATCGCGGGTCACGATGGGCTTCCCCATGGCGGCGGCCTGAACCACCTTGTTCGGGACCACGTTCGCCGCCTTCAAGGAATCGGAAAAGATGCCCAGGCATACGTCGGCATGGAAGAGGTAGGGGATCAGGGAGGCTTCCGGAACCGGAGCGGCGAAAACGAGATCAGCCGTTCCCGCCTCCTGCGCGCGCTTCCGCATTTCGGCATAAGTTTGGCCATCGCCGATCAAGGTAAAGCGGAAGCCTTGGCCGGCGAGCAGGCCGGCCGCCGAGAGGATATGCTCGACCCCTTGCAGCGGGATGAAGGACCCGTAGAACAGGATCTGGAACCCGTCCTGGGGATAAGGGCGCGGAATCCGCGCGGGATCGACCGCCCGGAATACGACTTCATCGACGCCCACGGGCAATATGCGATATGGCTTATCCAGCCCGTAACGGGAATAGAAATACCCTTGATGCTCCTGGGTATCGAACACCAATACGTCGGCGGCATGGGTGGAGGACCAATCCTGCCACCGGCAGATCCAGGCTTGCAATCCGCCCGGGCGGTAGAGCTTCCGATCCTCGATGCGCGTATTGTAGCGGGAGAGGAACGGATCGAAGGCGACCTTGCGCCGGGTGAGCCATGCCAGAAGCTTGATGAAAGGAACCAGCCGATGTCCGCCTTCGGTGATGAACACCCAGCGCACGCGGCGGTACGCCTTTAGGTAACCGAGCCCGAGGATGAAATGGCGCCAGGGGAAAGGCGCGCGCGAATGCACTTCCAGAACGGGGTAGCCCGCCGCCTCCAGCGCCGCGCGGATACTGCGGTTGCGCGGATAGTCCGGTTCATGATGCCCGAGCAGGCAGACGGCTTCAGGCGCGCGGGGCATTGAACTTCTTCCATTTGCCGCGGGCATGCCAGCCGAAGGCGGCGCTGGCCGCGGCGAAGGCGGCGATGTCGGCGGGAAGGCCGGGTTTGGCCAGGAAGTGGAGGGCGGCTGCCGCAAGATAGAAGAGCGAGCCGATCAGGAGCGGGCTTAGGTATTCCCATTGCAGGACGGGCGAACGCGCGTAGGCCCACACCCCGCCGAACGCGACCAGGCCGCCGATCAAGGTCGCCACCCCGGTTGCGAAGGCGGCGCCTTCGGCGCCGTAATGGGGGATGATGAGGTAGTTGAGCGCCAGGCTGGATAGGATGAACGCGACTTGGGAGACGGGGATCATGAAGGTGCGCCCGAGCCCGAGCAGCAGTTGCGCGGAGAAGGATCCCAAGGTGGCGGCCAGGTTGAAGAAGATGGCGATGGCCAATACCCATTTCCCCGGGGCATAGGCGGGCGAGATGAGCCACAGCAATTCCCGCCCGAAGAGGAGGGCGAGGAAAACGAAGGGGAGCTGCACGCTAGTGACCATCCAGGTCGCGTAGTTGAAGTTCCGGCGGCGGCCCGCGTCCACTCCTTCGGCCCCCGAGGAGAACACCGAGAGCATGATGCCGTCGAAGGATTGGCGCAGCGATCGCAGGGTATTGGAGAGCATCACGATCACGGAATAGATCTCGACGGAGCGGATGCCCGAATAGCGGCCGAGCAGGATGATGTCGAAGCGGTAGGCGAAGCTCATGAAGAAATCGGTGCTGGCCAGGGGCAGGGAGAAGCGGAGCAAGGACCGCGAAGGGAAGGCGGATAAGGCCCAGTCCTTCCAGTTGACCTGGTAATTGCGGAGGAAGCCGACTATGGCCAGCGCCAGGCCGGCCAGGTTGCCGCCCAGGTAGGGCAAGGCGAGCCCGGTCGATTTGAGGGGAGTGAAAGACAAGGCCAGCGCGGGGCCGTAGATGAGGACGGGGACGATGAGGTTGCGTATGAGGAGGCCGAAAACGAGGACGCGCTTGTTCAGCAGGGATTGCAGGAAAAGTTGGGCGCAGGCTTGCACGGGGACGCTGGCCATGAAGAGCGCGAAGACCCAGGTCGGGGAATGCGGGATGGCGCCGGTCCACTTTCCGAAGGAGGGAAGGTAGCCCAGGTGCTGGGCGAGCGCGAGCAGGAACAGGATCGTCGACAGGAGGAAGACCAGGTTCACGCAGCGGCTGAAGCGGCGCACGAACACGCCATCATTTTCACAGCGCGCGTAGATCCACACCACGCCCCGGTCCAGCCCGAGCGATCCTAGGCGCGTGAGCAGGAGGATGAGTGCTTCGTTGTACTTGAACATGCCCCATTCCCCGCCGGCATAGGCCTTGGCGCAGAGGAGCACGAGCAAAGGTTCGGCCGCCTTGGACACGTTGTCCAGGAACATGAACCGGGAGCCGCGGTTGATGAACTCGCGATGGGCTTGGGCCGAAGCGGCCGGCCCGGCCGCGGGAGAGGGATCCTGGGAGGGCGGCATGTCCAGGCGAAATGTACTAAGAGCCCCTAACGGAACGAAGGCGAAAGCCTAATAGGGCTCGTCCACGGACAAGTTGAGGACGATGCCCTGCATCCCGTGGAAAGCCAGCTGGCAGCGGAAGAGATAGATGTCCGGACGCCGCACGCGGATGCCGAAGCCCCAGGAATTCTTCAGCCTATCCCAGTAATCGATCTGGTCCCAGGAGCGGCCGAACACCCCGTACTCGTCGAAGATCACCCCGTCCACCAGGCGCATGACCGGGAAGCGGTACTCGGCCCCCGCCGACATGACGGCATAATCGCGGAAACGGCTGCCGTTATAGCCGCGCAAAGGGGTGTCGTTGCCCAGGGTCTGAAGGCCATAGACCGGCATGTGGTTGCCGGGCACCTCGAAACTTTGCGCCGCGTAAAGATGCGTCACCAGGACCTTGCGGTTGAAAATCTCTTTCTTGAGGTTTTCCAACTCCATTTTCTTCAGAACCTTTTCCATGGAAATGCCGCCGGCCTTGCGCTCCTCGTCCGTGGAGATCTCGTATTTTTCCTTACCGAGTTTGAAATAATTGGAGAGGGAAAGCTCCCAAGCATGGTAATTATGCTTGGCGTCGGTGAGATGGTATTGCCAGGAGGCATCGAAATCGCTTCCGCTCAGGACGATGTTCTGGTTGTTGCGGGTATCCCGGGTGAGTCCCACGGCTAGGATGTGGTCGTGCCAATTGGAATGCAGGCCGCGCATTTGTTCGTCCAGGCTATCGTTCGCATCCTTCAGGAAGGCTGCGCGGGGTATGTACGGTGTGTTATCGGTCGGGGAATTCCCGTAATGGTTGTCGCGGAACACGTACTGCCCGCGTAGGGCGAGTCTCTCGTAAACGAGATGGGACACGCCCAGGGAGAGCGCCGTGGAGGTGTCCGCATAGGACCAGAAGATGGGCGTGCCCGGCATGTTGAAGGATTGGTTCTTGGCGTGGGTGAGGGTCACCGAGAGCTTGGAATTCATACCGCTTCCCGCCATGTCCGCCGCGGTGACGTAGGTGCGCATCTTCCAATCGCCGTTCACGAAGAAGTTGGTCATCAGCACCGCCCGCTCGGTGGGCCGGCCGAACAGGGACTGATCGCGGAAGGAGAGTCCCGTGGACGATCCCGTTCCCGGAGCCAGATTCATGGTGGGATAAACCATGATCTGGCCATCCTCCCCGAAACTGATCAGCTTGATGGTGCGGTCGATGACGTTCTGGTTGAGCATGTAGCGCAGCGGGGGCTTGGTGGGATATAGCACCATCTTGACGGCCGGCACCAGCACCACTTCCACCGGCAGGGTGACCATCTGGAGGAAGGGGTAGGAGATGTAGGTGTAGAGCCGGTGGCCGATGGAATCGGGGCTCGCCGCTGCGGATGCGGCCGAGTCTACTAAGGCGGAGTCGGGCGCGGCGGCAGCCGATTGCGCTATGCGCGGAAGGGCCAGGCATAGGCAAAGCGGGAGCATGCGGCCCAAGGACCACAATGCCGTATGGCGTTTGCACGCTTGGGGTCCTTCGCGGTAGGTCATCATGTTATGCACGGAAGCGAACGCGTACTAAAATACCTGTCCCCTTGGGTCAAAGCCAGGAAGAACGGCGCCAGGGCCAATTTTACTATCCAGGGAAGACGAAAGGAAGGCTGGAAACCGGTAGGATCCCCCGCCGGAAATGGATGCGAACGCCAATCAGGAGCCGGAAAGGGGGAAGAAGGCCTTCGCAAGCGTGAATGCGAACGCGCCCAACACGCCGCCTCCGATGATATCACTCAAGAAATGGACTCCGAAGAATACGCGCAAGGCGCCCAACAGGATGGGGATGGCGATGGCGGGCAGGAACAAGACGGGGAAATGGGCGGCCAAGGTGAGAGCGACCGCCAGGTTGTTCATGGTATGGCCCGAGGGGAAGCTGAATTTATCCAGCGGTGGCACCAGCGGTTTGATCGGCAATCCCTTTTCGTAGGGGCGCAACCTGCGCCCGAGGAACTTGACGGGAAAGTATATGGCCAGGCTGATGGCGAAGGCCAAAATGCAGTGCAACACCACGCGCTCCATCTCGGCGAAAGGCAGGAAGAGCCATAGCGCGCAGGCGATGAGGGCCCAAATCCACCCGTCCCCGCTACGCACCAACAGGATTAGGAAATAGGCCACGGACTTGGGTAGATTGACGGCGGCCAAGAGCCGGAAAAACGCCATGTCGAGCGCGACGACACGGCCGGTGATGGCCGCGAAAGCGGTGGCGATGCGCGCGTTGGGTTCGGTTTCGGTTACGTCCATGAGAGCCAAGGGTCCTAAAGATAGATTGTCAGGCCATGCATGCCAGCATCCGATCGGCGCAAGCATCCCAGGTGAAGTCTTTCAGGATGCGCTCCCGCGCGCGCCGGCCCATGGCCCGTCTCCGTTCGCGGTCGGAAAGCAGGGCGATCAGCGCGCCTTCGAGTTCGCTGCGGGAAGCGGGGTCGATGAGAAGGCCCGTCTCTCCGTCCGCGACGGCATCGGGTACGCCGCCGGCGCGGCCCCCCACCACCGGAACTTCGCAGGCGCCGGCTTCGAGGTAGACGATGCCGAAGCCTTCCACGTCTTTTCGGGAAGCGAGACTCGGGAGGCAGAATACGTCGGCGAGGCTGTAATGGGCGGCCATCTCGCCGTCGGCGATGCGGCCGGGGAACAGCACGGCCGCTTCCGGGCCCGTCGCCAGATCCAGCTCGCCGGCGCGGGCCATGAGGCTTTCGCGTTCGGGCCCGGTCCCGCCCAAGAGCAGGCGCGTGCCGGGCAAGGCGCGGCGCACGGCGGGCATGGCCTCGATGAGCAGCCGCAGGTTCTTACGCGCTACCATGCGCCCCAGGGACACGATGACGGGCGCATCGCCCAGGCCGTAGCGGGCGCGCAGGAATTCGGCATCGACGGGGCGGAACGCCTGCGGATCGACGCCCGGATGGATGAGATGCAAGGGGCAATGGGGCCGCGCATGCGTCCGGGTGAGGCGGAAGACCTCGTTGCTGTTGGGGAAGGCGCCGTCGAAACGGGCGAAGGCCTTGCGCATGAGGGTGGGCTGGATCAAGGGGCCGAAAACGGAAGTCAGCAGCTCGCGCCCATGGACCAGGCCGTATTCCTTGCGGCCGCCCTTGGGAGAGAAGAGCGCGCCGGCGGCCCCTTGCCATTGGGCATAGAGGATGCGCGAGACGGAAGGGCGGGAGCGGAGGTAACCGGGAAGATACGTCAGCAGGCGCGTCCACAGGAAGGAGGAGCCGATGCAGCGCAGGCGCACGATCTCCTTGAGACCGGGAAGCGGGGCGGGCGCATCCGGGCTGCCGGGGCAAATGACGCGCACGTCATGACCGCGGGCGATGAAACGGCGCGCCAGCTCCAGGACGTAAGTCTGGATGCCGCCTTCCTCGGGCGGGAAGTCCTGGGAGACGATGAGGATGTCCATGGGTTCGTAGCCGGATGGCAGATGGGTCCCCTAAGGTAAAAATCCTGGTCCATCCCGGTTGCCCGCCGCCGCCTGCGGTTTGCGGATCCCGGAATGTTGGCTAGATTGGACGGTTGCCCGGCCCATATAGTTCCACCGGGCGGGGAATTCCGCCATGACCCTCCAAGAAGCCCAAGCCCAGGTGGATACCTGGATCAAGACCATCGGCGTGCGCTACTTCAGCGAACTGACCAATACCGCCATCCTCATGGAAGAGGTAGGCGAGGTGGCGCGCATCATGTCGCGCACCTACGGCGATCAGAGTTTCAAGAAAGCCGACCTGGCCAAGGACCTGGGCGACGAAATGGCCGACGTCCTCTTCGTCCTCATCTGCCTGGCCAACCAGACAGGGGTGGACCTGACCGCTGCCTTCGCGAAGAATCTGGAAAAGAAGACGGTGCGCGACGCGGACCGCCACAAGAACAACCCCAAGCTCCAAGGCCCCACGTAGAGGGGGCCGCCCGCAAAGCGGTCCCGCCGGCTGAGCGCCCCAGGTTACGCCTAACAGACCCACTCTTTTCCGGCGTCCCGCGAAAAACCACCCCGCCCCGCCAGGGGCGGCAGGCTTCGCCGTCCGTATAGACTTTGTATAGACAATCATTGTCAATACAAAGTCTATACAGCCTCCTTTTTTCTCCCCCGCCCACGCGGAACCGGCTACCGGGATCCCATGCGATAACCAAGAGGATGGGCGTTCGCCGTGGCGGAACGGAGGCCCGGCCACGCCGGACCCAGCTCAGCGACGGCGAATTCCTATACTTGCATTCATGTCCTCCACCTACGGCAACCTGTTCCGCATCTCTACGTTCGGCGAAAGCCACGGCAAGGCCGTCGGGGTCGTCTTGGACGGCTGCCCGGCGGGGCTTTCCATCACCGAGGCCGAAGTGCAGGCCGAACTCGATCGCCGCCGCCCCGGCCAAAGCAAATTGACCACGCCCCGCAACGAGGCCGACAAGGTGGAAATCCTGTCCGGCATTTTCGAGGGAAAGACCACGGGCACGCCTATCGGCATGCTGGTCGCCAATACCGATCAGCGCTCCCATGATTACGGCGACATGGCCGAGATGTATCGCCCGTCCCATGCCGACTTCACCTACGATCTCAAGTACGGTTTCCGGGACCATCGCGGCGGCGGGCGCGCCTCGGCGCGCGAGACCATCGGCCGCGTGGCCGCGGGGGCGCTGGCGCGCAAGCTCCTGAAGGAAGCCTGCGGGACGGAAATCCTCGCTTATGTCTCGCAAGTTGGCGAAATCGACGCGGCCATCGATCCGCTAAAGGCCACCCTCGCCATGGTGGAAGCCAATCCCGTCCGCTGCGCGGACGCGGCGGCCGCGAAGCAGATGGCGGCCGCCATCGAGGCCGCCCGCAAGTCCCAGGATTCCCTGGGCGGCGTGATCCAACTGGTGGTCAAGCAACCGCCCAAAGGGATCGGGGAGCCCGTCTTCCACCGCGCGGAGGCCGAATTGGCGAGCGCCTTCCTCTCGCTGCCCGCCACCAAGGGATTCGAGATCGGCAGCGGCTTCGCGGGCACGCGCCTCAAGGGCAGCCAGCACAACGACCCTTTCGTCGTGAAGGGCGGTAAACGGGCCAAGGGCGCTTCTCCCTTGGACTCCATCGGCACGGCCAGCAACCGTTCGGGCGGGGTACAAGGGGGCATCACCAACGGCGAGCCCATCCTGTGCCGCATCGCGTTCAAGCCTACGGCCACCATCTCGCTCCCCCAGCAGACGGTGGACAAGCACGGGAAGCCGCGCACCCTGGCGGCCAAGGGGCGGCATGATCCCTGCGTCCTGCCGCGGGCCGTCGTCATCGTAGAAGCCATGGCCGCCTTGACCCTGGCCGACTTGTTCCTGGAGCAAAGAGCCCGGGCGAACTTGTTCTAGGAATCCGCGCCTTCGGGCCCGCGCGGGCCCGTAGGGCCGAACACGGGCCCCTCCGGAGTCCTTACTTGGGCGCCTTGATCATCAGGAACTGGCCCTTCTCCACGATGGACGGGTCGGTGGCCGCCACGACGAAGTGCGCCTGGTCGACGATGAGGAAGTAGTTGTACTTCCGGGTGTTGTACCCGCGGGTGTTCTCCACGAGCTCGCTAATGTCGATCACCCCGGAGGTCTCCTCGTCCTGGTTGAAGCCGGGGCCGGGGGGAACGCCGATGTCGCCGAAGCGGGCGGGGTCGTGCTTGGCGATCTGCACCAGGGCGCGGGTGTTCGGATCGAAGCTGAACACCTTGCCGTTGTGGGCGTCGTTGCCGACGTCCTCGAGCAGGATCAGCTTGCCGTTCTCGTCCACGGTGATATTGTCGAGCATGTTCTGGGCTTCGGTGCCGTCCAGCATCATCTCGATCTTACCGCCGGCTTCGGGCATGGAGATGTCATCGAAGGTCAGGCGCCATAGGCGGGAGCGGCCCACCTGGGTCCCGGTGCCGTCCTTCACCTGATCGAAACGGTCCGTGGTCACGAAGTAATAGCGATTGGGCTTCTTGGTGTCCCATGCGCCGTCCTCGGGGCGCCAGAACTTGGTCACCGAGGCGTCGGTGGCGGGAACCAAGGAGAAACGGGTCCCGGCCGGGATGCCGGCCATGCGGTCTTCCGCGGGGATGCCTGCGACAGCGATGCCATAAGCGGCGCCGCCGGTGAGGCCGGCGCGTTCGATGGTGGTCCCGGTGGACTTCTTCGTTCCCACGTACACGAACACGCGGCCGGGGGTGGCATCCTCATCGCCGAGCACGATGGTCTTGTCCTGCATGTACGGGCTGGCCAGCAGGTTTTCCCAGGCGTAGCGGCCGATGCCGGGGAACTCGTAGGTGGTGCCCTCATAGCGACCCGAAACGATATGGGCCAAACCGCGGCCTCCGGAAACCTCTTCGCCATTCAGGAAAATGCGATCCTTGGTGCCGTTCCCGGTCATCGGATTGTAATAAGCGCTGGCCTTGGCCAAATCGGCCGAGCAGAAACGGCTGAAGACCACGCCCGTCGTATCGTAGTAGCTGGAAGTGGCGGCCTTCCACAGCTTCACGTGCTGCATCTGATCCACGCCGTTCACCACCTTAAGATCCGACTTGCGGATGGTCCAGCGGGAGACGAAGGCGCCCTTTCCGCCATGGTCGCGGGCCACGCCATCCAAATTGGTCAACTCATGGTTCATCACCACGGTGAAGGTGCCTTCGTCGCGATGGCAGCGCGCATGGCCGTTCCCGCGATCGTCGTTGTCCCAATCGTCGTCGTCATCGCGATCGTTATCGAAGGCGCCCAAGCCGTCGGGAATACCGCTCATGCGATAGATCTGCGTGCCGCCGTTGAAGTGCTTGACCGTGTCCCCGGAGGTGAGGATGGAAGTGATCTCCACCCCTTGGGCGGTGGGTACGATGTAGGGGGTGGCCGAGCTGCTGGGCCCCTGGACCTGGGCCAACAGGGGCGAGGCGAGCAATGCCAGGCCGATGGGAAAGGAAAAGGTGTTTTCGGGCTTCATAGGGTTCCTTCCGGGAGTGGAAATGTTCGATCGGAAATCGACCGGGGGCGGGACGCGGCCGCAAAGCCCCGCTCCGCCCGGGATCGGCTAGCCAAACTACCGATAGGGGATTGCGGACCTGCATCCGGCGGATTGCGGATCGATGAATGGGCGGGGTGAGTTACCTTTCCCTCCCCTAAGAGTCCCTAACGGAAAAACGCCACCCGACATGCCCACGGAACCCCTCCCCTTCCTCGCCTCCGTGCTTACCGCCCTGCGCGAGCTCTCGGTCCTGCCTTACGAGAACCTGAGCAAGATCGCCGCCCATGCGGCCGGGGGTAACATGGAAGCTACCCTGGGCCTGGCGGAGGGTTGGCTGGAGCGCAACCGCGAGACCGGCGCGGGCGGCACTTGCTTTTCCCTCACTTGGTGGCTGGCGG
>Ga0265324_10000124_pt1 | contig 61275 bp, 74 predicted proteins | sample 41419metaG_FD_198634 | JGI IMG/M metagenome (GOLD analysis project Ga0265324, IMG submission 198634) | Rhizosphere microbial communities from Carex aquatilis grown in University of Washington, Seatle, WA, United States - 4-14-19 metaG | ecosystem: Host-associated > Plants > Roots > Rhizosphere...
TTTTCCGCCGTCTTGGTAGCCTCGGCTTATCACACGGGCTTGTCCGCCGCAGAACGGGCAGGCTAGATTTTTGGATTCGCTCATATTTTTGGATTGTTGACCGCACGCGGCATAGCTCCGTCGTTAGCCGCCTTCACAGCCTTTATCAGTTTCCGCAGGTCGCCGAGGGATGGCCACACTCGCGGAAGGTTGTGGTAGAGAGGCGAGCCATCTTGAGCGCCAGACGGCAGACTGTCAGCGATGGCCAGCACTCGAATAAACGGGTCGGCGGCGGCTAACAAGTCGCTGATGCCAACGTGCTTTGTTCCTGCCGTTCCGGGCATCGCTGGTTGGCGACCGCCTGCCCTTCGGTTCCAGTTATTCCACGCCTCACTTTCCGTCGTGGCTGCTTGTGACGCTCCACATCCGCCCTCGGTTGCTGGGCAGGTCACACTCACCCAGTCAGTCCATTTTCCGCCGTCTTGGTAGCCTCGGCTTATCACACGGGCTTGTCCGCCGCAGAACGGGCAGGCTAGATTTTTGGATTCGCTCATATTTTTGGATTGTTGACCGCACGCGGCATAGCTCCGTCGTTAGACGGCTCCAATATATCGCGCAAATGAGTCGCTTGATTCAGAGCGCAGATAGTCACCGTATCGTTTTTGCGAGCGGGTTTGCTTCCTTATCTCGCCCATGTCGTGATATTGCACCTCGCTGGTCGGGTGCGCGTTTTTGATGACGCCAGGTTTGTCGGCATCGAAGTTCACGCCGATGTAGTGGCCGCGATCTTCCGCGATGATTCCCGGTTTGCCATACACGGTCACGCGCCTTCCGATTTCAGCAGGCACGCCGTAGTTTTGTTTCACATATTCACAGTTCATATTCTTATTTGGTTGTCTCTATTCGCCGTCTAACCAGTCGCCGGAGCCAATGCGCGTTGGCGCTGTCAGTCCGCTATCGCGGTTGGATGTCATTTGGTCGCGCATGGCTCATCTCCGAATGTTCGGCTGGATTCCATTTCCGCGGCATAGGTCGCAGATTCGCGTCTCGTTAGGAATGCCAGCCTTGCCCCAGATGACGCCCCAGCCGTTGCACCGCCGGCAGTGGTTGAGGATCATTCCACCGGAGTCGGCAGCCGAACCAAGCGCTGCACGCAATGAGGTCCGCGCCGATCTCCTGGGCGCTTTGGATGTCTTATTGGCGGCACTCATGCGTGAGCTTGATCGTTAAGCGGCTTCAGATTATTATGCCCCACGAGTCCGCTTGGCTCTTGCCATTTTGCTCTCGGCGGGTTTGGTGGGCCGGGCGGATTCAGATTGCATCCGCATTTTATACACTTGCTCCAGTCCAGATTTTGAGTCTGGCATCGCGGGCACATTTTCCATTTTTCATTCATAGATTTTATTCGTTCACGAAAGCCAGCAAGAGGTTGGACATCGAGTAGAGCGTCCAGACTCCAGCCATCTTCCAGTTGTGCTTGCAGGCACACTCGATTCCGGCACACAGTTCGAGCACGAAAACCAAGAGTGCAAATTTACAGATTTTGTTCATGTCTATATTCGCCGCTTAACAACCGCTCGGAGCCAAAGCGGGGACGGCGGTCATTTTGTTTTTTGGGCGTCGTTGGCCCCGCTTGGCTCAAGCGGAGCGTTACAGCTTCGCCTCCGCGTCCGTGAGATTCGGTTCCACAAAGAATGATTCATCCTGCACGACCTTCGCGCCGATGACGGACAGATCCGCCTTGGCTATGGTGTAGGCGGTGATGAGCGCCTCCTTGTCCACCTCTTCCTTGGTGCGGATAAAAGATTTGAACAGTGGCCGCGCCTTAAGCGCTTCCAGCACCTTGTCCCAATTCCACGCCCGCGAGAGCAGCGCCAGCTTGGGTGTGCCGGTGCGGAAACCGAGCGTGCCGGCGAGAAACTCTATGCTTTTCTTTTTGCCAAACTCGGTCGGATTGGATTCCGCCCACGCGCGCAGGGCGTCTGATTTAGTTTTAATATCCGCGTCGCATTCAGCGAGTCCGGGCGCGACTTCATCTTGGATTTTCAGGACGGCGGCGTCCATGCGCGCGGCGAGCTTGCGGCGATTGTTGGCGGTGAGTGAAAGATCGTTCATCACCGACTCGGCTTCGGTGCGGGTGGCGATGAGCGGCAAGTTTACTTTGATGCGGGTTTTTGACATATATTTTTCTGGTTATTTTTTGTTCACGAGATTTTCAAAGCGCCGGGCTTCTTCCAGTCCGGCGGGCGTGGGGTGATCCACATTGGCTGGCTGGTTCCAGAGCAGGTAAAATTCCACGGCGGACGGCGCGCGGCGGTGGTTCACTTCAAACTGACCGATGCGTTCGCCCTGGATACCCTGGGCCACGGCCAGCGCGATGGCGCGATGGGTGGCGGCGCTCAACGGCTGCGCGGTGGCCCGGCGCCATTCCAGCCGGCGGATCTGGTAGCGCGATACTTCGCCGAAACGGCCATGCGCCCGGTCGTTGTCGCCGGATTCAATCTGCGAAAGCGCGGACCACCGATCCATAGCCGAGGCGGAGAATGACAGGCAGGCTATGAAGAGGACGATGGCGGTCTTGATTGCGAGGGCGAGCTGGCCGGTGGCGGGCAGCCGCTTCGCGGCCACAAAATTTTCCCACTCCGCTATCGTGCGGGCGACATACAAACCTTCATGGCTGCCGGCGGGGATGGTGACAATGGTAGCGTCCATTCCAGAATAATCAGGAATAACCAGGTCAACCGAATCCACCAGGGTGAGCAGGCCCATCTGATAAAGTTCCGTAGAGCGCGGGCGGAAGGAAAGCAGGTCAATGTTCGCCTTCGCGGCGACATCGCGGGTGGTGCCCGGGCCGTGCGCGAGCCAGGCGCGATGCACAGCGAGACGATTTTCATTCAACCTGGCTTTCAGGTCTTCAAACGTCTGCAAGCTGAAATCAATTGGCTTCATGCGGCGACTTCCTTTCCAAAAGTGACTTTGCGGCCACGGTTTTTAACGGTGAAGGTGAGGCACCAAAGCTGTTTCTCGGTGGCATCCTCCAAACTGCACTTGAACTGGTTCTGGCAGATTTTCGCGGCGTAGGTGAGAGCCAGCCCAGCCACTTCACACGTCTGCACGAGCTTGAACTCCGCCACGCGCCGGGCATTCCCCTCGCCGTGATGGACGGCCTTGAAGGCCGCGCCATGCTCGCCAAGCAAGTCTAGAAAGTGAGCTTTGACCGCCCCGTAATCGTCCTGGGAACAACAGCGCAGCCCGAGCTTGCCGCACGCCGTCGCGACGTGCTGATGACGGAACTCTGCCTCATTCAGATCCGCTAGCTTCTCGCCCCGGCCACGCGCCAGCGCCAGCTCACGGTTGAACGCCCGGCGGGCGAGCTGCGAGAGGATGCGCTTCTGGCGGTTGTCGAGGGGGGCGCTCATATTTACGATTTACGATTTGCGATTGACGCGCCACTTGGCCATCAGGATGTTCTGGCGGTTCCACCATTTTTGAATGGCCAGGTTGCGGTTGCGGCGGGTGTTGTAACGGTTGGGCAGGTGCAAGCCCCAGCCCCGCATTTTCCATTGCAGGAATTTTTTACGGGGCAGCGCTCGCAGATAGCGGCTATGTTCCTCATTCGTCATCTCGGATTCGTTCATCGGACAGCCTTGGTTGAGTGTGGCAAGCCCAGGACTTCGGCCACCACTTTCAAGGTGCCGGCGTCCAGGTGGAAATCGGCGCGCGGGAAGGCGTAGGAAGCATCGCCACGGGTTTGAATGATGATGGTGTCGTTATCCTCGCGCGGGCGGGTGAAGATCATCACCCGTTCCGGCGTGAAGGTGTCGCAGACTTCCATCTTTTTGAAGGGGTGCGCTGCCGCACTGGCAAGTTTTTCAGACATGGGCGGCCTCCAATAATTTTTCCACCGGTTCGCCGGCGCGGCGGGCGCGGTCGCGCACGGCCAGGTCTAGGGCGCGCTGGCGTTGCGAAAATGTCCGGTAGAAAAACCGGCGCATCCAGTTCGGCCGCGGACTGCCGCAGGTCACTTGAAAACATTGGCGCGGACTGCCGCTGGTCCAGTGGGTGAGTTCACTTACGCCGGCCACACCGGTGTTGCTGCGCCCGCGCAACACATCGGCCTTGGCCAGAAAATCATCGCGGATGGCGACCGCCTTTTTCAGGGCGGCGGCGCGGTCCGTGCCGAAGCCGACAAAGCTGTCGAACCGCACCCCGTTGCGCTCAATCTGCACGCGGTAGCCGCCGGAGTCTGAATAGATGTTTTTCATTGAGCCGCCTTCTTCGTAAATGTGGCGATGAATGTGCCGACGCCACTGGGTTTGACGGTAAGGGTATAGAGGCTGCCGTTCACGCCGCTGATGCCGAGGAACCGGTGCCAGTGTTTGAGGGCGGCGGCGCTGGCGGCAATCTTGGCGTCGCTGGTGGAGCTGGCCGTGCAACCAAGGCAGCGCGCGGTGTTCGTGCCGCTGGCATAACGCCAGGTGACATCGAACTGATATTTGTCATCGCCGGCGTTCAGAATTTCGCGGGCGGTCTGAGAGATGGCTTCCAGGATGCTCATATTCTTATGCCTCCTTTTGCTTGATGATGCGGGTGCGCATGGATTTCACTTCCGCCATGGCCTTGCTGACCACGGCTTGGGCCACCGGTGCCCGCTTGCTGGCCTCGTAGAGTTTGCGGGTGACTTGGATGACGAAGCGCCAGTTGCCATACGTCGGAGCGTCGGTCTCCAGTTGTTTGGCAGTGGCGTTGCGGGTTTCCACGTTCTCAAATTTCACGCCGCGACGATCCAGCATCAGCAGGATTTCCTCGGCCGGCGGACACGGCAGCAGCACGCGCTCGCAGAGCCGGTTGCCGGTGAGTTGGATGGCCTCCTCGTAATTGCTGCCGAGCAGCCGCGTGAGCAGGATCGGGATGCACTCCAGCACCACGATGGTGGGAGTGGTGTTGAGCAGGGTCTTGACCATGTTCAGGCCGGGAATGCCCAGATGGTGCGCCTCGTTGATGATGAGGATGAGTTTGCGTTCCTTCAATTCGGCGATGATCTCCGCGAGCAGGCCGCTGGGGTGGCGCGGCGGCTTCTGGTTCTTGTCGCCCTGGCGCACGATGTTCAGTGCCTCATACAGCGCGGTATGGCCGGGCGTGGGCGAACTTTTCCAGAGATCGTTCGCCTCCACCGTGACGGTGTTGTTGGGGAACTTGTTCAGCAGGTGCCGGCGCACGGCATCCTTGCCAGTGCTGGTGTGACCTTCGATGATGACCAGGCGCGCGACGCATTCCTCGTCTTCCTGCATGGCGCGGCGGACGGCAATCTCGGCGCGCTGCACATTAGCGAAGTCCGCATATTCCGGTTCCGCCGGGCGATCCTTCTGGCGGAAACTGGCGATGATCTCCACGGCGCTCTGATAGTTGCGGAGCTGGTTCTCGATGTTCAGCTCGTCCAACTCATCCTCGGCGTCCAGGATGCGCTTGTAAGTCTTGCTGGAGCCGACGCTGGCGATCTCCTTGCAGAGCTTGGAATCAGACCAGCCGCGTTCAAACTGGTAGTTTCGGACTTCCCCGGCGAGTTGCCGGAGCTTCGTGATGTTGGTGTCGTTGGTGTGCATTTTGGAATTTATGATTGAGGATTTACGATTTACGATTTTAAGAAATCAGCGCGGCGGCGGCCTTGAACGATTCGGCGTGAACGTAGTGGAGATGGAACAGATGTTTCTTTTTTTTTGCTTCCGGGCCGAAAGGGTTTTTTCGTGTTAGCGCGAGAGTTGCAGTCCAATTAATCGCGATATTATTGGCAAGATTCATATGGCGATCACTCTCAGCTTCTAGGAGCTTTATAACTGCTTTAATTTTCGTTTTCATGGTGCATTTTTTGATGGTTTACTGCGAAAGCGTGGGCGTGCTGGGCGGGCGCGGCGGCGCGGGGTTGTTGGTGTAGATCAGCGCGAGCGCGCCGGTATCGAACAGCACGCGGTTGGTGGGCGCGCTCAGCAGGTAATTTGTCCCCTGCGTTTGCACCGCCAGATAAGCCGGGCTGCCCACGGTGGAGGGAATCGTGAGGTTGGAACTGCCCAAGGCCGCATTGCCGAACACATACCAGTTGGTGCCGGGGCTGTTGGTGGCAAAGCTGTTCGTGGGCGTCCACACGGCGATGTAGCCCAGCACCGAGCCGTTCGTCTCATCCGGCGAGCGGGTGAAATTGAGTTTGTAAGTCTGCGCGGACGCGATGAGCGTGCCGAGCAGATGGCCGATGAGCGCCAGCACCACGACCAAGCCCAGGCTGGTTTCGAGAATGGATTTTTGTTGTTTCATATTAAACAAACAGGTGGTTGGTTTGGCGTTCGAGTTCGGCGAGTTCGGCGCGACGCGCGGCGCGGCTGTCAACCGCGTCGGCGTCGGCGTCTGCCGGTGACGATTCCAACCGGGCAGAACGGTTGTTATGAACGGACGGCGCGGTAACGTGTTTGCTGGTGGGCCGCGTCGTCCCCGGATCATCACTGCCGGAGTCCAGTATCCCGCCAGCAGATTTTTCAATTTGGGAAATATTGGCCAGGCCGTCGCGCTCCTCGCTCTTGCTGTATTCCACGCGGCCACCGGTGCCGATGCCGCGCGTCTCGCGGCGGATGAAGTTGCCCACGCGCTGGCGCTGGAGATAGCCGGCGCGCTGGTCGTCATCGCCCCAATTTAGGATGTAGCGAATATGGCCCGCCGTCTCGCCAATGAGTTCGGCGTCGCCCAAAATATCCCCCGGGTGCGTGCCGCACTGGCCATTGGCATTTTCCAGCAGCACCACCTTGGCCGAGCATTTGGGCTGGCGGGGATTGAAATGGAGGCGGACTTTTTTGCCCGCGTATTGCGGCAGCCAGTCCGCGCCGAAATCGAACGGCACGGAAAAGTTTTCAAACATCGGCACGCGGCAGCTCACCATCATGCCCTTGACCGTGCGCTCGGCGGCGAAGGGCGAGAACATCCATTCCATTTCCGCGCTGAAGCCGCGGAGTGGCGACACCTTCACGGCTTGCGCAAAATAATCATCGGGCACCCAGCGTCCATATTGGGCGGACACAATGAGCTTGGTATTGTGAGCGGAAACTTCCTCCTCAAAAACGCGAACAATGATTTCGAGCGTGGGGAAGTATTTGCGCGGGTCCTGGTGACCGGCTTTGCAGGCTTCATAAAGTTTGCAGTTGGCTTCGTTCTCATTTCGGTAACGCCCCATGTCCGCGTGCGGAAACTGCACGGCGAGGCGCGTCCAGACTTTGTTGAACACGGCTTCGATGGCCTTCTGATGCGGCGAGTAGGTGCGCCAATGCTGGCAGCCGAGCAGCGCGATGGCCTGCTTGACAAGCTTGGAGTTCCACGCGCCGCCCTCGAATTGGAAACCTTGATTGGGGATGCCGTGCGTGCGGACGACCGCGCCCATGCCATTCAAAATATCTTCCGCCCGGTAGCTGCCACGCGGGCGCACCACATAATCCCAGGCGAGCAGCTTGTCGGTGCGGGCATCGTGATACGCGAGCCATTGGAAGCGGCCAAGCAGCACGCCGAATTTTTGCGAGACCGGCGTGATGACTTCCTTGCATGGCACACACACGGCGATGCCGGGAGTGGCGTCATCACCGCCGAACCAGTCGCCCGGCGCCATGATGTGGCGGTCGCCGCCCTGATCGGTGAACCGGCGTTGCGAGCCAGGGGCGGATTGATTATCCAGACTCCAATCGCGCGGGCTGCGTTTGAACTGGACGATGGATTTATTGACGATGATCTGGCGGGCGAGTGTGGGCGGCACGAGTGGTTTGCCAGCGGCCTGGCGGGCGAGAATGTTCTCCCGCAATTCGGCTGGACACGCCGGCAGTTCCACAAGACCAATTGCCTTGAGGAACCGTTCGCGGTGGGTGCGGGTCCAACCGAAGGGGAGATTGGGAAGCGAGATCACGCGCCGCACAGCCTCGGGCATGGATCCGGTATTGAAGGTGCGGTTGGTCAGCAGGTAAAAGAACCGGGCCGCCGGCACGAACCATGACGGCACGGCCATGCTGGTGGAACCGGTTGCGCGCTGGGCCGGCACGAGGCCCGCGAGGCCGTGGCGCTGGAACCGCGCATAAAAGGAATTTTCACCGCTGAAAAAACTCGGACTGCGGCCCAACGCGGCGGCGGCGGTGCGGAGCGAGTGCGCGCCATCCGCCATCAGCCGGTCAAACTCCCGACATACGCCGGCCAGGGCTTCGGCCCCGGCCAGCGTGGTGTCGGTGTTGCGGGTGGCGTGGGGGACCGGCACCAGCGTTTTTGCGGGGGGGATGGAATAAAAAGGGCGCTCACTACTGGCACTCGCCACCGCACCTGGTTCCGCAACTGCCGCCTCAGCGTTTCCGCTCGGCGGTGTCTTGGCTACAGCCGTGTTCTCGGCGGTCTTATCGGCGTTCGTGAGCAAAGTAACTGCGTTACGGCCACCATTGGCCGAAGCCAATTCCGATTCGGCGGCAGTGAACGCTTCTTCATCGAGATCAAAAAAGCTGGCGACCGCCGACGATGCGGCCACCGGGAAACCCGCCGGGCGGGCAGAAATTTCCGCAACGGGTTCGGAGCCGTCGTCCGCCACGGAAGCTGGGTTGGTGCGGGGAAGATTCATGGTCAGTTATTGAAACTCATCAGCCACGGCTTACCATTAACCACCGCCACGCTGATGGCGGCTACCTGTTTGAACTCGCTGCCATCGCGCAGCGTCCAGGAGGTTTCCACGGTGCCAGGGTGCGTGGCCACCGTGCCCACACGCTCGCCGATGAACAGATCCGGCCGCACGCCCGGCAGTTGCAACCGCATATCCAGCGAGTTAACAAAGTCGGCTTGAGATTGGTTCGGGTTCATGGTGGTGATTTGTTTTTAATGATTGGGTCCAGCGTCACGCTGGCGCTGGTTATCGGGCGAGGCGTTCGGCGTCGCCGAGCTTGGATTCTGTCTTGATCTTGTCCGCGAGAATTTCCAGCAGCCAGGTCGGCCATTTTTGCAGCGAGGCCGTGAAAGCCGCGCCGATGGCGTTCTGCTGCACGGGCGAGAGCTGCCGCCAGCCCACGATCTGTTTCTTGCCGCTCGCCGCCGACTTTTTGGTGATGGTGAGAAAGGTGGTGATGTGGCCGAGCTTGGTGGCGGTGAACTTTTCAAACGCCTTGCGGTCGGGCGCATTCTCGCTGCCCTTGCCGCCCTTGGTCTTGCCGTTCACGGCGCGATCCACGTTGTGTGCCGGCGAGCCGTAAATCGTCACGCTGTCCAGGCATTGACGGATGGATTTGTCGGCGGTGAAATCCAGCCACGCCTGTTTGTAGATGCGCTGGTCGGGCGTTAGTTTTTCTTCCGGGCTGGAAAGGATTTGGGAAATGCTGATCACTTCCACATCCACAAAATCCACGGCGGGTAGCGCCTTGACGATGTTGCCGGCGGCGCGCATCCAAACGCGGCAGGTATCGTAATGAACCTCAGGGATAGTCTTGGCAATGTGCTGCTGAAAATCGCCGTGGTCCATCGTGGCTTTTTCATCCAGCAACATCTGGCCGGCCATCATGCAGAGCTGCTTGGCATTCTCCACGCTGGAGAGCGCGGCCAGCACAGCGGTGCGCAAGGTGGTGTTGGCGGGCGCGGCAAAGTTGCGGGCGAATTTTTCCAAAGATACGTTTTTCATAAATTTCTTTTGGCGGCTAGCTCGGCGGCCAGCGTGGCGGCGAAACACCAGCGGCGGCGGAAAAAGCTTTCCAGCGCCACGCGCGGAACATACATACCGCCGTTGTGCGGCACGCTGCCGAGTTCCGAGCGCAGATCCAGCAGGGTGCGGCGCGAGACGCGCAACAGGTCGCGCACCTGCCAGTTGGGCAGCCCGCAAAATTGACCAGGCACCACGTCGCGGCGCGGCACGATCTGGCGGATGACCTCTTCCAGTAAGAGGCCGCGCACGGCGGCGGGCTGGTTCAGCTCGCGGCTCCAGAAGCGCAGCTCGCGCTCGCGATTCGGCCGGGCGCAGACATTGAACACCCAGATGAAGGATTCCCCGTTGTTACCCACGCCATCCACGAGGTCATACACCGCCTCGCGCGCGACGCCGCGCATGGTGGCGACGACTTCCGCATGGACCAGGTTGACGCGGGGATGAATCATTGCATTTACGATTTACGATTTGGGATTGACGATTTGGCGGCGGCGGACCGCAAGGCTCGCTGGCGCTGCTGGAAATGGCGCACGGATTCGGTGTCGCCGCGCGCGGCAAACTCGGCCTCCAAGTTTTGGCAGGCTTGGAACTGATACTCGGCGGCGGTTTTAATCACGACGCCTTGTTCGGTCATGCTCATGCGACCTCCTTGGCTAGGGCGGCATCGCGGGGGATGACGCTCGCGTTGTCGGGGGAAAGTCCGGCCTGATACGCGGCATGCCAACCTTCCGCCTCACTGGTGTAAATCGTGGCGCAGCGCGCCGGCACCAGTTCCCATGTGCCCTCTCTGTAATACAATCCGGCGTAGGCGATGAGATATTGCGCGCTCATAGTTTTAACATCTCCTGTGCTGTAACCGTTACCGACGACGTAACGACCGGGGCAAAAAAATGGGCATTGTAAAGCGGCTCAAAAAAATGGGGGCATCCTTGGGTATCTTCGTTGCCGCAGCCGGCCTTGGCCTGCTGGTTGTCCATGCCGTTGTAGATTTTCAGGGTGGTGATGGCTTCGCGCACGGCGTCGCGGGAAACTTTCAGGCGGCAGCGCCAGGCGTTGGGATCGGTGGTGATGGAATAGCGCATCCCGGTTTCCGTTTTCTCGGCCACGAGCAGCCCCATCTCAATCATGGCGGCGAGGTTGGTGGAGACGTGCGGCCGGGCCACGCCGGTGAGCGCGGTGAAAATATCCAGCTTGGGCACGATCACCCACTCACGACCCCAGCCGTAGGAAAGTTCCAGGATCATCTCGGCGATCTGGTATTCGCGGAAGTTTAGATCCAGCCGGCGCACATCCTTGAGAAGCGAACGGCCGATGGCCTGCATGGCGCAGCGCCGCTTCATTTCGTTCTCGTGTTCGTTCACTTGGAATCTCCTTGAAGTTTTTGGTAGCGGCGCGTGAGAGACCTACTTTGGCGCACACCATTGAGAACCCGATTCAAGTGCTCCCGCGTAACGCCCAGAAGCTCCGCCGCCTGACCCTGCGTGAGGCGGTTGCCTTTTCCGCTTCCGGCTGTTAGTTTGGGCGTCTTGTGACAGGTCACAGGACGACTATATTACGGAATCCGTAATATGGTCAATAATTATTTACGGAAATCGTAAAATGAGTTTGGACTACAAAAAAGCCCGCGAAACTTTGGGATTAAAACTCCGTGAAGTGGCGAAGCTTTCTGGCTGGGGGGTGGGGACAATCAGCGACCTTGAGCGTGAAGGTGTCGGCAGCGACCGGCTCAAGGATAAGTTGATGGAGGTTTACGGTCTGAGCAAAATCATTGACGCGCCGGCGGTGCCGGTGGAAACAGAGTTGGAGATATGGCGGCGGCGCGCGCGGACTGCTGAGCTGCAACTCGCGGATCTGCGTGCCGAACTGCGCCGACTGGCGGATCCGGGCCAGCCTAGTTCCAGGCTGGATCAAATCGCGGGGAGCAATCTCGAGACACATGCCCGACGCGTTCCAGTTCATCCCAAAGTTCCGCGCGAATAGCTTGCGCCTGTTTCTCCAAAATTAGCGCCAGTTCCAGTTGCTCTTCCCGAGCCAACTCCAGTTGAATCCATTTCCCAATTGTTTTTTTCACGCGATAGCTTTACATCTAGGGTTGGACATTGGCTGTCCATGGGAATAACTTTTCAAAAATGTGAATAAGTATTTTTCAGGTTTGGTGCGCACCGTCATCATCGTGACGGCCTGCAATTTAATTTGTTCGTGTGATGAAGAATCGCCAACTGGCCAGCCCGCAAAGCCGGTCTCGATTTCAAAACCCAAAGAAGAGATCAGCACGGCAGACCTTTCGGAGATATATTATTACGCCACCAAATCCGTCTCTCAATATCTCAAGGCACCCGGCGATGCAAAATTCTCATCGCTCGGTTGGGACACCGAGGCCAAGATTGTTCCTTACGGCTATCACCAATGGCTCTGCGGTGGTTATGTGGACGCGCAAAATTCTTTTGGTGCAAAAATCAGAAGTGGATGGCTCGCCTATATTTTCAAATCAGACATCGCCATGAGGTCTGATTATCTGGTGGTCGGGGATTCTATTTACGGAACATTGCCGCCCGCTATTCCATTCCCGCTTACGACGGAGCAGGAAACCGCTATGAGGCAAATGCAATCGGTTACGGCATCAAACTTTCTAAAGGCGAAGGTTGTTAGCGGACAGGCTGCTTTGAAATCAAACCAGTCCGCCGCCGCCGCCGGCGATGCTTACGGCCTGTTGCGCATGGGCGAGCGTTACCGCGATGGTGATGGCGTGGCCAAAGATTTGGCCAAGGCGCATGAACTTCTGCATCAGGCCGCACTCAAAGGCAGCGACACGGCGCAGCGGGAGTTGGTGGCACTTCCAAAATAAGTTCTTCGCAAGTGGCTGTATTGGTGAAGATAACAAAATGGGAGCATACCCGTTTTTTGCCATTCATTCAAAAAGGTAGCAGCTACCTTTTTGCCTCTTCCAAAAAACAGGCATCGTTGTTTTTTGAATCTTCTCTGGGTTTTTCAGGGGTAACCCCATAACGCAAAAAGCGGGGCGGTGGTTTAATGGCGGCGCAATTTGAAAACTCGCGCCATGAAAAAAATCACCACCTTATTTCTCTTACTGCTCACCGCCGCCGCCGTTCGTGCGCAGGATATTTCCAATCGTGTTGATGCCGTGAAGGCGTTGAATGTGAACTGGGCAAATTCGGATGCGGCGCTGGCGACGAATGTAATGCCGGCATTCGCCGCCATTGAATCCTCGCTGACCAATCCGCCGGCTACCTGGCTTGACCGCGTGAGCATTGACGCCGGCGTCTTCGTCAACACGCGCTCAGCTCAACTCAAAAACTGCATCCTTGCTGGAGAGGTTCGGTGGTCAACCGGCGACAATACTTACATCGCCGCCGCCGGCTTCATTGGTGAACGGATGAAAGGCGGTGCGGCGGTCGTGGGCGGACTCAAGAGCAGCGGCACGGTTCGCATCCCGATCATTAATTACAACCTGCGCACCGAGCAATCCGTGGCGGCGGGCCTCTGCTACGTCACTGGCACCTCCGGCACGGAGGCTTATGGCATCACGATTCCTGGACGGCACGGCTGGGAGAATTATGTCTATGCGAATATCGCCGCCGCGCTCGGCGCGCATTTCAGCGTGGGCATCTCGTCGCTGATCATCGGCCCGGATGTTTTTCTCGGCGCCGGCATCGGTGTGAAACTTTAACGGTCGCCATCATCAACAACCAAGAAACCAAGTAACAAAGGAAATATGAACCCAGTCATGCGCGCAAAAATGCAGGTCCAGTCGGTCACGCCGTTGGACACCACCGGCCAATGTCAAACCGTGACGATGGCTCCCGTCTGCGGCAACAAGCCTTTTGGCCCGAATGGCGAGAGCGAAGACAATACGTTCGCCCGTTATTCCCCGTCCGGCTCGCTGTCGCTGACCATCAACAATCCCGATCTCGCTGGCAAGCTCACGGTCGGCCAGAAGTTCTACGTGGATTTCACAGAAGCCGCCGAGTGACCCCGTGAAAAAACCGGTGAAGAAAAAAATGAACGCCAGCACTCCCAATTTAAACCCTGCGCCATCACCAGCGGCGCGGCAAGTGGGGTGTTCACCTGAGCACCTAGCGGTGCGGCCACTGGTGGACTGGGCACGCCACGAACTTCTCAAGCTCTGGCTGGCCGCCCTCACGCCATGATGACCACCGCCACCATTGACTGGTCGCTGATCCAGCTGCTCGCCAACCGCGCCGCGCTGGCGTATGACCAGCACACGGTCAGCGATGCCGCCACGGATGCGCAGGCGCTGGTGTTGGCGGAAGTCATCAACGGCGAGCCGGCCATCATCGTCGCTTTTCGCGGCAGCCAGGAACCGCAGGATTTTATTCAGGATGCAAAATTCACGCGCACTGTGTTGTCCACCACGGATGACATCGTGGCGGAAGTGCATCAGGGTTTTCTTGAAGATTTTGAAGCGATCAACGTGGCGGTGGTGGCGGCGGTGAGAAATCTGCTCGCCACCCAACCAACCGCCCGGATTTATATCACCGGCCATTCGCTCGGCGGCGGCATCGCGATTTTGGCGGGGCTGGAATTTTCCCGGCAAGGCTTGCCGGTGGAAAATGTCATCACATTCGGCCAGCCGCGCGTGGGCAATTACGCCTTCGCCGCCATCTACTGGGGCGCGCTGGGCGACCGCACCTTCCACGTCATCAACGCCAACGACCCGGTGCCGCTATTTCCGCCGCTGCTCCTCGGTTATCGCGATGAGGGCAACGAAATTTTTCTGCCCCGTGGCGGCTCCCGATCATCGGGTGGTTACGCGGTGAATCCGTCCATCAGCTTCACGCTGTTCAACGATCTCGCCGGGATTTTGGATTCGTGGCGGCACTGCCAGCTCGCATTCCTGCCGAACCATTTCATCAAGGCATATCAGGAAAAATTAGCTCTCTTATGATTGACCCGAACCAACTCAACCAGGTGGCGCAGGACGCGGCCACCCTCAAAGCGCAAGTCAGCGCCAACTGGCCGGCCATCTGTTTCGCCCTCGTCTGGCTGCGCGCGGAAATCAAAAAACTGTCCGACTGGCTCATTGATTTTGCGGATTACTGCATCGCCCACGGCGGCATCGTGAAATTTCTTGGCAAGGTGATCTGGGTGAAAGGGGAAAAGCAATGATTCTCGCGCAGGCGGACATCGGGCAGTTGCCGGCGGGGTTTTTGAAGGAGATGGCCATTCTCACCCTCGGGGCCATCGTGGTGATGGCGTTCGTGGTGAGCGCGCTCTTTGCCGCTCTGCAATATTTCATGGACAAGCGGCGCGAGAACAAGCCCACGCTCCTCGAACCGAATCCGCTGCCGACGATGAAGATTTTTCCCAATGCCACCATCAAAGATTTGACCGACAAACACGATGAGCATGGCCGGCGGATTGATGGCCACGATAGCGAAATCAAAAATATCTGGATGACGATGCGCAATGAGGACAAGGAAATCCGCAAGGAAGTGGCGGACAAGTTTGATGCCATCAGCCGCGCGCTGGGCCGCATCGAAGGCAATCTTGGCAAATAGATTTATGAATCTGACGAACGGACAGAAAGAGGATTTGCGCACGGCGGCGCTGGCCGCGCTGGTGGTGCGCCATCCCGCCGCGCTCACGCCGCGCCAGCTCGGCAACGCCGTGAAAAAAGATTTGGATTTTCTGTTTGAGGAGGCCGAGCTCGTGGCCGCGCTGGAAATTTTGCGCGGTTTGAAATTCGCCGAGTGGATCCTCAATGAACTCGGCGGCACGAAGTATTGGCGCGCCACCAGCGAAGGCGTGCTGCATCAGGAAAGAAGTTGATATGGATCAACCCAAACTCCGCGACAACGCGCTCAAAGGCAAGATTGCCCGGCTGCCCAGCAAGGTCCGCGAGGAAGTGTGCCGGCGTCTGCACGAAGGTATGAGCGCCAAGCGCATCACCGCCTGGCTGAATGCGCTGCCGGAAGTGCAGGCCGTGCTCGCGGCGGAGTTTGAAGGGATGCCGGTGAACGATACCAACATCACCGCGTGGCGGCAGAGCGGCTACGAAGATTTTCTACGCAAGGCGGAACGCATCGAACGCACGCGCGAACTCTCGCGCTACGCCGCCGAGCAGTCGCGGGCCAATGGCAGCACCATCGCGGACGGCGCGGCGAGTATCGCCAGCGGCAAGCTGCTGGAACTGCTCGAAGCCGTGGACGAAGCCACCGGCGACACCAAGCTGGATCCCGAGGCGCTGGTGAACATTTCCCGCGCGCTCGCGGCCCTGCGCGGCAGCGAGCAGACGGATGTGAAGCTCGGCCTCGAAAAAATCAAGGTCTCGCAAAAGGGCGAGGAGATTTCCCTGGCGCGCGAAAAATACCAGCGCGAGACGTGCGAACTCTTTTTGAAATGGCACGCGGACAAACACGCGAACGAACTGGCCGCCGCCGATACCAGCAACGCCGACAAGATTGAGAAGCTCGGCCAGTTGATGTTTGGAGACACCTGGACGCCAGCGACGAACACCTCACCCCAACCCTCTCCCCAGCGCGGAGAGGGAGTGAAAAAATGAACCATGTGCGCCGCCATTTACAAAGCACGCGCGGGGCAGGTAGCCTTTGAACGAGATATTGATCTCCATCGCGTCTCCGCCTTCCTGACCCGCCGCCAATACGGTAAGACCACCAACGCCTCGCGCATCGCGCTTAAGAAGATGATGCGCATCGCCGGGCACACGGTGGTGTTCGGTTCCGTCAAATTGGATCTGGGCCGCGAAATCGTCCGCAAGGAATCCGAGCAGATGGCCAAGGCGTTCCAGATGATCGCCGCGCAGGCCAAGCAGGCGAAGATGGATTTGCAGATGGTGAATAGTAAAGATGGCCATCAGGTCGCCCTGGAAGGCGAAAAGAAATTCATTATTTCACCCGACGACTTCACGGAACTTTATGAGGCGCAGCGGCTGGAATTTCGCCTCTACCATTCCCGCACGCTTTACAGCCGCACCAAGGTGGTGGCGCTCACGCCGGATGCCGTGGGCGAAACTGGCGACCTCATCCTGGATGAAGTGGGCCGCGTGAAAAAATTCCGCGAGGTGTGGGAAGCGGTCAAGCCGATCATCTCTTCCAACCCGGATTTCCGCTGTCTGGTCACGACGACGCCGCCGCCGGACGACACGCACTATTCCTTTGAACTGCTCGCGCCTCCGCCGGGATTCAATCCCGAGGCCGCGCCGGAAGGTCATACTTACCGCACCGAGTCCGGCGTGTTCGTGCGCATGATCACCGCGTGGGATGCCGACGCGGACGGCGTAAAACTTTACGATGACGACACCGGCGCGGAGATCTCGCCCGCCGAATCCCGCCGGCGCGAGTCGAACAAAGATGCGTGGGATCGTAACTACGGCGTCAAGTTTGTCATTGGTGGATCCGCCGCGTGCGACCTGCTCCGGCTGCAAACCTCACAGGAACGCGGTATCGGCACCTGCCAAAATTTCTTGGTGGAGACGCACGCGGATTTTCTCGCGGCGCTCAAATGGATTGCCGAGCACATTGACCCGAAGGCCCGCATCGGCCTGGGCTTCGATGTGGCGACGACCACGAAAGGCACCAGTAATCCTTCCGTGCTGTCCTTGGTGGAAGAGCACGGGCCGGAATGGATCGTGCGCGCGCGGCTGGTTTGGAAGACGAAGGATCCCGAAGTGGCCAACGAGCGTTTGGATGGCGTGATTGATTTGATTGCGCGCCGGCCCGGCGGCCGCGCCGTGGCGCTCGCCCAGGATGCCACGAACGAAAAATATTATGCGGAAGACAACCGCAAGCGGCTGCGCCGGAAATTGCCGGTGATTCTGGTGGTGGCCAGCGAAGGTGTGGACAAGCCCGGTTTGGATAAGCCGGTGAACTATAAAGAATTTACCGGCGAGGCGCTGGTGGCCAAGCTGGATGACAACAATCTCACCCTGCCGCCGGATACTTACACGCGGCAGGATTATCGGCTGGTGATGAAGGATCGCGGCCGGTTCGTATGCGAGCCGAACGATCAGGGAATGCACGGCGACACTTTTGATGGTGACAAGCTCGGCGGTTTCGCGCTTAAGAATGGCGGCAGCGGTCGCACCATCGTTCCGCCCATGGCGCTGGCGGCGGATAATAATCCGGTGCCGCTGCAATTTCGGGGGGCTTCCAGCCTATGAAGAAAACGCTCACAAATGCCCTAGGACGATTTAAGGGCTGTCACGGCGCGTCCATGGCTTCAAAAACGCAACCTACCCCCGCGCGACGCTCGGCGGAAAGCGGTCTGATGTTTTCTAACAGCACAGTTTAGACCCATTTAAATTTCTAAAATTATGAAAGAGCTAAAAATCTTCGGCAAGTCGGTCGTGAGTTTTGGTGACACCAAACCATCCCGCGCGAATCCGCAATATGGTTCTCTGCCAGATGATGGCCCGGTGGCCAGCCGGCAGACGAAGTTTCTTTCGCCGCGTTACGAGCCGAGCAACATCACCACCAACGCGGATGTGCAGGCCGTGCAGAATGCCATCCGCTCCGCCGAGTCCGGCGATGTTCAGGAATATTATCGCTTCCTGCGCGACGTGTTGCTTTCGGACGATCATATCCAATCCTGTTTCAACACGCGCAAGCTGGCGCTGCTGGCGCAGCCGCTCTCCATTTTGCCGGAAGATAAAAACAATGCCGATGACATGGCGCTGGCCAATGCGCTCACCCAGGCGAAGAATGATTGCGAAAATTGGACGGCGGGAATGCTGGCGTTGATGGATTCAAACGGTTTCTGGCCGGTGAGCGTGGTGGAGCGGCTTTACAAAACCGCCGGCGAACCCAAGCCGGGCGCGCCGCGCCTGCAATATACACTGCGCAAATTTGTGCCGGTCAATCCGCAGTTGCATTGTTTCTCGTGGGCTTACCTCATGGGCGGTGTCGGTCTGGGCACCGCGAGCGCCATCCAGCTTTCGCAAATGGCGGGCAAGCCTGGTGGCTTGGGCACGGAAGAAACCAGCCCTTACAAAATTGATCTCGAACGCTGGGAACCGTATTTCAAACTGTGGCCGATTGATAATGCGGGGCGCATCATCTATGACGTCACCAACGCGAGCTATCTGGATCCGCTGCGGCACATCGTCCATCGCGGCCACCTCATGCAGACGTTCCGGGATAACTGGGGCGGTCCCGGCCGGGCCATCGTCATGTGGTGGCTGTTCCGCAATCTCGGGCGCGAATGGTTTGCGCGCGGCATGGAGCGCGTGGGGACGCCGTTTCCGGTGGGTTACACGGATGCCAACGATCCGGTGGCGGTGGCGCTGCTGCACGCGGCCTTTGATCTCTCCAAGAAGATCGGCGGCATCGTGGTGGATGAATCCAGCCGCATCGAACTCAAGGAGGCCATGGTGCAAGGGATGGCTCAGGGTTACGAGACGTTCTATAATATGTGCAACGAAGCAATTTCGTTTCACATCACCGGCATCCGTAAATCCGAGCAGCCGGGCGGCTTGAACGCCGGCCAGAGCAATTTCGCCGGGGCCGTGCGCGAAGACGTGCGCATGATGGATAATATGACGCTCTCGGAAACGTGCGTGAAGCAGATCGCCATTCCGTTCCGCGACATCAACGGTCTCAAGGGCATGGTCAAATATGTCTGGGGCGGTTTGAGCGATGCGGATGCCAGCACCTTTGCCACCACGCTCAAGACCATGAATGAGGCCGGCTACGAGCCGACGCCGGAATCCGTCGCCACCATCAATGAGCGCACCGGCATCTCCTGGCAACGCAAGGCGGTTGCACTGCCGCCGACGCCAGGAAAACCTGAAACCGGAAACCTGAAACCTGAAGCGGCCGATGATGAAATCAAGCCGCTCGCCGCCCGGTTGATGTGGCTGGCCGCTGGTGGTGGTAATGGCGCGACTAAAACGGAAGTGGATGAAGTGGTGGCAAAACATTCACTCGCCCTCGCCGGTGCCTTCCGCGGTTCGCTCGCGCCGGTGCGCCAGATTATTTTGAGCAGCACCAGCCGCGCCGATGCCGAGCACCAGCTCCGCACGTTCTTCGCGGATTGGGATCCCGACCGTATCGCGAACATCCTGGAAGAGGCCATGCAGGTTTGCGCGGCGCGCGGGGCGGTGAAAGGCAAAAGCTGAAACGCTGAAATGGAAGCTGATTTTTCACCCGCGCCTCATCGCGAGGCTGTCACACTGATCACTGGCAAGCCGGTGGTGGTGAAGCGCGTGTTTAATCAGTTGCTGCCGGAGATCAAGGCGCGGGCCTTCACGGTGGCTGGCATTGAATCCGCGAACTGTATGCAGCGCATCCGCGACGCCGTGGCGGCGGTGCCGCTGGGCGGCAAGGAAGGTATGACCTGGGATCAGGCTAAGAAGTCCATCGTGGATGAATTGGATCCATATCTGGGTGATGGAGCGGATCGGCGGGCTGAGTTGGTGCTGCGCGTAAATTCTTTCCAGGCATTCAGCGCGAGCATCCATGAGGCTGGCATGGCGGATGATGATTGCACGCACTTCCAATATCTCCATGGCGAATGCGATGTGCCCACACCTTCCCACCTCGCACTGAATGGCGTGGTGCTGCCCAAGGATGATCCGTTCTGGGAAACCCATACCGGGCCATGGGGACATCTCGGCTGCGTCTGCTACAAGCGCCCGATGAATCCCGACCAGGTGGATGAAGAAAAGGCGGCGGACGAAAAACGCAATCCCGACCAGCGGAACGTCATCGAAGGCCCGGCGCTCACGCATTTGAACCAGGGCGAAATCATCCGGGATGGTCGCCGGTATGACACCACGATTGATGGCCCGGACAATTCCGGCTTCAAATGGAGTCCCGGCGATTTTAAAATCCCGCTCGCGGATCTGGAAAAGAAATATGATCCCGAAGTGTGGTCGCAGTTCCAGACGTTCGCCCAAAATCAAGTGCTGGATAAAAAACGCAGCGTGTGGGATTGGCTTAACAGTTGACTCCCTCTCCGCGTTCGCAGCGGCTGCGAATGGGGAGAGGGTTGGGGTGAGGTGAAACTAAAATAATTTTATGGCTGCTGTCACTTTTAAAGTTACCCACAACGATGTTTCGCCCAAGCTCGCCGCCCTGGCGGCGACGGCGAAGCATCCTGAAAAAGTTTTCCGGGCGATGGGCACCACCTTCATGTCCATCACCATGGGCAATTTCAACGACGTCGGCGCCAAGTTCCGGCCCAAGACCTGGGCGAATAAAAAAGACGGCACCGCCAGCAAGCTCCAGCGGTCCGGCACGCTCTCGCGCAGTTTTCATTTGACTGTCACCGACAGCAGCGCCACGGTTTCCAACCCCACGATCTACGCCGCGGCGCACCAGTTTGGTTTCCCGGAAAGGAATCTGCCAGCCCGCCCGTTCTTTCCGGTGGTGGATGGGAAGCTCACGCCGGCGGCGGAAGAGTTGATTGCCCGCGCCGGCGAGCGCGCGCTCAAGCGCCAGCTCTAATTTCAGGTTTCAAGTCTCCAGTTTCAAGAAGGCGGGGTAACCCCATAATCAAAAGCCTTCCGCCCGCGTAGAGTTGCGAGCGTGAACGGCATCCGCCTCGCTCTCGCCCCCGCCACTCCGCTGAAACTTTCAGCGGCGAGCGAAGGTGTCGCGGCGGAACTTCCCACGCGCATCAAGCTCCTCGGCTGGGGTAAGAATCCCACCAGCGAAGGTGAAGTGATTGTGGATGAACTCACCGCCCGCGTTTTTTCTGCGAATCAAAAAGCCATCGGCCGCGAACGCGTGGTGCTGGACTTTGAGCATAACACTGTTCCCGGCACCCCGGAATACAAGCGCACCACCGAGCCGCGCGCCGTTGCCGGCCATACCAATCTCGTCTGCATTCCGAACGAAGGAATTTTTGCGGAAGCCATCACCTACACCGGCACCGGCAAAAAATCGGCTCAAGATTTTGAAGATGTTTCCCTAGCGCCTTATTGTGACAAGCAAGGTCGCGTCATCGGCGCGCACAGCGTGGCGCTCACCCACACTGGGGCGGCTTATGGCGTTGGCTTTGCGCAAGCGCCTGAGACTCTTTCCGCCGACAACGAACTGTCCGCCGACCTCAAGACCCTTTCCGCCGGCACAACGCCGGCGGCTCCGCAAACCACCGAAAAAAATCACACCATGATTCAATTGAAAGTTCTGGCCGCTGCCCTCGGGTTGGCGGAAACCGCCGATGAAGCCGCCGTGACTTCCGCGCTGACGAAACGCCTGGCGCTGCCCGCCGGCGAAACGGTTGACCTCAAACCGCTCTCGGCCCGCATTGAGGCGCTGGAGAAGAAGCTGACCGATGGCGAGAAGACGGCCACGGACATTAAACGCGGCCAGCTCGTCACGCTGTTCGCCAGCCAGGGCAAGGTGCCGAAGAAAGCGGATGGCACGAACTATTCCGCCGACGAACTCAAGACGCTCGGGCTGGACACGCTGGAGCTGCTGCTCGCCAACACGGCGGTCACCGTGCCGCTCTCGGCCCGCACCGCGCCGCATGCCACCGAATCGGCCAAGACTTACAAGGATGCCAAGGGCCGCGTGGATCTCTCAGCCATCTTCAATGATGAGGCGAAAGTTTCCGGCCTGACGCTGCCGGTGCTGGCCACTGCCTGACCCATTTCAAAATCACCAAATTAAAAATCTCCGCAATCGCAACCTGAACAAAAAAACATATGGCCAAACAATTACTCACCGCAATGGACCTCGCCGGGCGCCGGGGCACCGATAAAGAAATCGGGCTGGTCCAGCAGATCGTCAACTGGTCGCCGGAAATCGCGACGATTCCCGGCCGCACCATCCCCGGCACCTTCACCGAGGCGAAGGTGCAGATCGGCATCGCCAAGGGTGGCGCGTTCCCTGGCATCAACGGCGGCGTGGCCGTGGGCGCGGGCACTTATGAGAAGCGCCGGTTCAACGCCTTCTTCTTCGACAGCCAGTTGGAGATCCGCGAAAGTGAACTGATTGGCGCGGCGCAGCAGGGTGACAGCATTGGCGATTTGCAGTCCGATGAAGTGGCGGGCGCGCTCCAGGACAAGGCCATCAAATTTAGCCAGCAGTTTTACCAGGGCTTGGCGCAGAACGCCAACGGCTTCCCCGGCTTGTTGGACATCATCAAGATTTACACTGGCAACTTTGGCGCGGCGGGCAAATCGGCGGTGACCGATTCCCGCACCGGCAAGCCGATGGTCAGCTACATTGACGCCGGCGGCACGAGCGGCGCGGTGGAATGCATCTGGTATATCTGGGCGCATCCGCAGGGCATCAATTTCCTCTACGGCGGCGACAAGATGCTCGATGTCAATCCGTGGGTGTGGGCGTATCTCGGCGCGAGCGATGCCCGCTATCGCGCCATGGTCAGCAACGTCTCCGGCTTTGTCGGCCTGAGCGCCGCGAATCCCTGGAGCGTGGCCTGTATCAAGAACATTGACGCGACCCATCCCTGGACGGATGCGCTCTCCTCCAAGCTCCATGCGCTGCTCCCGCAGGGCATCAACCCCACGCACTGCTTCGCCACCAAGCGCGCCATCGCCGGCCTGCAACAGCAGCGCACGGTCACCTTGTTCGGCGCTGGCTCGGAACGCCCGAACCAGGGCACGGTCGCTCCCATCCCGCAAACGGATGTGAACGGGACCAGCATTTATCCCACGGACGGCATCCAATTGAGCGCCGCCCTCTGATTCACCGCCCGCGCCGGGTGATACCGGCGCGGGCAAATAAAATTCAATTTTAAAACTGAAACTCAAACCAAAACGCAAAATGAAACAAAACTCTCTCAAAAAATTCGGCTTCTCGCTGGTTCAAATCATGCTCGTGGTGGCGCTGCTCGCGCTGCTGGCCAGCTTCGCTTTGCCGCCGGCGCAAGCGCAGCAGTATTTCACGAACAGCACGACGGCCACCGGCGGCTATCAGCCCGGCGATTCGCTCACCCCCCCGTTGGTGCCCAGCGCCACGATTGCCCGGCAGGTCGCCGCCGGCATTCTGGCGGGCGCCTTCACGGCCACCAACACGGCCAACGTCATCTCCTTTGGCACCAATATCTATACGGTTGCCCCAGTGGTGACTGCGGGCACCAGTTCCACCACCAATGCCGCCACGGTAACGGCGGTGACCACCACCAACGTGACGGTGACCACCACCTACAACGCCAACTCCATCTATTGGCACGCCATCGGGCATTGACCGGATGCCATTCATCTCCGCCATCGCAAAATTAAAAATCAAACACCATGAAAGATAAAGCACTCCATCTCGAAGTTTATATGCCCGCCGCCAACGCCAACGTCTCCATCAACCCGATGGATCTGGGCGTGGATCAGCCGGGTTTCTCGGACAACTGGCGGGCGGGCCGCGTGCGCATCGCGTGGCCGGCGCTGCCGAACCATTCGAACTCCAGCCTCACCATCACGGCGACCATCCAGGACAGCGCGGATGGCGGCGCGACTTACGCCAACACCGCCCCGCTCATCCAGGTGCAGATCGTGGGCGTGGCCACCAACGGCGCTGCCGCCGGCTATGTGGACTGCCCGCTGCCGCCCGGCCTCCGTGGTCCGGCTGGACTGCTCGTGGCTGTGCCGACCGGCGCGGGCGACAACACCGCCGCGCTGCTCACCGCCGACTGGCTGAACGAATAAACCCCGGCCACCGTTTAGGTGGCGTCCGCGCAAGCGGATTAAACCGTGCGGCGGGATGGTTAGTGCATTTTCCATCCCGCCGCTTTTTTGGCCGAAGTTCGGCCTCCTAATAAAAACCAATGCACAAAACCAAATGCACATGAAGACTCCCATCCCTGACTGGCTCGCGAAAGAAGTGGCGGCATACGATCTGGACATCACCCCGCCGCCGACCAGCATCCTCGACCTTGGCGCAAACATCGGCGCGTTCTGTCTCCACTACGCCGCCAAATGGCCCGCCGCAAAAATCTCCGCCTACGAGCCGGTGCCGGAAAACTGCCGGGCGCTCATCGGTAATCTCAAGGAAAAATTCGAGGTTGGCGGCATCGCAATTTTCCAGGCGGGCGTCCGCGCCGCCGCCGGCTCCCAAGAGATTTTTAAGGGCGAGAATTTTGTCACGCACAGCTTCCACCAGCGCGGACGCCAGACGTCCGAAAAAATTCCCGTCGTCGTTCACGCCGCCGGCACCATCCCGAGCCATGAGATGGTGAAGATTGACACCGAAGGCTGCGAGGTGGAAATCCTCGAAAATCTGGATCTCTCCCGGACGCGCGCGGTCGTGGTGGAATATCATAGCGTCAAGGATCGGCAGATAATTTCCGCCATTCTGGTGGAAGCGGGTTTCAAATTATTAGAACGCATCAAAGGCAGCGCCGAGCATGGCGTTTTGAAATTCGGCAAGGATGATGGCGTAACAAGTTTCACGGCGAAGGCCACGGCCAGCGCCGCCCCCCGGTCTGTCTATCTCGCCGTGGCCGGCCACTTCGCCAACAACGACGTCTCCTTTGTCCAATCCTTGGTCGCGCTCGTCTTGCGCACCACGGTGAAAGTCCAGATCGGCTGGAGTTGTGATCCCAGCGTGGAACGCGCCCGCAATATTCTCACCGCCAATTTTCTGGAAAGTGATTGCACCCATATTTTGTTTGTGGATGCGGACATCGGTTTCAGCGCGGAAGACGTGGCACAGGTCAGTTCGCATGCCGAGCCGGTGGTCGGCGGCCTCTATCCGCTCAAGAATCTCAAGCCCGTGGTGGAGTGGTGCGGGAACGGCCTCGCTCCCGGCGAAGCGCCGGTGCGGGAGGATGGCCTGTCGCCGGTGCGCTACATCGGCACCGGTTTCCTCTGCATTAAGCGCGCGGTGTTTGAAACGCTGATCGCGCGTGGCGTGGTGGAAAAATACAAACAGGATTTCGCCCCGCACCGCGAGGAGTTCGCGTTCTGGACGCAGGGCGTCCGCGAAGGAAGGTTCCTCACCGAAGATTGGATGTTCTGCCAGCGCTGGCTGGAGCTGGGCGGAAAAATCTTTGCCGATGCCGACGTTGTGCTGCGCCACGCCGGCCGCGCCGAATGGCCGCTGCCGTTCCAGGCCGGCAATCCGTTTGTTAAATCGGAAATCGAAAATCCGAAATCGTAAATCCCATGGCCTACACCACCCAACAACTTTTGGAAGACGAGATTGGCGGCAACGCCAAGATCATCGAGGCCCTGGACGATGACAACGACGGCAAGATTGACGACGGCGTGGTGGATCGGCTGTTGCAGCGCGCCAGCGATGCCGTGGATGCGTTTCTCTCTGGTCGCTATGTTGTGCCGCTCTCGCCCATTCCCAAGCTCGCGGGCGAGGCCGCGCTCATCTTCGCGTGCGAGATCCTGTTCAACCGCCGCCGGCAGGGCGTGGATGAAAAAAACCCCTACACCAGCCGCGCGAATCTTTTCCGCGAAGAGCTGAAAGAAATCTCCGACCGTAAGAAATCCCTGGATGCGCAAGAGCGGCCGGCCTTCGCGCCTGGTGCCATCACCGCCACGCCCAGCAAGACGCAGGGCTCCAGCCTATGATGACCGAGGAGGACCAGCTTAATTGCATCAAGGATGGCCTGGGCGACTGGTGCAAGGCCAACGGTGGCTCGGTCCATATCGCGCACGACATTCCGCACCTGGTGAAGATTCTTGGTGAAGCGTCCGGCTCGCCGCGTGCCGGCCTGCTGATCGTGGATGAACAGCCGCGTAATGCTGAGTGGTCGGACGTGGAAGGCCGGATGGATCGCAAGTTCTGGGTGGCCATCTCGCGCGGTTACAGCCTGGAAAACTACGCGGGCAAATCGCTCGTGGAAGGCATCGCCGGCGGCAAGCCGATGTATGAGCTGCTGCGCACCGCGCGCTGCGCGGTGCGCAAGCTGCGCTTCGATGTCGAAGATGAACTGAAGCCCTACTATCACGGCTACGGTCTGTTAAACATCGAAGGCGTGAGCCTGGATGCCTACCGGCTGGAGTTTGTGATCTGCTCCGAAGTGGATGAGGAGATTGACTAACCCGCTGATGCACCTGATTGATTTTATGAAAAAAACCAGCGCCCTTTTTTACACCCTGCTTTTTTTAATTATTGGGTCCAGCGTCACGCTGGCGGGGAATGTGGTGGTGACGATTCTGGACGCGCAGCAAAATCCGCTGGCGGGCGTGAAGTGCATCGTGGTGGCGCAGGATTTTCCGCAGCCGGCGGCGGGCGGCGTGGCCACGCAATGGCGGACGGGCACTTTCACCACCGACAGTTCTGGAAGTTTTCTTATCACCAATGTTGTGCCGTCTCTTTACCAAGTGCAGCCGGTGGGCGCTAATTTTACTACGTTCACGTTTAGCGCGCCAGTGACGAACGGAACGATTTATGCCCAGAATAATTTATGGTTTGATCCGCCGCCGAACCTGGGCACCAATTATCCCACCTTCGCACAGGGGGATTTACGCTGGGGTGGAAACACCGCCATCACCAACGCCGCGCCGACCACCAACGCCGTTCCGTTCGTCTGGTTTCAAACGGTTTTCATCCCGACTAATTATGTGACGCCAGACGCTTTTGGTTCAATGCTGGCGGCGGCGAACGTGGTGACGAACCTGGCGACGACAGTCGTGTTTACCAACCTCAGCGCCGTGCCACTCCGCATTTATGGCGGCGGCGGCGCCACACACGGAAAGCCGCACTTAGCAGAATGGTGGGGTAAAGACGGCACCAATTTATCAGCGTCAATTAGCTGGCAGGGTGACATTTTTGGAAAATCGTTTTCTGATAATTACGGTTACGGGCTTGATGGTTCGTCGGGTGGTTTTTTTGACCCCAATGGATTTTATCCGGAATCCACTTCCATTGTGACGAATGGTCAGGATGGCGTTATGTTAAAATCGGTAACTCTTAAAAAAACCACCATCATTCCATATTGGGATGCGGTTGACGGCTACGGGGTGCTTCAATTTCAAAGAGGGGAATCCGACTTCACCTTTGGAGTGACGGACGGCGGTGCCGATGACAATTTGATTGTTACGAACGGAAACGGAAATTCTTGGACGTTTGGTTACAATGGTATTTTTTCAGCTACCGCAGGTTTTGCTGGCAACGGATCCGGCCTGACCAACCTCTCCGCCGACAGCATCACCGGCACGCTGGCCAGTTCGCAGATGCCTACGAATGTATCCAGTTTGAACCCGGTGAATTTGTCTCCCGTTTCGCTACCACTGCAAAACCAAGTGACTGCGGTGCCATTCCAAAATTTTTTTACTAAAGTTGCCGGGATGCAAGGAAATGGACTTGGCAATAGAGGTAGCACTAACTTTCAATTACGCGTATTAGCTTACGGTGATTCAGTTGCTTATAGGCAATCACAGTTCATTGTCTCTGATCTTGTCAAGCGTTTTGGCGTGGCAGGAATATACGGCTTAACGATGCCGGCATATGCTTACACTAATGGGTCTTATCTAACAAATGACTTCTCTGTGTCGCCTGTGGGAACTCTCTTTTACGCTCCACCTAATAGCAGCCTCGTGTTTAATAATGGCGGTGGAGGAGCGTATGGGGACACTGTTGAGGTTGACTACATCAAAGAACCAACTGCTGGTACGTTCACAATTCAGATTTGCACTAATTACTACAACACCAATTTAGTCACCATCGGGACAGTCAATGGCAGCAACAGCGTTGTTGGGTTTGGTGTTACAAATATCTATGTCGGGACGGGGTATTGGAATGTGCAACTGAACAGCACGACTGGAACCAATCGTTTTTTAGAGGCATGGCTTCGGGCAACGGTAACGTCAGGTATTATTGATATTCAGTTGAATCAAGGTGGTCAAGCATTGCAATCATTCAATAGCTGCAACCTGTCTATTGCCACAAATTTTTTTGCAGACCTTGCCCCCGATCTTGGGTTTGTTGAACTCAAAGACGGGCCCACAAATAACGGAGTGCCTTTCGCATCGGATTTATACACAAATTATGTTCGATGGACAAACTCGGCACCACTGGCAAATTGGTGTTATATTCTCACTACTCCCACCTCGGCTGACACCAACATAAGCAATCTGACAGTATTGCAGAATACCCAGATGGCTAATTTCGCGGCTACTTACAACCAGTTTGCGAGCGATAGTTACACGGATTGCGGTAGCTGGCAAAACCTTGTAAACCTCGGCTGGCAAGGTGATGGAACACACTTAACAAACGATGCGTATGCTTACTTGTCGAGCTTGACGGAAAAACGAATAGGGTTTTTTGAAACCTCTTTTCAACGACTTGGTTTTTCAGGAAATCCCAACAGCTATGATCCACTAAACATCAACACACCAAACGGGAATGGGAAGCTCGCGTTCGCAAACAAGTATAATCGCATTATTGATTCTCAAATCGGTTCACAGGGGGCTAGTGGAGCAGCAAGTTTAACATCACCTGTATGGGGGGTTGACCCGTCTGGGACTCTAATCTTGGGAGCTTACAATGGCTCTGGAACGACTAATAACTATTATGTGACCGGGATGCAAGAGGTTGGCGTCGGCGGCGGCTTGGGCGGGCTGCAATTCAAAAACAATTACAATGGTGGACCGCTGGTTCAAGACATGGAGTTTCTAACCAGTCTAACCAATCTTGTCATCACGCCGAGAGCAGTTGTGGTGATGCGAAACGCCACGTCTTCTGATTACGGGTTAATAGTTCGCGGTAGTGCAAACAGTGTCGGCGCCGGTATTAAGTTAGAAGCATCAACTGGGCTTGTGCAGTTTGGAGTCAACAATTACGGCACTCAATATTGGATGAGTAATACTTGGAATCTTGCCGCAGTCACCAATGGATTGCTGCCGGGCGCGATATTTCAAGCCAACTCAAATGGAGTGACGTTGTGGACAGGGCTAATGGGGTCGGGAACAGTGACGTGGTTAAACCATATTCCATGACCACCATCCTCACATTCCTCCGCTCCCTATTCATCCTCGACGGCGACGAGGACGCGGAAGGCTATGGGCCGATATGAAAACCTTTCTGTCAATTTTGATAGCTCTGCTGCTGCTGCCGGTGGTGGGCATGTCGGCCACGCTCGGCCATCGCGTGCTGCTTGGCCGCGGCACGATTGCGGCTCCGGTCATTGTGCGGTTGGCAGCGGTGCGGTCGCCGTTCACAAACGGCATCGTGGACATTCTGCTGCCTCATTTGGACTCAAATTACACATGGACGCTGGAAGCCAGCACCGATCTGGTGACGTGGTATTCAAAATCGTGGACACCGGCTGGCGACGGATGGGGCATGGTCACGGCGGCTGCTCCAAAAGAAAATTATCGGATGATGGGAAAATGAATTGGGGTAACCCCAATGCTAAACGGCGGCTTTGGCCGCAAACTCAAAGCCACATTCGGATCGCCCGCAATTCAAAACCTGAAATAAAATTATGGCTCTAAAAAATATCAAAGGCATCGGCACCATCGTCTGGGGCACTGGCTCTATTCTCGGTAATGCCATCCCCGCCGGCGCGCTTATTGAAAGTATTTCCATCACGCCCAAAAATGGCGAGCCTATCGAGATCGAAGACAACGACGGCATTTCCGCCATCGAAGTGATCCTGCGCGATGGTTTTAACGCCAAGGTGAACGTGATGTATGACTCCGGCAAGTCGTGGCCCATCGAAGGTGCCAACGCCTCCATTGCCATCCCATTCAACGGTGCCAATGCCAACGCCATCCCCTTTGGCGAGGGGAACGGTGCGACCTACGCCAACGGCGTGGTCACCTACGTCTGCGGTATCGTGGCGCCACCCCAGCTCAATTACGCGAAGAAGAAGGAAGGGTTGATGGAGTATGAACTCCGTTACCGGCCGAACATCGCGTTTTGATTCCCGGCCTGAACTGGCCACCCCAATATGAATGCACGTTCCCCCATCACGCTCCCGCCTGATTTCGTTGAAGCTTATCCCGGTCACGCCAAGGAACTCATCGCCCGCCTGGAGCGGGAATACGAACTCGGCGCCGCTGCTTCCGCGCCGCTGCCGGGGCCGCTGCGCGAGGCCTACGCGGGCGAGCCGCGCCGGTTGCATGGTTTGACCCTCCAGCCGGTGAATGCGTGGCTGCTGGCCATCCTCACGCGCCTGGAATCGCCCCTGCTGGACATCATCGCCATCTACCGCGCCAACGCCGCGCGCTTTGCCGCCGCCGGGCAGGCGGAGGAAAAGGCGGTCATCGAAAAAGAGATCCAAGTGGAAGTGGAGCGCATCAAGGTGCCGCCGGAAAAAATCATCGAAACAGTGTTCGCCTTCACCACCCCGGTGGAGGAATGCCAGGACTTGCTGGATGCTGGCAAATTCCGCAAGCAGGCGCTCTTGACGCTCGGCAAGAAACTTCATCCCCGCCAGCTCGGCGATCTGGAGCGCGCCATCGGCGAACACTTTGCCGCCAGCTATGCCACCGCGCTGGAATTTCAACCGCCGGCTAATCCGAACGGTGAAGCGGTTTTTACACCGCCACCAGCACCGACGATGGCATCGGCTGGTGGCTCGAAATCATCGGCACCCTGATGCGAGATTTTCACATGACCGAAACCGCCGCCATGAAACTACCTTTGAACCGCGCCTTTGCGCTAATGTCGTTCCACGCCAAGCGCCATCCGGTCTCTCCGCTGGAACTGGCCAGTGATGGCTACATCGCGCAGGAAGCGGCGCGGCAGCAGAAACTTTGAACTATGGCCAATGTTTTACAATTCAGCCTGGGCATGGCCACCAGCCAGTTCATCAGCGCGCTCGGCACGGCGCAGGGCAAGGTGCTCGGCTTTATTGGCGGCATGGCCAGCCTGGGTGGTATCGTGGACGGTGTCCAGAAGCAGATTGAGAAGGGGGCGGCGCTGGAGGTCATGCACAAGCGCACGGATGCGAGCGTGGGCGATCTGGTGCGGTTGCAGGCCGGCTTCAAGGCGGTAGGCCTGTCGGCGGATGACGTCTCACCCTCGGTCAGTTTCATGCAGCGCGCCCTCGGTGGTGTGAATGAAATGGGCGAAAGCACCAAGGATATTTTTTACCGGCTCGGTCTGGATTTGGGCAATCTTAAGCACACCGGCGCGGCGGAGGCCATGCAGACGATTTTAAGTAAGCTGAACGGCCTCAACCAAAATGATGCCGCCAAGGCCGCCAGCTCCATCTTTGGCCGCATGGGCGGCGGCAATCTCTTGGTGGCCGCCCGCAGCATGGATGATTTTCAGAAGGCTATGGCTGGCGCGGCTGAGAAGGCGGCGGAGATGGAGCGGGTGGCGGCTACGTTCCATAAGATCAGCGTGCTCTTGGTGGCGGTGAAAGACGGTGTGGGCAACCTTTTCCTCGGTCTGGCGGAAGGCATTGCGCCCTGGCTCAAAATCGCGCTGGAAGGAATCAAGAAAATGGAGGCTTCATTTTTGCGCATCGGCCGGTTCGCTGGCCAGATATTTTCCGGCGTGGCGGAGGCGTTCAAGGAAGGCAAAATCACGGAGCTGATTCAATTGAGCCTGGCTGCCGGCATCGAATTTGGTATCAACCTGGTCACTGGCACGCTCGGTAGCTCATCTTTTTGGAAAGGCATCTGGGATGTGATGATGGGCAATTTTGTGACCACCTTTACCGGGATGCTGCTGTTGGTGGCCAGCATCGGCACCGTGCTGATCGCGGCCTTCGACACCGCATTCCAGAAGCTTTACGAGTGGATCGGCAAGACGCCCAAGCTCGGCGCGGCGCTCGGCCTGGATAACTACAAAGGCAAATCTTTCGGCGAGAATTTCCAAAACCGGAAAAAGGAGGGAGCGGAAGGCCAATCAGTAATCAATGATTTGATGACGTCTGGCATTAGCCAATATCTCAACGGCTTCAAGGAGATTGGCACGGCGGTGGCCGGTGCCAACAAAGGGGGCGGCCCGGCGCAGAGCGCCCTCGCCAATTTCTTCAACGGCCTGGTCGCGCGCGCGCCGGGACTGACACAGGAACCAGCCGGCGACGGCACTAAAAAAACGGAATTGCCCACCATGGAACAAAAATACAAGCCTGATCACACCTCGTTTGAAAAAATGGGTTTTGTGATGGGCGGCGGCGGCAATCCCATGAAGCGCTCAGAAGATTTACTGGGGCAGATTCTCGGCACGCTGCGCGGCCACGGCGGACAATTCAATGCCGGCGGCGGCTCCAGCCTGGACGCCGCGCTGGCTAATGCGGTTTGATTTTTTATGAGACCCAAACCTGTCCACGCCGCAGCGCATATAATCACCAAGTTTTCGCCCACGCACGAAATCGGTGAATGGCATGAGCCGCACGGTACTTCGATGCACGTGGCTCATGTGGACGAGAAAAATCCCGGCGTGATTTTGCAGGCCCGGCTGGGCGCGAGCGGTCTGCAACTGCTGCGCGGATCTATCGTAGTCTGTCTGCCCCTGGAGGCACTATTTGCCATGGCCGGTGAAATCAACCCGGCCTTCCTCGCGCCGCCGGATAAAAATATGACCTTGGAGCAGATTGAAGTTTTGCCCAGGGATTTTCCCGACACCGCGCCGGCGGCGTGAACCTTAAACCGTTATGGCTCTAAAACTCTGGTATGGTCCGACGAACGCGCTGGTGCTGGCCTCGGACACCGGCGGTTGCAGCGCCACGGACCGGATCCGCGCCACGGATATTTCTTACGGCACTTACGCCTGGTGCGCCTTCAACCAGCTCGCGCGCGGCACGTTTGGCTCCGGCGGCCGCACCGGCTGGGTGGTCAATCAAAGCACCTTGAGCCGCCAGCGCGGCGGCGTGGGGAAGCTGGTGACAGAATGGGAGGCGGGCGGAAGTTACGCCACCAATCCATTGCCGGTTGGGAATTTTAGTCTCAAACCGCAGGAACTATATCCCAAGATTGAGCGCGCCGGCTGCTTCGCGGGCATCACGGCGATGACGTGTAATATCGTTTACAACGCGCTCTACACGGCCACCACGGCCTCGGGCAGTATGTTGGGCGGTGAAGCCAGCCTGACAACAAATATTGTAGACGGCTCTAATGGCTACACCGCCGGCACCGCGCCGGTTCAACTAGCGCTCGCCCAACTGCTGCTCGCCAAACTACTGCGCGGCGAGGAAACGTTTTATCTGGCCGGCTGGCGCTACACCTACGAGGTGTATTCTTACAGTTCCCCCTCGGTTTCGCGCGGCGGCGTGCCGGCCACGCCGGGCGGTCCGCTGGCCGGCCATCTGCCCAGTGGCGTGAGCTGGCTTAGGTTGGCTGATGATCTGGATCCGGCCGGCGTGGCGGGGTCCATGTATAAACTCAATGTCACCTTTCTCGGTGGTCCAGTGGTCGGTGGCATCGGCTTTTGGGATACCGATGTTTATACCTGATACCAAAAAGTCGCTGAAATCTGGCGCGCGCACCAACAGCCAATGGCAGCAGTTGAACAGCGTGGCCGGCGCCACGCAGCATGGCACTGCCGAGGGGGTGAATGCGCAGCACGCGCTGGCCGCGCGCAATCCCCGCCAGCTCCGCACCCCGCTGGGCGGTGGCGGTGGCGGCTGGAACTGGCTTGGCCTTTACAACCCAGCTACGACTTACGCGCAGAATGACGTGGTGCAGCTTGGCAGCGGCACGTCGGCGGGGATGTATCTCTCCATAATCAACACCAACACAAACTCGCCGGATAGCGGCATTGGCTGGGTGCAAATTTCAACGTCTGCGGGGACGTGGCTTTGACTTATGGCTGTTTTGCCCGGAAACAAAATCAGCGTCACCGACCTGGCCACGTTGGCTGGGCTGGCGAATGGCAAGTCATCGCTTTCATTTAACGTCTCGCCGCTGTATTTGAACGGAAGCACGCCCTATGGCTACAAAAAGTATTTTGACATTCAAATTGACCCAGCCAATCCCGGCACCAGCTACGTTGTCGGCAACTTGGTTTCCATCGGCAACTCATCTTCCTACAAGGTGGAAATGGTTTCAGCCACGGGCAAAGTTTTAGGCATCCGCACCATCAGCGACGGCGTTGGAAATTACGCCTCAACGGCTGGCAGCACAACGGCAACTGGAGGTTCTGGTAGCGGATTAAAACTGCTGTCGTCAAGCTACGGTCAATATGGGCCAACGGCAGCTTATTCATTTTCCGACTGGTCGCAAACCGACGGAGCGGTGACTGGTTTTTATTTGGTGGATGGCGGGACAGCTTACACCAACGGTGACAGCTTGAGCATCACTGAGCTTTCCGCCGTGTTGGCGGTGGCGTCAGTTGACGGCGCTGGAAAGATTTTGACATTTACGATCACCACAGCCAGCACGGCGACCACTGTTCCGCAGGATGTGGCCGCGATGAGCGCAACTGGTGGAACCGGAACCGGCGCGAAGTTCGGCGGGTATTTCAAGCTAAACCAAAATCCAAACTGGTTGACAGAGCTAAACCGGCTGCGCGGAAATCTACAAACTGAAATTGCCAGCCTTTTTTCAGCCACGGCTGACCCGCAGCTTTCGATTTCATCACAGTGGCCAGTTTCCGGTTTCAATGCACAATATCAGGATGTTGATTTCTATTTTCCTGACCCCGGCTATGCGGTTTCGGTTTCAATCACGGACACCTTGATAAATTTTGCTCTCGGAACATTCACCACAAAGCTACGTGGAACCATCGCTCAGTTGGCCGACAGCGAAATTCTTGAATTTATCGTCGGTGGCAACGCTAACGCCACCTTGGCCGCTGATTTTTACGTTTATTGCATAGTCTTAGCCGGAACGGATGGAGTTGACCCTCTAACTCTTGTAAGCGTGGATACGACCAACTGGCCATTTGGAAGCTGGTCTAAAAAAATCGTTGGATCAACTCCGCAGGAGGTTTTACTTTATTGCAGCTATTCTGGATATGTAGCGCCGGGCAGGTATGGGATAACGGTAAATGGCACGGTTTATTCCGATACAACGAAAACTTCGGTTTACCTGCAAGATGGCAGTTCGACAGGCATTGGAGAGCTTGCAACCAAAAGCTACGGAACCATAAATGTTGTTCCGCATATAGGTGGAACTGGCAACGGAAGCTTAACGGTAAGCTATTCAACAGCGACCAATGTTGCCGGAATCCACAACTCCGAGCAGGTAAAAAAAATTCACCTGGGTGATACCTTGCCGCCGATGCTTTATTGGGTTTATTATCCACTGATCAGTTGGGGGGCTTTTGGTGGGACGCTTTCCGACCCAGTGTTCGGCCCTCAAAATTTTAAACCAACTTCCGTTTCCGTCAGCACGACGGTTGCTGGACTGTGGGCGGCAAAATGTCCGATGGTATCATCCTTGAACGCCGTTACGCCTGACTTGATGCCGTGGAATCTTCAGCGCGTGAAATATGGCAGCAGCATGATCACCAGCGTAACTGTTAATCCATCTCTTCTTGGCGATCTGGCGGCTAACATTTCCGGTTCCGCCAAGATTTCCAACAGCTACGACCAAACTCTTCCGGTAGAATTGCAGGCCGAGCCGCCGGGATGGATTGCTAACCGCTATTTTACGGAAGGTTTTACCATCATGGATGGTAACGGGAATTTGCAAATCTGTGGGCGCGCAGGAATCAGTGGTGCGACGACTCCTTCGTTTGGTAGCACCGATGGCGCATACACCGTCGAACCCTACGGAAGCGACCCGCGCTACAATCTTGGCTGGGCATGTGTTCAAGCTCTCACGTCAACCGGAAGCTGGGCTTCTGGAACTGCCATCACCGCTGGCCAAACCATCAAAGACAGCAACGGAAACACCCAATTTTGCACCAGCGCCGGCACCACTGGTGGAACCGCCCCAACATGGTCAATCCGCGTCGGCAGCGTTACGACAGATGGCACCGTTCAGTGGCAGATGCGCTGCCCGTTCACGCCCGCCATTCATCGCGCGAAGTCCATCCCGGTTTATCCGTTCTACTGGCAGGGCAACAACACCACGCCGACGACATGGGCGGCAACCACGGCTTACGCGCTCAACGCGACGGTGATTGACGCCAACGGAAACACTCAGAAATGCACTACGGCTGGAACATCCGCCGGCACTGCCCCAGCGTGGAATCAAACCTTGGCCGGCACGACCACAGATGGCAGCGTGACGTGGACGCTGATAACGCTCTCCGCCGAGGCGAACGCCTTCCTTAAACCACCCACGGCCACCAGCGGGTTGACGCGCTGGGGCGCAAACGACCAATGGCAACAGAATGCTTACACTGGCGGGCATGACGCCGGCTGGCAGCAAGATAACCTCGCGCTTGGCTGGTGGATTTACAGCGTCAGCATCAACCGAATTTTAAGCGCGTCGGGGGCTGTGAATGTTACCATCGGCTGCATCCGCAACGGCGCCTTCATCTCCTTTGGCACATGGAACACCGGACAGACAATTCAGGTTCTGTGGCCAATATTCACCAGCGATGCGCTCGTCTATCAATGTAGTGAGCGCGTGGATTTGCAGGCCGTGGCGATTGCCAGTGGTGGGGCAGGCGTCTCGGTGGGGTCAACGGCAGCAGAATATCCAATTTGCGCGGCTTTTGTTTCAGACACAACCGCGCTATTGAATTTAATCACATGATTTCAGTTTAAGCGAAGCACCCATTCTGGCAGGCGGCGGGGTGTCCGCCGCTGGTTCGCGGGCGGCGCGCGGCGGTTACGCGGTTTGGTTCGCGCTACCCATTCCAGCCCTACATCTGACCCATTCCGGCTTTTACTTGCGTGTTACTTTGGCGTTTTCCACTGCGCCCACCGAACGGTGGTGCGGGCTGGCGCTGGGTGGCGGTCAGCGGAAGTGATATTTTCCCTGGTTCCATCCGTGTTAATCCGTGTCCATCCGTGGTTTCAACTGAATGTTTCCGCTTAAGAGCATTTCCATAAATCTCCGCTCCGCCGCGCTACATCATTTCTGTCAATGCTCTAACCCGTTTGCTGGTTCGCGCGCCAGGAAAGTTTTTTCACCTGCGCGTGTTCGGGATGTTTCTCATCAAGGGAACGCAGTTCAAACTCCGCGCCTTCGCGCGTGAGCGTGCAGCGCACCCAACCGCTCGGCCGGCCTTGCTCAAACACATAGCCGGTCGGCGGCAGGTTGATGAGCTGCACGCCGCTGGTATGGCGGGTCACGTTCCAGTTGTGCGTGTGGCCGAAGATGAACGCCTTCACCTGCCGATGCCGCGCGAACAGTTCCGCCAGCGCCGCCGAATCCTTGATGCCCGCCACCATGCCGTGAGTCTCCAGATTATGGTGCGCCACGATGATGGCTGGTTTGTCCGGGCGCACCGCGAGTTCGGCGGCGAGCCAGTCGAGCTGCGCCGCGCCCAGTTCGCCGGGTGTGGATAGCGTGAATTCGAGCGAATCCAGCAGAAACCAGTTCGCGCGCTCGCTGGCAAAAACCGTCGCCTGCTTTTGCGGCACGGATTGCAACTTCACCGCGTCCTGCGGAAACGCGGACCAGAAATGTTCCCGCTCGTCGTGGTTGCCGAGCGAGAGATGCAGCGGTGCCAGGGCGCGGACAGGGGCAATCAAACGGCCGAACGTTGCATAATCTTCCGGTTGGCCGTTCTTGAACGCGAGGTCGCCGTTCACGATGACGGCGGCGGGCTTCACCGGCCAGGCCGCGAGTTCGCGCACGCAGGCGGCGAGATGATCCGCCATGTTGACGCCGCTGTTTTTCACCGCGGCATCGGCGGCGATGTGCGTGTCGGAGAAAAAGGCAAAAGTATGCTTGTCCCGCGATTTGCCAAACAGCCCGGCGTGACTGGATGGTGCCAGCGCAACGGCGGACGCGGCCAGCGCGGCGCGTTTCAGGAATTCGCGCCGGGAAAGTTGGGGCAAGGTGAAGGACATGATTTTAAGTCTTTTGGTAAACGTGCGGATGCAGCACGCCGACGAAGGGCAGGTTGCGGTAGCGCTCGGCGAAATCAAGGCCGTAGCCAATGACAAACAAATCGGGGATCGCAAAGCCGACGTAATCGGCGCGGATGTCTTCCACGCGGCGCGCGGGCTTGTCCAGCAGCACGCAGGTCTTGATGCGGCGCGGCTTGAGCGCGCGGATTTTCGGCAGCACGCGGCTCATGGTTTTGCCGGTGTCGAGGATGTCGTCCACCAGCAGCACGTCGCGTCCGCACACGTCGAGGCGCAGTTCCTTGGTGAAAACCAGCTCGCCGGATTCCGTGCCGCTGCCGTAACTGGAAACGCCGATGAAATCGAGGCGCAGCGGCAAATTCAGATGCCGGATCAAATCGGCCAGGAACATCACCGAGCCGGACAGTAGTGAAATCACGACCAGTTCGCGCCCGCGAAAATCCCTTTCAATTTCGCGCGCCAAAGTTTTCACGCGCCGCGCCAGTTGTTCCTCGGTGATGAGGACGCGCTCGACTTCCTTGCGCCATCGTGGTGGGACAAGTGGCGAGGATGGAGGATGGAGGATGGAAGATGGAGACCGGCGGGCGCGGCTGGCCAGCTTCAATCTTCCATTTTCCATCTTCGTTTTCATGCCGAGCGTCCCAGCGCCTGGTTCATCTCTTTCACCAGCCATTCGGCTTCGGCGGCGCTGGCGATGCTGTTGGCAACGGTGACGCCGGACGGCCCGGCGGCCTGGCGAAAACGATCGGCCACGAGTTGATTGCCCGGCTGTCTGTCGTCAAACTTTTTCATCTTCTCCGCGAATTCCGCGTCCGCGCCGACGCGAACGAGTTTGATGTCGGTGAAAACGGTGGAACCGCTTTGCATCCCCGTCTTCGTGGCGAACCGGGCGTAATCGCCGGCGGAAAAATCACGCGTGCGGCTGAAAACCAGCCAGCGTTTCGTCCATTGGACGTTCGTGGAATTGATGGTGATGCGGTTGGACTTGAACCACAGATTGAAGGTGCCAAGGATCAAAAGCACACCAACCAGGCCGAACACGATGGGAAACAGCATGGGCGCATGGGCCCGATACATGAACACGGCCGCACCGTTAAACACCAGCATGAACAACGTCGTGAAGAACGCCGTGCCGAGGTTGCGCGCCGCCGGGAAATAAAATTCGCGGCCACTGGAGCCGTCGGTCATTTTTATCTTGGAGTTTTCATCGCGGCGCAATTCCTCGACGGGCATTTGCAACGCGGCGGTGGGATCGGTTGCTACGACCTCGGCGGCGGCGGCTCCGGCCACCTGAAAGACCGGCACGTCAAACCGCGCGCAAAAATCCGGGCCGGACATCTTGGCCCTGGCTTCCAGCCGCCAGACCACGGCTTCGCTGCCGCGCGCAAAACATTCCGGCTGGTTCGCCGGAATTTTGAAGAAAACGGGAATGCCGCTGCGGCCGGGTTCAGGTTCGGGTAAGTCGGCGTTGGGCGCGAAAACTTTTTCGTCCTGCCAGAGGATGTTTTCCTGCCGGCTCTGGTCCTCGCCGGCACCCGAAACAGTGACGCGGACGCAGGAAAGTTTCAGGTGCAGGCCGTGTTCGAGCCGGAGGCGCGCGCCGGCCTGGATCAAGCCTTCGAGCGTGCCGCCGAGTGCGCCGGGAATGGCGGCCAGCTCAAAGAAGCAGTCGCCATAGCGGTGGTGCGCCTGCAGCCGGCGGACAAGCGCGATGAGAAAACCAAGGCCGACCGCCGGAAACAGCAAGACGAACAGCGCCTTGAAATTTCCGTTGTGCAGTTCCTTCGGCAGGACGAAAAATGTCATCAGCCCGCCGAAGCCGCCAAAGATGAGCGCGACGATAACCATGATATTCACCGGGATGGTGGCGGTAGATTTGATTTTGCCCGCCGCCCAATCCGGACGCCAGAGCCACGGCTGGTCGGGACGTTGCAACCTGACCGCGTCCGCCGCACGCTGCTTTTTTCCGCCAAAAATCATCAGCGCCAGCAGGCCGAAACCCACGCCGCAAAAAATCAGGCCGAACACCCCCAGGCCGGCCACGTCATGGAACTGGTTTGCGCCCCATTTGCGAAACGCCTGCACCAGCGCAACCAGGCCGAAGCCGGCAAAGGGCAGCGAGAACAGGATCAGAAAAATCCGCCCGCCCGCGCCGGCGGACGCGGGCGCGGCGACCGGCGGCGGATTCGCTGGGCGGCGGACGGCCGCCATCACATTGGCCACCACGATGAAAACCACCAATAGAAAAAATCCGCCAAAGATCAGCAGCGGAACATTGGAGCCGTGGTTACCGTTTGGCGGCGCGTGGAAAAAGTCCTTGAAGAACGACCAGAAGAAATTTCCCACGAACGCCAGCATCACCGCCGCGCCGGCAAGTGCGATGAGAACCCGCTTTTTGCGTTCGGCCGGCTCCATAAGGTTTTATTTCAGGATGGCGTCGAGATGGTCGAGGCAGAACTGCGACCAGGTTTCCATCTGTTCGCGCCTGGCCTTGAGTTCCTCGATGGGGACAAATTCGACTTGGGTGATGACCTGCTCCTTTTTCTTAACCTGCCCCGGCTGGCAGCGCAGCACATGGATGACGCCAAAATGCACCGAGCCGACCTCGGTGGAATCGTCGTTGATGAGGCCGACGGGAACCGCGTTGAATTCGCCCTGCACGGAAAGCTCCTCGCAGACCTCGCGCTTCACGGCGTCCTGAAACGCCTCCAGGCCAAAGCTGAAGAGCGTGTGATCCTCGTCGTTGATGTGGCCGCCGATGCCGATGGAGCCTTTGGCAACGAGCCGCTGTTCGCCGGCTTTCTTGCCGCGCACATAATGCAAAATATTTTTGCCGTCGGTGATGACGACGTAGGGAATGACCTGTTTGAAAGCGGGATCGGTTTCCGCCTTGGCACGCGGCATGAAATGGTTGTTCTTCGCCTCCAGAATCACGGGCAGATAGCGGTTCACGTCAGCGCTAAACCCTTGAAAGATTCCCAACTGTTCAAACAGGGCGCGGGGAAAAACCAAAACATTCTCGTTTGCGATAGCCATATTGGCGGCAGCATAGCGGACGCGAAAATCGGAAGCCAGAATTTAGGGACGAAAAACTTTACGCTTTGAAGTTCGCGCGCAAACGCCTTTAATTATCCCATGCCTACGCTTTTAGCCAACGGCGGTCCGGTGATGTGGCTCATCCTCATCGCCGCCGCCACCGCCGCCGTCGTGTTTGTGGAACGCGCGCTGTATTGCCATCGCTCGACCATCAACTCCGCCGAGTTCCTCAACGGCGTCCGCACCGTCATGAAACGCGGCAACGTCGTCGAGGCCATCGCCATCTGCGACGCCACCGCCGGCCCCGTCGCGCGGCTGGTAAAATCCGCCATTCTTAACCGCGATTTCGGCCGCGACCGCGTCCGGGAAGCCGTGGAGGAAGCCGGCCTGACGGAAGTTCCCCGGCTCGAAGAAAAACTGAACCTGCTCGCCACCATCGCGCAGATTGCGCCGCTGCTCGGCTTGTTCGGCACGCTGCTTGGTTTCATCGACACGTTTGGAATCATCACCCACGCGGATGCCTACGCCAATTTTCGGGACCTTTCGGGCGGCGTCTGGAAGGCGCTCGTCTGCGCCGCCGCCGGCATCGCGGTGGCCATCCCCGCGCACGCCGGCTACAACTACCTCGTCAGCCGCGTGAATAAAATCGTCCTCGACATGGAGCGCGCCGCCGCCGAGATCATCAACATCGTCAGCGAAAACGTGAACGGAAAATGAAATTTCCGCGCTCCGCCAAAATCCTGCGCAGCCAGTTCGACGTCGCGCCGTTCGCCGCCGTGCTGTTTTGCGTGGTGATTTTCCTGCTGCTGTCCGCGCTGCTGCCGGTGCCGGGGCTGCGGATGAGCCTGCAGCCGCCGACCGCCGCCGACCTGCCCGGCATCATCGGCCCCACGATTGCCCTGGCCGTGGATTCACAGAACCGGCTTTATCTGGAAAACCAGATTGTCACCGAAGCCGTCCTGCGCACGTCGCTCGCCACCGCCGCCAAGGCCGCGCGCGAACCGCTCACGCTCGTCCTCCACGCCGACAAGGCGGTGAGCTACGACGAGCTCGCGCACCTTGCCCTGCTCGCGCGGGAACCGGAAGCTGGCAACACCAACCTGGCCATCAACAACATCGTCCTCGCCACGCTGCCGCCGGCCACGGATGCCGGTAAACAGCCATGAACCCGGGAACCGCCGAACCGTCGCCGTTCGTGGCACCGCCGCCGGCGGAAGGCTGGGGCTGGAAAAAAGTTCTCTTCGTCTTCCTGCTCGCCGTCGCGGCGCATCTGGCCTTCGTCTTTCTATTCGGCGCAAAAAAAACACCGCCCCGCCGCACGGTGAAAAACGTCCCGGTATTTCATCTGGCCGATAACGCCAGCGAACTGGTGCGGCTGACCGATCCCACGCTGTTTGCCCGGCCGCACGCGGAGGATTTTCCCGCCGGCCTCATGTCCGGCATGCCCGCCTTGGCGGCGACGGAGTTTCATTGGACCGAAGCCCCGCCGTTTCTAACGAACGATGCGAAAGGCCTGGGCGCGGCGTTCAGCGCGTTCATGCAGACGAACCGGCTGGAAACGCCGCCGTTGAGATTCAAGCCGGAGCCGCAGCTTGCCGCCCCGGCCATCAATCTCGATCCGGGCTGGCCGCAGAATTCCTCGTGGTCGCTGGCCGGCGCACTCGCCGGACGGCGGGTGCTGAATGAAGTTTCCGTGCCGTCGCAGTCCGTGAACGGCGTCATCGCGCCCAGCCGTGTGCAGTTGCTGGTGTCGCCGGACGGGGATGTCGTCTCCGCCGTGCTCGTGGATGACGGGGAATATGCCGCCACCGACCATTACGCACCCGCTGACCAGACGGCGCTGGCCTTGGCGCGCGCGCTGCGGTTTGCCCCGGCCAGCAAACTGGTGTTCGGCGAAATCATTTTCACCTGGCACACGGTGCCGGTCAATGCGCCATGAACATTTCCGCACTGCTGCTGCTTTACGTCGCGCTGGCGCTGGGGGCGCTGTGCGTGGTGGGGATTTTTTCCGAGCTGCGCCGTCGTCGTTTCGGCCCGGCGCATCCCGAAGACCGCGTGTTTCGCTGCCAGAAATGCGGCAACGTCTATACCGACGACGCCGACGTGGACCGCTCCCGCTGCACCCAATGCGGCAAGCTCAATGAGCCGGTGGAGTTTTGAACCGTATTTTTGCTGATCAAATTAGCGGCAATCAGCGCAGATTAGCGGTCAGTTGCCCGTCTTCAATTCCACCACGTCGTGCGGGGCGGCTTCGCGCTGGCCGGCGGGACTGACCCGGATGTAGCGGGCCTTGCTGCGGAGCTGTTCGAGATTCTTCGCGCCGAGATAGCCCATGCCGCTCTGGATGCCGCCAATAAGGCTCGCCAGCACGCGGTCCACCGGGCCGCACGCTTCCTTGAGCGCCTCGATGCCTTCGGCCGCCACCTTGCGGGTGGTGTCGGCCTTCTCATGACCGTAGCGCGCGGCGCTGCCGGATTTCATCGCCGCCAGGCTGCCCATGCCGCGGTATTGCTTATACATTTTGCCGCCAATCTCCACCACTTCGCCCGGCGCCTCGAGGCAACCGGCAAACATGCCGCCGCAGATCACGCCTTGCGCCAGGGTCAGCGCCTTCACGATGTCGCCGGACTTGGTGATGCCGCCGTCGGCGAGGATGGAAACTTTTTTCTTCGCCGCCGCGCGGGAACAGACGTAAAGCGCCGTCATCTGCGGAATGCCCACGCCGGCGACGATGCGTGTGGTGCAGATGGAGCCGGGTCCTTGTCCGACCTTGATGATATCCGCGCCGCAGTCGGCCAGATAGTCCACGCCGGACGCGCTGGTGATGTTGCCGGCGATGATGGGCAGTTTGGGAAACGCGTCGCGCAGCACTTTCACGGTGTCGCCCACGCCCTTGCTGTGGCCGTGCGCGGTGGACACGGCGATGACATCCACGCCGCGTTCGAGCAGCGCGCCGACGTGGCCGAGAATGCGTTCGCGGTCGAGTTCGCCAAAGGCGTTGCGCGTGGCGGAGACGGCCGCGCCGCAGACGAGGCGGAACTGCGCGTCGCGCGCGGGCTTGAACTGCGCCTTGCGCTCCTGCGTGATGCGTTCCACGTCGCTCATCGTGATGAGGCCGTGCAAATGGTCTTCGTCGTCCACCACAAGCAGCTTGTGGATGCCGAGGTGCTCGGTGAAAAATTTGTCAGCGCGGGCGATGGGGTCCTTGCCGAGTTCTTTCTTGGTGATGGTGTGAACCTGTTTGCGCGGCGTGAGCGCCTCGGAGACTTTCTTCGCGGCGTAGCGCGGCTTGACGACGTGGCCGGAGAGCAGGCCGACGAGTTTGCCTTTGTCATCCACCACGGGGAACGTGCTGAAGCCGAATTTTTTTTCCTCAATCAGCGCCAGGACGTCGCCGATGAGCTGGTTGGGGGATATTTTGATCGGATCCTGGATGAGGCCCTGGACGTGATACTTCACGCGGCTAACTTCGGAGAGCTGCTGTTTCTCCGGCATGTTGTAATGGATGAGGCCGAGGCCGCCGTTGAGGGCCATGGCGATGGCCATGCGCGACTCGGTGACGGTGTCCATGTCGGCGGTGACGATGGGGATGTTCAGTGACAGCGCGTCGGCGAGGCGCGTATCGAGATGCGTGTCGCGGGGAAGGATTTCCGAGAACAACGTGGCCAGCGTGATGTCGTCAAACGTCAGGCCGATTTTGGCGTTGGCCGTAAAGAAAGAATCCGCCGGCTGGTAGAATGTGTCGTCGAGATTGGAATTGCGCGTCGCTGCCATGTCAGAAAATGCCCGGCCAATGGCGGCTTTGGCAAGCAAATTTCAGTGCGGATGCAGATGGTGCAAAATGTGCGGCGTCTCCAAGCCATGCGCGAGCATCAGCTTTTCGTCGCCCAACAAATCCAAGGTGCGCCCGTCCGCCACAATCTCGCCGCGATCCAGTATGATGGAACGCGCGCACAATTCCACCGCCATCTCCAGATCGTGCGTGGCGATGAGCTTGGTCGCGGGCAGGGTCCGCAGCATCGCCTTGAATTCGCGCCGGCCGCGCGGGTCGAGGTCGCTCGTCGGCTCGTCGAGCACGAGCACCTTCGGCTCGCACGCCAGCACGCCGGCGAGGCAGGCGCGGCGCTTCTCGCCGTGGCTCAAATGATGCGTGGCGCGGTGTTCAAACCCGGCCAGGCCAACTTGTGCCAGAGATTTTTTGACGCGATATGAAATTTCATTTTCCGTCAGCCCCAGTTGCTGCGGGCCGAAGGCCACGTCCTCCGCCACCGTCGGGCAGAACAATTGGTCATCCGGGTCTTGAAACACCAGCCCGACCTGTCGCCGGACGCTTTCCAGATTTCCGGCGGCGAGCGCTTCGCCGTAAATTTTCACCGCGCCGTCGCCGCTGATTTTGTCCGGCAGCAGCCCGTTCAAGTGCAGCAGCAAGGTGGATTTGCCGGAGCCGTTCGGGCCGAGCAGCGCCACGCACTCGCCCGGCAGCACGCGAAAACTGATGCTGCGCAGCGCTTCCGTGCCGTCGTGGTAACGGTATCTCAGACCAGTGATTTCGAGGGCGTTCATCGTTTATTTCCAGCCGCGCGCGCACATGGCGTCGTAAATCCGTTCCGCGCGTTCCGAGGCGCGCACAAATAATTGCCCGACCACCGTCGCCAGCGCCTGCCATTGAAAGCGGTGCTGCGGCGTGAACGTGCGACTCGCGCGGGCGCGCCGCATCCGTTCCGCCTCGTCCGCCAGCACGAACAGATACCGGTGCATGAGCGTCAGCGTGGTGATGAACAGCCACGGCACGCGCAACCGTTGCAGCACGCGCAGCATCTCCGTGGCCGGCGTGGTTTGCGACAGCAGCAGCGTGACGAGCAGGCAAAGATTCGCCTTGGTCATCGCCAGCGCGCACCGCGCCAGACCATCCGGCTGGAGCAGCATCAGGCCCGCCACGCCCAGCACCAACGGCTCCAGCAACAGCATCCGTTTTAGCAAAAACCAGCAAGAAATCCGGCTGGCAAAAATCAGCGCGAGCAGCAAAGCCGTGACGGCCAGCAAAGGCAGCCAGTGTCCGCGCGGCATCAAGACCACGGTCAAAATCAGCCCCAGCGCGGCGGCCAGCTTGAACCCGGCGGACAACCGGAGCAGGAAACCATGCGCATGCGGATGGTGGTGCGGATGATGATGGTGCGCGCCCATGAATTCAGTGTGGTATTATTATTCCAGTTGACCGTAACATCTTGTTTATTACACTGGATTTTATTCGTAATACTTTAAGCGAAGCCGCAGGCGCGGCAAGAAATTATGCACATCCCCGACGGTTTCCTTGACGCGAAGACGCTCGCCCTCACCGGCGTGCTGTCGGTGGGCGGCCTGGCCGTGGCCGCGCGGCAGGTCAACCGCACGCTGCCGCGCAGCAAAATTCCGCTGATGGGGCTGGGCGCGGCGTTTGTGTTCGCCGCGCAGATGCTGAATTTTCCCGTGGCTGGCGGCACGTCGGGCCATCTGCTGGGCGGGGTGCTGGCGGGCGTGCTGCTGGGGCCGGGCGCGGCGGCGATTGTCATCGCCTGCGTGTTGACGGTGCAGGCATTGCTGTTCAGTGACGGCGGCGTGCTGGCGCTCGGCGCGAATATTTTTAACATGTCGTTCATCGGCGCGGTGGCCGGCTATGCGATTTACCGTTCCACGCGAAAGCTCCTGCCCGGCCTGCGCGGGCGCATCACGGCGGTGTTTTTTGCCGCGTGGCTTTCCACCGTGCTGGCAGCGTTTACATGCGCCGGAGAACTCGCCTTGTCCGGCACCCTGCCGCCGGGCGTGGTTTTCCCGGCAATGGTCATGGCTCACGCCCTGATCGGCATTGGCGAAGGCTTGATCACCTCGCTGGTGATTCTGGCAATTGCCCGGACCCGGCCGGATTTGCTCGACCCGGAAAACGCCCCCGCCGCGCGCGGCACCGGTTGGGAATTTCTGGCTTTTGGTCTGATCATCGCGCTGGGGCTGGCGATGTTTGTTTCGCCCTACGCCTGCTCGTGGCCGGATGGACTCGACCAGGTGGCAGAGAAATTTGGTTTTGCCGGCCATGCCGCCACGCTCATCAAAACGTGGATTCCCGATTACAAGATGCCCGGCATCGGTTCCGAAGGCATTGCCACGGCCGTGGCCGGGGCCATCGGCACACTCATCATGTTCGGACTCGCCTGCGGAGTCGGACGCGTGCTGGTGCGGGAAAAGAAGGCGAACAAAGCGGCCGGTTAGGCAGTCTCGTTTTTGCCGAAGGCAAACGCGGATCAATTAACAACGATGTTCTTCATGGTTGATTGGGGCAAAAGTTTTCCCAGGCGCCAGAGCAACGGCGCACGCCAAATTTGGACGCTATCGCGGTTGCGGGGCGTTTGCCAAAATCACCGGGATGGGCTATAACCACGCGCCATGAAATGTGCGGTTCGACAGATATTTGTGAACAAAACCTTTTTCTTTCTCGCCACGGTTTGGCTGGCGGCGGTCGCGGCGCGCGCCGATTTGGAAATTGTGCAGCGGGCCAGCGACACAAATGCGCCGTTCCCGGCGACGCTGCGGTTGCGGGGCGACAAGCTGCGGCTGGACCAGCAGCAAAACACGAACGGCAGCTACGTGGTCGTCATTGATTTGAACACGCGCGATTCGTTCACGCTGCTGCCGAAGGAAAAGAAATATTTGAAGCGTGCCGGCGCGGACATTTTAAAAAATCTGGCACTGGACAAAAAACTTTTCGGCGGCGGCACGAACGAATTGTATCTGCCACCGGCCCCGGCCCAGGCCACGGGGCGCAGCGAAGCGGTTGGCGGCTACGACGCGGAAATATATTCGTGGTCGGGCGCGGGCGGGATGACGCAGACGCTGTGGGTGGCAAAGGGTTTTCCCGATTACGAAAAAATCCGCACCGAGCTGGCGAAGCTCGACCGGTTCAATGCCGTCGGGCCGCATCCGGGCGCGCAGCCGGAGTTAAGCCCGCTGCCGGGCTTGGTGGTGCAGAGCGAACTGCCGGTGGGCGAGCGGAAAATAAAAGTCCGGCTGGTGTCGGCCAAGACCGCGCCGCTGGACGCGGAGTTGTTTGCAGTGCCGGCGGATTATTCGCCGTGGGAACCGCCAAAGCAAAATCCCGACAAATAGGATTATTCGCTGGAATTGGCCGGCGGGGGCAATTTATCAGTGAATCGTCCGCCACCGGCCTGAACCGGGATTTTCCGCCGTCACTTCCGCGTCAGCTTGAGATGGCGGTAGCCGACGAGGCGCTTGTTTTTCTCGTCCCACAGCCGGTAGCTGATGGTCTTGAGGCTGCCGAGCAACGTGATGGGTTTCACCTGCTGGAACAGCGGGTCGGCGCAATGGCATTTTTCCAGATGATAATTCGGGATGCGCGGGCTTAAATGGTGGATGTGGTGGTAGCCGATGTTGCCGGTGAACCATTGCAGGATGCGCGGGAGTTTGTAGAACGAACTGCCTTGCAACGCCGCCGCCGTGTAGCTCCAGTTGTCGCCGCGTTCCCAGTAAACATCCTCAAACTGGTGCTGGACGTAAAACATCCACACGCCCGCGCCGCCCGCAACCATGATGATGATGAACTGGATGATGAGATAATCCCAGACGCCGAGGAACGAGATGAACGCGATCATCATCGCCAGCAGCGCGGCGTCCATGGCATAGACGGAATGGCGCTCGCGCCGGCTGGCCTTGAGCGCGGGCACCCGCTGGATGAAGATAAACAGCACCAGCGGCGCGATGACGAACAGCACGATGGGATTGCGCGCGAGCCGGTAGGCGAATTTTTTCCAGCGCGAGGCCTCAAGGTATTCCTGCACGGTCATCGTCCACACGTCGCCGGTGCCGCGCCGGTCGAGGTCGCCCGCGCTGCTGTGGTGGATGTTGTGTTCCCAGCGCCAGTGAAAATAGGGCGTGAAGGTCAGCAGCCCGGTCAGGAAACCGACCACGTCATTGGCAAGGCCCGACTTGAAGAACGAGCCGTGGCAGCAGTCGTGAAAAATGATGAATGCGCGCACCAGAAAACCGCCCGCAAGAATGGCCAGCGGCACCACCAGCCACCACGAGATGTCCCGGCACAGATACATCAGATACCACAGGCCGGCGTAGGGGACGAGCGTGTTGGCGATCTGCCACAGCGCGCGCCCGGTGGACGGCACCTGGTATTTTGCGACAATCTCCTTCCACACTTCAACGGGCGGATGGGGCGGGGCGCTGGCGGAAACGGAATCGGTGTTCATGCTTAACAGTAGCCCGCCGGGTCGAATCGTCAAACGCCGCGGTCCTTTTGGCGGCGCGTGGTCGAACGCGGGCAGGGCGGCGCACAGTATGCCACGGAATGCATTCGTGAAAAGTCATTTCACGGGGGCGCGGGAAAATATTTAAGAACCGGTCTGAAAATGGCGTGACAACCAAATCGTCGTCGTTCTCGTCCTCGAAATCCCCAAAAATCCGGGGACGAGAACGACGACGAGGAGAATGGCCCCAACTTCATTATCAGACAGCCTCAAAAAAATCCGCCTCGCGCGGCGGGCGGGTTCCTGCTATCACCGCGGCATGGCGGACGACTCGTTCAAGGAATTTGTACTCGACCAATTGAGCGCGCTGCCGGATGTGCGGGCGCGGGCGATGTTTGGCGCGCACGGACTGTATCAGGGCGAAAACTTTTTCGCCATCCTCGACGAGGGCCGGCTGTTCTTCAAGACCGACGCGGCCTCGGAAAAGGATTTCACCGCGCGCGGCAGGGGGCCGTTCACTTACGAATCAAAAGGCAAGACGCTGACGATGGGCTACCACGAGGTGCCGCCGGAAATCCTCGAACAGCCGCTCGAATTGGTGCAGTGGGCGCGGCGCGCGATCGCGCTGGCGGCACAAAAGAAAAAGGCCGTCCGGAGACGGCCTTGAAGAATTAAAACCGGTTCACGCCTTTTTCTTGGCGCCGATCTTCGCCTTGACGGCGATTTTCTTGCGTTTCTGGTAGGCTTTGCGGCGTTTCTTGTGTTCTGCTTTGTTGTATTGTTTTCCCATAGGATTTTTTTTATTGTCTTCGCTGTTGCGATTTTGCCCACTATGAATTTTTACCCGCGCGGTTTCAATCTTTATTTGCTCGGCCTGGCCGTCCTGCTGGCGGCGGCGTGCGGCTGCGAATCCTTCAGCAAGAAGGACCGGCACGTCGCCATGCTCCGCATCCACATCGAGAATCGCGCGCAACTGCCCGGCTCCCGCCTGGGCAAGACCGTCACCGTGCTCCGCGCGTCGCCGGTGCAGGTGGCCATTGATGCCAACCCGATTCTGACCGAGGCCGACATTGTTTCTGCCGAACTGCTGGACACGCCCGGCGGCATCGCCGTGCAGGTGCATTTCGACGAAACCGCCACGCTCACGTTGGAACAATACACCTCCGCTTACGCCGGCAAGCATTTTGCCATCTTCGGCCAGTGGACGGAAAAAGTTGTCGACAGCCGCTGGCTGGCCGCGCCAATTATCAACCACCGCAGCGCCAGCGGCACGCTGGCCTTCACGCCAGACTGCTCGCTGGAAGAGGCGCGGCAGCTCGTCATCGGCCTGAACAACATGGCCAAGAAAACGGGGCATTGAAATCCGAATCCAAATGAAATATTTCGCCGTGTCCCGGTTCGCGCTTGCCGGGTTTTTGAGCAGCGCCTTCATCGTTGCCGCGCAATCGCCGTTCCAATTTCCCACCGCCAACCACGCGCTTTATGAAGCCGGCGGCGAGCTGAAATTTATTGCGCCCACCTCGCCCGACCGTTCGTGGACGACCGGCAGCTTCGGCTGCGTGCGGACGGATGGCTGGCAGATGCACGAGGGCCTCGACATCCGCAGCCTGCAACACGACAAGCGCGGCGAGCCGACCGATCCCGTGCTGGCCACCGCCGACGGCACCGTGATGTATGCCACCGGCAAGGCCGGCCTTTCCAACTACGGAAAATACATTGTCATCCGCCACCTCATTGACGGCATCGAGATTTATTCGCTCTACGGCCACTTGAGCGAAATCGCGCCCGGCATCACCGCCGGCAAGGCCGTTCACGCGGGCGATACCATCGCCACGATGGGCCGCACCGGCCAGTCCATCGCCAAGGAGCGCGCCCATCTCCACTATGAGCTGAACGTGTTTGTGAACGAGAATTTCTCCGCGTGGTTTCGCAAGAACATGCCGGGCGAGCGCAACGACCACGGCATCTGGAACGGCCAGAATCTCGACGGCCTCGACCCGCGCGACATCCTGCTCGCGGAACACGACCCGGCGAAGCCGTTCAACTTGGCGACGTTCATCCGCAGCCAGACGGAACTCTGCCGCGTTGTCGTGCGCGCCACGAATTTTTCCTACCTCAAGCGTTACGCGCCGCTGGTTCTGAAAAATTCCAAGGCGGAAAAAGAGGGCGTCGCCGGCTATGAAATTGCGCTCAACTACAACGGCGTGGCCTTTGCGCTCATGCCGCGCGCGGCGTCCGAGATCAAGGGCGCGGGTAAAATCTCATTGGTCTCCGTGAACGCGACCGAGCAGAAGGCGCATCCGTGCCGCCGGCTCGTCATCCAGAAGGGCAGCCACTGGCAGCTTACCGAGAAAGGCTTGCGCGAGGTCGAGATGCTGATTTATTAAGCCGCGCGTTTCAGCGGTGACGGATCAGCCAGATTGAAAAATAGATAAATGCGGCAAGGCTAAATACCGTCGTCGTCACAATCATTACTTTGGTGATTATTTCCAGCCGTATTTTTTCGGAAAGACGTTTTAGGTTGTCGGCAAATGCGGGTGAAACCAGCCGCGACCAAAAGTGATGTTCGCAATCAGCGATGGTCTTCAACAGGTTTGGTTTGCGAATCAGGCACCAGGCCAAATACGCCACCGCCATCGTTCCGACAGCGAGGAGGCGATACCAGAACAGAAATTCGTGGCTTGCTTTCATGGTCGTTTCACAAAAATGAAGTCGCCTCGGAAAAAGTCAATGGCGGACTAATTTCGATTTCTGTTGCGCGTCCGGCGGTTCGGCCTAATTTCTTGGCAACGACCATGAGTTTGTTTTTTTGCCAACCGCGCTTCGCCCGCCGTGCCGGCGGCGGCTTCACACTGGTGGAACTGCTCGTAGTCATCGCCATCATCGGCATCCTTGCGGCGCTGCTGCTGCCGGCGTTGAGCAAGGCCAAGCAGCGGGCTTACACCATCGCCTGCTTGAACAACCTCAAACAACTCCAGTTGTGCTGGCATATGTATGTGCATGACAATGACGATGTGCTGCCACCAAACAATTTTGTTTACTCGGTCAGCATGGGCACAACCAACAGCCCGGTTTTGGGCGAGGATGAAATGACTTGGTGCCGTGGTTTGGCACCACTGGATACCAATGAAATCACCGATGCGACCTCGCTGCTGTTTCCCTACAATCAAAGTGCCGCCATTTACCATTGCCCCGCCGATCATTCCACCGTTGAAGGTTTTCCCGGAATGTTGCGCAAACGCAGCTACAACATGAGCAACAGCGACAATTGCGCAGCCGACGATCATTTTCGAAAGCAGCTGGAAATCAGGGTTTCCACCCAGCTCTTTGTTTTCATAGACACTGATGAAAACGACATTTGGGATTCTACGTTTGGTGTCATCCCTGCCAACAATGCCTATTGGGCAGACTATTGGTTGGATATTCCGGCCGATCGCCATCAGCGGGGATGTAATCTTACTTTTGCCGATGGCCATGTGGAACATTGGAAATGGCGCACTTCTAAAAATGAGCTTTCACTTGGCCAGCCCGCATACAGCGATGACGATTTGCTGGATTTGCAACGTCTGCAACAATGCATCAAAGGTGCCGGCGGGAATTGACAATTGGTGGTTTCATTTGGGATGGCTACAATCCGGCTCAAAACCGGCCCGACTGCACCGGTTTTGCCGGCGCAAAAATGCTAGGGCCGGCGGCATTGGGCAGCCTTGGGATTGAAACGCCCGTCGCCGGCCGGCAAAAATTTGGCTGGCGTCGCCGCCGTGTCTTTGCTACATAATCACCACATCCAATTATGGGATCACTGAAAAAACGCCGTAAGGCAAAAATCAACAAACATAAACGGCGCAAGAAGCTGCGCTTGAATCGTCACAAGAAGCGCACCTGGCAGAAGTAATCTGCTGTCGCCTGTGATTTCACGGCCGTTCGCGTCGGTTGCCCTGCAGCCATCGCGGACGGCCTTTTTTATGCCATGAAGCACCGGTTTCATAAACATTACACGCGCGACGAGGCGGAGGCGTTGCTGCCGCAGTTGCGCGCGTGGCTCACGGAACTGAACCGCCTGCGCGGCGAGGTGGAACGCTATGACAAACGCCTGGGTGGCCTCAACACCGAGGGCCAGGATACCGGCGGCGACACGGTGAACCACTGGATCCGCGCGCTTGCCGCGATGCAAAACATCCTCGGCGAGTTTCAGCGGCGGGCAATCTTCATCAAGGACCTGGCGCGCGGGTTGGTGGATTTCCCCGCGCTCATCGGCGGGAAGGAAGTTTTTCTCTGCTGGGAATCTGACGAGGACAAGATTGAATTCTGGCACGACCTCGACACCGGCTTCGGCGGACGCGAGCGGCTGGGGTGATTCAGGCTGCGCGGATTTATCACCGGTGGTCTGGCGGATAAAAATAATTTAATTTTCAACCGCCTTGTCTCTTAATCGTCCAAAGTTTACCTTTCGCGGCCTATGGAAAAAGTTGTCATCATTGGTTCCGGTCCCGCCGGTTGGACGGCCGCGCTTTACACCGCCCGCGCCCAGCTTGCGCCGCTCGTGCTCACGGGCAAGCAGCCCGGCGGCCTCCTCACCACCACCAGCATCGTGGAAAATTTCCCCGGCTTTCCCGAAGGTGTGGACGGCTACGAGTTGATGACGCGGATGCAGAAGCAGGCCGAGCGCTTCGGCGCGAAGACCAGTTTCGGCGTGGTCGAGTCGGTGGATTTTTCGCAGAAGCCTTTTACGCTCGTCGTGGACGGTGAAAAGGTTTTGGCTGAAACGGTCATCATCGCCACCGGCGCGAGCCACAAGCATCTCGGCGTGCATGGCGAACATGAATTGGAAACCAAGGGCGTCACCTACTGCGCGACGTGCGACGGCGCGCTGCCCGCGTTCCGCAACCAGCCGCTTGTCGTCGTGGGCGGCGGCGATTCCGCGTGCGAGGAGGCGCATTACCTTACGCGCTTCGGGTCCATCGTTTATCTCGTGCATCGCCGTGACACCTTGCGCGCGTCCAAGATCATGGCCGAACGCACGCTGGCGAATCCGAAGATCAAGCCGATTTGGGATTCCGCCATCACGGAAATTCTCGACGTGAAGCAGGACAACGTGACCGGCGTGAAATTGAAGAACCTCAAAACCGGTGAGGAAAAGATTCTGCCCGTCGCCGGTGTTTTCATCGCCATCGGCCATGTGCCGAACACGGATTTGTTCAAGGGCAAAATCACCTTGGACGAAAACGGTTTCGTGGTGCCGCAGCAGGGCACGATGACGAACATCCCCGGCGTCTTTGTCGCTGGCGACTGTGCAGATCATGTCTATCGCCAGGCCATCACGGCGGCGGGCGCGGGCTGCGCGGCGGCGATTGACTGCGAACGTTTCCTCGCAGCGGAGAACCAGTAGAAGCGAGTTGTTGCCTTCGGAGCGCCGGCTTGCAGCCGGCTTACGGTGTTTCTAATTTCCTGGAGCGTCCGGTTTTGGCCACGCCCAAAGCCGGCTGGAAGCCGGCGCTCCGGCGGTGCAAGAATTGGCGAGGTTTTGGCAAGATTCTTCAGGAATTCTGAATTGACGGAGGCGTCTTCGTGGCTAAAATGCTCGCTCGGTTTCGCGAACCATTTACCAAAAGGAACTAAAAATCATTTATGGCAGTTAAAGTAGCAATCAACGGATTCGGCCGCATCGGCCGGATGGTCTTCCAGGCGCTCTGTGATCAGGGCTTGCTGGGCAAATCAATTGATGTTGTCGCCGTCGTGGACGTGTCCACCGATGCCGATTACTTCGCCTACCAGATGAAGTATGACTCCATCCACGGCAAGTTCAAACACGACGTCAAGACCGAGAAGAGCGTTGCCTCCCTCGAAGAACCCGACGTGCTCGTGGTCAACGGCCACAAGATCAAATGCGTTGGTGCCGTCAAAGACCTTGCCACGTTGCCGTGGAAGGCGCTCGGCGTGGACATCGTTATTGAATCCACCGGCCTCTTCACCGACAGTGAAAAGGCGAAAGCCCACATCACCGCTGGTGCCAAGAAAGTCATCATCTCCGCGCCCGGCAAGGGCGAGGTCAAGACCATCGTCATGGGTGTCAACGAAGGCGAATATGATGCGGCCAAGCACAACATCATTTCCAACGCCTCCTGCACCACGAACTGCCTCGCGCCGCTCGTGCACGTCATCCTCAAGGAAGGTTTCGGCATCGAGACCGGCTTGATGACCACCATCCACGCGATGACCGCCACGCAGAAAACCGTTGACGGTCCGTCCAAGAAGGACTGGCGCGGCGGCCGGGCGGCGAGCATCAACATCATTCCTTCCACCACCGGCGCAGCCAAGGCCGTCGGCGAAGTGTTGCCCGTCACCAAGGGCAAGCTCACCGGCATGGCGTTCCGCATCCCGACGGCGGACGTCTCGGTCGTTGACCTGACCATTCGCACGACGAAGGACACGAGCATCGAAGAGATTGATGCCGCGCTCAAGAAAGCCAGCGAGAGCTATCTCAAGGGCATTCTCGGTGTGACCAATGAAGAACTGGTTTCCACCGACTTCATCCACGACAACCGCAGCTCCATCTACGACAGCCTCGCGACGTTGCAAAACAACCTGAAGGGCGAAAAACGCTTCTTCAAAGTCGTGAGCTGGTATGACAACGAATGGGGTTACAGCAACCGCGTGGTTGACCTCGTGAAATACATCACGGCCAAGGGGATTTAATCCTCCCGCAACAATTCAAAACGGCGATCCGCAAGGGTCGCCGTTTTTGCTTTCATGGGAATTGGGAAAAAAATCGGCGGATCCGCACACAGTTAAGTGGATCCGCCGACGCTCGTCTTTCGACAGGAAAAACGGGCACCCGTTATCGGGGCGAAGTCAACCTAGTCCATCCGCCACCGCCCGCAAGCGCTTTTTGAAAAAACTTTTTCCCCGTCCGCCAGCCGCTATGCTGTCGCCACAGATTGAAACGCATCCTCCATAGTTTACTCGGCGGCCTGTTGCTGGCGCTGGCGCTGGTTCGTCCGGCGGCGGCGGGCGATTCGCCGTTTGTCGTGGACGCGTGGAACACGGACGACCGGCTCGGTTTGCCGGAAAATTCCATCATCGCCCTGACCCAGACGCGCGACGGCCATCTCTGGCTCGGCACGCAGAACGGCCTTGCGCGGTTTGATGGCAATACCTTCACGCCGTTCAACGTCAACAACACGCCCGGCCTGCCGGGGAACGTCGTCAGCTTCCTGTTCGAGGACATCCGGGAAAATCTCTGGGTCGGCACCGCCAACGGCTCGCTCGCGCTGGTGCAGAACGGCGTCGTGAAAAAAGTCTTTGAGGGCACGGCGGCGTCCGGTCATCTCACCGCCGGGTTCGATGACCAGAACGGCAAAGTTTGGTTCGTGACCGACGCGCGGCGGATTTTCTGTTGGAAGAACAATGCGCTGGATGTCGCGCCGCCGGTGGAGCGCGGCCTGCGTGATTTCCTTATCTATCTTGCTTTTCACGTCATGGTTCCCGACAAGAGCGGCGCGAGCTGGCAATTGCAGCACGGCCGCGTCGAACGCTGGCGTGGCGACACACGGGAAAAGGATTATGGCGCGCTGCCGTGGGACAACGCCATTGTCACCGCCGCCATTGAGGATGACGCGGGCAACCTCATCGTCGGCACGCGCGGCGCGGGTGTGTTCTGGTTCGATGCCGCCGGCAACGTCGCGCACATCACCAAGGCGGATGGGCTGTCGGAAGATTTTGTCTTGTCGCTGTGTTTCGATTCGGAAAAAAACCTCTGGGTCGGCTCGGATGGCGGCGGTTTGGATCGCGTGAAGAAAAAAACTTTCAGCGCGCCGGCGGACTTGGCCGGCGGCGTCGCCCAATCCATCTCCGAGGACGTGGCGGGCGGCGTGTGGACGGCGTTCAATTTGCACGGCTTGGCGTATGCGCTGACGAATGCGGTCAGCCGTTTCGATTCCCCGGCGAATGCGTGGTGCGTGCTGGCCGATGCGCGCGGGCAGGTCTGGTGCGGCACGAGCGGGCAGGGGCTTTATCGTCTGGAGAACGGAAGTTTCACGCCGGTGTCGCTGGCGTTGCAGGTGGGGCCGAAGATTTTCTGCCTCGGTCAGACGCGCGACGGAAAAATTTGGGTGGGCGGCGAAAACGGCCTTGCCGGCTTCGATGGCGAGCGTTGGGATTTTTTTCTGGCGAACACCGCGCTCGCCGGCAATCCCGTCCGCGCGCTGGCGGAAGACACGAACGGCGTGCTGTGGATTGGCAGCGAGGGCGGGGGATTGTTCGCCTTGCGCGACGGGAAGATTGAGGCCGTCAGTGCGCCGGTGAAGGATATTTCCACGCTGCTCGTTGGCGCGGACGGTTCGCTATGGGCGGGCAGTTTCGCGCACGGCCTCGCGCGGCGTTCGGCGGCCGGCGAATGGAAACTGTTTTCGCACACGCTCAACGGCCTGGCGAATGACGACATCGTCTCGCTGGCCGAGGACGCGGCGGGCAACCTGTGGATCGGTTCCTACGAAGGTCTGGTGCGCGTGGAAAAAAAATCCGTCGCCGACGTGCTGGCGGGCGCGGCGCGGACGCTGACATGCCGGACGTTCCTGACGCGCGAATGTGCCGCCGGCGCGCAGCCAGCGGCCTTGCGGGCGCGCGATGGAAAATTATTTTTCCCGACGATTTCCGGCGTGGTGGTGGTGAACCCCTCGGATTTGAAGCCGAATCTCAACCCGCCGCCGGTGGTCATCGAATCGGTGCTGGTGGACGGCGTGGAGCAGAATACGAACGCCTTGAGCACGACGTGGCGCGGCGCGGTGACGCTCGCGCCGGACAACGAGCAGTTGGAAATCCGTTTCGCGAGCTTGAATTTTTCCGCGCCGAAAAACACCGTCGCCGGCGCGCGGTTCAAATACCGGCTGGAAGGCCGCGACAAAAATTGGACGGACATCGGCGGCGAACGCGTGGCGCATTTCCCGAAACTGCCGCAGGGGAAATTTGTGTTCCGCGTCATCGCCGGCAACGAGGACGGCGTATGGAACGACACCGGTGCGACGCTGGCCGTCACCGTGGAGCCGCCGTTCTGGCGCACGCCGTCGTTTCTGGCCGCGAGCGTGCTGGTTTTGCTGGGCGCGCTGGCGGGAATCATTTATCTGATTTCCACGGCGAAGTTGAAACGCCAGTTGCGCGCCGCGCGGCAGAAGGAATTGCTGGAAAAAGAACGCGCCCGCATCGCGCGTGATTTGCACGATCAGATTGGTGCGAACCTCACGCAAGTCGCGTTGCTTGGCGAGATGGCCGAGGCGGACAAGGATTTGCCCGGCGAAATCGAGCAGCACGCGCAGCAGATTTCCGCCACGGCGCGCGACACGACGCGTTCGCTGGATGAGATCGTGTGGGCGCTGAATTCCTCCAACGACACGTTGGAAAGTCTCGCGAACTACGCGTGCAAATACGCGCAGGATTATTTTGCGCTGGCCGGCATTAGCTATCGCGCGGAGTTGCCCGCCGTGCCACCGGTGCCGATTTTGCCGGAAGTGCGGCACAACGTCTTCCTCGCGTTCAAGGAGGCGGTTAACAATGTCGTGAAGCACGCGCACGCCACCGAGGCACGGGTGAAATTGCAGTTGGAGCCGGATAGATTTATCCTGACCGTGACGGACAACGGGCGCGGCCTCGGCGACCTTTCGGCGAAGCAACTGCGGAACGGATTGAAAAACATGCGGAAGCGGCTGGATGATGTGCAGGGCGAATTTGACATCACGCCCGGCGCGAACGGCGGGACGGTGGTGAAATTGACAGTTCCAATTTCCGGTTCGTAATCGTAATCTTAATTTTAATCGTCGGCGGGATTACGATTCAGATTAGGATAAAGAAAAATTACCAATGCCCATTTCCATCTCCATCGTTGAGGACAATGACAAGCTGCGCGGCACGCTGGCCAAGCTGATCGGCCGCACGGAAGGTTTCCGTTTCGTCAGCGATTACGCCACCGCCGAGGACGCGCTGGCCGGCTTGCCGAAGGTGAAGCCGGACGTGGTTTTGATGGACATCAACCTGCCCGGCATCAACGGTGTGGAGTGCGTGCGCAAGTTGAAACAGATTTTGCCGCAAACGCAGGTGATGATGCTGACGGTTTACGAGGACACGGAAAATATTTTCAACGCGCTCGCCGCCGGCGCCAACGGCTATATGCTCAAGCGCACGCCGACGAAGGAATTGATCGAGGCCATTCGCGAGGTTAATCGCGGCGGTTCGCCGATGACCACGCACATTGCGCGGTTGGTGGTGCAGTCGTTCCAGAAGCCAGTCGCGGTCGCGCCTGCCGGCGGCGGCGGGGAACTGTCCGATCTTTCCGAGCGCGAACAGCAGGTGCTCGATTTGCTGGCGCAGGGCTTGATCTACAAGGAAATCGCCGAGAAGCTGAATATCGGCTACGAGACCGTCCATACCTACATCCGCCGCATCTACGAAAAACTTCAGGTGCGGACGCGCACCGAGGCGGTGGCGAAATTTCTGCAACGCTGACGGGAACTTTGGGTTGAGGTAAACACAACTGGGGACAAGTCAAGCCGACGGCGTGTGGTATTCTAATCTTGTTGTTGGACGTGTGTTTCAAAGTGTCTTTGGCGCTTGTTCTCGATTGAGGCCGGAGTAGTGTCCGGCCTCTTTTCTTTTTGCGCGTGGCAGGGCGCACTCACTGGGGGATGCAGTTGCTGCCGTTGCTGCTGCTGAATTTCGGCCTGATCGCGCTGGCGGTGTATCGCATCGCCCACGCTTTGTGGCGGCTGCAGCATTACAACCGGCTAATTGACAAACTTAGAGCATTTCCATAAATCCGGTAGCGCGGCGGAATCAGATTTGAAAGCAGCGGTCTTTTTGGTTTTTGGCTTCGTTTCGGCTCAGTTTGTCTCCCCGAGTCCTGCAATCCAGATGCCCGAATATTCGCTATGCGCTTACGCGTAATGCAGTCAGGGTTTTCAAACCTGCGCTTTCGCCAAAGCCTCGCCCACAACCAAAAATCCTCGCTCCGCCTCGCTACATCATTTCTGTCAATGCTCTAAGCGCAAGCATAGTCTGCTGGCCAAATTGCTGGTGTGACTCACTTCGCCGCCGTGAACTTGTAAAGCACCACGCCGTGCGCGGGAATTGTGAGCGGCAGTGAATCTTTCGCCGTGTCCACCGTCGCCACATTTTTCTGCCGCCACAAATCGCGCACGGTCTGCTGGCCGGACAAATTTAATTTGGCGAAGTTGGTGAAATCCATTTTTGCCGCCTGCGCGCCGAGATTGAAAAAGCCGACCGCGCGGCCGCCGTCGGCCAGCGTTTTTTCATAAACGCGCACGTCGCCGTCTTTCATGACGCACGTTGCCGATTGGCCCAGTTCGTCCTGGTCCACCGCCAGCACTTCGTCGTTTTCCAGAAGGTTCAGCGTGAAGGTGTCAAACTTTTCCATGTCGCAGCCGATGAGCAGCGGCGCGGACAGCAGGCACCAGAGGCTGATGTGCGTGTATTGTTCGTCCGGCGTCAGGCGCGTCGGATGCGTTTTGCCCCAGCCGACTTCGCCGACAATGAGCATGTCGGGATCGTTCCAGTTGCCGGGCTTGGCGTAAG